>Ga0056114_1000137_pt1 | contig 19920 bp, 9 predicted proteins | sample WorMetHERISLAND1_FD_77005 | JGI IMG/M metagenome (GOLD analysis project Ga0056114, IMG submission 77005) | Marine gutless worms symbiont microbial communities from Max Planck institute for Marine Microbiology, Germany - Olavius loisae HERON... ...
CTCTAGGGTGACCCTAAATTACGTAACACGTTCACTACCTCCCCCAAAAGACCTGCGATAAAACAAGAATTGGATATGACGCAACGTGCACAATTCCAAAGCGTGTTTTTATGATGTCAAAACATCAACATCACCGTAGACAGACAACATGTCACAACTCATGAACTAGAACGGGAGAGATGTCACTGTAGGACTCAACATATTCAAACTTCGTTACTGCACTGGCTGGTTGCAAGTCTGATAGCAGAATAGCACCGAGTAAATGACAATGGTGGAATGCATGAAAGTAGGTTTATTTCAAACGACGTCTTCCATGAGGAAAAGACGAGCAGTCTCAAAAATTCAAAAATTCCCCTGTAACACATCGTAAGTAACACCCTCTTCATCTGGCGTCGGGTAATATTTGAACGCCCGAAAGTAATAACAATTTGAAATGCTTATCTTATTAATTTTCGTTGCAAAAAACCGACCGTCATCTGCAATAAACGAAGCCGGCCGCGTGGTTATCACACTACATGTCCGACCTAGATGTATAGCAGAAAACGGTGGGTTAGGTGCGGGGAAAAGGCTACACCCCCAGCAGGCGTGTCCATTGCACAACTCGATCAAGGATTGTTGATTACACGGTAAGACACGCGCTTGGAGAAGCCGTAAAATCGCCAAATTTATATATCACCTGTATTTAGTGCCACTATCTTGACGACCGCATCAGAATTTCGTAATGAACTTTGGCAAAGTAGAACAATGTGCCTTTTCGGTGGCGAAAGAATTTCAATGAGAAGTTCAGCCGTTTCGAAAAAAGACGGACGGAGAGAATTGTTATTGCAATATCACGTTTGGTATGTGGATGCGCGGCAATATCGAGATATATACAAAACAAATGACAGTCTGTTGCTTATATCTGCGCATAAACTACAGTGTAGCTGTAGTCTTGTTTACTGTGTGTGACTAATTTTAAGTTACGATACAATAGAAGAGTTTAGCGTAGACTGAAAAGCTGAGTGTGGCCAGCTTAGTCTAGCACACGCAACCAACAACAAAAAATGTAAAAAAGAAGAAACTAAAACAACACGCGACAGTGTTCACTTAGTCCGGTACAGGTCCAAGATCCATGAAGGCACCCAAGCAGTCCAAATGGAACCAGAAAGACTATGGAGGAAATGATTTGTTAAACAAGTGAGTTAAGTCTGGAGTAAAAGGCCGAGGGTGTGTCAGATGGTGAGAGCGAAGATGGGGACTGTGATGAGGTGATGCGTGCAAGATGAGGTGAACCAGGAGGAGAGTGAACACAATGAGGTTGACGGAACAAAGAAGGGAAATGATTCCACGGGTAAGGTGATGCATATCAAAAAGTTATATCACATAATATAGCCGCTATTTGTGTGCTCAAAATGGCGTAAACCCTAACTAAGTAAAAGATATATTGTAAATACTGTGCACAGTTTGCAAAATAAGCTGATCATGTCGTAAGCAGGACTATTCTGTTAAAAAAACAACAGAGTTGTGTATTTTTAAAAAATTTATCTTGAACGTTTATTGCATCTATGTCTAACGACATCACACAGTTACGATCAAACACACACTAGCAGCAGGTGCTCCAGCTACGTGAGTGCACGCGACATGAACTCAGACTCAGACAATCACTCAGCGATATCAGTCAGTTAACTTCCGTAACCAACAACAATCGACCTACACTACCACATCCACCTATCCAGCTGACGTCTGAAGCTGCATGGGGGTCGGTGCCCGCGAAACGCAAACGCATGGAGAGCCGATTGCCAACATAAAGTAGAATCATGCAAGCGACAGCAGCGACGACTATGTCAGTAAGCAAATAAGTCAACGAGTAACTGCGAGTAAGCGCTGATCGGGACAAAGCAAAGGTAGTTAGACACGACTACAGACATGCTGGAAACAATCCGACACAGACGATATGAGATGACACAAATACGACGTTTAACGTGAGCTGAAAAGCTTCTCAGCACAAGTCAAACATTCCATTCCAGTACCACCGAAGCTTATACTGGCGCTACACAAGTCAGATTATTATTATTATTCTTTTATGTTATTATATCGTATAACATAACATATTCGTTTATTATAAATTGACAAAGCGCAATTAAACAATAAATATCGTATTTTACATCCAAATTAATTGTTTACAATTTTAAATAATGAAACGTCAGATAAAAAGAAAATCTCTTTATTCATCAGAAAAGACGCTAGAAGTTTAACTAGTTGACTAATAACAAAAAGAAAGAAAGAACTGTCAGTTTATGTTGATACCAAAGTACCAGTATAACTTACTACAATTTTGTACAACATATTTTTTTTTCTCATACCTTATTGCTAACTGATCGCTAGGTAATGTAAACTGTAGAAACTTGCAACAGTCACCAATAACAACTGTCCGAAATAACTTCATTAAAAATACGGTAAGAACAAAGTCCGAGGACTTCATGTCAGGTTTGGGTAAAAAGAAGCATTCAAGACGCATGAAACATCTCTAATGACAAGAAACTTATTCTTGATGACGAATTGATGTAAACTGTAAACACTTCAGTTGGTTTTTAGTCTTACGTCCCAATAAGAGTAATTTGTGTTATGTAGTATCATGACGTCATACATCATAATCAGCTGAGAAACTGGTGCTAAAAAGTCTCAAGTATATTAGAAGAATGGATATGACGTCGAGAGAAAGTAAGGCAACACTGTGAATATTCAAAGTACCTGCAGCGATTTTAATCGGCTGAGTTTGGCCTGCAAGCGTTCACTGGTCGCCACGCACTCGCACGACAGTCGATCCTTCTCCGCCGCCAGCTTGGCTAGTTCCTCCCTCGCCGCCGCCGTCTGACGCTCGATGTTGCCCAGATCTGACTGAGTGTCGTCGGCGGACGCACGACGGGACCCGGAGCACCCGGTCAGCTTGCGGATGTCGTTCTCGAGTCGTTCACGGTCAGCCGTGCACTGTCGCTCGTGGACGGCGAAGCGGTCTCGCTCGGCGGTCAACTGGTCCTGCAGCAGCTTGCAGTCCAACACCGACTTGTTCTTGGCTGCGACCGACGAGTACAGGGTCTCGTTCAGCATCTTCATTTCACGCTCGAGGCGCGTCCGTTCTCGCGAGCAGCCGTCGTGTGCCGTCAACTCATCTCGTAGTCGCTGAATCTCTTCTCGCAGCTCCTGTCTCTCCGAGTCTTCATCATCCGTTGACGATGTTTTGCCCACTACTCTACTCGTCATCGCCGCCTCCACTCTCCGTTCCAGTTCTTCTCGCTCCACCTTCCACGTCTCGGCGGCCATCTCTAGCCGACGGGTCGTTTCGCCGAGGACGTTGTTCTCGTTCGTTGCTCGTTCCAACTCCGTCTCGACGCGCTGCAGTTCGGCGGCCTGACGAGCGCTGGTGACGCCCAGTGTCTTCTGTTGGTCGATGGACGCTCGCAGCTCGGTCTCCTTGGTTCGCAGCTTGTCCGCCAGGTCCTGGATGCTCTTCGTCTGAGCGGCGACGACCGACTCGCGCTCCGACAACCTCTGTCTGGCGTCAGTCAACATCTTCTTCTCCTTCTCCAGACTTTCTCCGAGCACCTTCAGCTTCGCTTCCTTGTCGGCGTCTGACTGACTCAACTGCTCCGACACAGGCCGCCCGTGTTAATACACACCACACCAACTGCACCGCTAGTACGACGTTAACTCAATCGCATGCCTGACGCTATTAATTAATCTCACTAATTGCGCAGTTTGAACACCCACGTTAAGTACTGTAGCGCGTTATTATCGGAGAGGATTACAACTACAGGATTTGGGATTTCACTGTTACAGGATAATTGTTACGACGTAAGGATGACTGAACAACGCCAATCAACAGGAAAAACGACGATCGAAGAGGAAAATAACAAAGTATTGAAATGTATATTAAGTATCTATAAAATTCAACAAAAATAGCAGTCAGCGGATAAACCATTCGTAAAACGACCAATTGCAGCCACGTTAGGTTACATAACGGCACTGCATTTAACCACGGCAAGAAAATGGCGCACACGCACACCAAGCTATAAAAGCTCACTCTTTATTTAATCTGGTCTAATATAAAGATTGACGTGTCGACCTTATATCAGCAGGCAAAATGACCGGAAAATTAAGTAAGTAAGCACAGTCCATGCAGTGCGGTCAGCACTAGCGAACTACGGTGCGCATGCCTTTGGCAAAACGAATCGCAAGATTTCTTAGCTTTCTGCTAACGTAAAGACTTAGTAGTCTATCTGCAACCATTCACCGGAGACATGAGGTAGGCCTACAGAACTAGAGTCAAATGCAAGTAGGATATCGCTGAGCTTAATGTACACATTTCGACGGACTAGTTAATGATCACCAACTCGTATTATCTGACATCACGGACTGGTTTAGAACGACCGGGCAGTCATTTTCACAGGAAAACAGTAACGTTGTTGTTATCTACTGTGAACTGACATGGACGAAGCTAGACGCCAGATGCACCGAACAAAATGTAGTCATGCGTTAGACGACGTCCTGCTTCCGCCACTACTACTAGAACTCTGTGCGGCTCCCTCGTAAGTATACGTTACAACATCGTTGTACCTTCCTTGGATTATTGCAATGCTATCACCTGTAGCCATCCACGATTAAATCTAACTATAAGTGAAATCTCTACATACGAGAACGCCGAATGGCCGCGGTATGTGCAACGTAACGAGCAAACCAATCGTCGGCAAGCACTAAGCAAGCTGCATGCGGAGAGTGGTCAAACTCACAGCATTCAACGAGGCTTTGAGGCGCTCGCTCTCAGCTTTGTCGGAACTAACAGGCACAGGTTCTTTCTTCGTCTCTTCATGTAGCTCGTCGTATTTCTTCTTCCAGTCTTTTATCTGCTTCTCTAGCTCTATCTTTTCAAACCTCCAAGTCGGCGGCTCGCGATCCTTGAAGTTGGACGATGACGATGATGTTCCTTGCTTCGACGACTGTTTTTCCTGCAAATTTGACTGCCCGTTTGAGCAGACTAAACTCACCATGATGTCAGATAATTACGTATGTAACTGTAAAATTATTCTGTGAATATGCAAACTCAAACGTCACGCAAATGAAAAATATTGCATAAACAAGTAAATTATTTCACTGATTGATATATGTATACACGTAATCAATAAATCAATCACTTAAGTTAGTAAGTAAGTAAGTAAGTAAGAGTATTTCTATAACACATTAAGATCAAAGAGTCGTTAGTCAAAAGATGTCTAGTACTTGCAGAAAAGTTGCTATATTTAAAATACTTCAAAATGTACGGTTATTGTCTTGACACGTTATATTCAAATTGAAATTCATTCAAAACATATAATATTCATACATCGTATAAGTATTCACAGAAATTGAACAGACAAAGCTGTCTTACCTCAGATTTTAAAGCGTCCAACTCCTTCTTCATGCTGGCATTGAGCTTCTGCACGTCGGCCAGTTTTGTCTTCATTTCATTCAGTTCTTTCGACGTCGCGTTATATTCGGCGTTGAGACTGTCGAATTTCTTCTGGAGATTGTCGAACTTGTTCTTGACGTCCTTCTGCGCCAGACACTCGTCTTTGGTCTTGCTGAGTTCGCCCAGTGTTGACTGTAACGACTTCTTGCACTGTTCCAGTTTCTTCTCCGTATTTTTGCAGGTTGTTCGAAGTTTCTCCAGCTCGTCTTTCGTCTTGCTGTTCGCTTGAGAGTCTTCCAGCGTCTTTGTCAGCTGTGTCTTCGTCGACTGGAGTTCCTCCTTGCACGATTTCAACTCATCCTTGCCAGACTGAAGATCGCGCTTTGTTTTGTCCAGCTCGCTCTGGTTCAGATGCAGATCTTTCTTCGATTTCTCGAGATCATTGCGAGTGCTGCTCAAATCCCGCTTGAGCTTGTTAGCTTCCTCTTTCGCCTTCTTCAGCTCGTCACTGGCCGACTTCATGTCGTCTTTATGCTTCTGTACGTCGTCCTTTGTACGATCTAGATCAGTTTTGCACTTCTTCAGTTCACTGTTGGACTGGTTGCATTCTTCTTGAACTTTCTTCAAGTCGTCTCTGGCTGCTTTGGCCGATTTTTCGTGTTCCTCTTTTAAAGCTTTGACTTCGTCCTTCGTCTTTTTCAGGTCATTCTGTGCCTCCTTCAGTTCTTCTTTCAGCTCGTCAACGTTCTCTTCCAATTCTTCAATTTCTTCGTCTTTTGATTCCAAATCTTCTTTCAGTTTTGCGTTTTCGCTCTTTTCCTTTTTCAGATTTTCAGCAGCAGACTGCAACTCGTCGCACTTGCTTGTCAATTCGTCTGTTTTCGTTTTAAAATTTTCTTGTAATTTCTTTAATTCGTCTTTTATTTTGTGTAGTTCGTCTTTTGCACTCTGCGTTTCGTGGTTAGCTTTCTTTGTTGCATCTTGACTAGATAATAAGTCATCGCTGGATTTTTTGGCATCATCTTTGGCTTTTTTACAGTCCGTACGAGTTGACTGTAATTCGTCTTTTGTCTTCTGCAAGTCGTTCTTGAAAGTTTTGCATTCTTCGTTGATCTTTTTCAGATCATCACGCGCGGTGTTATGTTCCTCCTTGACTTTCTTCAGTTCGTCTTTGTATCCTTGGCTTTCCTCTTTGAACCTTTTGACTTCATCTCTCGTTTTCACTAGATCATCTTTTGTAGACTGCAGCTCATCTTTGGCCTTTTTAAAATCATTTTTCTGCGTTTGTAGTTCATCTTTCGCTTTCTTAGCTTCGTCTTTCGACTTTTTCAAGTCGTCTTTGGATGACTGGAGTTCAGATTTAACTTTTTTCGCCTCTTCTTTGCTTGTCTGTAGTTCATCTTTCTGTTTCTTTGCTTCGTCTTTAAGCTTTCGTTGTTCCTCTTTTAAGCTGTGCAGTTCATCTTTGAGTTTCTTCAACTCTTCTCTGTTCGACGTTCCCTCGTCTTTAAACTTCTTCGCTTCGTCTTTGGTTTTCTTGAGTTCATCTTTCGTCGACACATGATCATCCTTAACTTTGCGCAGTTCGTCTTTGCTCTTCTGTAGCTCGTCCTTCGTTTTCTTCAGTTCGTCTTTCGTACTTTTCACTTCGCTTTTTGCCGACTGTACATCCGATTTGGCTTTACGTAACTCATCGCCTCTCATCTGAAGATCATCTTTAGACTTTCGTGCTTCCTCCTTTGCTTTGCGCAGATCTTCCTTCGTTGTTTGAAGAAGCTCCTTCACATTGCTGGCTTCCGTAGTTAACGACGTAAAACTCTCAACAGATTTCTGATAATCATCATTAAGCTGCTTGTGCTCGCTCTCTTTTGCCCGCAAATCAACGTTTATTTTCTTCAATTTTTCCCTAACCGCGCGCAATTCTTCTTCTTTTCCATCCGCTTTCGTTTTAAGGCACGAAACTTCGTCTTTTGCTACAAGTAAATCTTCTTTAACATTTTTCAGCTCCTCTTTCAGAGCTTTCATCTCTTTCTTGTTTGCTCGCAAATCATCTTTCACTGACTTGTAGTCGTCCTTACTGGATTCCAACTCTTCTGACGTTGATTTCAGTTCATCTCTAGTTGATTTTAATTCCTTTTTCTTTGCTTTATAGTCTTCTTTCGCCGTCTTCAAGTCTTCTTTAACTTTCGTAAGTTCTTCAAGACGTGATTCCGACTCTTCTGTCTTTTCATTAAGTTCATCCCTAGTGTCCTCCAACTAGATTATATAAACAAACTAACACTGTCATTTTCAGAATGTTAGAAAACAGTCATTCACACATTAATGTAGAAACACACCATGCAGCATAACGATTTCAAAGAAATACAATTGTAAAACATTATATGCTTTTACCATTACATTTAATGAAGCTGAGTTAATCAAGAAGACTGATTTTATAATACTAAAGGCATAATTGACAATAAAAGGCACATGGATATCTCTGCTCGTTGCCACCTTGCCATGGAAAATATAGACTATGTATACATCGTTAAATAAACACAAACTTAACATAAGTTGTTAAGATTTCAAAGTTTGAGTGATTATGTATTTTCTTGCTTTAGAATGCACATTTTCACAAGGACAAGTTTACAAGTCCAAGAACAGGTCGAGAACAAATGGTCGAGGCTGAGACTGAGACTGATCACAAATAGTTGAGGACAAGGCCGAGAGCGAGGATAAAATTGTGGCCTCGAGCCGGAGTCTCTCTGAGGACTTAACATCACTGGTAACTATACTAAAAAGCATAGGAAATGGCGACCACACCCTTATGCAAATGATACTTTCTATAGTATTATAAAGCTTAAAAGCAATTATCCTGAAAAAGAAAAATTATATGCAGGAAAGATTTCACAATAATAAACAAGTAGAATTTCCTGTTTATCCATGGTCTCAGCTGGTTATCACTGAACATTTCTGATCAAAAGGCGTAACATTACTGACTATTGCTGTGTGCCAAGGATGCCATCGTAGGCTTGTAGCAGTAATGAACAGTATTACCTGAAGTTAGACTATCATCACTAACTTAAACACGTGAGAAAAAGCCATCAAACCTCTGTAATAACACTATCATATTTAGTCCGAAGGTCGTCTAAAGACGTGCTTAGATCCTCAATCTCCTTCTGTAAGCCAGCAATCTGCTCTTCTGCCGTACTGCTGAACGATCGCACCGTAGACAACTGTTACAAACATCATCACTGAAGTCACATTTATCGTTATAAGTAAGTATGTTTGTGCCAACCCACTTAAACATTTCAAACATTTTACTGTTAAAAAATACGTTGAAGATAACAGAACTACTTCTTCCTAATGCATCTTTTTGAAAAAGCAATTTTCACATCACAGTGTTTCATAACTGATTTGTGAGATATTAGAAATTAGTTCGAAAATATCTGGCATCAGTATACTAAGTACTGTTGTGATTTCTGAGCGGCGAAAATTTATACGCGACGTCACGTTCAGAAACGGTCGCTCAACAGTGGCAAGAAATAATTGAAACATCAATCAGAGCGGACCTCTTTGCTAGTTCGGTCGAAGTCGAACTTGAGTTCGTCGTTGTCACGCTGCTGTTCTTCAAGATCGTCTTGAAGTTTCTTCATCTGCTGCTGCATCGTCTTCTTTTCCTCTTGCAGTGACGTCACCTATAAACACGTAGGTCGTTACTCGTTAGATTCTTTCATCGAAATTGTTTTCACATTTTCCAATTACACGAAAGTGAAACTACGACGTTTTGTGTAGACAAGACTGGAGTCAATTACAACACGATACGATACAAGAGTTTAAATTTTACTATCGCAAAGAACTAAGAAAATGGCGGGCGAGGAAATGCTTGTCATGCGACATTATTACTTCGTAGCAACAAACGACATGAAGCTCAGTCATCGCTTACAGACCAAGCTGTGCTAGAGCAAGCGGCCTACATTGCAGAGCAAACGTCAAAACGTGCACTCAGAATTTCACACATTAAAACAGCACAGACGCGTGATAAGAGCGAGGTTGTAGATTTCCTTCTAGACACGAGCAGAGTTCATTTCTGCAGACTACAATGGTGAAAATGTTACAAGCGTTCGACAGAAACTAAAGATTGCATAATAAAAGGCGGCGTACTTGAAATGAACTATCACGTGTAGTCGCGACGTGCCGGCGACTTCATATTTTCATTTATGCCCGACCTCCAGAAAGAATCTCAAATGTGCGATCTAACAGCTAAATCATGAAGCGCGTGACAGACGTACATGTTTCATAACGCCACTGATACTTTCTGTCTTTTAGTGCGTTATAGATAAATCGCTTACTGACTTACTTACTTCAGACGTAGAATACACGTACCTCGGCGGTGCTCTTGTCGTAGTCGCTAGTCAGAGTGTCACTCAGCGATCTCAGCTTGTCAACCTCTTCCTGTAGCTGAGACAAGCGACACATCACCTTGTCGTGTTTCTCCGTCAGCGCTGCTAACTGTACAGTGTACACGGCAGTCACACTGACTTGACTGAGTGACTGAGTGAGTGAGTGCGACACGCCGGCACATAAAGGCAGTCTTAGTGCCGTGTAAACATCCGCTGTGCGATACTCAACCAATTACATATGATTGATTTTTGTCGATAGCAAAACTAACGAGACATTTAGCCACAGAGAGGGTTTCTGAACTGCAGCAGCAGCAGCTGAAATGATTTTGAAGGTCATTCAAGGTTATCAACACTGGTAGTATTTGATAGGTCGCCCATATATCCACTGGTATTAGTGATCTGTTGTAACCAGTTATCTAACTGCAGCGTTTATAAGACGTGACAACTCATTTAATGCATGCGACTGAATGTGATCTTCAGTACTCCTTCAATTCAGTTATGAGAACTAACATCATAGCCTAATCCTCCGATTCGTTGATAAACACAGCGCCGCAGCGAATACATGCCGTGTTTTTTTCAAACATTGGATAAATAGAGGTTTTTGCTCTCCCACAGTGCCATTATAATTTGTATAAATCTTCTTTTGTTCTTAGGCATTTATATGATGATGTATATTCTTGTTAATTCTTTAACTGTTCATGTTCCGGTGGCGTTTGTCAGTTGGTTAATAAAAGGTTTACTTACTTACTTACTTACTTACTTACCTAAAATAGCTGAATGACTCCGAAGCAGAGTCACTTAAAGTCACTGGCAATATGGCAATTGGTGTTTGATTGTTCATATGCAGTTTCCTAATAGTCCATTGTACGAATGTCTCCATATTGTTAAAGTTCCGAGATATTTGCCGTGTTTTAATCAGTAACTGGAGATGATGGAGGTGATATATGCAGTTTTCAAGAGAGGCCATCGAAAGATTTCTAGTAGCTGAGATCACATGGTCCAATAAATCACATGTCAGCTCCCATTATGTCCACAGTAGCTATGGCCCTATCTCGCATCATTTCTGAGACTCGCAATAAACTGCGTAATTAGTGAGTTTAATATTTCTGCATTTTCAACCTGTTTTATTCTTTCTCCTTCGTCACGTTTTTCTATCTTTTGTTTTTAGTCCCGACTTCAACGGTCCTGTATTTTTGTTCGACACAATATAACGCGCAGTGAAATTTATTTGTTGTAGAAACAAACGTATACTAAACTACATCATAAAAAGTATAGAAATGATGGACAACCTCATTTTCTGCTTCTTCTTTCTGCTTCTGAAGCTCTTCCTCTGCAGCTTCTTTATCAGCCAGCTGACTTTCAAACTCCTCTTTTTCGGTCAATTGTGCACTTTCCAATTCCTCAATATGCGCCTGCATAAATGTTATAAAAATATTGTAATCGCTGCCAATGCCAATTTTCTACCTAAATTCACGCATCAAAGGCACTAATTTTGGCACCAGCAATACGAATTAAGTAATAACTTTAGTTTGTTTCCACACAGACAGCATACGTCATGTAAGTAAGCATGAAATATATTCACCACTGCATCCGATTGTCAACTTTAAACGTATTCCAGCATGAATCAAAAAATAAATGCATAGACGAATAAGCTAGAGCAAACGTGTGATAATTTTCTGTCGCCATAGCTGAGTTTCTTGTTCGTTCATACGTCTCTGAGACGATTAAAGGTGTATACAAATGGATGGAAATCACGATTGGTGGTACCTCGGATTCAGAAAGTCGCTCCGCTTGCTCCTCCAGTTCTTTCTGCGTCGTATCCAGCTTTTCCATGGTTTCGTCGAGCATCTCGGTGAGCTCGGAGTTCTTATTGACCAGCTCCGCCGTCTCACTGGCGTGCTCTCGCTCCTTGTTCTTCAGCTCTTCCACCATCCGATCAACGTCATCCTTGGAGCCTTCCAGCTCCGCCGACAGCTTCTCATTGGCTTCATCTCGGCTTTCGAGCTCGCTGAGTAGATTCTCTGTAGCCGACAACAACAACGAGATATCCAAATCATTCCTGTGCTTTATACATACTAATTTGCCAAAACTAGTAGTCTAGTCATAAAATAAGATAACATATCAAAAAAAATTTCATCTGTGTCGTTGTCGTGTAATTGTCAATCATTACGTTGAACATTTCTCGAGTCGTATCAGAATCACAAAGACACGTAACCTGATAAGCTGATATGCTAAGTAAGTAAGTAAAGCACGTACTCAGTTCACTGTCCAACTCTGTTATACGCTCCTGTAGTTCTTCCTCGTTGGTTTCTTTGCTCTCGATTTCATTCTTGAGCGTCTGAACCTCCTCTGTCAGTCTGGAATTACTCCCCTCCAGCTCTTCGATCTGTTTAGCACACAAACTTTACGGATGTTACTAGACTTACTTAATAATGTATTTAGTTCTACAGTGTACAGTGCTGTAGCGTTTTACTACTGAGATAAACAGTGAACAGATAACAAACAAAAATAACGTGTGTCAACAAGAAATGAAACAAGTTTATAATGACTTTCAGAACTCAAAAAATTAAGCTACTAACGATATCTTTCACAGATCAGAACAACAACAACCACTATCTAACAATTTACAGTTTTGCATTATTTCGTACTTGTGTTTGGCGAGTCCGAGCTCGTGTCAAAGAATATCGAGACCTGACTCAGCAGTAGCATGATAATGTAATTATGAGCCTCAGAGTTGATTGTAAAAGGCAATTATAGCATTATGTCACAATGTCATGTGACATAATAGCATACAACAAACAAAAAGTTTGGATGGACATCGACGTACTAACGTCGATGTCCATCCAAACTTCTGTTTGTCCCTCGCCCAGAATAGTTTTGGGGCCCGGACCCCTCCGACCTCGGGATCAACGCCTATAAGTAGAAGAAGTCAAACGACCTTTCGCTGAAGGTTACGACAGTCGTCCTCGAGGCGCTGTGTCCGCCCCGGAGACCAGACGTCACGTGACAGGAGAGACCGGAAGTCGGTGACGTCTCTGGTGAGTCGACTACTGCGATCGTTCATCGTCGATAATCTGTCAGTAAGTCGCGCATTGTCGGCCTCCAGTTGTCGAATGCGCTCTGCCGGCTCAGACAGGTCTGTCACACGCACGCCCTCTACCGACTGACTGACGCATTAACCCTTTGACGCCCAGTGTTGCCATGATATGGGTACAGCTATAAAGCATCCTGTGCCAGACCGGGTTAAGCCGTTATTTGTAATTTTTGACATAGGGGCACTCTGGCGCTCAGGGCTAAGCGTCAGAGTGCCTGGATGTCAAAAATTACAAATGACGGCTTAATCCGGTCTGGACAGAATGCTTTATAGCTCTACTCATATGACAACAGTGGGCGTCAAGGGGTTAACGAGCATGCTGGCAGTTCATGAACTGGATGTAAGTTTTTATGTTCTTTGTATTATACTCATGCACATGATGGTGTTCGATCATCAATCAACAAATGGTTTACTTACTTACTTTTTCCTATGCAAAACAGCGTATGATAAAAATTCCTTCTCGGCATCAAATCTCAGAAAATCAAATCCGAGTCACGTTTACACTTGACGCGTTCTGCTAATGAATTTCATGTGTACATAATTATCTGCAAACAAGAACTGTATTGTGCCACTAGAGGCATCCGTCCATGTCTAATGAAATTGTCAAAACCTATTAAAGATGGGTTTATAAATACGGAAGCTGGTTAACTATGTACGTATCGGCGAGATACATTGCTAAAGCAGTGTCATAGCCACAGGAAACTGACCAAAAATGTTCAAAATATTAAAAAACAGTATTTGTGGCTTGAAACAGTCGAAATTTCCTTTAAACTTCCTCAAAAACATTTCCACTACAGGAAACTTTGTCCCTAGACTAACACTGCCGTCACATAGTGAATCTGTCATGGACCACAGCTGTTGGAAGAGCCAAGCCTTCTTGTGCCCTGCCCTGCGCCACTACGTTAAATCCGATATTCATATTCGACATGAATCGCAACAAGACCTTCGGACGTGGCACGCTGACGCAGCCGTGCGTTCTCTCGTTCCAGGGCGGAGCACTTGTCACGCAGTGCGCGACTGTCGTGGTCCAGTAGACTGGAAGACGACGACGATGACGCACTGAGCGAGTGAAGTTCACGGCTGAATGACGTCGGACGAGATTCAACGGTCGGCGTCGCACAGCGCGACGACGTGTCCTTCTGTTCCATCTTCGACTTGAGGTACTTGACGGCACACAACAGGTCTCCGTTGTCCTTCGTCACCTCCTCCAACTTCTTCTTCAGACTTTTCACCTAGCCACATCCAGCAACAATATATCACTATCACCAAAGATCATGTCACAAAATCAACATAGCAGTGTTTGCTTATTTAGTTTCAGTTTTTTTTCGTTCATTGTCTGCTTTTCGCTGAAAAATTGAGATTATTTTATAGTGCGTTGTAAAGCTATTGCCCACATAGCCAATTAGCTTAATCTAAAAAGCCGTTAAATTAGTCCAGACCGAATACTCAATCTGTACTCCAGTTTCTTGGAGCTGAGAAGACTGGGGAGGCAATGAGAGTAAACAACTTGTCCAAGGTTGCTACCCAGTAGAATCGTGGCACGGCCAGGACGCGAACCCAGGACCTCTGGGCCCGAGTGCCAGTGCGTTAACCACTACGCCACGACAGGCCCACGAGCCCCACCGAGGGTGCGGAGGCTGAGTTGTGTTTCAGGTCGTTTGGCGTTTCATCGTGCGATAACAACAGCCATGTGCTACCTCGTGTTCTGCCGAGTCCAGCTGCATCCGCAGCTCGGAATCTTCTTTCTCTTTGTTCTTGTCAGCTGATGATACGGCGCCGGTCGTCTGGATCTCGGGTGATGCGGTTGTCTTGGTGATCAGTCTCTGATCTTCGTCGTCGTCATCATCATCATCATTTGCGACGTCGACGTCATCGCCTGGGATGAGTCCGGCGGCGGCGTAGCGCAGCTTACGACGCATCACTCGCGCCTCCTCCTCGGTGAACTTGAGCTGGTCTCGCAGGTCAGACTCGCGTTCCAGACTCTCCTTGAGGTCTCGCCGCAGCTGCTGCAGCTGGTGAGACAGTGACGCGTCGAGACCGCTTGATGATGAGGAGCCGCCATAACGCGACGCAGACTGCAACACACCACATCGACAGATTGTTAGACGCAAGCATCAGTGATGTAAAAGTATGCGGTCTTGGTCTTGGTGTTTGTCTTGAACCATCCGGTCTTGTTTTAGTCCCTGGTCTCGGCATAATATCAGTAATTTCCCAGCGACAAAGATGAGCATAAAATAAAGCGTCGTCACTTGTCGTAAAATAATATGGCATTATAAGTGGCAACCTGGTACAGGTGTGGTCGGTGTTTTGTTTGCTGTGTTTCATGTGCTGCTGACTACAATATACAATGTTTTAAACTGTTGATTATGCACGTATTATTTGCGTTGTACCACTGCCATACAAGTACTTTTGTGTCAACGGTCTTGGTCCTCATCTCGAACTTGACGTGGTCTTTGTCTTGATCTTGAGATTTTGGTCTTGTCCGATGATCGCTGTCACGCAAGCGCCGATTAGAACCAGTGATACGTGCCAAATATATTGCGGCTTGTGTAAATCTCATGTAGTAGTGAATGAAAATGATACGAAACGAAATACATTTACACTGCAAGTTAGTCAGCTGGGTCATTGTAGAATGTCGAACGTCTGACACGAGTATGAAACTAAAGTAAGTAAGTAAGAGCATTTCTATACACCCACAGATCACGAGTAGCAATGTCTTTCGCGTGTATCATTGGTAGCGAGAGCGAGGTCCCGTTTCGGATATTTTTTCCTGCGCAAAATCCGTCGGCAAAGACTGTTGCGGCGACAGAGAGCAAATGGCTGCTGAATGCCAGCGAAGAATTTGTTTTTAGCAGCTGCTGAGCTGCAGCGCAGCATGGTTCGGTTGTGACTGATGATGCAGACGATGCTCTGTGTGAACAAAGATGCCATGATTGCTGCTGCTAATGCAGTTTGGACTAATTCATCAGCGTACAGACATGCGCAGGCCTGCGTCATGTGGCACGAGGCGTTTGTTTGCCTTTTCTGCAAACAGCTGTAATGGCTTTCGGCCTGATCCAACATGCCAACAGTGCACCGTTTAAGCCAATGCCACACAGACCACAAATCAGCGTCAGAAAATCCGGCGCCGATTTCTCACGCCTTTCTGTTTCGACGACGGAAGACAAGAAGTGATACCAGAAAAAATGGCACCACATTTGTGCAAGAAACCAGCCAAAAGGGGCCCTGGCTTACTTTTGCCGATTTTAACGCCAATTTCTGCGAATTGTGTGCCATCGTCTTCAAATCAAGAAGGTAGACGTGAGACGTTTGAAATGTTTGAAATAGTCTCTGGCCATGCTAGATTAATTTTAGCATCGTAGTTCGAATGATATAACAGCAAACGAAGATGGTATGTAATATTATAGTTTATGTAATATTATCTTAGTTTATATTTAATATTTAATATTTCAATGGCGAATCAGAACTATTTAGGCACATCTTATAAGAAAATCAACTCACTTTGGCTGCTTCTAATCTCGACGTAAACCGCTGCTGTTCCTTGAGGCGATCCATCTACAACGCAAAACACCCATCATGTGTTGTTTATGAATATTCATTCTGCCGTGTCAGCTGATGCAGGGTGGTCAAAAAATAAATACATGCATACCAGGCAACTGCAAGTAACAACTGCGATTATTGACACGCTAGTTACAAGATTTCACTTATTCACAGTTTTTTTGCAATTTTGTTTGCAATTTCGCAGCGATGTGTTTTAAATCTTAACTGTAGTCTTAAATAAAAAATACTTACTTACTTACTACCTGCGCAAAGCGACTTGTCTGACTGATTCGGGTGAAATTTGGCAGGCGCTGTGCACAATGACGTGCCTTCGGGCGGTGAAAAAATTTCGAGGTTTATTTAGCCGTTTTGACACAGTACCGAGTCGGTTCAGACAGAATAACGATGAAAATGACCCAACGTCATTCAAGCTCATTGGAAAACACAGTATAGGCATATTAATTCCATACAATGTCCTAGTAGTGCATTGTAACTATATGCCTTATCTCGCACCGTTTTCGAGCTATAGCGACTAACACAGACATTACACTATTTTGTTTCGTTGCAGTTGTACGAACAAGAAAGCCTATCTGACGCAAAGGTATAAGCGCGCGACAGTGCGTGTACGAAGGCCCCTAGCGAAGAAATCTACAGCAAATCAACGATGTGAGATTTCCTATTGATGGTTAATAGTAACCGTGGCCGTATTACTGACCTTATGCGAGACACTTTCACCTATGCAGCTTATAGCAGTTCAAGGTCTTCCGAGGTCATCGACCTTGATGCCAGTCAAAAGTGCATATGCAACTTCGTGTTAGTCATTATAATAACTCTGGCCGTATCTTGACACATAAAGCTAGAAAAACTTGTTTTCCCTATCTTACCCTTGTTTGACGCCACCGCTCAGTGAGAGCCCATCAGAATTTCTGGATGAAACTAATTCATCAACAACCAGAGAGATGTGGCTACTGCACATGGATCCTCACTTCACCCGCTTTTGACTTATCCACCCGTGTGACAGACTGACGGACGGACGGACGGGCGATAGCATATAGCGCGCTCTGCACATATGCTGTCGCGTGCTAAAAATGGCGTCTTTACACGTAGTCCGAGAAAGACGCCGAAGACTGTGAGTCGAAACAGCTCGTAGCTGAATTTACGAGGCGTTTGTTATGACGCGCAGGTAATTCTCGAGCACTTGCAATAACTGTCCATGATTGTACAGGTAGATAGCAGGTGATGTTATCTGCCTGCTGCAGCTCGGCTGGATTGCTCTACGGACAAACGCAGTTTACGATCACGTGACATATGCCGGTGTTTATCAGCAAGCCACGGATCACGTTACCGCCTCCTAAACCTATCATGCAGGCTGTTGCGCCATTACATGTACTGTTACCTGAGCTCATGTAAACAACATAGAAGATAACGCGAGAACGAAGGATGTGCTGGATTCAGCCTACCAAAGAGACCATATTCCACCGTTTCGACCTCAATTTGAACCTGCTTTCCGATTATTAAGCTCCTGACCCACTTAGTGGAAGGAGGGATTTAAGTGGTCGTTGTCCGTCTGTCTCTCTGTCCGTCTGTCGCCAGCATCGACGCCGAAACTTGCATTGGCGTCGCTGTAGCGTGATGCAACCATTGCTAGGGCCGCTTATAGTTTCGGTCCAACTGAGCGATACATTTGTTCACTGTGGAATAACAGACACATTTTTCATCTCAGTAGTTTGCGATATGATATACAGTTTAACAAATGATTTCTGGCAGTGAACTTTTCGTCACTTCCGTTGAACAGTAACTAGACGTCGACTCTAATTGGATCCTTGCTGTAGACTGTCGGTTCAGAGGGCTGCATGGTCTGTAGACGGAAACGAGGGCAGTAGAACTCGGGCGCTTGGAGGAGGCGTTCTCGGCGGCGTCTGGCGGTAGCGCGGCGTGGTAGGCAGGGCGGTGGCCGCCTAGAAGCGAAGGCGTCTGGTGGCCACATGAGACGAACAAACGCCTGGTACTGGAGCAGAAAGATCGGTCGGCAACAAGTGGAGCAGCTCTCGTTCCGCCCATCAAACGCACGAGAAAACAACGACAACTGGAGGAGTCAAGGTCAGCTCATCGTCAAGAGCTGTCATTTCTGTCAGTGAACTGTGCAGATCTGCTGTGACTTGATATCCTTGCTAAAAACGCGAAAGTTGAAAATTTTCCCATATTGTTAAGCAACGGGCAGGTTAGCGGCATGCGCTGAGACTGTTAAATAAGATTCGATTTTTATATCACTATATTGTAGGCTATTACTCTGTCTTCAGTGCCATTCTTCAATATGCATTTGGCTTATAAAGTAAACTGGCCCATACAAGCAGCGCTTTAGTCTATGTCTGAAAGGTATACGGTGGTGAATAGATGATGAGGAACCGAACTGATGCGATATTTCATCACTCAGCAGTAGACGTCGGCTACTGAGCGGTCATGAAGTGCTTCTAGACAAGACATGTCTGCTGCGTCCTTGAAACTTCAACCGCTGCAGCTTCCGCGTATTACGCCACTGACGTGTTGGGCAGCACGCAAATCAGATTCTCCCAGTCTGTTCTTTCACACTGAGGCCGTGTATAGGTCTATATATAAACCCACGGCAACGGTTGACTTGGTGGCGACGAATCTAGATCACGGAAGCTCTTGGCCTGAAGAAAGCGGTCCGTCCCGCTTTAGTTCTGAATGCTTTGCTCTCATGCGATCTAAAACTTAATAGAATCACTAGCCATCTGCATGTGAAATTTCACGGCAAACGAACGATGAACATGTCTGAAAAGTATCTCCTCACTATGCAAGAAATAATGACATAAGAATGAAGTAATCATTTCCGTGGGGATGGCGCTCGACTATAGAGTTACAGTTGTACGCAAACGTACGGATAGACGATGCAAGAACGCGAACCGACGGAAGGGCATTTGGACCTGATTTCTTTAAAACATCCAGCTTATCTTTCACACATCTGAGCCAATACTTAGCTACTAACATCAGCATTAGTCTGTTTCTCTGTGAAAAAAGTTCAATAAGTATTTTTGGTCTGTCAGACCATGAAGGTCGATCGGACCGGATGACCGCTTAACACAAGCAGAATACACCAGTAACCACAACGCTGTAACCAAAACACAATCAGGAGCTGTAGTATTCCCACATTGAAGCAGGATTACTGCAACTCACTGTTGAACGTGAGAACTAGCTTTCCTTGACAAGTCACATACAGTGGATGTATACACTGTGTCTCAAAAAAAACGCACCAACTTTGAAACGGTATAGATAAAAATTATAAGGATCAATTTTGATGAAATTTGGCAGAAATACTCAAAAGTCTCTAGAATAGTTTTTTCATGTTTCAGTTTTCACATAGGTTTGCTTTTTAATGAACTTTTCGTCTTTAAAACCGGAAACCGAAAATAACGCGAATTTTGACACTGTATCAAGCAAACGCGGCAACTTTGACGCCATTC
>Ga0056114_1000138_pt1 | contig 19887 bp, 14 predicted proteins | sample WorMetHERISLAND1_FD_77005 | JGI IMG/M metagenome (GOLD analysis project Ga0056114, IMG submission 77005) | Marine gutless worms symbiont microbial communities from Max Planck institute for Marine Microbiology, Germany - Olavius loisae HERON... ...
ATAGCTCTGCACTATATAGAAGTGTCGACAGGATTAATGCTTCGTACAGTCTCAGCTTTGTCTGCAAATTAATGTGCTTGTTCGCCCAGACCTTCTTCATCTTGCCGAATACAGATGATGCTCATACCAAGAGTAAAATAAGCGGTAAAGTACAGACAAGAAGTCAAGCTGTCGCTATGACAGCTAGCACCTTTGGGGTCACGTGACGTTATCGGTCACGTGACCATTTCCTTTGGAACCAAGCCTCTATCTGTATAACGGTTTCTGAGATATTGAACGTCAAATGTAACGCAATGGTTGACATGACCTTGATACGACCTCTGAACAAATGTCAAGGTCATTCATTTTGGTATCAATCGATTTCTCATATACGACTTTCTATAGGCTGTCAATTGACTGTCAATAGTAACTTTTGCCCAGGACGCAACGTTTAGCCACAATACATTCCGTACAGACGACAGACAGACGCAAGCCAATATGCATAAGCGCGACCATACCAATATACTGTGACCGTACTAAATACGGTCGGCTAAAAACGACAATGCCAAAGAGAAAGAACAATCAGGGTTCGTTTCATGTAAGTTGATGTAATGTGAAGTGTGAACATAAACATTTTTGTTCATCAAATTATTGGCATTTGGCCCGGCAACCGACGGATGTTCCTACGCCCATGGACTAACCCTCCAAAATCTCTTGGCTCTCTCAGACTGTCTCTCCCCTCTCTTGATTGCTTACAATACAACTCTTTCACATCTTGCTTGATATGCTCGCTCCTGTTATCGGCAAATTGTCCAAAAGAAAATTCCAATCCAGTCTTTGGTTTAGGCGTAGGCCTACTTAATCGCCACCAGGTCAATTGTTCGTCACTAAAAAGTGAAAACCTCTGGAAATGCACTTACTCTGCTTTAGACTGGGCTTCTTTCTAATCTTTCATTGTATCTCTTATGTGTAACTCGCTTCCAAAAAACACTATTTCTCCAACTTAGTCTCTTCAGTTTAACTTAAAAAAAGTGCCTGTGGCAAGCTGTCAACAAAATTATTGATTATAAATCTTCATCATCGTTACATTTCTATTAGCCTACCCAGGTACTTCTCTTGCTGACAGCTTCGCGCACTTTTTCACAGACTAAAATCCAAACTTCGTATCTCTCTCACCAGCAACATTTCTACTTCATCCCCACACTCACCCGTCCGTCAAACAGGAACTGAACTTTCCATTTTCTTCCTTCAAGCCTGCAGCTGAATCTGTCCTGACCTGTGATTCCTATAGGCTGCCCGGCTTCTGAAAATAATATGTGCTCCTGTCCTTACTCCTAGTCCTAGCATCACCAACATCGTCAATGTGTCTCTCATCCCAGGTCAGTTCCATTACTATTCTCAATAAGAATCGGTTATCTATCCACTACTCAAAAAACTTACTCTGGACAAATACCAACTCTCGAATTACCGCCTAACCTCCAACCTCTCTCATATCCAAAATTCAATTCACAGGTGGCGTAGTTATGTGCCAATTATCACCATTACATGTCACAACTAAAATATTTTAGAAGTCGAACGTATACATACCAATGCTGCACGTACAGTTTCCAACTTAGGAGATTTGGCATTATGTTCTAACAGGTACTTAGGATGAAGATTCAATAATCCAAATCACTACGAACATGGCATCTAGTCTAAATTTTTGTAACACCCATTTCTATTCTCACGCTTAAAGTCTGTTGTACCCAGAGCTATGTCTAAATTTGGCATTACGACCAAGTAAGTATGCATTTAGCTAAATTTAGCACTGCTGATGACAACCTGGATCTCAAATAATGGATAAATTTATTCATTTTAACTGTACAGTTAAAATCTAACTTTATTATTTAACTTTAATTTTCTTGACGTGTGATTCAGTACATTCAGTATAATGAGATTTGTTGCAGAGCGTAAAATTCTATCAAAAATGTGGTACAAACATTTACTGAAATGTACAAAAACACAAATGTATTTAAACAAAAGCACAATATTCAAAACAGCAACAAAACATAATAACATTTTGCTGATAAAGTTCAATAACTTACATGAACAAGTAAATAAAACTATTAAAAATCCACTAAAATGCACGACGCACTGAACAAAGATAACACTGACAGTTCTAGTACAGGCGGTACAGGTAGTATTCCATAATAAAATAGTTTATAATTAATTACTGAAAATTCAAAAAATAAGAAAAATATCTTCTAAAAAGAAAACGGCACAATAGCAAGAGAGAATGAGCGTTTGACTAGAATAATAGAGGAAAACTGTTATGCATGCAATACAGTTGAAACAATGCTGACAAATGCACTGCGGTAGTCGTCCCAGTTTGACTAATTATGGGGTTCAAGCTTTGGCATTTTGATTGATGCTGTAACCAATAAATACGAATGTACGAAATCAATACGTGCGCTAAGCAGCAATCTGGCTTTGCGCATCAGCCCTCATCACCCAGAATTTGTTTTCAGCAAAAGATTTCTAAGGGAAAATTGCAAAACTGGCCCCATTAGCATGTTGTAGTTTCCATGTAGAATACTGTGTTTTGCAGCAGTTGATGTAGAAATGGCTGAAAGTAAGCAAAAAGCCAACAAAAACGACTAGAGTTTCTACAAACATACAGAAAATTTAAAAAAATCAGCACCAAACACAGCATCCATTGACTAGTGAAGGTACATAAAGAAAATGTTGAAACAAAGTTGATGACAGGCAACACAGGAGATCGAGTTCATAAATAAATTAACTCATAACTTAATATCAATTACAGAATTTGTTAATTAATTAGTAAACATATCTACAGCGACTTTGCATGATGTCATGCAAACAATGCCTCTTCAATTACAAACACATATTTACTATTCAACAAAAAATAATCGCATCTAATGAAAACAGTATACTGATACAATGAAATTAGAGCAAAAAAATAAAAAAAGCAATAACAGCACGGAATGCATTAAATATAGTGTTAATATTGCTTAGAAAGTACACCTCCATTAAAAATAAATCCATAAGATAAAAAAATAAAGTTTAGGTGGATGTTATAAAAATGTTCCTCTAAGTCACAACATATTCTCTTTTTATGTGATGAACGTCTGTCGGACTGTCGCAGACATCAATGCTAGAAGCACTGTACTCGCAGATGACTGCTGACGCACACGATTCACTGATCATCGACTGGTCTCTCGTGGCTACAGTTTAACAACGACCAAAGTTCTCTCATGCCAAGCCACATGCAGTCACCATTTTATTATTATTTTTTAACCCTCAGTTATTGGCGTCGGCCTTCACAAAAAGTGGGGAGGGGGCATGGACAAAATATAAATAGAATGCCAATTTGGGGAATTTGTACTGTAGTTACAAAAACCTCCATCAAACAAGTACGGTGGTCAGTCAGTATTTAAATACATACAGAACTTATACTTCAAACACAGATTGGAACATGACACATAACCTCCACTTCAAAAAGTTGGGGGGGACATGTCCCCCTGTCCACCCTGTGATTGACACCCATGCTCTCCGTACATATAATCCTGCGGGAGTTTAAAAATTGAGAGGAAAATACAAAACTGGGTACGATCATCAGTCTGTGCAGTCTGTAGCCGGCAAACTGTTATGCAGAAGGACAGCATTGAAGCGCTGCACCGAAATCGAGATCCTTTGGCGGCTTCATTTGTTTAGAAGCAAACTTCTATCTCACGCCTGATAATAACACCAGGAGATCAGATGCCGACCCAGCAGGTGAAGCGGGACAGTATAACTCAAAAATAAACCATAACGTGTAGCAAACGTCAGAGGTGAAACACAGAACTAAACCCCCATGAGCATGCTCACTCCAGCCACAACCCCAACCCTCCCCATGAGCTCTGGCCCTACAGGACATTCTGGCCATCTATGGGAGCCACCACTATGCAGTATCATTGGCCACAGTGCTACCTAACAAGTATCTGCACAGGTATTCCACAACGAATATTTAAGTTAAACTGGCGTTCCATAACGAGGACTCAAATTTCTAAAGGTTCCAATGATTATAGGAATAATATTCTGTTTGACATCACCAGCAGACACACATGTTTTTCTCTTCCAAGTATAACACAAACATTTCATGTTCCTCAGTGGTAAGTGTAAGTCCACAGTCCACAGTTTAGTCAACAGTCCACAGGTGCTATTACATACCACAAATCACTACGTCTCAAATCAAGATCCTTCAACAAGATGATGATGTTGATGTTGATGAAGAAATAAGACTTACCAACGAAGCCTGAGTTGCCGCTACTGATGATGGCGACTAAACCTAAACACATCGTAGCATCAGAAACTCAACGCAACATCTCTGAATGACGAGCTCAGCTACTGTGTATCATTTCAACATCTTGACTCTAGACTTTGTGACGCTGTTTGCTGTAACGAGCAACATTAATAGTGCTGACCAGACCAAGACTGGATGAGAAGTACAATAAAATTTAAAGAGAACAGCTAAAAGACTCCAAAATTAACTCACTGTCCATACAAATGTATGTCGTTTATTAATATGTAACAAACGTACATATTATACAGTATATATACACAAAATCATGAAAATACAAATGAATAAAAAGAAAGAAAAGAACACAGTATAATACACAAATAATCACATGAAGCCACACAATGAAACAAATTAAGGAAATTAAAAATCTAATACACTGAACGAAAAAGATAACGAGGAATAAATGATCTTCTGTGTAATTGAGTTTTGTCGGATGAAAGCTGGTACGGATGACCTTTAGGGCGGAGAGAGTATACCTGATCCGTGACAGGGGGAAGAAGGAAATGTAAACAATGGTTGGAGTGTTTTATACTTTTGAAGAATTTACTATCGGCCGACTCAGAAAGACTGGATGAGAAGTAATAGGAATAATATTTTTAATAAGTTTTTAATAAATAAAGTTAACACATGAAGCATGCATCTGACGAAAGTGTTGACACCTAACTGACCACATAATAACAACAGACAAATGTCCATGACTGTAGCTTGCATCATTTTGGACATGCTGTTGAGATAAAACTGACTATCTGTGACCTTCAGCAGTCCTCCAATATGGTAAAAATGCTTAAAGCTAATGGATAATTTCCGGTTTGCTGTTAAGGCCACCCTATAGCTATCATATGCAAATTTTTAAAAAATACTGGATATTAGATACATATTAGCTGAAAGGTCTTTCAAAGTTTCTCACACTCATTCCCAGTGTTGCTATATGATAAATCACACGTGATTTTCAGTTACGTTTGACTCTGCGAGGTGAGTTAAACAAGTATGTTGCACAATGTCCTCTCACAGCTTCACGGAATGCTTGGCCAATTTTCAACATTCTTTCTCTGCTGGATTCACTCGGCAGCAAATTTGCAACAAAATTCTTGTAATATTTTCGAACACAACCTTAAATGTGTTGCGACACTACCCGGCGTTCAGACTATCATTTGCCATTGGCACCTTTGTGCCAGACGGGGACATTTTCACTTGAGGAGACACACTTGTGTGATACAATAACACTTTGTTGACAGTCCACCTAACAGATCATTGTAGCATGCTTGGCAGCAAGCTACTGCCGATACCTTCCACAGCTCATAATATGAATATCAGTTGGGGCTGACATATTCATAACTGAACCACTGAGCTACGGCTAGAAAACACCAGAGAGAACGACACTGACCATAGACATCTCCAAGGTGTCGGCTTCATCGATGACATCACTGCATCGAGACTTCTCCGTGGCCTTGAGCTGTTCACGTGACGACGACTTCAAACACTGGACGTCACCGTAACAAGTGCCGGACTGTGTAGAGACGAGTGTTGAAGACTTGTCTTGTCTCACTGTCAACTGCTGCATCTGTTAAAATCACCCAACTTTGTAATAATAATAATATATACATCTTTATTCATCAAATAACACGATAGCAAAAAAAGAGAAAATGAATAATAATAACAACGATAATGACTAAAATCATTAGGTCTGCAATTTAAATTAACGACTCAATTTATCAATAATATTTCCAAATGGTCTGTAGTCATTAGCCAAGCAAATAATTTACGTTTAGGGCATTAAGCAATCAGCATCCATCCTTCATTTTAAGGTTTTTAAAGTTTTTAATAAATAAAGTTCACACATGAAGCATGTACCTGATGACAGTGTTGACAACTAATTGACCAAATAAAGACAACAGACAACGGATTAATTTTGAAATGCTGATGACAGCTCCAGAATGTACCACAAATTATCCAAACTTTTGCAAATCACAAGTTGAATATTTAAAAACCAGAGGTACTATATACAAATATTAATACATTTTAAATACGTAGACGTATTACTACTGTTACTGACACAGTGAATACTACTAATAATTGTGCATACCTGCTGTGCAGTGTTATGGCGCTTGCGTCGTCTCCTATTGGCTGTTGGACAACTTTCAGCATCCAATGATATACGAGCGAATGCAGCTGCATCAATGGTCGGCCTGTTGACCTCGTTCAAACTGTTGGCCTTGGCCATGACCCACTGACACAGTTCTCTTTTACCACATTGGTCCAACGGCTTGTCACTGCTTGTTGGCTGAATTTTATTACTGGAGTGACTCGCGGCCTCCACTTCATCTGCTTTGGCAGGTGTCGCAACGTCGCGAATGTTGAGTTTGCTCGAGTTCTCCGTCTTCTTCTCAACACACACAACACAAAGACACAGCAATGCATCATCAGTCATCACATCATATTCTCTTGACAACATTTCAACAGACAGACTATTTATTCCAGTACCGGTACTTTGACCCTTAGACGCCCACTGCTGCCATAATGGTACAGCTATCAAACATCCTGTGCCAGACTGGGTTAAGCCATCATTTGTAATTTTTGACATGACGCTCAGAGTGCCCGGATGTCAAAAAATACAAATGACGACTTAACCCGGTCTGGCACAGGCTGCTTTATAGCTGTACCCATTTGTCGACAGTGGCAAGCTATTGACAGTGTTGTCAGTATTGACAGTATATTCCAGAAACGACACCCACTGTGGTCACGGAATGTCATAACTTATTCTAAACCAGGAAAATCCTTAACATCACAAGCACGCAATTATGATCTTTGGCATGTGAGTGAGTGCGAAGAACAGCTCCATTTTGACTCAATGCTCACTGTTTCTTTCTTGTCATAATCAAAACCAGCTATTAATGATCGCAGGTTTCATGTACAAAAACCTGTAAGTATGTAACTAAGACAGTAAACGAAGACACAAATAAAGTAGCTCAACTCAACAAGGTTCTTACACTGCCTACAACAATTAAGTACACAACCTCGATGCAGAGATTTGTTGAAATTAATATATATTTTCATCGTTTAATAACTGCATTAATGTAACTTCTCTGTGTTTATTAATTTCTGATTTTAAAAGCAAAAAAAACACAAACAAACAAATATGAAGTATTGATTAATTTTATATCGGATTGATTTAACAATAATCGTTGTCAATATCAACACTTTATTCACAGAGTCATCATCTCTAGTACGCAAGTGAAGCTGACTTGCTGTTAGTTAATTAGCAATCATATCAATACTGTGATGCTGACCTCTGTAGCGTTGTCAGCCAGGACTGAACTGCTCGGCTGTGATGTCATCGGCTCCACTGCAGTTCTCACATCACGAGACTCAGTCTCGACGCTGAATCCATCGCAGATCGTCACAACGATGTCGTCCTTGCTGCTGCGCAGAGCGTCGACCGCTACGGAGTGCTTACATCCGATCAGCATCTGTCCGTTTACCTGCCACAATGTAAATACCAGTTGTAAAAATGTCGCACTGATTCTATGGAGCAAAGAGTTTTCAATACAGTTCCTTCCTTTGGACTGGTGACTTTTGACCGCCAACATTGAGACCGTTACAATTAGCATTCATTAGTATAGATGAATATTGGTATTTCTCTACTCCATCTGTATTTAAGGGCCCTGTTCGGGGTGAATCACCAGAACATTATAACAGCATATATTTCTGAGAAAATCAGAGTGGTGGAGCTAGCAGGCGGTAATGAATAGAAATTTGATGATACGTATAAGTGTTTTGACACAATACAAGACAGACAGACAGACAGACAGACAGCTGGACAGAAGAATAAAGATATAAACGCAAAAATATCATGCTCTGCATAGCCTCACAGGTGGATGTGCAATAAAAATTCTAAGGTTTTAATTTATTTTAAATTCAACTCACACTATACCAAAACGTTTTAGGTCACATTACTGCCATTCACCTTCATCCATAGTTCATCACATCTACGTATCTACGTACACATCATTGTCAGGCAGACAATGAAAATGAAACAGTTCACTACAGTGTGACATTACAAGCAAACCTCCAGTATGCGATGACCAACATGCATGCGACCATCGCGTGCCACTGCACCATTCTGATGAACCTGAACAAAACAGCCACAACAGACCATCTTACAGCAGAGACATTGGCCTACCATGGTCCAGTAAAGACAGCTACATGGGGACAGCTTTTAACCCAATCCTCACTCTGTCCCAATCACCCCATCCTTGATACACTTGTAAAAAATCACAGTCTCTGTCACAAGTCTATTTCACATCTCCATTACAAATACAAACACATAACATGCAAACAGTACAAAACCAAGCATCAACAATCATAGTCGCTTTAGGTAAAGCAGTCTGTTCAGCGAAACATGAGGCCATGCAGGAAGACATAAGCCCATCGACAGACTCACAACTCAGCCGAGTCCATTTCCATTACTATGATATTACCGTCGCGTATTTTCCCACTACCACAATACTATCGTGAAATACCACAGTATTATCGTGACATGTGTCCCACTGCCATCACTACTGCAGTAAGATATATAGTGTTGTCCCCATTACCGTGGTATTACCCAGTACCCAGCTGGTATTACCATTTTGCTGATAACTGTGCAGATCTCTAGAGACTCCATTAACAGCCTTTGTAACAAACAACTAACAGTGGTTTTGTAACAAGTTTTCGTACCTTTGAGACAAAAATTCCTTTGTCCGACACATCGAGTGGGTTGCCGCATTGACTGTCAATGCCTCCTCGGATTGAAATGCCTAGCTTCTCACCTGGCAACTTGATCAACTTTATCTCCTATCAGGCCAAACCAAACGACACTTGCGTTTAATTGATCTATCTTATCAGTCGACCACTAGTGTAAATCTGTACACATTTCAGATTACTATTCATTAAGATACACATGATCGAGATCAGTTTGCACATTAAAAATCATACACTAATGTACTTGCTTAATTTTGAGCAATTCCAATGGAACATGTTTAAATTCCAGCGAATTTTGCTTTAATTTGTAAGCAGAGTCGACTAAGCACTGGTTCAGTATGTAAGCATCGACAACCAGAGAACACGTTAATGTCACACTAGATACAAAGTTGTGCACAGTATCTGGCCTGAATGTCTTCAGGTTAAAGATTCTGGCACCATATCAGTTGTAACTAACGAACCTGACAGCAGTTAGGTTAAGAACTGTAATGCAATACAAGCTGCAAGTAACTAACCTGAAGACCTTCAGGCGGAGGATCATGTTGCACTACAAGTTGTATCTCTGCCGTCGGCCGCGTTAGACTCAGAATTGCCTTCTCGTGCGTCGCCCACCTCAGGCTGTCGCCATTTGCCTGACAATTATAATTATCTCAAACTGAAAATTAGGAACAGTGTACATGCTACAATATGGCTCACTCTTATCACGTTATCAACTGCATCCAACCAAACACTTCAGTTCACGTATAAATATTTTTTTAACCTACTTAACATATAACAACTTCTCACACATAAACTCATCTCGAACTGTTCTGGGGAAGTTTTACAGCAGGGAATTTCATGTCACTGCACACCTCCAGTCCTCCAGGCAAGATTTACTAGTAGATTTTCAGCATCAATGTACAATAGTACGTTGCTATTCACATGATAAACTTATTTGCACATAAAAATTAAAGATAACAATAAACAAAACTTTTTCAACAACTAATAAATGTTACAAGTTTGAATATAATAACACGACACTTGAAAGAACTCACGAAGAACAAACCATTACCAAAACTTTCTTAATATTAAACGACTTTTCAGGCGATTTAACGCAACAAGAATTTCAACAAGCTATGATGCAATAAGACATGATAAGACTAAGAGAGTTTAATGTGAACTGAATGGCTAATGGTGTGGTTAACTTCAGTGGGTCTGCTTAGTCTAGTACACGAGCAAATATAAAAAACTAAAGCAGTAAGTCCAGTCCAAGACCTAAATCCATAAAGGCAGTCCACATGAATACCCGTAGTTATCCTACACTGCGTGCTATAATGGGTTTCTCTTCTGCCATGATCAAAATATGCCACAATTTATTCAGTAATGTTTCCCAATATAGGCGTTTAGGTCACGCCCAAATTGATCGTTTATTGTCACAGTTCAAACTCCTCTGACAAAAATTTTACAACGATTCATCCGATTCCAAATCTCCACAAATACCACTAAATGTGCAGGTTACAGTGACAAAGTTGTAACATACCGTGAGAATACGATCACCAACTCGGAGGCCAATATTTGCTGCTGGACCGTCAGACATTACCTGTGACACATAACACACCGTCACGTCACCCTGTATCGATTAGACAACAGTTTACAACACCGTGAACTACCTCACTGAGGAATCAATCACAGCCACTATGGGTGATCACAGACTCTGACCACAGTTCACTTCTGATGCGAATTACCAGTGAAAATGAAAACTGCATAGTAATTTGTCCCGACGCACAAAATTCACTTCAGTACAAGTTAGTTAGGACCTAGTTCTCTAAGTAGAAGTCACTGCTCTGGCGTTCTCTACCTCAAAGTCTGTCTTTGTCAGCTGCAAGTTCCAGCTGGAAACTAAGCAGGTGGAAGTGCAATGTACCATCTAGAGGCAGCATTTATAAGAGACGTAACTGATGGACAACTCATGAGACACAGTTCGTTGGTTCTTCCAAAGAAACAAAACTACATCAAACTCACGTAGTTCAACTCCAACGAACCATCATCAACAATGACACCCTCCGTAAACACCTTCAATCACAGTTGTGGTTCTCGAGACTTGAGTCTTGGTCTGGAGACGTCTTGAGACTCGTTTTTCACAGTATTTGTCTGAGTCTTGGTCGTTTGGTTGTTTTATTTGGTCAAAAAATTAGTGTTAGCAAATGAAGATGGAACATTTGTAGGTCGCGGTAAATATAATGCCTCATTTGCCAATCTTTGTTGTGTGTTGATTGTTGAATCTTGATCATTAGATCATCATTTTCACGGCTGCTCATCACTCTATGACGTCAGTAATGATTTTTCCAACCAGTCAGTTATGGAGTTGTGCTTTTGGTTTTTTGACTTACGAGTCTTAGTCCTGGAACTCAAGGTCTTGGTCTTGAACACCTGAGTCTTGACAGCAAGTGTGCCTTCGATGGCGGATCACATATTGAAATTTGTGCACGTGCTTCACTGCACAACTAGAACAACATTAATGCTTAAAATAACATCACCAGGTCATGGCTTCTGACATGGTTCATCGGTGACATATTGCTATTCATCTAATCATTGCACCAGCAGCGTACAGTAATGAGCTATGCAGAAAGACCTTTGAGATGAAGATGCCCGGCTCCGTCAGACCGAAAGGATGACACACTTTGTTAACACCGCCGACAATACTGATTCCCAGCGTACCGTCAAGTTTTACCAGCTTCATCGTCTGCAAAAACACGCACGTGTAATGTTCCTGCAATGATGTGTCCTGAGATATCACCCAATGACATGATGTACAGTAGTCGGCACACGATCAGTCTGTCATTGACGATAAGCAAAGAATATCTACAGCTGATGCCACGGCACAATGTAAACAGTTAATGGACATCAACAAAACAGTTGCAGTACTGCAGATCTTCGTTCCGCTCTGACCTGGTCGTGATAGCCTTCATGGTCCGATGTGATACACAGCAGTTTAATCAAGACTGTAAAATCCCTTCACTCTTCTTTCACCTTGTGTAACTTGTGACTGAGCAACTATTTAGAGATTTTATTTGTATGTTTGAAATTATGGTTTAAAAGCTTTCAAACACCTACCAGCCTTCAAGCAATGGCCAGTCATCAGCAACAATAACTGAAGCCAAAGAATACTACTCCAGCAATCTCCCAATGCTGCGGCTCTCCGTCCGACTGAAATTGTCTGGCCTATGTGTTGACAGTTGATCCCAATGGTTTGCCAGAAAGAACCTCTACGACTGGTGAATAATGAAGGTCACAGACTGCTCTTGTCACTGGAACTCACTCACTGGCTTAACCAAACTATTCCTAGACAGTAGCTGTGAAGCATTTACAATAAGAGCTGCAACACAATTAAAACTTTAATCACATTAATGCAAGCCTTTAATGCATCACTAATAATGAGTCAATGTGAAAGGCACACCATCATTATATAATATCCTTCTGAAAATAATCTAACGATGAAACGTTTGGATATAAATTTATTAATTGTAGATTGTGATTAGAAATTTTACAGAATTATTACAAAATGCATCACAGGCAATGTAGTTCTATTTACAATAATTACAAAAATGATCGATGTAAACCATTTACTGAACTGTTCAGCACCTATATATAACACTGACAGAAGCTACAAATCCAACCTCAACTGGACGAAGATCAACTGAAGCAGTGTTCGTTTTACTGACACAGTCCGTGGTTCTGTCTGATGGCTTGCCACTGACGCCCGCGGCCGGTGCTGTCAGCGTGGCATCTTTCATGGTGCTGGCGGCAAGTTCATCTTGTGACGTGTGCATTGCTGGTCGAGCTGACAGTGCCGATACTGATGAACTGCGGTTAACAGCTTTAAGCCGTTTAATATCAGAGTCTAGGCCACGCAGCAGTGAGTCGTCTATTACATTGGCAGCTCTTGATGCGACGTCAACAGGATGAGGTCTGTCACTGACTGCCGACAACGCTCCGCGAGCGTCAACGCTCTTTGTGGTCTGGTGACTGACGGCTGAACGCACGGCTACGATATGGATACGCTTGTTGTTGAGCTTCAACAGATTGACCAGCTGATTGTGTTCAAGTGACGCCACGTCAACGCCGCTGACCTATACCAAAACCAATGTCAACCCAGCTCATACACTGGCTTAGACATCGTGTACATTTGCAGCTCCTCATTTGCAGAATTAACTCGCCACTGTTGGGTTCGGCGCATGAGAAGCATGAAAATCTGTTTTAAAAATCCCTCCCTAGCAACCCGAAAGAGTCATCTTGGAAAATGTAGCCCAGAATAAGCTACGGAGGAAAATAAGAACCAAAAATACTGAAATTAATCAGCTGCATAACAGCAAAACGATTGAGAAAACTAACAATGTTACTTTAGCAAGACTTTCCGTTCCACCCGTGCATTTCTAAAATTATAAGTTTGTAGCATAAAATGTCACAGAAATATGCCAGTAGACAACAATGTCTGGCCAATAACAACACTGGCCAATAGCAAGGATAAAAGACAGACAGAGAGGGAACATCTCAAAAACTTCTAGTGTCACTGAGGTAATAAAACAAATATCACTAACTGTGAGGAGCCTATCTCCGACTTTTAATCTTCCATCTCTGTCCACCACTCCACCTTCGGTGATGTGAGATATGTATGTATACTGCAACGTATAACAATGTGGCATGGATTACCAGGTAATATTACCAACGAAAACAGATGTGATACAAGTGATAGAAAATTTACAATACAAGTCCATCAAACTAAATAAACGTTTCATGCAGAAAAAGTATAAATAGCCATTAACCCACAACAGCTACAACAACTGTATTGTAATGTCACGTTGCAATAAAACATGATAAAGAGTTAAGAAATTTATCACTGCAAATTTTAAGTGACTAATCAAACAATACTGCAGTTAACTGTTGACTGATACAGAGATATAGTATGATAGAATAATACAGTTTAACATTTAGGTGTTCAGTTTATAAAGAAAAAGTAGCTACAAAAGCAGCGGGCCCAAGTGAAGCCCACTTCCAAGAACTGTCCATGCTTCACAGACACATGATTCTCTCAAACAGGTCAAACACATCAGACCTTGTGAACAGTGCCGCTGGATGACGTCGCGTCGCTACACTGATAATGCGCGATCTTGAAGCCGAGTTCTCTCTCTCGGCGACAGATCGTCACGTTGACCAGCTGACACAGCAACAGTGAAGTAAACCAGAGACTGAGTAGAATTAACGTATAGCTGATATGATCCACGCTACACAGGGAAACTGTATAGACAGACTACAGGTTTTCTTCACTAATAATAACGGACTATCGAGACAGAATCAGGAACAAGCTGGGCAGAAAATGTCAAACCAGCAATGAAGAATGCCAACCTGAAGTGGCAGACAATGACTGATAACACTACACAAAACAGAGAAAGATGGCGACCAAGTAACCTTTAGAGTAAGAAATATGCGTTCCGTTTCTGTTCTTAAGTTCTTAAGATCTTACTAAGTTCTTCTTAAGTTTCTCATAAATATTTTCTAAGTGTTTTTAAGATTTATGAACGTTTTTATTAAGAAAATCTTACACCCAAGTTTGACTTAGAAAGTTCGAGAATCACGCCCGTAGACAACAGGCTTCCAAAAACAGCCGAACGAAGATGCAGAGGTGGATGATGAAGAGTGGTCAGTGGTGGATTTTAATCTGTATTTTTGTATGTTTCTTATTCGTTTCATTATCGCTCTGTGCGTACTGGAACTCAAGAAATATAATATGATGCTTTCACTACAGTCAAATTGTTGGCTGATCATCATCAGCATTGATATCTGGAAAACGTGTTCCTTAGAACTCCTCTCAGTTAAAAACATCCACGACTGATACATGGTTGACAAAAGAGACTACCAGAACTGTTACGTGGACCAATCAATATATTATACGTCCTGGACTTTGACTGATCCAATGTGATCGAGATTAGTGACATCACACGAACTGTTTACATTAGTTTTGTCGTAATATAGCTCTAAGTCTGCCAACAGTATCGGGTGCTGCATTTGGTTCTCAGAATCACACGTTTTCAAGATAGCTAGTTCTACACAGAGTCACTCACTCACTCACACTGAGCATGACACAGCAGCAGCAACTTACCTCGTCTTCAAGTTTAGCATCTTTCACAGTAACAGACGACTTGAGAGCATCGGTCAGAGGGCATTCCTCGGCAGTAGTATCTGACGTTGATTGCTGTGTGCAGCTAAGCCCTGTGTGCGTCGAACGGTGCATCAGACTGTCGTTTGTAGTTGTGGGGCGGTGACCCAGACTAGACGACCAAGTCTGGCCATTGGCAACTGTTGAACACTGACTCCTGTGATGTGTCTTCTTCATTGAGTGTTGACTGCCGAGTTTGGTCGACAAAGCAGCTTGATTGTCAACACATTTCGGTGCTGACTGGGCCAGACTTGCTGAAGTGTCTACAGACTGTGGCGGCCTGGTGGTGGCATGTGTCGCGCTGCTCTCGGACAGGACAGTCTGAGACTGTGGACATGACAGGTCATGTTTGCTGTTGGACAGTGATGTCTGGGGCCGACTAATAGCAAGAACTATGTCACAACCAGCGGACTTCAACATCTGAATGGCTCGACGATGACTGACGTTGGCCAGACTGTGACTGTTCACCTGAAACATTGAACACGTTTATTCGCGAAAAGCAGACGATAAGAACAGGTACGACAGATATATACAAGGAGAGGAGAAAATTATGATAAAACATAGTGAGATAAAGAAACACAATAAAACACTCATGATGACCAAAAAATATGCTAATTGTCTACATACTGATAAAATTCTGACATAATATTAAGAGATCAGTTTACAGTGTAAAGGTTTCATGCCTCAGAAATCAGTTTCGTACAGTGTGACTACTAAAACTCATCTTCACGTTGGTCTACAAGCTGTTTAATGCCATCATTCTCTTCACGTGCTTAACAGCTGATTTTAATTGCTCTTAAATTGCAAGCTACTTGTGGCCATGTGGTAGATTGTCGGACTTTCAATCATGAGGTCACAGGTTCACATCCCGCCCGTGACTGCTGTGTACCAATGCCAGCTCAGCATGCCATCCCTACAGGGTTGGTTAATGAGTAGTAGTCTACAGGCTACGGGTGAAGGCCTAGCTAATCCAGCTGACTTGGGTGGTGGTATATTTGTCATTCTGCACCGTGGGTCCAACTGGTCACTATCGTGGGCAATGGATGGCTCCATAATGTGCCACAGTATCACTAGCTCATGCCAATCAGCTGCCACTTCCAAGACTGTAAAGCGCTGCTGTTCACGAGTCTTCTCATGTAAGCAGCGCTATGTCAAGTACTCAGACGTTTACCATTATGACAAACTGCTTTACTACTAACGTAAACCTACACGGCCTACCAACAACTGACAGAAGCAAAACTTGCCGACAAGAGCCTGTCACCGGCGAGCAACCCAGCTTCATGACAGGGACCTCCATGCATGACACGTGACACAAGTATGCCCTGTACACACAGATACATACAGACCAGCTGAATAACATACCAAATCAGTAGACTGAAACTACAGCTAATTAGTAAGCATTGTAACGACACACAGACACACTGACTCCCAACGTACCATCAACTTTTACTAGCTTCATCGTCTGCAAAAACACGCACGTGTAATGTTACTGCAATGATGTGTCCTGAGATGTCACCCAACAAAATGATGTACAGTAGTCTTCACACGATCAGTCTGTCATTGACGACAAGCAAATAACATCTACGTGATATCACTGCACTGTGAGACAAGACAAGACGACTATGCCACAAGTATGTTGAATCACAATGGTCGAGTTCATATCTTGATTAGAAAAGATATTAACACTATAGTTAACACTTTAGCTAAGAATCAATACCAAGTCAACATGAACTGATGATATAATCGGTGTTAACTTTCGTGTTAAGTTCTAACTTTTCCAATTACCTACTAGATAAGAAAAAGATAACACAAAATGCAAGCTAACACCAAAGTTAACATGAATATTTCCAATTAACACCAATCAGCTTCCATGCAAATAAATAGACGTTTCTATTAATCTCTAGGGAAAAAGAATTTTCTAATCAGTTTTGGCGGAATAGTTTTCTAACTTCACCGAAGTTAACTCGACTCAGTTCTTAGTGATGCTGAGATTAAGAAATGTGGATTTAATAAAGTGTTAACCTGTTTTCTAATCGAAACATAAACTCAAACAGTGTCAGGATAATGAGGCGCTGTCAATCAATGTCTGCTCAGGTAACAGACTTGTTGGTGATTGGTGGACGGTCTAACGTCACAGACCAATCAGCTTCACAGTAAGTCTGTCGATGGTTTCAGTGCACTGTTAACACTCTATGTTGTCACGTGTCTGTGAGTGCTGCGTCGACCACAGAATGATGTTACAACAGATATGATTCAGTGACTGATGCAGTGGACTCCGACAATACATCACGGAGTTCAGACATTGAGCTTCAACTGCTTCAGTGAAAACAAAAGAAGAAGAAGGTCTGCCATTGGACCAGTAGGTGAACATGGCTACTGTGAAGCACAGAGGTGGCTCGTTGTAACTGCAGTACTACATTATACAGCCTTCAGACACCATCGACTTATTGTCTGAGGCTCAATTCTCGAGATTTCCAAAGATTTATTAAGAAAGTCTTAGACCTCAGCTTGACTTACAAAGTTTTGGGAATTAGGAAAGACTGTGACGTGTCTCTATTGGCTCCACACTTCCTGGCCGTAGATCTGAACCTTTTGTCTGACATGCCCTCCAGATGACGTCTGCGGTCATCACTCACTGATCAGCTCGATGTCCACCAGTTGCAGTGCTCAACTGTTGGAGACCGATTGTTTGCTGTGGCCGGTGCTCGACTATGGAACAGTCTGCAACCTGATATCGTTGCATGCAACACGCTGTCACGGTTCCGTCGTGAACTCAAAACATTTCCGTTTAGACAGTCAATATCCTTCTATTTTGTTTTAGTTTTTCTTTGCGGTCCTTGCAGTTTTACTAAGGCTACGTTAACAATTACTGAAGTAATGTAATAAAGCCGCCACGACAACAGCCGGTACCTCGTCACCATCTTTGACGGCCGGCGTTCCAACGCCGCCAGAGATAGTCATACCGAGACCGACTCCTGGGTCACACACAACCCTCAACACCAGTTCTTCTTCTCGGCTCCCACTGCCACCTTCGTTATCACCATCAATGTCATCATCATCCTCATCTCGTTGACTTGCTGCTGAGACAGGCTGCTTCGTCAGCAGGACTGCAGGCTTGTTAGATCTTGTACTTATCAGCTCCCCATTGTCGCCGTCCTTAACATCACCAGTCAAAGGTCGCAGATCACACAGCAGACTGTAGCAACATGTTGAATTAAGTCTCGTCCTCACATACACAAACACAAAAAGGTTTAACAGATATGAATGGATGAACGGACAGACGGTTAGGGTTCTAAGGCATTTAAGCATGCAAATAGTGGCTATATTGTGCCTGAAATAGTTTAAAGTTTACTAGTAAAGCCAATGGCATGTACCAAAGAAACTATTCCATTACGATGGTTATAATGGAGGAGATCTTCGAGATTAGAAGCTGTATAGAAATTTTGACAAATGATATTAAAATCTACACAACTGATCAGTATGGGTCCACATGTATGTTCTACAGATTACAAGGTATACACACTGGGGGATCTTCATCCTTTAAGAGGCAAGAGTGAAGAAGGCAAGAGTGAAGATTGAGTTAGATAGTATGACCAATTCTGAGACAAATATAATAACAGATACAAAACAAGAAAAATCATTACACGAGGAACATTATGGTCAAGTGCCTCTTAACCCAGTCACTTTAAACAGGGCTGAGAGAGGTCAAGCAGTACAATAATATTCAGACTGGCTTTAATCAGTCAGTCACCAAATGTTGTTGAGATCAATCTACAACTTTTTTAGTTATCCTACTTACAAACAGATGAACCGACATGCAGTCACGCAAGAACAATCCTCTAAATTGTCGGGATAATAAAAAATTCAAAATACTCGACTAAACCTTCAATAAATACCACACTGTAATTTACTTAATATGCAATAAACAGAACAAGACCAGTGAAACAGATAAAACTTCACAGTGCACACCCTGCAGTCAACTAAAAAACAACCTTGTCATTTTCACCAGTAGTCACTAATAGTCTGCTACGTCAATAAAACTAGAATATGCCAAGCTCTAGCAACAGACATGTGACAGTGCACGGCAACAGAAACATTACATAATACATGTATAGGCAAATTAGGTTAATACATAGATTAATACATGTATTGTATAGGCAAGCAGTTTGGTTGGTAAATAATATACATGGTGGACTGAGATTCCAGTAAGTTACTCACCATAAGTCCTTCACTTGTTTTCTGCACACCTTGCATCGCAACAGATTTGGTTCGGTCTTCATAATCGTCTTTAGCTGCTGTAAACACTCCAACTCATGTCACGTTATTACAGTACTGTGACAAGCAGATACCATTGTTAAGATTCACATAAGACAGTTAAAAATTATTATTTGTCCACATAGCCAGACACAAAATAATACTGAAAAGCCAAGCAAGTATTGGGGAGGGAATTCAAGGACATTTCGAGGACTTTCAAGAACTCTGATAACCTTTTTCCAAACCTCTTCTACGATATGATACGATACGATAGAAGAGTTTAACGTGGACTCGAAAGCTGAGTATACAGCTTAATCTAGCACACGTAGCCAGAAACTAAAACAAAACAGTGCCCCTTTAATTCAGTACAGGTTAAGATCCG
>Ga0056114_1000139_pt1 | contig 19815 bp, 9 predicted proteins | sample WorMetHERISLAND1_FD_77005 | JGI IMG/M metagenome (GOLD analysis project Ga0056114, IMG submission 77005) | Marine gutless worms symbiont microbial communities from Max Planck institute for Marine Microbiology, Germany - Olavius loisae HERON... ...
GATATTAGCTGAATGTCTCTTTGTTAGATTGTAAATTCTGTCCTCTGTCTATCTGTTCTATTTCTTTTCTTTGTATCTGCCTTCGTGGTGAATAAACGTATATATTACCTCTCACTCAGTGCCAGTCCTACTTTGCAGGCTTGCGGCGAATCGTTGCGGCCTACCACCGAGCTATACAAGAAGCCAAGTTGTTGCTAGGATAGCCGACCGTACTGCCTCACAGCACCTTTGGGGGTCACGTGACCATTTGATACCACACATGTCATTTCCTATTGGTGGTCATTTGGAATTAATTCTCTATCTCTAACGGTTTCCAGGATATTCAACGTCAAATGTAACGCAATCGCAATGGTTGACATGACCTTGATACGACCTCTAAACAAAGGTCAAGGTCATTCATTTTGGTACAAATCAATTTCTCATATGCGAGTTCCTATAGGCTATCAATAGTAACTTTTGCTCTAGGTTGTACCGTTTAGCCACAATGCACGTTACAGACCGACGACAGACGGCGACGGACGCAACACTGTACCAATAGCGCGCGACCACCGTTGTGACCGTACTACCACCTTTGGCTGCAACATTAGGCCTATCAATAAAGTTGAGTTGAGTTGAGTTGAGTACTAAGTACAGTCGGCTAATGATAACCTACACAGCCACGCCACAGAGACGGAGTGGAGTGGCCCCAGCTAGTAGCACGGTGCGAGACTGCGAGTTGACGAGGGGTTGGGAGCTTGGGTGGGAGGGGGTGACCGTGAGCGGCCCCTTCTAATTTTTTTAGCCTTTGCTCATCTAATTTTCATTCCCCGGGGGGAGGGGGCTCACATACATAGCCCCTTGCTGGAACTTTTGTGTCTATAAATCTTTAAAAAATACAAGTAAAAATCACTCCCGTCCCGCTGTTAGGGGTCCCTTTCTGTATGTGACCCCTTCTGGTCTCCCGCTACGTCGACCCCTATTTTTTGATAGTTCACACCATGTCAAACTCAAGCAGTGAGATGTGTTGTTTTGCTAATAATGTGAACGGAGTGGACAAACGGCTACTGCGACGTTACGGCCTGTCGACTAGCGGAATATCATACGACTAACGCGATTCCATCCCCAAGTCTTCACTGGCTCCAGATTAACGAACACATTAAAAACTCCTCTCGCTGCAGCTATAGAAGTTCTCACAACCAGTCAACCTGACTAGGCTACCTACACAACTTGACCTCTCTCTGTTCAGTACAGTGAACCCGCTCCTCATCCATTGTTGTCCTTGCTCGACCATCTGCATCTTCCTCATACAAATCACCAACCGCTTTTTTCAACGTGCTTTACGTTAACAGAGCTACCTGTGGAACATTGTTTTAGCAGCCTAACCTCCAAGTTAAATATGAACTCTCGAAGGCGTTCCATGTCTCCTTATCAAGGTCGTTTGAAGGACACTAAAAATTTAATGTTCACACTTCAACACAAGCTACAGAAAACAAATATGGAACAGTATTTGGCTAATGTCACAATGTCATTTTAGCAGTGTTTGTAACGCAACAATCGGAAACGCAGCACGTATCCTGGTTTTGTGGATATCATAATCACTATTCATACTCTAAAGCTGACTGACTGTTCCTAGCTCTGATTCCCAGCAATGATACAAATTGGAGGAAATTCATCTAGTTTTCAGAAAGCTCGATTCTTGCTAGCATAGCAACAGCAACAGCAACGTTGTTTGTTTAGGGTTTAACCGCATTTTAAGCATACAAATAGCGGCTGTATCATTCCCGAGAAAATTTAAAGTTTATTAATAAGGCCAATATGGCGTGTACAAAAGAAATTATTCTTCTAGGATGAATGTTACGTAAGTGATCTTTGGCATTAGAAGTTGTGCAGAAATTTTGGCAAATGATAACAAAATTGACACAACTGATCAGTATAATGTTCTACAGTAGAGTTTCAAGATATACCTATTGGGATGGATGGATGGATGGATGGATGGTTGGATGGATGGATGGATGGATGGATGGTTGGTTAAACACTCATTGGAGGAATCTTCATCCTTTAAGAGGTAAGAGTAGGTTAAATATGTATGACCTGATCTGAGACAATTATAAAGTGTTTGTTCACGGCGAGTTAACTGAGCTTTAGAATGCTTACTACTTTCGGGGAGAGTAGCATAAATGTCATGGAGTTTAGTACAGAAACGGTTACACAAAGGGTGAATTCCAATCCAAGTATCTCATGCTATCTGCTGCGCTGGGGCTCCAGAAGTGCATAAATAGAAGCCAAGTGACAGTAAAGCAGTGATTAAAATCTACACACACAGATCAGTGCATTTGTTATGCTAAACACGATGAGATGAGCTAGCTGTGACTGTTATTACTCGGCATCAGTAGCACAAACGTTCTGAGCTTTTAAACTAGAATGTCAGAGACATTAGATCACCACTCGTGTTCCAGAATACACTCCTCCGACTCCCAAGAATCTGGCCACAGCTTGATGCCTTCAAAATTTCATGATTATATGACTACATTTTGAACAGTTCAAGTGCTATGCATTGGCAAACATGCAAACCAACAATCAGACTTACACACACACACACAGACACACAGTGAAAAGACCACCTTGCTATGCTGTCAATGTCTGGGTATTCACAACATGTAGTACATTGCCATCAACTGTGCAAATGTCCAGACACCATGATAATTCTGCAGCCGAATATTTATTCCACATCTGAAGCCATCAGCACCAAATAAGTCACAGTGTAAAAGAGGAGAATATTTTGGCAGTGTCGGAAATGAACAGCGTCTCTTCACTTTCTGCATAACAATGAACATTATCAAGCCCCGCCCACGTACCAGAAGGGAACTTTAAGCGATGCTATTTAATTGTCCGACTGTTTGACCATCTGTCTGTCTGTTCATAGTCACAAGCATAGATCTGGTGACGTGTAACCACGTGCTCTAGCAATTGCCGAGGCACCAAGGCCGGCCACACAACATTGCTCAGGTTCATAATGCAACACAAAACAATCTAGCAGGTAACGGATTATTGTTTTGACCATCGGGGTGATACACTTGCTGCACTGTTACATTCTGGGTAATTAAATTTTCGATGTTCAATTACTAAGTGCACACGTATATCATGCAGACAGCAAGACACACAGTCACTTTATCAGTTACATTTTTAAAAATAATAGTTTAAATAACAGTTTAAAACAGCCGTACAAATGCCAGGACAGGCATAGCAAATTGGTGCCAGTAAACATCATCTGCATCAACAGCAAGTAATGCATTAGTGACAAGAATGGATGGATGGTTAGGGTTTTATGGCACTTTAAGCACACAAATACTGGCTATATCATGCCGGAAATCGTTTAAAGTTTGAAAGTAAGACCAATTATTCTTTTAGGACGAATATTATGGAAGAAATTTTTGAGACTAGAAGCTGTATAGAAAATTTGGTGAATTATATCAAAATCTGCACAATTTAGTGACAAAACGATCATACCACTAAATAGCAGGGCAATGATGAATTAATCATCACCATTATCATCTTTATAGCCGACTCAGAATAGGTCACACATATATCTAACCTACTTTTACCGCTTTACAAGATGAAGATCCCATATCATGCATGCATTGTAATTCTTTCATTAACTGTAGAACATATTCAGTAATTCAGACTTTGATATCATTTGAAAAAAATTTCTATAGAGCTTCTAATTTCAAATGACCTCTTCCACAATACTCATCGCAGACAAATAACTTGTTTTGCACACACCACTGGCCTTAATAAACTTTAACCTATTTCAGCCTCCATTTGCAGGCTCCAAATGCCAACAAACCCTAACCATCCACCATAACATCACATCACATCACATCACAAACTACTTCTTGTAACTTCTCTGCAAGCAGAAGTTAATCCAAGTACGAGGAACTGCCAGCAACACAGCAACAACGAAGCATCATTTCTGTACAAACAACACTCTTCTCCTGCAATGCAACCAACTACGTGGATAGTGCTAAAAGTGAGGGTCGTACAAGGGGCTGAGACCCTACACATCGACTTGTAGCCCCCAAGCTTCATGTTTTCACCCACATCCAAGTTCAGCCCCTCAGAGCCAAAATGACTGTAGAAAATACCATGAAATTGCACTAGAATGCACTATTCCAGGAGGAAAAATTTAAAAGAAAATATTTCCGGGAGGGGTATCAGAGAAGAGGACATCCACGGCCTCTAAGGTCTTACCCCTCACATCCTCCGGCTACTTGATCTCCCACCTTTTGCTCACCACCAATTAGCACGGAGTACATCTGAAGATTAATGTTAACGTCGCAGCTCGTCACTGCAATGACAGTGTAAATCATTTAGCTACATAACAAACGCAAGCAGTAACCACAGCACGAAAACTTGAACAGACAACAAACTTGCATAAAGTATTTAAAACAAAACATCGGTGAAAATGCGAAACAGAACAGAAATTCCACTACTTATGTGTCAGTAACACCAATAACACACAACAAGCAATTCAATGGTTTCACCTCGACATACGAACCATTAAACTGCATGACATTTACTGTACAGTCACTGCGTGGTAAAAAGTACTCTCAGAAAATAACTATCTCCACTGCACAACCGTTTAAAATTCTGACAAGAAATGAAATACTCTGCCAATGGAGGCCTGGGTTCCATCTTCCCAACGGCCTCTTGGGCACTGCCCCTCAGACTTTTTGAAATGCCTTGAACCAATCACAAAGCCTTCCTGTGCCCGATTTAGTAGTCTGAAGTTACATGGGGTGGATTTCAAAATTATAAATAATAAAATGGTAAAATCGTGCAACAGAAAAAAACAGCCAAACATGCACAGACGGACCGACTTGTATTAATATTACAAGCCACAACTACGATAGCAACAATACAGTAGTTCATTTTTACAATTTCTGCATTAGATATACTTAACAGTAAGTGTAATAAAATTATATGGATACAAGCTATATATGCGTGATACAGCCAATGACATTTCTTATACAACATGCTATACAGGTGCCGACCAACAGTCAGTCAGATACAGACAGAAAGCTATTGTATATAAACACCACAGCTATATACATGTAATTCTAAGCACACTGCCACATATCACAACTAAAGGAACAATATAATGAAGACTGTTGATCTGTTCAGAACTTTGCTCCCTTCTTACGGAGATGCAGGAAGGTCATCAGTATCGACGTCTGAACCATGGCGTCGTGCGTCACGGAGGAGAATAGTTCTTCCATCGTCTGGACCTCGGAACCCTTCGCGGCCGGTCGCAGAACCGTCGGACCGAACACCGTCGCCAGGTTCTGCAGAGACATCTTGTTCTCTGTCTCATTGTCGGCCACGCTTCATTCACACAATCATTCACAGAGTAAAACTTTTACTCTCAAATCATACAATGGTACGCCACACGGTGGTCACTATTGTTAGAACCCTTTGATGCCCACTGGGTACAGCTATAAAGCATCCTATGCCAGACGGGGTTAAGTTGTCATTTGTAATTTTTGACTTCCGGGCACTCTGACGCTCAGCCCTAAGCGTTAGAGTGCCCGGATGTCAAAAATGAATAATGACGACTAAACCTGCTCTGGCACAGGACGCTGTATAGCTGTACCCATGTGACAACAGCGGGCGTCAAAGGGTTAACAAGCACAGTGACTGTATTATTATTACAAGCAGGATTTGGACTAAGACTGGTAATGTGAAAGTTGAGTAGTAAACCAAATGGCTACAGAGGAATCAGAAGTTACGTCAGAGATTCTGAATCTCCGTATATACAGATACCAGCATCAGGACTGCATTTACAGCAGAATATTGCATGGATGTAAGCCGACACAATAATAATAATACCAGGATGATCTTTATGGTGCTGTGATCATGCTTAAAGCATTGCGACAATTCACCCTGGTTCACGCGATGAATGCAGCATGGCGCCAGGTAGCCGCTGACCTTTGGACCAAGCCGATCGGCTTGAGCCATAAGCCCACTTGTAGGCTGCCAGTTAGATACACTCACCATCGCCATTTTATTATTACTCAGCCCGAAAGCTGATACTCATTTTACCATCCCACAGAGGGTAGAGGGCTGAGTCGACCTAGGTGGCTGGCTATATACTGAGATGGTTTACCTGCCAGCAGACGGTCACCCTTCCAAGTACTAACTGGGCCCAACGTAGAGTAACTACGATGATCGAGACCAACGCATTACCGCTAAGCCATGCCGTCAACTAGTAATATGACAAGTATTTTAACAATCTGTCACATTATTTAGCCATCACGCAACACTGCTACCTAATGAGATGGTCGATGAGGTATATGACAGTGGAATGGTTAGGTTCAGGCATTGACTCCATCAGTGACAGTAGGTACTTCTCCTTCGCCTCTGGATCAGACAGACCTACAGCAGACGTACCACATCAACAGACATCAGCCAGTAATATCATACTCACATGCCATGGCAGCGGCAAATACCTCAACGGTATAATTTGCCTACATATTTCAAAAAATGGATGGATGGATGGTTATGGTTTAACGGCATTTTGAGCACAAGAGTAGCGGCTATATCATGCCTGAGGAAGTTTAAAGTTTGTTAGTAAGGCCAATGGTGTGTATAAAACTGATTATTTGTTTATGATGAATATTATGGAAGAGATCTTTCAGATTAGAAGCTGTATAGAAATTTTGGCAAATGATATGAAAGTCGATACAACTGATCAGTATCTGTTCTACAGTTAATTAAGAGTTACACAGTATACATATTGGGAGATCTTCATCCCTTAAGAGGTATGAGTGGGTTCAAAAGAGCCCTGACTGACTATTCGCTGACTGACATCTCTGACTCAGTGCATTAGTCGAGGCAGGTGAGTTTTTCACTGTCTCAACACACGACTCAAACAACACTGCCATACCATGCAGCACTGAAACAACACTGCAGACCGTACCCATGCCAGTGACGAGGTTGGGATAGAGAGTGTCGGTGAAGAGAGACTCCGGCAGTTCACGCAGGTAAAGCTTCAGCAGGCCAGTAATGACGTGAATGTCACCGTCCTTCGCCAGCTGCGTCGCCATTTTACCATCTCAAACAAACATCACCATCAGTCACTAACACTCAGAGTTTGCTCGATAACTAAAGAGCAAATCTATCTTTGGGTAAGAGGGCGTGGCCTGCGGAGCGCTGTTAGATTCTCGCGATACGCCCTGGAGTAAACGAACCCAACCGATCAATAGATTGGATTGTGCAGTGTTTTACGTCCCCACCAACACAGTATAGGTTATATGGGAGACGGTTTTTACAGGTCAAAAGACCCAACCATCCATAACGGAACAAAACGCAGTTAGTTGAAACGTATAGTGAATTAAATTAAAGTAAAATGAGTAAAACGCAATACCATTTTCATCCCCAAAATTCACATTTTCATCGTCTCTTGTGCAAATATACACAGCTCCGGACTCGTCAAAAATAAAACGTTGTCCAACAACCTCCATTTTGCCGCATGTAAACAAAGTGATGCCCATGTAAAGATCCAAACGCTCACAGCCTCGACCCCCCGAGTGTTTACAGCATGCTTGGAGTAATTGGAGCAGTTGTTTCCGAATGTGTGTGATAACGATCCAAGTCAGATAACAAACAGATATCTGACTCCTCTGAATGCTTGGATTTATCCGAAATACTATTTGAACGCACCCACAGTAGTAGCATAGTACAAGATACTGTGCACAAAGTTCACAGACAATTTCGCATCATTAGTTCACTTTTGGCTTGTGTTCCAGTGGCCCAGTTTGTCTCGAGTTAATTTAATCCTGACAGGTAACAAAGCAAAGTACAGCAATGGGCAGAGATTGTAACCAACTCAAGAATTAGTTTGCAACGGCACCAACAAACCAAACAGAGAACACTAATGCAGCTGTCGTACTTCGCTCAAACGCCTTCTTCAACCGTTGGATTTCACCCGACACGCCCGATATACGATAGATTCCGACTTCATTAATACCTACATGTACGTTCCACACAGACGGACGGTCAGCAGTTGAAAATACTAATAGCAAATACAATCAACAGCTGAGCAACGGCAAGGTCAAAAGACTCGTTTAGTCTTCATTTTGACTGAAAATGACATAATCAAGTTGTGAAGACATCAACCGAGATTAACGGCTGCATGTATAAAATTATACATCTCAATGTCAACAAGCTGTTACAGTTCACACAGTACGTACTGCTGTAGTAACAAGTAGTAATCTCCACGTCTTTCACCTAGAAGCGAAATTTCAGAATGATCAATGCTCATTAGCTACGGCAAAAGATGGGATTAGTTTAAAAACTAAAAAAGATGTCATAACTAGACTGACTGACTAGTCACTGAGACAGACAATAACTGTCCTCAAAAAGTCTGTGAAATGAAAACTGCAATAACCATGCTTCAAATAAACAAATTAATGTCAAAAAAAACAATTCACCTCGTTGTGTTACTTCCTGGATACACGTAGCGACAACTAGAGGAATGTTCGTTCCTTCTCGCCTGCAATCAAACAACTGTTGAATGTAATTCACTGGACAAGCATGACTGCAGCACTGGCTCAGTGAAAGTGAGTTCTACGACAGCTGGACACATAATGTCAGCAACAAAGCACATTATACACTTCTGCTAATTACAATTATTGAGTAGCTCATAAAAAGTTATCAAAAATAAAAGAACAGCAATATGACACAACTGACGAATAAAACGATTATAGGCTGTAAAAGAGTTTTTTTACATACTTAGCAACTGTTTTGATGCGAGCGCCAAAAACTCCCCCCTTGGCACTGGACAGTGTTCTCTTGATTGTCTGTTCGCGAGACACGAGTCGCAGTGAAACCGTCAGCGACATCTGTTTCACACAAAACTCCAGCAATGCAACTTGTAATAATAAAGCAATAATTGTAGACTTTGTATTGTGCCAAACGGTCGGAACTTTCAACAGACACTGGCAGCACGTCGGATCAGCAATAAGACAAGCAATGAGGGCCATTCAAAAAGCACATAGCTTGCTATAGATGGTCATATTAAATTCAGATGACACAATCTATTAACACAAATCAAATTTGCACAACCTATTACTGGACTAACTTGTAGCTATGGCGACTTACTCTGTGATTACTCTAAACGTCCCTTGTATGTACACATTCATTAATTTCTTTGTAACTTAGCTCAAAGTTACATCGCCTACAAATCATTCTTTCTTTAGCTACGGTACAGTAAGCCTGAAATGCACAAGTTCTTGCCAGTAAAACTATGTTATCATAATTCTATTCTGTTGACGCTTGACAAGTTCACCATTCGCCTCAATTATATCATCATTAACACATTACACCCAGTGGTCTATGATGAAGTGTCGTCAGCTGTGTGACACTTCCATTGGATGCCCAAAGTCTCATTTTCTAACAACAAGCCAGAGCAGCTTTGACTCAACAGTGAGAGTGTCAGGGGCTTGGGGAAGCTAGCTGCTCGATGGAAAGTCATGCAGTAATTTTATCTTTCAGTAGAATGGTGTGTCACGTTAGATATATGGTTGTTTTCGTGAAAGCAAACATGCCATAGAATTTAACAGCTCTCATGTTACCCAGGTAATTCAAGAGTTATGGAGAAACCTGCGTCCATTAAAAGAACTAGAACTATCACAACCTTGTCTTGGGAACTTGTTGTGTTTTAGACTGACCAACATCAAACAACTACTGCTTTGATGCTGCTGATGAAAATCAAACATTATGGCCACATACGTCAAATCTATGACAAATAATCTCTTTATAATAACTTTACCAACATCAACCAGATGTGACATTTTGTGGCACTGACAACTGTGCGTTGATTATATTTTTTACTAAATTAGCTCAAATGTTATTTCTGTTAACTGTAGTCAGCTGTAGATAATGAACAGCACTGTACAAAGAATGAGGCCAAATTACAGCAACCTGCTGCACTACGACATTCAGCAGATTAACGACAAATGACTTCTTTATAACAGATTAACAACAGATTGATATTCTATGATCATAGTTGATGACCTTGCAATGCAAGGCTCAGATTAACACTAACTGACACCGACAGATGAAAACAATGGTTTTGACCTCTTCATTGAGAGAGATTGTCTTCTCCAAGAAGTCACCACGTAACCACGCCTTACTCAGCTGAAAAACATTACATCACGCAAGCTACGGCATGCATTTAGGCACAAAAGTAGCCAGACTGTACAAAAAACTATGTAACTTATTAAACAATCTCGGTAAGCTTTACGGCAGCTAAAGACGCACATTTCCTGGGAATATAAACTAAAGGAAATGTTTTGGCCAGCAAAACTGCAACTAAAACACATATTTTACAAAGAAAAGCAAAGACACATAACAACAAAAATGCACAGCTTCATGTGGACACTTGATATTGACGATGTCTCTGACAATAAAAAACACTTACACATATCTCAAACTATAGACCAGAGTTTAACACTTCTAACCATGAAAGCATGGCCCACACCAGACATAAGTACAAGAAATCAAATGGACAACAATGTGACTGCTTATTAGTGTAAATAGAACAATTAACAATAATCCATAAGTCGCTCACAGCAACTTTATTCATAAACTAGTAGCAGTTGTGCAGCGTAGTGCAATAAATACCTCAAGAGCACAGGTACTGATCAACGAACCGACGTCGCCGTTCATACGATAGCACAGGAAACGGACGGTCTGAGCACCTTCAAGGTCAATGTCAAATTCCTACAGAATACACAGTCAGACCAGTGAAGGATGCTTGCAGCATCATGCATCAGACATAAACAGATATCTTGTAACCTATAAGTGCAATGCAGACTGACAGGTCAGAGCCTAGTTTGTGGAAGTTATTCTAAAATGGTACTGTCCAGTCATCATGCCTGAAGCTGCCAGTTGTTGACATGGGCCTCATAGACAACTGAAGCCAGCACATCTCTGCCACAGTCACAGAACCAGTACCATAATGTAACCTTCTCACTCACTAACTGAATCAGTCGCCTTAGTTACCGCGTCATCAATCAACTGTTACACACCTGGTTCCATGTCGGCTCTTTGCTGTTTGTACAAACGTCTGTCTTGGCCTTCATGAAGAAATGTCCAAAAGAATCCACTTCAATTGTACAATATGTGTCTGCACAAACACGATGCAAAATGTGTATTGTGTTACTGAGCAGCCACTTCACTAAAACAAGATGGATGGATGGATAGGGTTTTAAGGCATTTTGAGCAATCAAGCAGCAATATCATGCCTGAAATAGTTTAAAGTTTATTAGTAAGGCCAATGGTGTGTATAAAAGAGATTATACGTTTAGGAGGGATATTGTGGAAGAGATCTTTGAGATTAGAAGCTGTATAGAAAGTTTGGTGAATGATATCAAAGTCTACACAGTCTATGAGTATACGTTCTACAGTTAATTTAATAAAGAACTACAAGATATACATACTGGGGATCACTATCCTTTAAGAAATAATAATGGGTTAGATATGTGTGACCTGTTCTGTGACGATTATAAAGTGTTTGTTCTCGGTGACTTAACCGAGTTTTAGAATGTTTAATACTTATAGACGGACTAGAATAGATGTTATGGAGTTTGCTACCAGTTAAATTCACATATACACGGTCACACACACACACACACAAATTTATCGAATATGGCAGCTCAGAGGCTGGATCAAATTATGCCAAAGGTGTTGCCGGCACCTGGCACGTGTTTTTTAATAGAAGATAAAAATGTTCTCAGATTATTTCCCTACTACAACATGAAATGCTATGAGAAGTAATTTCAACAAATAATTAACAGTACATACAACCTGTCACTTGTTTCAAGCCGTTCAGCTTGAATATTTTGATGTTAAGATTGCCAAACAACAGTTCTTCTTCCAGGCTAATATCTACACACATACAAATCACCAATATAACTAGTGCTGGGTCAGTTCTCAGTTTCTGGCATCAATTTAACACTGACACGACTCTTTGTTAAGCTATTCAACAGACAGTCTATGCACAAGCAAAGAAGCTTTTTAATACTGTGCCAAATGCAAAACAGGTAATCTGTGACAGACTATAGTTACTTAACGAAACGTTCATACCATCTGAGCTGATCAAAGCACCAAGTCCACTGACTTTAGGCAGCTGCAATACAACAAACACCGCAGATGTTACATACACACACGCAGCACAGCTGAGATGTGATCTGCCATCACGTCGAACATATTCTATGCAGAAGAGAGATTATACAACGAAGAACTGTGAAACAGAATCTTAGTTAACAGAATCACTAACAATGGACAGCCAAGTGGCTACGAAGGGAGACTGTAATGATATATATGACTCAATAATACATGTATACTTAGTATGTATGTTGGTGTATGTGACTGAAGAACTGTACAAAAAATATGCAGACATCAGTCTGACATCACACAACGTAGCAGCTATAATTGGCAATTGCAAGGCTTTACAGCAACAAATGCAATCTGAGACAATCTGAGACACAGATGCCGTACCTTCTGTGAGTTCAACAGGTTTTGCAGTTCAGCGGCCGAAAAATTAGGCGCACTTTGAGCTGTCAACCACACAATAACCACTCGTCACTCGTGGCAACAATGATTAAATAACAGCAAATGCACTGCCTGCTGAAAGCACGTCACTGTAAAGAGACTGATAAGACACATATGGCATGGTCCACAAATCAATTTCACTCACTTAAACAAAAGCAAACTTATTAATATTGATTGATATTATTGACAAAATTAACTGCTCGAAACAGAGCACACGACACTGGCACATTACCTGTAATTAATATCTCACCTGGCTATCAACAGTAGTTAAAAACAACTTGCACACTGCTGTAAAAAAACCACAGCGGTGACTACTGTTACATGACATCACTCACTACTAGAAAGTCTTGCTTGAAGTGAATGGATGAAAGAAGACTGAAGCACAGGAGACCAATGTTTGCTAACACATTAAGTTCTTGATACGCAACCTACAGACATTATACACTGAACTGTACTAAAGCAACGATCAATTTTCAGACTCAGCAATTGTATCAAGATACTGACAGAAGTGCATAATCTTCTAGTCAACATGCTCTGTTATACAAAATGTTTACTCTATTAATAACTGTTAATAAAAGTAACAGCTACGTGTGGGTAAACAGTGCAAGCCAGTACCTCTGCTGAGTAGGCCGGCGATGGTGAATCGCCAGTTACTGCGCTCATAATCAGACGCCATCAGCAGTGTGTACAGACGGTTATTACGACGATTGTGAACACGGAACAACAGCCTTGGAGACGCTTTGATCATTGCTGCTTGCTACATAACAGTTCAGCGTCATTATGAATAAGCAACGAGCTAAAATTCCATTCACAAATTACAAAGGTGTCACAAATAATTTCACAACACAAATGAGAAAGGCTGTAAACAGTGCACCTCTGGGCACTTGGACTGGAGGTGGGTGACACCAACCTGTGGAGTTCATTAGCTAATAATGTCTACCAAGAGACTTCAGTAGACACGTGGTTAAATGGTGGTTGTCTACTGGTCACACACGACGCAACAGTACTGTATTCCAACTGCCATAGACGGTGAGGTAAACATTTAATGTTGTAACGAAATTCCTCAACAGTCTTAAATCATTTCAACATCTCACCCATCCTAACATTAAACACTAGTTCCTCGTGTCCTTGTTGTGACATTGGACAACATCATGTGTGCTCAGTATCAACTCTCCTGGCTCCTCTCCAGGTGAGTTTCATTGTCTCAAGGTCTTCATTCAACGTTGTTTGTCACATCTTCGATGTCCTTCCCTGAAACCATTCGCCACCTCCAGCACCAAGTTCAATTCATGGCAGTACTCAGTGGCCTTTCTTTGGTAGAAGTAGTATGCATTCAGTGAATTCCAGTCTCTGCCTAAGCTGGTCCTAAGCCCGGCTAAAACAGAGGGTTGGGGCATAGAGCTAACAGCTCCACCCCTGTAAAACCATATACCACTACCACTATACAAAATACAAGTGGAACCACCAAACGTTGCCATAGAAGTGATCACATTTTACCTATACTCGTTGTGAAATTAAAAATACAAATTTAAAGAAAACATAATTTTAAAAAATAATGTTACACAAAATATTTTCACCTCACTGTAAAACGAATGTCAAACAACCAACATAAAATCTATGACTCTGCGTACCTGTTCAACTAACTTCTTTCTTATCTTTTCCATGTTCTTTCCACGATTGTGAAATGACCGTTGGCGCTTTGACACAGATATCACATGACAATCATCAGATGCTATAACTCCACTTTCCCACAGTTTTGTTAAATCAGCTTATAGATAAGATTGTCTCATTGCATTAACCAACTGATCTCATATGACATAAACGTCAGCTTTGTGCTATCTCTGTATGGCCAATTGTTGGCTTAGCATTCTGTGCCCTATTCTCATATTGCCAAAATATTGGCTACAGCATGTTGACATTATCCCCACAAAATCAATATACTGTCCAGTAGAGACCATGGGTTATAGCAATATTCCAGTAGGCTGCCTTAGTTCAAACAATTACTGATGCAGGCAACACCTGACTGTATGAGAAATGCTGGTTCAAAGACCAGTAAAATACCGACTAATCAGAAGTCGGAATCATGACAACATACGGGTGCGTCACTGTCGGCAGCGCGGGAGTGCATCTCAGACTTCAGTTCACCCTGTAGCTCCGACATTTTCCGCTGCAGCTGTTCAATCTCCACCTGTTGACTGTCCGCCAGCTGCTTCTCCTCTGAACATCACCAACTCCTTTATAACCTTATATCACTCCTCAGCCTCACGATTCTCTATCTCAAACCTCTCCAGCCAGAAGACGATGCGGAGAACAGCAGCTAACTGTGTCATGACTGTAGCAACGCAGCCAAACATCAGTGGGCAACATGTAAAAAGACAGAGGAATGGTCAAAACGACCAGAAGCCACGGAGTAAAGGGTAAGGTACGCCCCATCCAGACCTTGGGTGGAGTCAGGGACTGACAGTTTGAGTTGTGGTTAAAAGATTGTAAACGTAACTGAAAGCCGTAAATCAAAAATTTTGTTCGCCAAATATCACCTCAGTTTACATGTTTCAAATATACACATTTTTAGCAGTCAGAATGATCACTCAAGTTACAACTGCAAGTGAAGGGAGCTCTGTCAGCCAGTCCTGGGGGCCTGCGATCAGGAAAGTAAGAGAGCTGTCAAAATAGCCGAGAGAACTAAACTCCCTAATTCCTATCACGTTAAACAATGCTGAAAATATCAATGATTTTAAAGAAAATTCCTGGCTCAAGCAAGTCTCATTACTCATGTTAAAAAGCTAACATCCAACCCAAATTATTACACAACTAACACACGACACTGCTGCTAAGCAATGTAGTTTATACACGTAAACAACATACAACAGTGACTGACAAGTGCTTAACAAGTCATACAGTAATACGTTCACAGACATATTTCGCATGTAATACAAACTGTCAACTCAATGACACAAGGAACTTGTTTTTTTACCTTCGATGGCAATTTTGTCATCGAGTGAGAGATCAATTAACGGTATCGACCACTTTGGTTCATAGGTGATTCTCTGCCTGTTACAAATATCAACGATCTTATTGACAGCAGTGACAACTGATTTTACCAAAGAAGCCCATTACTATAACCTTGTATAACGTTTGTTATCACAGTTTTATTTTAGCAGAATAGCCCATAGGCTTAATATTATATTGTTATTTTTATCGTTGTTAAATATTTTTAATTTTTTACCGCGTGTGAGCTCTATTAAGTGCAATAAATAATAAATGTCGTTTAGTCGTTCCAATGTGTCCGTCCGTCTGTCTGTCCATCATGTTGTCGGATAAGTTCAACGAAACTGGGCCTATGATCACGTGGTTTTCACCAAATGGAAGTCCAAAGACTCCAGTTTTTGGTGGATGTTGCAGAAATTCAAAGGGTATCACCTCCAGTGAGACATTTTCTACAGGTACCTCCATTCTGGAATATGGAAAACTCAGGAAAACAAATATACTTGAAAGTGATAGCCGGGTCTCTTGTTAATATTTGTACCATTTAACGGCACTGAAATGGTCTTCTGTATGGTGATGTGCCGTTGAGAACTACTCACTCACTCACTCACTCACTCACTCACTCAATACAAACATAACAGCACACCGCCACACAACATTATGATTCTGCAAGCTCATGCTCACAGAACATAATTCTCAATGATCTACCACCAGTCATTCTAGCTGGCTTCTATTAACCACTGTCCTGGTGGGTAGGGGTCAACTTGGCTAACCCTGTCAGCTAATACCTACGGCAGTGATCGAATCTTTAAATGATAAACCTCATACACAACATGTACTTGTTGAATCAACAAATTGGTGAACTTCAACTTCACACTACCACACAACAATAACATATTGATAAGTATGCCTTAATAGTAGCATTTGTAATGATCAAACTAACTGTAATTTTATAGCGACAAAATAAAACGCAAAACAATAATATATTATTGACAATCTACTGCATTACTAACTATGTATGTCAGCATAGCAATGACTACTCAAGACATCATATGAAGATAGGAACACAACTTACTTGACGGAGATCTTCTGTCGAGCACATACAAGAACATCATTAAAGAGAAACATTTGTCGTAGTTTCCTCGTATTTCCCACCTTTTCCACTATGAGACCTTGCTTGGCCAAGTAGCGCTGACCTTCCGTCTGTCAATGTGACAAATGCGTTTCACTAGGTCACACACTAACTGTACGTTTGTGTGACACAAACTCAGAATAAAGACGACATTTATTAACAGGCGTTTATCTATAGTAAACTGTCAACATTCACATTAAACTCCACACAAGGCAGGCACAACTGAATTTACGATTTCACAGTTTTAGTATCTGCGAAATTTGCCAACTTCGTTAAAAGAATGCACAATTGCATAAAATTCTGCAAAATCATGATTTTTCCATAATTTCATAGTACTTAGAAGCATTTTTCAAGTCTTCTGATTACCATCAGTACTTTGACACTGGTTCACACACACACCTTGAAATAAACACCTCTAGAGACCCGTGAAATTTGGCTGCCATAAAATTGTTCACGTTGAACACGTTCAGCTTGGTCCCTAAGTACAATCCGTCACTGCACATGGCTTCTGATCTCAACATGCCCACATGTATATCATGACTTTGAGTTACATCTGAACTACTTGGGCCTGTTGCCTGCCATTCGTGATGCTACATCCATGTCTATCAGTGAGCAGTGAAACCTCACGGTACGGCAACAGACTATACAGCGGCCTCAGGTCAATGATTGATTAAGCAGTGTTTAACGTCTCCACCAACACAGTATAGGTTATCTGGGAGACAGTTTTACAGGTCAAAAGACCCAACCAACAGTATCAAAGTACTGAAGGAAAAAACGCTACAAAAGTAAGGAAAACCCAGAAAAAGCAAACAATACAAAATACAGCAACACAATGAAGAGACACACATACAAAAACACAGCAAGTTCCCTAGTCTACACTAGTACTATGGGGTGACTAGGGAACGGCTGGCTCCTTGCGTCAATGATACAGAATGACAAGCTAGCGTACATGTTCTCTGTACGAAGTGCCATCAAAACTTTCGATGAAGTTCTGCGCGGCGCTCAACGTGTTCTGTAGTACGTCGTAGTCAGCGTGACTTGTCGGAGTACATTTGATTAGATCCTGCAGTTTAGCATTCAGTGACACAAACATATCTGGTGGTTGACTCTTCATAAGCAGCAAAATTCGTTTGTCAAAGGTGGAACATGATAAGTTTGAAGGTCATGTGACACCGAACGAGGACGAGTATCAAATATCTGTCCAGTTAAGATTTGGATATTATCTTAGAGTTCATAATTCACGGTTAGTCATTTTATTATTTGCATACTGATGGAGGAGATGCCTTTGAAATCATCCACTTTCTCACATCTCAGACCTCTGTGGCCTTGACCTTTGATTAGGTCATACTGCATACTGTCATGTATCACTCACTGACCTTTTCTATATACCAAATTTTTCGTTCAAATTGGGAAAACTTTCAGTGGACAGACGGATGGTCATATGGGCAGGCAGATGGACAATGAGATAGGAGACCACCTACAAACGCATGCTGAAGAAACAGTAATGAATGTAAACTCTTAACCAGACATAGACACTGAAATAAACAGTACAAAATTTCAGACGATGAAACATAAACAACGAGTGTACAAGAAAGACATGCTTCACTCACTGCTAATTATCATAATAATCAAATTCATTCAAATGAATACATCTCTGATACACTCACATGCAAAACCAACGTGTTTCGTTGAAAACGCACAACAGGCTTGTGAAGGAGTTCTGTGACACAGCAGAAATACAAGTACAGTGTGTTCAGAAAAAAAACACCCACTCACATTTTCTTTCATATCTTCATGAATTATTTGTGGATTTAAACAAAAATTGCAGTGAATATACCGAAGGATTGATAGATTCAGAAAATGTAAAAATTAGATATTCATTGCGGTCGATGACGTAATTATGACGTCACATTTGCCTGGCTAAAGTCGGAGTGAGTTTACAGCACGCAATAAGCCGTGATCCCAAGGATATCATTTTTTTCGAGTACAGGGTACTTGTTGGTGCATAGACGCGGTCGTATCGTGTATTATGTGGTGAAATTTAAGACAATAATTTTAACATTAAACAAATTTTCATTCATAAACCTGATTAAGTTCGATCACCACTGACGCAAGATAATGTTACAGCAACTGAATGCCGTGGATGACTAGTGCGAATCCACACTTGTGTTAAAGAGATAGGCGGATATTTTGAGCATAAGTTATGACATTTCAATTCATCAGTAACACAGTAATATTCTTGTTGACGTATGTTAAATAGCTGATTATTATTAATTATCAGTCGTTTAATTATGCTGTGAAATAAGGCTGTGTTCTGTCTGTAGGTCCTTATTTACAAACGTTTACAAATGTGACGTCATAATGACGTCATCGGCTGCAATGAATATCTAATTTCTACATGGTCAGAATCTACTGTTCCTTAGGTACATTCTCTGCAATTTTTGTTTAAATCTACACATCACTCATGGAGATATGGAAGAAAATGTGAGTGGGTGTTTTTTTTTCTGAACAGTAGACACTAGACCTGCTAACTACACACTGCTAATACACACCCGTGCGACCACACACTCTATCCATGCAATCAATTCACACAGCATCACAACAGTGCATGCTCAGACAAGTTGTCATCAACTAGTATTCAGTTACTCAGCATATAATCAACTGATACAGTTTATGTTGTTAAAAACAGCAAATATTACATATGACAAACTGTTCAGTTTCAGTCAGAAGCCAAAACTCCAAACAGCAACAACTAAACTGCAGTTAATTATAACATCAACAGTCGATTCAGATGTATACTTAAGGATATGTATTTCCCGCCCTAGTTTACTGCATTTTAATCTCTGCTATTCATGAGTACTCTGTTGGTACATGATATGAACTACACCTGCATTCAAACAGTGATAACCCACACCACTGTGGTCTCACGTACAGCATGTGCAGGGTGTCTACAAATTTAACTGAACAAATTTCCAGCAGATTCCAGGAGGGATTTCAAGAAAAATCCAGGACATGTTTGCATTGCTTCGGCCTGCTATGTAATGTACCGAATCTACTAGTTTGCCTAAATATATAACAAAAACATGATATGCACAACACAGAAC
>Ga0056114_1000140_pt1 | contig 19813 bp, 2 predicted proteins | sample WorMetHERISLAND1_FD_77005 | JGI IMG/M metagenome (GOLD analysis project Ga0056114, IMG submission 77005) | Marine gutless worms symbiont microbial communities from Max Planck institute for Marine Microbiology, Germany - Olavius loisae HERON... ...
ACGTAATCTATACACCGCTGAAAAGTGCATTTAATCGGCTACAATTCCGTCGCTGACATTATAGGTCCATCTTCATTCGTTTAGCCGTAATCGTTGCGACCCAAAATCGCAAAATCAGGCGAAATTCACACAAAATTTGACCTTACAGCAGTTCAAGGTCATCCAATTTCATCGATCTTGGTGTCAATTGAAAGCTCACATGCGACTTTCTATTAGTCACTAATAGTAAATTAGTAACTTTGGCCGTATCTGCTACCGTTTTCGAGATATTGACGCTTAAAGCTAGAAAATTGCTGAATTTTCACACCCCACCCTTCTTTGAGGCCCCCGCTCGGGGAACCCTTAGAATTTGGTGATGAAATTTGGCATCATAAAACTAGAATCGTAGGGATACCAGAAGGTGAAGAAATCATGACGTTTTGACACAATACCGGCTCGTGACGGACGGAAGGACAGACGGACAGACAGACAGACACGTTACGATCCCTATTAACCGCGCTAGCATAGCGTCGCGCGGGTAAAAACTGTTTCCTTCCTTTCACGGTAAAACGTCTCAAGTCGCTTTGCTTTGGTTTTATCGGAAATGACTCAGGGCGACCCACGCTCATCAAACGTTTACAGGCAGCTTTACTGAGCAAAGCTCACAACCCTTTTTCAGAAATTTTGCAGCATTTGTTTTAATGTCCACAGCGAAGTTTTCATAATGTCTGCATCTAAGTCTTATCTCCATATTTTCCCCATAACCAAGGCAGTGCGCCTATTTGAACAGTAACTTAGTTAAAAAATAGGCCTATCACTTCAAATATTGCTAAATTTATGAAAATCCGTTGTTTACATATGTACATAAAGGATAACATACGATGTCATAATGACAGCACAGCCAAACCGGAACTTGGTTACTTGTACTTTAACAAAATCAATATTTGTTCGGTTGAAAAATTCGTCCTTCAAGTTTGCATTACCGTCATTTTGGTGTATATAGGCCTAAAGTAAATACTACACGAAATACTGAACTTGTGGACAGTAGGTCAGCTTAATAGCGAGCAAAATTTAGCACAAAAATATTCACGCATTTCAGAGATATCTCGTTTTTTGTGCCAGGATATTTTTAAGCGATCCCCTCATTCCCCTGTATAACAATTGAAATTTTGAGTCGGCCGTTCAATTATCGCTGTGGCAGAACTGGCGGAGTTTTGTTGGACCCTAGCGGAACTTCTATCAAACACCGCGTATGATACTTATAGAGACTAGCGCCATTTTCAAAGAAGAATACCTGGTGGTTCAGTTACGGCGGCTGACGCTGTGTCAGCTTGGACATCACCAGCAAGCTGAGCAGGATGTCCTGTCCGTTCGACAGACTCTTTGTCAGTGGTTTCTGACTGACGATTGTCAAGGCAGGTTTTAACGTCATCAGGCCGCGGAGTTCGAGGTTCGTCGGCGACCAGGATGTTGCCCTCCGAGTCGAGCAGCGTTGATGTGTTGTCGGTCCAGACAGAGAGAGGTGTGCTGGATGACGGCTCTGACAGCCGCCGTTCCGCCGCTCCACCGCGTGACACGTCGACCGAGCACGTCAGTGCCTCGCCGTCACTGCTTGACGCCAGGGTCGTGCAAGACGACACGTTGGACTGGCTCCAGGCACCGGAAGAACCGAACGAGATATCCATCGGGATCGTGGCGTTGCCTGTGACCAGCAGCGAGTCTTGCGACTGACTGCTGACTAGGGTCGGCTCTTCGTCGACGTCGTCTTGCAGTGAGTCCGCCTCAAAGCTCTCAAACGACGCCGAGCCGGACACCACTCCAGCCTCATCACCTCTGGCACCAAACTGTGCCTCTAGTGAATCGGTCGACTCGGCCATAACGTCTTCCTCGGCAGTTTTCTCGTCCTGTGTTGTGTCGGCTTCATACACAGTCACCCACTCTCCGCTCGGCTCTCTGCTATCGCTCTCTAGCGAGTCGGTAGACCGCTCCATCAGACATCGTCCCTCGTCGTCCTGCCCGTCCGCTGCCAGCAGAGTGTTCACACTAGACAGTGTCGATGTGGAACTGCCGTGTACGTCAGCAAGTTCCAGCGAGTCAGTCGAGGTCGTCATGGGCTGTAGCGAGTCCGTCGACAGCTGCATGACGTCGTCGCTTTGTATTCCGACTAAAGAGTCAGTTGACAACTTCATCAAGTCGACGTCGTCGCGATGCTCATAAACTGTCTCGTCTACTGCGATGACGTCACTAGCTGTAGCAGCGGCTTCTTCCTCAGATCTCAGATGTGTTACTTCATGCTTCTCGATCTGCTCGTCTGTGGTACTTGCGAACAACTTCGTGGACTCGAGTTCATGACTCAATTCATGCCTGATGGTGGTAGACTCTGATCGCTGTTCTACAGATGATTGCGTCTCCTCAGTGTCCCGTTCTGTCCGCAACACACTGTATGTGGAGACTTCTTCCACGGTAGCCGAAATATCTTCGGATAACGTGGTCTTCGTCGTCGAAGTATCAGCATGAAATAATTCTGTTGTTGTCTCTTCCTGTCGAAGTTTACTAGTACTATCGACTTGTGACACTGTCTCGGTCACAGATGAAGTCTTTTCTCCGAACTGGAAAGTCTCGACGTTTTTCGACGCCTCGCGTATGATGTGAACAATGTCTTGATAATGTGGATACTGAGCCTCAGCCGAAGCTGCAGCCTGTGCAATGTCTTCTGCCGATACGCTTTCAACCGACTCTGGAATCTGTTCCTTGGACAAGCGCACGTCACTCTGTGAACTTCCGGCTTCGGGCGACGATTTTTCCGCCGACGAAATCTGACTTTTCTCGAACATCGTGGCGACTTTTAGAGCCTCAGATTCCACTTCTTCGTTCAATCGCAGTTGCTGTTCGATGTACTCAAACTCAGCCAATGACCCAGACGACGACCTGTACTGTTCCTCGGCAATGGTGCCATTTTTGTCCATTTCTTCGATACGCTCCAGTTCACTGAAGGAGGAGCTGTCTGTGTGGTGACTCTTCCTGTCGATTGTGACCAGTTCGAGCGATCCAGATTGACCAAGAATCTCGCGCTCAATGTGTTCAAATTCCGCCAGCGACGACGACAGTGATGTGCTTGATTTACGCTGAGGTGACTCTGCAGCAGCCACTGCTGAAGCAGATCCCGAACTGCCCTTGTCGCCAGAGAATGAATCACTGCTGCCTTTCTCTTGAAGTTCTTTTTCCAGTCGTTCAAACTCGGCGAGGGACGACGAAACTGAGACGTCATCTCTGTCAGAAGACCTGTCGCTGCTAAACTTGCCTGCGAGGTGAAGGGTCGGTGACTCGGCAGCATGCTGCACGTCTGCTGAGCTCCCTACTAACTTGGACGAGTCCGACACATCGTGTTCTAGTTTCTCAGAAGAACTGGTTGTTTTCTGAGAACTCGACGTTCTCTCTTCTTCCTCGAGAATTGATTCCAGCGCCGTCGACATCACCATCAAATCAACTGTCGGAGTGACAGTTGCTGTCAAGTAATCATCAACTGTGTCACCTTCATCATCTTCTTCACCTGACTCTTGTTCTCCAACAGCAAGAGCTTCGTCTTTCACCTCAAACTCCTCGAAGTGGTCTTCTTCTCGGCTGGCTGCAAATTCAGTATGTGCCAGAAGTTCATGGCGAGTGTCTGTTGCACCCGTCTCTGTCGACAAGTTGTCGATATTCTCAACGTCTTCGCGAGTGTCGACTACAGTCCAGTCTGAGGTCGTGGAACTCACCATGCTCTCCGAGCTGCTACACAACAGCCTCGCGTCATGCAGCCGCTGTGCATCAGTCTCACTCTCAGCCAGCTCCTTCCTCTCGTGTTTCTCATCCACGGCCGAAGCATACATTTCTTGGATTTCTGGTTGATACTGAGACAAATTACGCTCAATCACTGGAGTGGTCGGTTCCACGGCCTGAAGCTCCTCTCCTTCTATCTGTTCTGTCTCTCTGAGACTTGGTTCTGTGAACGACAGTGACTCCGCTGTCATTACTGTCTGATGATCAACGGCTGTATCCTCGGTCGTTTGTTCAGGTTTATCTTGCTGGGCTTCAGCATCTGAGCACGTTACGGTGCCCGCCGATATCTCCGTGGCATCATGACTTTTAGTTTCTTCTTCCATTCTCTCTTGATATGAACTGTCTTCTTCAAATACACTTGTGTCCTCATTGTCCGGTAAGTCGTCGTTGTCTTCAGACTTGTGAGAAGAGCAGACACTTATTGATATCTGTGGTACGCACTTGTGCCCTTCGTCACCATCATCGGCCTGCGCTTCACTAACGTCAACATCTTGTTCTTCGACCTCGTGCTTCGCATCAGTGCTGACTTCTTCCTGATATGAAGCGTCCTCCTCAGCAAAATTATGTCTTTTTTCTTCCTCTTCTTCTATCACAGTTTTCGTCGTCACATCACTGGACAAAACCATTTCTAACTCATCAGTTGCATCAGATTCCAGCACTGGAAGTTCTGTTACTTCTGATTCGTGAACCTTGTCAGCAGTCTCTTCGCCCGCGCTGACGTCTAATGACTGCGGTAGTAGACTGGAAGACATGGAGTCTTCCAGCTCCACTTCCAGAGCTGCATCGACAGCCGCCGCCTCGGCAGACACAGCTCCATGCTGGCGTTCAGATGGAGCAGAATCGCTCGTGGCCGAAAACGTCTGCGGAGACGTGGAGTCGATGTCGAAAGTTTCCTTCGTGGAAGGCGAAAAAGGTTCGTCAACGTCAGTACTCTCGGAATTCTGTTCTTGTTGAATTCCACTTGCCATGACGTCTGAAATACAATTCATCTACAGTAACAGTTACTGTAGTGATACGATAACACGACAGTTATTGTAGGTCTACCTCATATGCCATACTTACATCGATAACAACTTTCGTTTGAACAACATACCTTACGAAAAACATACTGCAACATGATCAGACTTTTTAGGCGACATCGCTGACAAGAGATTTCGCCTATTGCGATCGAGATTACCATTTCGTGGTCTGTCTGTTTGTCTGTCTATATGTCACATTTGTGCATTGTGCTCAAAAGGCAGATGTCACGATTTCTTTTGCATACTACAGCCCACATCTCTTCATAATCGTGTTAAAATTTGGCTAACACTGGTCAAGCCCTTCCTCCCCAGATTTTGCTCCGATGCTCCAATCAACAGTTGATTGGAGTGTCAGAGACATTCGATGGCAAATTGCAGCCGAATGGTTAGAGATAGCGCAACGGTCACAATGGAAAGATTATAGGAAACCACTGTCACTCTTTTGAAAGGTACCATCGCTGACCTCCTACGACCTCCCCTTCTCCCAAACCGGGTGTCCCAAATACCCCATACAAGTGATGTCGTCTTTTGTCAAATCGCTTTGGCTGTTGTTTTTGTTAAACAGTTAGAGGTCATAATATTAGAAATACAGCATTATGTAGGTTTTCTATATTGTGAGAAATAACAAAGCATGTATGTTCACACTATGTGTACAATACCAAAACATGTGCATCAGTACAGTCACTGTGCCAGGCCTGTCATCTGTATTGGACTAGTCAAGACAGGGATTATGGATCCAAGCTCAGTTCAGTTCAGCTGAGTAGGGTTTATTGTCGCGGTCGACACGTTATAGGTGAGACGAAATAAACCACAAACTGTATACTTGTGAGTATATTATACTGCTCTATATTTATCATTATTTCATCGTGCCCTTACAGGCCCATGAGGCGCAGAAAGGACTTTACTCTTTACTCTGTGTAGTATACAATCACGACAAAACCATTGTTATAAATGAGGTACAGAGGCGAGCTGAGACAGGTGTGTCAGTGACTGACCTGGTGAAAGGCAGACATCATCGAGTTGTGCCATCTCAGAGCTTGATGAACTCGTGCAAGTGACAACTCCGCCAGTGACGCCATGCTGCTCAGCCCCGGGTGATGAACCTGCTGTTCACACCAGCTTCACTTCAATGCACAAGCGCACAAGGCGGGGGGATGCCGGTAGCTGGCCGGGGCAAGTACCCTCAACTTGGAATGCGGCCCCAACCCCTGGTCGAAATTCTGCATAAAATGTAGGCCTGCAGTAATGAAACGTGATAATTTTCATTCCAGAATTTATGCTAAAATTTGCGTAATCTTTGCTGGTGGGATGCTTAACCACAGTCGTCATACACCAAAATCGTTTCCCTGGGACTCTGCTGTGGAGATTGCTTCTTGGAGAGTTGACGTTTTGCTGTAGCCGCTGGGCGGCTGTGAAGCGGAACAGTTTTCCTGACCTACCACTTCCACTCGTTTGCCTTCAACATCACAAAGTGTTCCTGTCTCAACAGTGCATTGCAGTCAACACGCGCAGCAGCAGCAGCTATCGACAGTGACACATACTGAATCACAAAGAGATGCAAGTATTAATCACAAGTAACTGCACATAACCTCTCTACACATTGTCAAAGCAACTTAGCCAACATCACTGTTTGAACATCAACACCTTTTAGACATTTAGTCAGTCACAGTCGTATAAAAGGATTATTACTGTAGTTCATCATCCACACACTGGGAACGACGTGATGAATGAAGGCATGATTTGAACTAAGCCATGGATGTGATGAAAATGTGGCTTGCATTATGAAGTCTTGATTTGAAGAAATTTATCAACCAGTTTCCACTTTAAACATGAACAAAACGCCATCAGATCGCGCGCCCACAACTACAGTCAATTGGAGAGAAAGTTTTGTTGCCTCTTGGACAAAGGTGCCCAAACGCTAACCACTTCTAGCGACTAATCAGTAACTGTATCTACCAGCACCTCAGTCCAGCTTCGTCAAAATCAATCACAAACTTTTTGACTTATCCTGCAAACAAACTGACAGACAGGCCCACAACATCCCTAACAACTGTCCATTAGCCACAGTGTTTTGTTCTCGACGAAAGTCCTTTTTCTGAAGGATCCTTGAGGACTAATTTACAATTGCTTGTCCTTGTCCTCGAATATCAAAGTCTTGGACAATTTTTCAAGGACTGCTTTCGTCTCTTTAGTGTTAGATATATCTCATGTAATACAAAATGATAAAATACGTAAACTCGCTTTACACTGCCGCGGTGTAAGAAAAAAATCTTTCAGTTGCGGTATACAATGACTGACTACTGATAGCTACTTACTGATGTTACTTTATCTTTGAACGTCAAAGTTCTTAAACAACTGCAATGATACTAATAGAGCTCGTTTTCACTACCAGTGGCTTGTTTCTGCGACTACATCGTGCTTGCATGCTCAACAAGCGACTGGAACTATTGATGACAGAATGTAGCAGTCAGAAGTATGTGACTCTTGACAAATTAACAAAACAGTATCGTCAACGTTTTTCGTCATAGCCAATACATTTCCCACTACACCAGTAAAAGAAAACTGTGGTAAAAAATTTACTTTATCCAGTTACGAAAAGTGTTCTCAGTCACTGTGTGGTTTGAATGCGACTTTCTAACTTTTGTTCTCAATCTTTGTTGAAATTTGGATCCTTGTCCTTGTCCTCCAGCGCCAGGTCTTTGTCCTCGTCCTTTAGCCCCACTGCTGGTCCTTGATAACAACAATGATTAACCTCAAGACCTAGATCAAGATCAGTGTAAGACTGGCCCCGTAATTCACCGTTTGGATGTTATGTTATATTGTAATTTCTCATAAGTAATATTCAAAAAAAGTTTAACCGAACTTTCTTTCAAACCAATCAGACGCATGATAAAAGTGAGAAGGTAAATAATCAAGTGCAATGAGACAAGAGGACAAAGAACAGATTGCTAAAGTACGCCAACACAACGGACCAGTTTGACCACTAGCTAAATAGTGAAACAGCAGCCACTTGTCTTGCAGACACTGTTTAAACCATACCAGCGAGTCAGCGACCCAGACTGACAATTGCATGGCCAGCATAATGCCTCATTGAGAAAACATAAACTTACACGGACAAAGACACATTGTCCAATGGGAATCGACGCAAAACAATAAAAGATCAACATCAATTTTTTACTGTAATGAAAAACATCACTTTTGCGTTGAGAATAACACGCATATGTATTGTACAATAAGTTCACGAGCACTAAAAAGTGATCACAATCATCATGTTAGAAATACGAGCTCGCGGTTATTACTGCCGACATGGCTGTAACTAGAACTATACCTGTTGCAAAATCACCGCATGACGACGCAGATTCCATCACGTCCATTGCGGCACCATCGCCAACACAGCTGCTAATGTCTGACGTGCTGTTAGGTCCATGCAAGCTTGTTTGAGACGCAACGTCGGCGTCTAGAAACTCCAGTGATAACCTTGGTGACCTCAATCCACTAGATCGAGCGTCGTCGGCGCTGCCTGGACCGACTTCAGCTGACTTCTTGTCTACTGACGCGCTGAACCCAGTTTCCATCTGCGTGTTCGAGTTTTCGTCTCTGATGGTGCCATCATCTTCTGTTGACAACTGCTCCACAGCCAAGTCCATGACACATTCGACTGCAGACGCCTTCAACAGCTCACCGGCCTCAGAGTTTTCCTCAAGTATCTCCTCTTCTTCAAACTCTGGACCTTCAATCACGATGTGCTTGATGATGGTACGCCTCTTTCGGACACGGACCACTCTACGCATGACAATTTCTCCATCTGAATTCATCTCCTTCACTTCCTCAATTCGTCGCTCAATGCACGGCTGTGCCTCCACAGTGTCTGTATACACCTTGACGCTGCTGACCGATGTCTGTTGGTCGTCTGACTGAGGCGAGAAATCAGGCGGAGAAGGCAGGTCGCCACTTAGGAAATACGGCCTGAGTGAACTGGGCCCGAACGATACTGGGACTGCTTCAGACTTGACCCGTTCAACAATGCTGCCGTCCGCGCTGAGTCTCTGGACCCTTCGTGTAACCACCGACGACGAGGATGCAGCAGACGACTCCACCGGCTTGTCATCACTGACCTTGTCTGAAGTGGCAACGTCTTGGCGCACGTTGTCTTCTTTACTTATATCTGCTGACAATGATACTGCAGTAGCAGTGCTGTCGTCACCCAACAAACTTACTGATGCAGGAAAAATACTCCAAGGAAACTCAGCCAGAGGCTTTACTTTACCATCACTCTGCAGCAGACGATCTCCATTTGCCATAGATTTTGGTGCATTATCATCTGTAGTCATAGTACATACAGTTGGTTTCGTCTCCATAGCTTCGTGCACCTTGGTTGTTTCTGATTCATGATCATCTACCTCAGTTACTGTGTCTGCTTTACCACTGGTGTCTTCTTTGTTGATTTCACGCTCGTTGCCATCACCTTGAGTCTCAATATGACTAGCGTCATGTACTTCCATGTGATGACTAACAGTTCTAGTAACAACAGATGCTTTGAGTTGCTGTGTTTGTTCATCCTTGAGACAGACAGGCACATTCACTTCCTGCATGATTGATACAGTGTCAGTGCACGATTCCACTTCACGGACTATCTGCACGAGTGTGCCATCATACAATGATAGCTGTTGTGTACTCAGTCGCAATATGTCTTCCTCAGCTTCATCTGTTTCCGTATTTCCACCAGCCGCTATCTGGTCTACAAGACCACCAACACTGCCAATACGCTGAACTTGTTCATCCTCAACACCGGTCTTCGACAGATTGATGTCATCACTGTAGGCTGCCAGCGGTGCAGTTTTGTCATAAATTGTCGCATTCTTGGCTTCTTTCTCTTCTGAATGAATGGTTTTTGACAACTGTGGTTTTCCAGGCAGAGTGAGCAATGTATCAACATCTACTGACAGTGTCATCTCAACTGCAGTTGATTCTACTGCTGAACATTGCGACTGTAACAACATTTGTTCTATATTATCATCACAATGCAATTCATAGTCATCAAGTGTAACTGTATGAAACAAGGAACTCTCTTCCATACAAGCTACAACTTCAGTGGTACCAGATCTTGGCTGATCTGGCAGTAAACTAATATCTGAATGTTCTGGAAAGACAATGGTAAGACAATCACTTAAATGTTCTTCACTCGCACTCAAAGTGCACTCATCCTCTTCTGAAGTACGTACTTCAGTGATATGTGCTGAATCAATAAAAAACTTATCGTCGAAGCTTTCTGGGATGGTATTAACCTGAGCACATGTATCACCGCTATAAACAATCACAGAATTGTTGTAAGGCATATTCGACTCAGTCTGTACATCTTCGATAACTGTACAGTTCACGTCCATCATTAGAGGCATCTTCTCCTCTGTCACAGAGTTGCTTCTCACGTGGGCTTGAGCTGGTTCGTGAAACTGATGAGCATCATCACCAAGTATTTCTTGACTTCTGTCATCACAAACTAATGTTCTGTCTATCACGGACGATGTGGGAAACGCAATGCATGGTGTTTCAGTTTCATGAGCTAAACGTTCAGTACATAAGTACACAGTAACTGTGCTGTCATCAGCAGCTTCAATCTCACAAAGTTCTTCATCGTCTGACAGCATCATTCTCGTTCGTGCTTCAGTACTAACCGAAGTGATCTCTGTTTCTATATCATGAATTTCTGGACTCACAATATGAACAGTTTTTGTAATTTCTTGCTGTTCATCTATGGCGAAAGCTGCAACTTCATTGGCAGCTGTTAACAGTGATGACTCATTTATAATTCTAACTACTAACTCCTGCTCTGTGGGATCTCCTCCCTCACAAACTACTGGACGTAAAGTTTGAACTACTTTGTCATCTTCTTCGTTTTCAGTGTCAATACTCACACTTCCATCAATGACTTGTGGCATTATTATTGCAGCTTCTTGTGTATCTACTGTAACAGGTCTGACTTTATCTTGTTCAGTCTTCTGGTAAACCATTTGAACTTCACTTTCATTGGCAGTATCTTTGACTTCCAGTTGTGATACTGACGTTTCTACTTGCTGTTCATCCAAAGTATCTGGCACAGTTTCAACTGGTCGACTCATTTCTGCTGTACCTTGTTGTGCTCTGAACCATGTACTTGGTTCTGTCTCGTCTCTATCTTGTTTCTTTGTCTTGTCTCCTTGTATTCTGTACTGTTGCTCTGCAGTTGATACTGTACCACTGAGTTCTCCTGTGAATACTGATTCAAAATGTCCAACTTCTTGCCCTGCTGTTGTCATAATCTCACGTTCATCTGTCATGTTTTCTACTTCTTGTTCAGTTTCTACTTCATGCTGCATCAACGACTCTGTCTCTACCGCCATTCTCTCTGCTCCTTGTGGCAATGTCGTTTGTGTCTCTACAATATCTGGGACCATTTCAGCATGCAGCTTCTGCACTATGACTTCTTCAGCACAAACTCCTGGTTTGATATAGTCCTCACTGACAGGCAGCATAAGTTCAGCTTCTGTTTCATTGGCATTTTCATTCTCAACATGTAACCACACACATTTTGTGTCATCATCCACTCCAACCACTGTCATATCATATTCTACCTCTGATGGCGCTACTTCCACATACTTATCACTTGTGTCAGTCACTGGACCTGTCAAAGTATTTTTATTTATTGACAGCATTAGTTTGAATTCTGTTGGCATTTCAGCATCACTGATGGTCTCTATACACTGCTCTATGTCTACACTCTCTACAGCAATATTTATCATCTCTGCTGTGAAATATTCTTTGTTGACTGAAGTATCTGTCTTAGAAATGTCTTCTGAACTTGACATTTTACTCTTGGACCAATCACTCACTTCTGCATGTCTTGACTCAGCTTGCCCCAAATCTGATTCCTGACTGTGCAGCAGTCCAACATCTTCATCTTCTAGGCCTTCTGTCGACGCAGTGTCTGTTAATGCAGTTTCTACCATTTCCAGTTGTACTTCTAACACATCATGGTCATCGATCTGCACAGGACGACGTAACACAATGTTGGTTCCTTCTGGTACTGTCGGTAATTCACCTTTTGTGTCTTTCTGGACATGCTTGCTGCCAGTTTCCTCACTAGTTAACATATAAACTGTAGAAACATATTGGAAACGTATCACTTCATTTGCTGATTCTGCTTCCAAATTGTCATGACAAACAGCTGTTAACTCTCCTGTGTGTTCAGCATCCTCACCAGCAGCAGTGACGGGTTTGTCGTCTTGCAGTGTAGTTTCTGCTGTCACTTCAGTCGTCTGAATTACAGGCAACAGCAGTGTACATTCAGTCTCAGCTGCATTCTTTCCATCGTCCTTGAGTTGTACAGAACTGACTTTGATAAATACTACCTGGACTACATTTTCAGTTTCTGTTAGTGGAGTTGTTCCCATTGAGTCTGGTTTTAACAATACAGCCTCTTGTTCTTCTCCTAGTGGTTCCTCGACAGTTTCCACAGCATGCAGAACTCCACCTTGTCGTGGTGCTGCAGCTGCATCAGTTTTACGTGTCACTTCATTTGTTTCTTCAAACTGCAATGCTTCAGCATTTTTTCCTATCACTGACGTTTCGTCCACAATTTCTTCTTCCATCTCGACTTGTATACACTCACTATCTGACAAACCTGTTACCAATACTTTTCTATATTCTCCTGATCCAGGGCATAACATCCATCGTTCATCTGCAGTTTCATCTCTCTTCATTAACTCGTCCCCTGCATGCATGGCAGTAACTTCGTCAGTGATTTTTGCAACTACTTCAGCATCTGTTGCAGTCGCACCATCTTTCACTTGGCTTTCTGTTGATTCCATCACTTCCTCTTGTACCAGCATTCGGGATTTTGCGTCTGTATAGACCACTGGTTTCAGGCCATGCACAAATTCTTGATTTTCAGCTTCAACAACCAAGGTATGTATTAGCACTTTCAAGGATTCAGCTGTTACAGGCGGCAGTATAACCTCTCCATTTCCTGGAAGTTCAGTAGTGACATTTCTAACAGGTACGTCCTCACGTTTCTTCACATCATCTTCAGTGGCACCTGGCACTTCAGGACATGGTTTGGACTCATCGTCTTTTACCTCCAATGAAGACTCAGAGGACTTAATGTCTTTCAGTACCACGTCGAGTGATTGTTCTGCAAATTCACTTTGCGACACATCAGGTTCAGTGGAAATGTCCCACTGAGCTCGTATGTTAAAGTCTTCTTTCACTGACTGTTCTTCATCCACATATGTTTTGTTCTTGGCCTGTACAGCAACTACCTCAACATTGCTGTCAGTACTCTCAGTCTCCTCTTCTCCTTTGTCTACGTTTGTTCTATCTTCTTTCTTTGTTGTCTTAACGCTTGCAATCACTGGTATAACAAACTCCATCTCTTCAATGAGATGCAACAGAGGATCGCTATGTGATAGCTGTTGTGTGATAAGGTCAACAGTAATGATCCTATCTTCACTGACACTTTCTTCTCTAATCTGTGGCATTAACAATTCCTCCACAATTGGCAATTCGACTCCCTCTACTTCTAGTTCTGTTCGTATTCTTAACTTCTCCACTTGATAAGTTACAATCGAAGGTAAAGTTGTGGATATTTCGTTGCATTCTTCAATCATGATAAACTGTTCCTCCTCTAGCGCTATCTCTTGTTCTAGTGGCAGTTCTTTCTTTGCTTCTGAAATCCAAGAGATTTCCTCTTTCTCTGTAAATCGCTTATTGTCTAAAATTCGTTCCGTAATCCAACAGAGCAGCATGAAATGAAAAATTGCAATAAACAGTTATAGTCAACACAATGGACAATATGTTATAATACTGCAAATGTTACTCAACCTCTTGTAGTAGAACATCATCAAAAATACTTACACTCAAATGATTAACTACAGTCTACATACGTTGTCTTAAGGCGAGTTTAGCAATGCAACATCAAAATTACTTAATGCCACATAGAAATTACTTAATTTTTACCACGTGATGTTCTGAAAAGGGCAGTTATGCTATGGCAAGTCGTTTATCTGTTTGCTCACCTGTGACATTAGTGTACGGTGATCATAGAATTTTGAATTTTTTGAAAATAATTACAAGATAATGAGCCTAGGGTATTCGCTATCGTGTAGCAAAGAAGCACTGATCTGCTTTCCAAGGGGATCTCCAGAAATTCCAGGTCAAATAGAAGTGGGTATGGAAAAACTGGATCCAGCAATATCAATGAAACAAAGCAGACATACATAGTTAGTATTAAGTGCCTATAAAAAAAATTCATATGGGCTTTCATTTGGTACCAAGATTGATGACCTTCAACGACCTTGAATGGCTATTTGAGGTCAACTAAACTATTCCAAGGCCATAATGTGACAAATGGTGCTTATAGGTGCTTAATAGGAAATTGGGGTTGCCGAACACATCAGATTTTAGGCCGGAAGTGGAAAAGTGTGCATTTCTGTGCATGTGGAATAAAATAGCTTCAAAACTAGCCAATATATAGCCGTCCTACTATGCAGGATTTGTCCTCATCAGGCACATGACGCTATCTCCAACGAAACAGCGTAAAAGGTAACAAGAAGCATCACATGGTTTCCTTGCAAGAAAGAGCACAGCTTTCTTGTTCAAACATGTATACTTCATAAATAATGGTGTTAAGTTTAAAACTCTAGAAGATAAAATTCAGCTACGTGCAAAAAGCTATCAATGCAAAAGGCACAAGACATGGCATGATGCAAGTAATATTAAAGTAGTATGAGTAAGCAATCTAAAGCAGCCGACATGCAGACGCATCGTCAGCAACTGCAAAGATAGAGCACAAAGCTATCATCAAAACCAAACTGATAAGCCAATTCACAAACATCAGTCCAGCAAATATTCTCACTTATGTCAAACGTGCTGGTTAGTGGCTACATAATCAGCCATATTGGTGTATAGCAAACAAATATTTATCACATACAAACAATCTCATCTTGCTGCAATCTCAGCATTTATGTCTATGAACATTACGTACAATTCATGGACTACAGATGTTATTCAGTACACAGAAAAGCTATAAAATATTTAGCTTATTATTATGTTATCTTGTTGATGTTCACACAGCTGTATGCAGACAGCATCAGCTGTCGCCAAACAGCCAATATCTTACAACAGTTTGACACAGGCCTGGTGAGGAATAAATAATTCATGCCTGAAGCCAAAAAAAGAAGCTAGTAAATGAATAATAAGAGGACTGCAAAACAACAGGACTGACTTTCAGAATATTCTGATAACGCAAAACTTCACATACTGCTACGCATTCATGTGCTAGAGTTAGCAAACGACGCTGTCTATGGCATGTCGGCAACACATGCACGGTGGTCGCCTAAGCCGTGCAATAAGCCATCCGCATGCACTAGCGCCTCGTATTATAATATGTATCGCTACTGTCTGTATACCTCGTTCATCTGTGCCGACACCAGGCACATGTTTTGAGTCGGGCACTGGTATGACACACAATGTAGTAAACTGTAAACATTTGCTTTCAACAGAATCAGCAACAACTTAACATTTTTGTAAATAACTACACAATGTGTCAGACATAGCAGCACAAATCTGTTGCTGCAAAATCACTGTTTTAAGCATACAGCATAAAAACATGAAGTAAACTTGCCTGCTTCTGGCAGTTCAGTAACATCCAGCTCTGCTGTTAATTCAGTTCTTTCGACCTCCTCTTGCGCATACGTTTCCATCACTGAAACATCAACTTTACCGAACTACATTCAAGCAGACTGATTTTACAATCAATTAACAGATTTATCTTAAAACACAAAGAAGTGTAAACTACAATTTTTGATGAAACGTAGCAGAGGACAAATAGCTTCAATCAGTAAAGACACTGATGATACGACAGCAAGTTTTGACAGTGATCGTCCATGCAGTGCAAAGCTTGGTGAAATGTTACAGATCTCACAGTAATTATTTCAAACAGTATCGTAAACTCCATAGAACGTCATAAAACATCTCTATCAGTGAATCCCGTGCTACAATAATACTTAACACAATGACGTCCACAAAAATCCTCACCGTTCTTAGATATACCTCGCGATGCTTTTGCAAGCGTTGCAGACTATCCAATGATATCAGTCTCGATAACCATGAGTGACACCTGACCCGGATTTCAAGCTCGCAGTGTTTTTCGCAATCAAATACATCAAAAATGTTGAGAAATACAGCCGATAGTTACTAGTGAACACTAATAGAAAGTCATTATGTGATCTATCAAATGACGTAAATTTCCAGACTCGAGTAACCTTGAATGACCAGGTTTCAAGGCCATGGTACTTTTCCAGCGTGATTATTATTTAAAAATTTAAAGTTTAAAAATTTAAACATACTGGTTCCAAAGGCATTTTATATTGTCAAACTGCATAAAATTAACCTCCAGTTTAATATTCCACTGGCGCACACTCCCTTGGCGATAGCTGAGTGTCTTGTTGTTCTGAATATGACTTGTATAAAAATAACATAAAACATTTGCTTCGCAAAACTTCTAAGCCTATCCAATAGCAGTTGCATTCAACTGAAAGATCAACTAAATGACAAAAAGGTCACTGCTTTCTCAGAGACTAGAACATAAAACATAAAACAGAACATAAAACTATTACAAGTTTACTCCACAAAAATAGATGAAAACAAGTCAATATAATACTCACAGATGACAGTTTAGAAGACAGCAAAAACGCGGATGATTCCTTAACGGCATACACCTCTGTGCAATGACAAAGTGCCTCCAAGCTAAGGTATAAACGACAGCTGCTTCTTATAGAATTAGCATTACGTTTTGTTTGGGCTATAATGGCTCAACAGAAAAATTACCTGATGCATCGGGTAATACAAGCAAGTCCTCCACTGTTTTCAAGTCAGCATCCTCTGTTTTATCCAGCACGTCTACGAATGTTCTCTCCATAACCAACGTCTGCTGGGAGGTCACTGTGGAGTGGATGACCACTGAACGACCATCTGACAGAGTGTCGCAGACAGTGTCGTCGCTGACAGTAACAGTCATTGGTCCCTCCTCAGCACGATCCGAGTACCGCAGAAAGGCAAGCTGTGCTTCTGACTCACACTGTTCATGTTTAGTTGAATCTTCCACCACGACTCGCCTTGTAACCGCCTCATGGCGTGTGGTCTTAACAACTTTTCGTCGGACGAGAGTGCCATCCGGCAGGAATTCCTCGTATTCAGTCATCTCTGTCTCACTGTCCGGTCTCTCTTCTACCGTGTCTGCGTACACAATGACAGCTGATGACGAAGCCGTTGTCGGCTCCAGCTCCTCTCCACTCTCTGCATATGGGCTGGATTGTGCCGATGAAACGGCTCCAAGTGCCTCCAGAGCAGACGCTGAATCCACCGTAACAACGTGCTCCTCAATCTCGCCATCAGGTTTGACTGATCGAACCACCTGGACCACTGTTGAGCGTTCACCTTCTGCAACTAAACTCTGTGGTACACTCACCTCTCTCATCTTCTGCAGTTCAGCGTCTTTGCAGGACGATTTATCAGATGATTCTATCTCTCCAGCTGTCTTTATTGCCGTAGAGACGAGGTTGGCAGCAACTTCTTCTATAATCTCTGTCGTATCATCTGTAGATGGTTTTGCTGTCATCCGGGCTACACCAGAGATCTTTGAACTGTCTTCAGCTTGATCCTCAGTTTTCACCGGAGTATGTTCAACATCTGGTAAGTTAAGAGCTTCGGGTGCGTCGTCTGAGAGAAATTTTTTGGCCTGAATGACGGATATATCGCCGGGTTCTCTTTCAGCAGATTCGATTTCATCCGACAGCTTCACAACTTTGTCTGGTTCAAGTCCAATCACACTTGAGACGTCTGGCTTGTCAGAACCTGACTCAGTTTCTGTCTGCAGTAGTTGAGACTCTTCCATGTGCACCTGCATGACAATTGAAGCATCAGAAGTGTAGTCATTTTCCACCATTTCTTCTGAAGTATCAAGTTCGTCTGCTGCAGACATGCCTACTTCGACGTCAAACTGTTCCTCAGTCTCCACCTCTGTCACTTTTTCTTCCACAACACTTTCAGTTAATCTCGATAGGTCAGCGACTTCATTGCCTGAACATTCGACTATTTCGGTTTCAGAGTGTAATGTCTGAGGGTAAACAACTCCAGTGTCATCCACGAGAGTCTGCTGCAGTACTTTCTGCTTCAACTCTTCGACCATACAAGAACTTACTGCTTGCAAGTTAGCACAGGTTTCCTCAGCTGTGGTCTCTGCATGAGCTTCTGAGTCAGACACTTCTGTCACTGCATCAGTTTTATAATCTGCTAGAACTTTACCTTTTACAGGCAGTGTCTGTTCATCTTGTTGAAGCCTGATGTCTTTTTCTGCACTAACTTCCAAGGTTTGATCTGTCTCTAAGTTGGCAACAGATTTCTCATCGTGTACTTTGCGTTCTTCTTTCCCGAGTTCATCTACATCAACCACGCCACTTTCTTCAGAAGACACAGCACTTGTAGGCCACAGGTCACCATCTCTCACAGTTGTCTCTTTGTGGACGTCTGTTGGAAGCAACTCCAACAATGGACCATGTACCTCAGTTCTGGATATGTCATATTTAATTCTGGATTCTTCAAGTAGTAGTTCTAAATCGCTTTCCAATTCCTCATCAGATATCTGATCACCAGCAACAGCTTTCACAGAATCATCTTGAACTTCCTCAGACACTGAAGATTCAGCTTCTGGAACCTGAAGCACAAATGGCTCAACATCTTCAGACAGCATTTCAGTCACTTCTTCGCGTTCTTCGATTCGTATCTTTCGAGTCGTAATTTCATGAGCAACTGTTGATTGTGTCCACGTATCATCAGCTTCATCATAAGGTCCAACCGCCTGAATCTCTTCTTCAGCTGGATGTGCAAGCTCAACTTCATCCTGTGATGCAGATTCTGAGCCCTGAGCTTCCAGCGTTTCTGTTACTTCTGGTTTAATCGTTGTGATCTTCTGCATTTCTTCTGCAGTTAATGATACCATAACTTCATCAGCTACTGCTGCGTGCATTTCAGTAATGTGTGTAGCTAGTTCAGTTTCTTTTGTGTCTTCTTTTGCCACATCTACAGTGGATTCGGTTTCTTTCACTTCTGTTACACAATGCTGTGAAATTTCCTCTTGCTGAACTAAATATTGGGTTTCAGAAGAGTGTGGCTTACACAGATCAACTTCTTGGTTTACGCAAACCATTGTTATTGACTCAGTTTCGTTGCCACTATCTTGCAATGCTTCTGATACTTCCACGTCTTGTGACAGTGTGCTTATATCTTCAGCATCCTCATGCCTTGCAGTTTCAATATCTGTTGTTGCAACTGCTGCTTTTAATTCTACACTTGACTGTTTCACCATTACAACAGTTTCTCTTTGCTCTTCACCTTTCATGCCCTCAGTCTCTTCAGTCACTTGAAGTGGTTCAGTGATTCCTGCTTCTGTGTCTAACGGTTCGCCTTTAACTGGTAATGGAGAGATAAAAGTACCAGCTTCTTCGGGCTCTAGCACTACCTCATCCTTAGACTCTGTAACATCTGCTGCGGTTAGCTCACAAACCACATACTCACCTGTTGCTGATGCGGACACTTCAGTGACATCTACAGTTTCTGTCACCTCCTGATCTTGCAATGATCCAGCTGCAACAACATCTTCGTGCTGAGGTTTGTAGGTTTCGGTCACTCCTATTACATAGTCCTTAACTGTAACCACCTGCACTTCTGTCTCCATTACTACTGTCCTCGTGGTTTCTTGAATCTTACTTGACACTTCTTCCTGGCTGCTAAGCAGGAGTTCTTCAGTGGCTTCATACTGGACCTCCTCTTCCACGTTTTCCTCTGCCTGAAGCTCATCTGTTTCTACTTGTTCTTGTGACATTTCAGTTATAATTTCAGCTTTGACAACGTACACGTCGGTTCTTGTGTCTTCTTCTACCGGTTGCTGTACATCAGTTGTCTCC
>Ga0056114_1000141_pt1 | contig 19805 bp, 15 predicted proteins | sample WorMetHERISLAND1_FD_77005 | JGI IMG/M metagenome (GOLD analysis project Ga0056114, IMG submission 77005) | Marine gutless worms symbiont microbial communities from Max Planck institute for Marine Microbiology, Germany - Olavius loisae HERON... ...
ACTCAAATGATCCCACGAGCAGAGCCTTACAGTTGAAACATCAAACAGACGCCCCAAAACGCCGGCAAGCAGGGGATGGGAGGTAAACCGATGTGGCTGCCATGTGGCTGACATGCACTTGTCTGGCATTGAGGTGCGATCTAACAAATGCACACGCTGGACTCAGTCAGACAAATCAAATGCAGAAAATGATTATCGAAGCAAAATCTAATGTAAATTTGAATATTTTTCAAACATCAGAAATTCGAACTTTATTTAACTGTGCGTCGTAGAGCGGTGCAGTGTCAAACAGTCATAACTGATTGCTTGTTGTCGGCTGTGTCAGACTGGGGTATGCTGGTCGTGGCTAAGATATCACCGTGGCTCCAGCTGGACTCTAGTGTTGAGGCTGTGAGAAGGAACTCAGAGGAGGTGAGTGCTATGTGTACTGTGATGACTGCAGTTGGTGAAACTCTTATAGAGAGTCCTCTGTGTCTGCATTTGATATTGTCGTTTTTCATTGTCACTGGGTGTATTTTTAAGCAAGTCGTAGTACATATCTTCATGATCTTTGCAGTCTCAGTAGTAATATGTTTAATATGATGTCAGTTACGGTTGATACAGACATGCGTCATGCATAATTGTATACAGTCAGTTTATTATCAGAATTGCAGCTTCTTGATCACCATAGAATCACTGATGTATCAGTTATTTACTTTTACAGTTGACCATTGTATTCAGAACCGAACGTCAAATAATCGGTATTCATTTAACAGTCCAATCTACAATAGAGTCTGGCATATCTTGCTCCGTGTCAACGATGTCTGGTTAATGTTTCTGATAAACATGCTCTGTAGACATTAAGATCTGGTCACACAAGAAGCACGCTTCATGGCGGAGCTTGTTATGTAATGCAGGCACTGAAGCAGGAGCTGATGTATGCCATGCATCTTAACGTGCCAGCCATTCTCATTGAACTGAAGAACTTCAAGTGTATCAACATGGCACGTGTTGTCTCAGAGCACTTGCTGCAGGGCTTCATTCACTTGGTCTGTTGTTCATACTCTTTGAATCTCTTGCTGCGCTGCTTCTACTGTCGTATTTGAAACTTGAGACTATTCTGGATTATTTTTGGTCATCGAAGCTCTTTGTTCATAATCAAGTAGTGATATGATCATGGAAACGATGGACTGTATTTTTCGGACTATAACCCACAACTTTTTTCCCCACATAAAATTTGTTACTCTGTGGCTTTTATTCTGGAGTGGCTTATCTATTCATTTTTTTAATGGGAATTGAACAGCTGCAGCTAGTTAACACTGCTGTTCCCTATACACCAGGTCTGTACATGATGACTACTAGACATGCTGTACACTATGCTGTGGCACTATCACACACTGCTGTGGCTTTAAGCTACAGGTACAATACACTATGTCAGAGGATGCAGTATAAGCAGTGAACAAATGCTGCATGTTGTCCACACTGTTGCACAGTCTCCTGTCAATCATTATCTGATTTCTCTCTGGAAACAGGACACTTTTAGTCTGTCACTTCTGAACTTTTCAGCCTCAGTCTTCCAATTTCTGCAGAATATATTGTCAGTCAGTTATAACCGTCATTGCAGTGTGCTTGACGCAGTTGAACATCGTGTCGGTGACAGTCACAAGAATTTCACTTGTTGTTACTGACTGTCAAATAGCCTATAACTAACCTGGTAGAATATCACTCATTGCTGATATGCTTCAGTGAATGTAGTTAGTTAGTACACAATTTTTACACATCTGTGCTCATGTTTGACTTGTATTGGCTGGTGGGTCTGAGTGTGGCTCAGATATGGCTACAAGTACCTCTCAAGTCGGCAAAAGATCAGTGCGATGACGTCATCGAAATGTCCGCTGACTTGGACGATTTGTCAGAGAGTTTGGCACATCAGCACGACGTACAGGACACTTGGCACTGGTGATATGCTATAATCAATAGTGGCATTATGTCTGCTATTAACTGGTTGAGTTGTAAGTCGCTTCAACTATCAATTTTCATAGTGTTTGTTCCGTTTAACTGTTATAGTGTATTTTAAAAACTCTACTCAGAAATTTATATACAACTAACATCATGTGCAAAAATATCGTGTTCAATATACACTGTGTCCCAAAAAAAATGTGACTATATTTTCTATAATAACTTTAACAATAAGTGTCCGATTACAATAATTTTTGGCATAGTTAGTTGTAAGTCTATGCGTCATCGAAAGATGGTTTCATTTCCCACCTCACCTATCTAGTGCAACTACCTTGCCTTGGGAAATCACAGAACACAAAAAATGACCAATTACTAACTATGCCAAAAATTATTGTAATCGGACACTTATTGTTAAAGTTATTGTAGAAAATGTAGTCACATGTTTTTTTTGGAACACAGTGTATAGTGTAAAAGATAAAGATGATTTTTTTTCTGTTTAAACTGTTGCATAGCAGCCATCACTTAACAAATAGCTTACAGGTGACTCAGATTGGACTTCCTGTGTCTGTGTCTGATGAGTAGGTGGAATCGGTTCAGAACGCTGTGTGACAGTAATAAGAAGCTTGGAGTTGTCCTGGAGCTGACTGCTGATTTGCCGTCTGAGCGAGAGATTGAGCGCTGGCTTGGTGAACCAGTGAAGGCGCTTGTCATACCGACCGCTATCTTCATCACCAACAAGAAAGGGTTTCCCGTCCTGTCACGTGCTCATCAGAATGTTGTACGGTCCTTCCTCAAGGTACGTCTGTCACTGTCGGTCAATCGTGTTAATAAGTGTACCTGTGTGCTGATGCTGTATCTAAGTAGCTATGTAGGTCTCTTGGTAGACCATTGTCTCAGTGTGGACAGAATTGCAATGATTTTCAGTTATTGTATCTGTTGCTCATTAAAATGAACATATGCCTGTCGTAGTTCACTGAATGTTCATACTGATGATAACGTGTAAGACATTCATTCAATGCTTGCCGTTTGTGCGTGGATGCCCCACCTCGTGTAGGCTCAGGAGTGTTAGCCCACCTTGTTTCCTGGCCGAGTATCATAAAAGGTGACTGAACCAGGTAGTTTTGTTTTGCTCTGTTGTTTGCTTTTCTTTTTCTCTTTTTTACTTAGTATTTTCTGGTTTTGTTTCAAATTTGTCTGCTGTTATGTATTTTCCAGAACATCAAACGTGAATGGCACTGTATAGCCTAAATGTGCTGATGGGCCATCAAGAATCTATTCACTCAGCCATGTGTGTGTGTGGATTTGACTTGGATAAGTCGGTTTTCAGCTGTCACTTTCTTGCTACCAATCACTGTTGACTCATTGAGTGACCCTACACTGTGTGTGTCTGTGTGTGTTTAACAGCTGAATGTTCAGATGATTCTGAGCGGCAAGCTGCGACACGCTGATAAAGGAATCCGTTCCTACCAGCTCTACCTGGACCATCTCTTCAGGGTGAAGTTAATTGGTTACAGTCACATGTCAAGCCGACCAGTTTTGAAACGTTATAATGTGCTTAATGTCGCGTTCACAGCGTTGTTCAGCGTTCTTTTATGCACTGTAGATGACTTGACAAGGGTAAATTTAATCATATGTAAACTGTGTTCAGTAAACACACCACTTACCTTATGGTACAAAGCTGTATTTTGTCTGGAGGCCATTGTTATCAAATGTTTACGACTATGATGTCAAAGACGTTATTAGCGGCAATGAATTGTAAACATGGTCCAGTTCCTTGCCTGCATTTGTTGTTGTGAGGGTAACATGCTTCATTCTAAACATTTAAACAGTTACACTGGCTTACAGATGAGCTCAATGTGCCAGTCTTGTTCTCTTGTCACTCATTGTTAAGCGCCTACTTGCGGATTGATCTAAGTTGGACACTATCCAACACAGATTCTTCAAGGTCTTCTCCCTTGAGGATCTTTTTGATAGCACTGACAGGCTAGTTGTTATTGGTTTGATCAAAGAAACCCATTTTTTATAACCATTTCCAATGTTTGTTACGATACGATACGATAGAAGAGATTAACGTGGACTCAAAAGCTGAGTATACAGCTTAATCTAGCACACGTAGCCAGAAACTAAAACAAAGCCAGTGCCCCTTTAAAAAAGTTTTAGGTGAATATCCTTGATATATACATTTTTTGTATAGTTGTTAGAGATGTTCCTTGTTAATATGGCATTTAATTTAACGGCATTGAAGTAGCCTTGTATGTGCTGAAGTGCCGTTAAGAAACTACTCACTCACTGTGTAAATTTGTGTATTATTCTGCGAGATAATAGAAGTAAATGTGTGTTGATGATGTGTCTTTCTGGTGGTTGTAGACACAGGACCCGCCCGACAACGTGTCTCAGTTTGCTAAAGGCTATGAAGACTATCTCCAGTGTCCACTGCAGGTCAGCATCGTTGATGTTAACGGTGGTTGCCGTCGTCATTGTCATCGTCGTCGCCGTGGTTATGGTTTTTTATTACTGAATTCTTTCTGTGAACATGGATAGGATACTATGATGTGTTACACTGATCGGTTCTGTTTCTCTGTTCTTCACAGTGTTTAGTCATCGTCATCGTGATGTGGCTGTTGTCATCAGCCGCTGATGGACAACCTTGAGTCCCACACATACGAGGTGTTTGAGAAGGATCCTGTCAAGTACTCGGAGTACCAGAAGGCGATCTTCTGTGCACTGCGTGATCGCGTCCCAGACTCCGAAGCAGCATCTCGCGTCACGTACGTTATAAGTTGGCTTTTGTCTTGTTGCACAGCTCTTGAAGATGATAGTTTTTCATTTGCTTGACAGTCTGCACTGCTTGTTCTGTTTTGATACCAAACGGAGCCTAATACTGTAATTCTATGAAATTTTGTTACTGGACTGTAAACATCCAGGAGCGACATGCAAGTCCGCTACAACATGCACCATTGAATAGCGTAGGCTTAAACGTCCCCAGTGTCTGTAACATACATTTGGTTGTTTGACTGGAAGTCAATGTAGCTGTTGAGTGCTGGTTGATGTGATCACGTGTCAATGGAGCCAGTGTAACATGTCCACTGAAACAGACTTCATAAAGCTGTAGCCTTGATGTAAGATTGCCGAGCTTTGAAACACCAGCGTGTCTACAAATGACATTATGTGTCGAGTGTCGTATATTGTTTACGTTTCATACCGTACGTTGCTGCCAGTGCAACAAGTGTTTGGTTCTATGACGCTAAATGGATTGATTTATTGTTTATACGGTGAGATCAGCTAGTACAATGTTGTGGCTATGCTGTGTAACACAGCGTCATCATGGTGCTGGGAGCCGGCCGCGGCCCGTTGGTCAGCGCTGCACTTCGTGCCTCGCTACAAGCTGCTCGGAAAATCAAAGTCTACGCAGTCGAGAAAAACCCGAATGCAGTCGTCACGTGAGTAACCCAACGTTCTTATCTTCATATTCAGTGTGCTATAGACAGAGAGAGTGTGAGGATGAAAGAACATTTGGTGGCGAAAACTGATGTCATATTAGGTGATTGACAGTAGCCAATAGGCCCAGTGTGCCTTTGCTGCCTAAACCAGCCCTGGGGCTTGCAGCATGATGGAGTGCTGTGGTCTGGACTGCTAAGAAGTAGATGCTCCGAGGAACAATGCCAGTTTTGAGATGGCTTGCCCATGAAGAACTTATCCGGCTTTAACTTTTTTTAAAACATATACTGGTACAGTGTCTGTTAAAATCCTTGCTGTCCCCAATAGCCCTACACACTTCAGTCTCTGTTGGGACCCGTAAGCTGTGCTTGCAACAGGGATGTGTGATACCAGGTTGGAGGATTGGTCCTTGTATGGCCATTCACTAGCTGTACTGGTGCATTGTTGTCTGTGGCTCAGTGTAGCACAACATGACACATGTCAGCCTTTGGGATAGCACAATGGACCAGTACAGGATACATGTCTCAGCACTGACACTAGCCGGGGACACGTGTCATCCCACATGGTGATATGGTGATTATATTAGATTTATATTAGAATGAGGTCGCAGTTCTCTAAGAGACAGAGAATCCTATGATAGTTGTGACAGTAAAGTCTGTGTGTGCGTGTAGTTTGCAGAACATGAAGCGTGAGTTCTGGGGTGACAGAGTGACGGTTGTATCGTGTGACATGCGACACTGGTCGGCACCTGAGTCGGCCGACATCATTGTCAGTGAACTTCTCGGTTCATTCGGTGACAACGAACTCTCGCCCGAGTGCCTCGACGGTGCACAGCGATTCCTCAAAGGTAATACTCAGGGTGGCCACCCACCTGGAAAACCTGGAAAAGTGAAGGAATTTAAAAATGGTCAGGGAAAGGTCAGGGAGAAAAGCAAAAGTCAGGCACAATGTGTTCTTGCATATAGTCAGTTACCACGGGTATTTTTGGTCTGAAACAAAACATGCAAGAACAGAGTTGTTTACTAGATAAGGTTTTGCATATAGAACATAGTTGTCATAGTTACGATATGAGAGAATAAATGAGTCTTGCAGTGAGAAATAACATGCATTTTGTTTTGTATCGCTACTGTTGCAAGGGTCGATAGTCCGTAAATATGCACTTGAAATGTCTGGAAAAAGTCAGGGAAATTGATCATGACTGGAGACTGGCCACTCTGAATGCTGTCAGTCCATGAATAATGCACATCATTGGTGTTGTGTGAAACAGTGAAATTTCGTTTTCATAACGTCTCCGTTGTTGAACTGTCTGATGGGTGACTCATCAAGAAAAACGAACAGAATGTTCTTTACATCTCAGTTGTCCAGTGTTTATCGTGCTTTGCATCACGTTATGTCTCTTTGTAGATTGACGCTGTGTTTATATCTTGTATTTCTTGTCTCAACATTTTGTTTTCTTTATTTTCTTGTCTCAATGCCACTGTGACATCTTGTCACGGCGGTGTTTTCCCACATTACTCACAGTTTTGACTGTTTTCCCTCGAGCTGTCTCGACACTGCTATGATGTGAACGGCATGATGCTTACGACGTTGCAGAAGATGGAATCAGCATTCCATGTCAGTACATGTCGTACGTTGCTCCGTTGTCGTCCAGCAAACTGTGGAATGAAGCGAGGTCTTGTCGAGATCATAACAAACCCATCGAAGTAAGAACTCATCACCAATACTGATCCAGTGAATGCTTCTGGGGCGGGATGGTTAAGTGACACTAGCACAATGTTGATAAACGACACAGTGTTGTTGTGTTTGGTAAACAGCATTTGATGTCGGTGGACATATGCCTGGGTCCAGAGTCACTCTACAGTTGTATGTGTATTGTTTTGTACGTGTTATATGGTTAACTTTTGTCATGAGTGCTCAAAATACTTTATTGTGCAAATGCATCAATTCAGGACAAGCTTAAAAACCAGACAAATTTATTTTAACTTTCTCTACTGATGGTGAGAATAAAAACACCAGCGTTTGTGGAATTGATGTTGCATATTATCATCCTCAGTGAATACGAACAATACATTGAGACATCTGTCAGCTTTTAAGGCAGTTTTAGGCTACCAAATGTAGTAGGAAGTTTGACTTCGTTATAGTTTCATGAACTTGTTAACTAAAGGCCTTTTGTCGTCTTAAGTAAAATACTCTACACTACACTGTTATTAGATGAAAGATTACAGTGCTAGTTCCATTCTGGCAGATGTCTGCAGGCAGATATTGCTTGGTCACAATCAATTGGAACCCCGTAATGTGTACCACTGAGATAAGCGTGTCGTTAATGTGTATTATTGACTGTTGAACGTTGTCCAGGCGTCGTTTGAGACACCGTATGTCGTACGACTGCACAACTCACGGACACTGTCTGAGGCTCAGCCACTGTTTAGCTTCTATCATCCCAACAAACACTGTGAGTCACTAGTTTAATCTGATATCAGTGTGATGCTGTCGACTGATCTGTGAACAACAGCTTGCTGCAGCAGCTGGACAATCACTGAGAAGACCTAATTTTACCGTGTGGATGAGAAAACATCCAGAGGCCCGATTTACGAAGAATCTTATGAATTTCATAAGTCTTTCGCAAGTTTTCCCCCAAGCTTGTCATAAGTCAACCACTTACAAACTCATAAGTGTAGCTTATGATGTTCTCAAGATGTTGTGTAGGCCCTACACACTTGAGTTATGACAGCATTTACGTTGACATAAGTTTTTCATAAGTCTAACTTTTTACCATTGGGTCGTGCACATAGCATGAACACTGGTCTGATTGATGGTCGAAAACTTTGTTATTTATAGCCAGTTTCAGTGGCATAAATTTGTTCCTTTGTCATTTATTAAAGCGTGCTGAATAACCAGTAGTTGACCCAGTTGCATAATTAACGGTCATGAGAACTGTGGGCTGTGTCTGTAGCGGTCAAAGACAACAGTCGTCACGGCAGTTTACAGTTTGACGTCGACGTTGACACCGTGCTGCACGGCTTCGGTGGATACTTCTACTGTGTACTCTACGCCGACATTTCGTTCAGTACGTCACACCCAGCCACATGTCTGCTGTCTGTCGACATATCTCTCGTATGGTTGTGGTTGGCTGTGGAGTGTTGTATGACACGGGCGATGATGATGCTGTACTCTGAGAGCCAGCCTTACCGTAGTCCTTAGATCCTTCCATGCCTGCTGCTCGTCTATTCTCATGCTTGCCCCCACCGTTTGGAACCAACAGTCATCCGTCATTTGTACGAACCTTGCCCTTACCCTTACCAGGTCTTTTGCACGTTAGAAATTCGTTACTTGCTTTCATTAGGTGATGAGTTTTATCCAAAGTAGTCACTATCAACCCTCCTGGCTCCTCTCCAGGTAAATTTCATCTCTTCAAGGTTCTCTCTGAATGTTGCTCACCACTCGTCTTCACTGTTCTCCCCTGACTCTGTTTACCACCCTCTGACACCCAGTTCATGACATGACAGGGCCTGCTGGTCTTTCTTCTGGTAGACGTAGTGTATGACCAGTGAATTTCACTCTCCTCATTCATACAGTGTCTCACAGCTGCTCCATCTTTGACCTTCTTAGTAGTTCAGCATTGGTCACAGTCATGCCAAGACATCCGTGGTATAGTGCGGAGTCATTTCTGGTATAATGTAATATAAACGGGACGATTATAGTGTCATAAGCGGCGGAAAGCTACTACAAGGGCGCCTTACAGAGTTAGTAGGCTGCTGTTCCATGCTCTGAACTAGTAGTGAAAACAGTTGAGTGTTGAGATATGTACTGAATCATGTGATTCTGGCGTTTGTAGATATCGTTCCACACCTACACACTCCGGGCATGTTCAGCTGGTTCCCCATGTTTTTCCCAATCAAGGCTGGTACCTGGTTTATCATTATTGCTGTCTGTCACACGTACACTTTATATCAAACTTCCTCTTCAGTGCTCAAGTTTATTCTCTGAATAACTGGCTCGATCTGTCTGGCTGCATGTAGTAACTAGTATGTAGACCTGTGATTTCAATTTAATACTTGTTTTGATCTTCGTAGCTTCACCATTTTCGCCGAGATGGTTACTCAGAGGCATCGACAGCTGTTTACCAGTTGTAGTGCTAGTAGTTAGTGATGAGTTGCCTGCTTTGTGGTCTGCTGCAGGACCCGGTGTATTTGCGGCGAGGTGACAAGTTGGTGGTGAATTTCTGGCGATTGACGAACCAGAAGAACGTCTGGTACGAATGGTGCGTCACAGAGCCTGTCGCGAGGCCGATACACAATCCCAAGGGTCGATCATATACCATTGGACTGTAGCGCACCTGTCAACATGGCGGGTGTCAGCGAGACACATTCAGTATTCGTGACTGGCGATTGCACTTAGTTTGATAATTGCATAGTCAAGACACTGGTAAACCGGATGTATATTTCAAGGAGTTCCGAGATTTGCAGATACATTCCGACGAATTACAAAACGAGATAAAATGGATGAAAACTACACATAAACATTAGGAGTATTTTCAACAAATAGCAGAACTTCAATGTTTAGCAGTCGAAATAATATATTGAAACATACTGAAATCAGTGACTGGTTTTGTTGAAGAGCGCTGATATCTTTGTCACAGTCTCGGCAAATATCACATGGTGGATGCATTTTGCCTTTTTCTTCCGTTGTTTACACTGTTACATGTAAACTTGATCATACTTAGTTTACAGTTTACACGTGTATTTGAGCATTTTTCTGTCAACACCAGCAGTGAAGCAGGAAACACTGAACTCTCGGCGAGATGGCGAGACTGCGAGATATTCGGTTTGTTTTGTTTACGTTTGTGCCAATTTTTTTTACAATTTCACAGTAACTTTGGTTAGGCAAGCATGGTGGCCAAATAGTCAGTTTCATTGGCGGTGGTAAGACCGATCGGACGTTCATGTGGTAGCTGTATCAGTGACTGGTAATTTTGAAGCACCTTTCTTACGTTGATCAGTGATCATGGTGTTGACGAATGATCGTTGATCAGTGATCATGGTGTTGACGAATGATCGTTGATCAGTGATCATGGTGTTGACGAATGATCGTGTTCAAGGGTGTTTATTGTGTCATGACGTTGGTATTCTTCAGTATTTCGTGCCATTGTCTGCACATGTTTGTTCATATCAGAACTAGGCCAAGGACACACCTCGCATCACAATTAGAACAAGTATTTAATATCACAGGTTTGTAATAACAAAAGTTAATAGTTCAAAATCTATACAAAATATCTTTCCTTAGACAACAAACTACTAACATACATAACGATTAGTTAAAAGTCACTTGACATGTGCAACATGGCTGGCCAAATCAGTAAATCTACCAAATAGTAGACCCAACCTCTACCACAGAGTACAGTGAGTAGATTCTTAACAGCACAATTACGCTATATAGTGCCATTCAAGTTGGTTTATGCTAGAAAGTACAGAAGACGAATTAATAATACAATACATAAACTAAAAACAACCTAGAAAAAGCAAACACAGCAAAACAAAACTACCCTGGTTCAGTTACCTCATATGAAACTCGGCCAGGAAACGACGTGGGCTTATTCTACAATGCTCCTCAACCCACAACAGCCGACCTATACCACAATGTGACCGTTTTTACAGCAAAAACAAACTGTGCAGCTTGGCAACAAGGCAAACAAATGGATTGATAAAAAGCTTACAAGTAAGATAAAAGGCACTGTATGCTGGTTGGATAACAACCTGCCTGGCAAGAAGAATTTATAATTTGCTGTTGTTCATCCATTGTTTTACTTTTGTCTACAGTTCCCCAGAGTGAGTGGAGAAGGCCAGTTGGGTGACCCTACACCTTCTGGATGGCCACTCTGAAGAACGACCTAGCTCAGCACAACCTTACCTTGGAGGATCCTATCGAACTGGCTCTGAATAAGCCGCTGTGGAGACTATTGGCAGCAAGTGGAGCTACGCACTGATGGTGCATGCCGAATAATGATGATGACGACACATTAGCATATATGTTTTGCCAGTCATGAAGTAGGCATTGTTTGAAAACCGACCTATTTCAAAATGGATAATGCATTGCAAAAACTGCATAGCAACTGTACACTTGCAGTGTACTGTTAAAGTCGATATTTGTAGATTTGTATATCATAGGCCTACACATTCATAAGTTGTTAGTACAGTTCGATATATCCATAACCAAATACAACACAAATATACCTAAACCAACCATATATGAAAAAAGCACAATTTAATTAAAATAAAAGTCTGGTTCAGGGTACTTGTATGCCATCTGAACAGGAAATGGGTTGGGCCACAATAACGAATCTGAATGCTCTAAGACAAACTTCATAATTGGTTCAGAAGTTATTGAAACGACAGTCAACTCAGAAGCTTGATGGCTACACAGGTGGCTGGCCAGCCACCCTACAAGGCTAGGTTCAAGCCCGGCACTGGGAGGATAATTGGCTTGGATTTCTTGCGAATGTTCTCGGATTAATTTCTCAGACTGACACGAGAGTTCACCAGTTTAATCTGTGACTATTTCCGTGAATACGGGCACAAGGTGGAGTCTCTGCCTCAGTGCATGATATGATGCTAACAAACAGTGGCTATCATTAGTGGAACGTGCGTGTTTAGGCTAGCCTGATACATTCAGCCAAGTATGCAATAATACACTCAACAAAAAGAATACTGCTAATCCATGCAGAATAAATATATGGTACATGTACCATCAATCATCCTATGGGCGGTCTCTCCGTTGGTCCCTTATACACACCCTGCATTGTCCGGAGAACAAGCTGCCAGTGTAACGCATGGCCGCGGGCATCGCTACGAAGTGGCGGGATCGCACACTCACCTACAAGGATCGCGACTCCGGCTGGTGGCTAGTGACCAGCTTGGCCAGAAGCACACACACAAGCAGTGGCCGACTAAGACTTGTGAAATGAGCCAGAAAAGTTTGGCTTTATTACCGACGCACAGGAGAGACGTGCTGCCCAGAACGACTGAGTGAATAGATTCCTAATGACATCAGCACAGTTAGGCTATACAGTAACACTGAACATGATAGAAATCACAATTAACAAGCCGTGAGGCTATACAGGTTAACTGTTTGACGCAACGCCCACTGTTGCCATATGGGTACAGATATAAAGCATCCTCTGCCACACAGGGAATCGGGGGTTAAGCCATCATTTGTATTTTTGACATCCGAGCACTCTGTATGACGTTCAGGGCTGAGCGTCAGAGTGCTCGGATGTCAAAAATTACAAATGACGGCAGCTTAACCCGGTCTGGCAGAGGATGCTTTATAGCTGTACCCATATGGCAACAGTGGACATCAAAGGGTAGAATGCACCACATATTGAATGAAGACTGCTGGGAGCCGGTAGACAACAGCGGCACTTGACTAGGCTACAGAGCAAGACTTATAACGATGCCACGTCTTCACCATCATCATCATCATCATCATTGTGTAGCAAGGCAACTGTCATTTCTTCGAGTTCCTCACGTATGATGGAACACGACACGTTGTCATTCAGCTTACTGTGGTGAATGCTGTACGTGAAATAGACAACCATAGCTACAACATACAACACAGCAACGCCTTGTCATATACAGCAGACAATTATTGGGGTGAGTGAGTAGATTGTTAACGGGCACATCAGCACAATTTGGCTATACAGTGCCATTCACATTAATGCATGCTGGAAAATACAGGACAGAAGACAAATTACAAACAGACACTAGCAAAACTGAACACAACCCACAAAAAGCAAACAACGCAAAATACAGCATAACAAAACTAGCCTGGTTTAGTCGCCTCATAAGACACTCAGCCAGGAAACGAGGTGGGCTTATTCTACAAAACTCCTGAGCCCACACGGGTGACAAATGTGGTAAGCATATTAATTTCTAGAACTGTCAGCTAGCAACCAGTGCTATTATTATACAGGACACCTATTCATACGCATGGACAGACTACATTCTATAATGGGTGAATAACTCGATGATGTTTGGTGAAAACCGCATGATTGTAGACCAATTTTTGTTGAAAGTATACCACAATGTGACGGACGGACGAACAGAATCGATGATACCTATTAACACGCTTTGCAGAGCTGATGTGCAACAAGAAATAATATTTAATTCGTACATTTTTCTAAGATGTATAAGTACATGCGAATTCATATAGTTTCTAATTCAGAAAAAACACTCGGCTCTAGTACACACCTATATTTGCACCGAATACTTTAGTATTTGCTTGGCAAACGGTAATGAGAAATTCAATGGATTTACCAATTATAAGCAGAATAAGGCAACCGATCCATCCAACTTTGGTGGAATTTGCAACAAGTAGTGTGAGACAAGCAAAGATAGCAACAGATGGAATCAGTGGAACGCATGGCAACTATAACAGCACATCATCAGACATCTGAGTACCATCTTCAGTACAAAATAAATAAATATTCAAAGATGACGATGAAAGCAGACAATAGAAGGTATCAGAAAGCACCGGGTGGCAGTAAAGTTTATAACCAAACAACAGGATGTGTAAAAGAAGCGATTACTATGGAGTGGATACATCAATTTTCAGAGCAAATTGAGCAGGTACAGGCCAATAGCAGTGTGCAACATTGTTCAGCAGTTATAGTGCAAGTCACTACAGTGACCATTGCTGACAGTATATAAATGTCAGCTGCCATATACTGTAAAACCCGAAATTTTTGTGTGTGCCCTTTATTTCATGAATTTTGTGACCTTGGCAAATTCGCAAAAAATTGCGAATACTTGAACGTTACTCAGTTACTTAGTACATCTCTAACAGAAACAGCAGTTCAGCAACAAAAAACGCCAAAATTAAGGGCGTCAAAATAACTTCATAGCTCTAACCACCAAAATAAAGGGCCAGCCAAAATTAAGGGTTTTACCATATATTTAACTCACTACAGTGCACACTCAAGTGATAAGATGAATAGTAGAGGTCGACCGAATTCCGGCTTCGTCTTCGATTTCGGCGCTGCATGTGGATAAACGGGCACTTTTGGCGGACATTCGGTTTCGGCAGAAAGTAGTCGTATCACATTTGGTGCACTTTCGGTTTCGGCGGGCTGCAGTTGGTAAATTCGGTGGTTGCCAAAAGTAGGTCAGAGCTTGAGTTGCGGAGGCCAGAGTGAGCCAGACACGGGGAGTCATTAGTATCACTGTGTACTGACTGTAAAAAGATAACCGAGGAAGCAGCTGTGTTGTCTGCGTCTGTATCTGGCACTTTGGCCGGCCGTAGCATTAATGACGCACTTGAAAGCTCACAAGGTAGGGGTTAGGTTGAAAGATATCAGATTCAAGGCAAGTGGGGCGCCACGGATGCTGGCTTCTATGGCATGTCAGCCAGACACTATTGACTTTCGGTTTTGGTACTCGGCCGAAAGTCCCATTTTACTTTCAGTGACACGGTTTCGGCCAAAAGTGTTACGTCACTTTCGGTTTCGGCTGAAAAATGAAATTTCCGCTTTTGGCCGACCTCTAATGAATAGCCTAATAATAAGACCTGCAAAGTGCAAACAGGCCTTTGGTCATAAATTATCCAGACATGCATGTGAACAAGAGGCAGTACTGGCAGAGGTGAGACAAATCAGACCTGGACCTGTACTATGGGCACACCTGATAGCACCTGTAATTAATCAGCATGGCACACTCAAAAACATGGCCATAGTTTTCACTGATCAGTAAATCACATCAAAATACCATCATTACCACAAACAATAAATAATGCAATGAAAAATACTGTGAAATAAAAACAAAAATAACAAATTATTATGAATCTATAGAGAGAATTGGCCATGAAATGTCTTTTATTAAAACTGAGCTCAAAGGTAGAAAAAGTGAACGTTTGCTTGTAATATTGATAATAGTGACAGCAGATGTAACAAAATGTGGATAGTATTTTCATCAACACTGAGAAGTACATAGAATAAACCAAAGAACAACCACTTACTACGAGCACTGCTGTTTGTAGCGTTTGTCTATGGATGCAGATGATAGACAGAAAGACGGCAACTCCACATGACAACACAACAACAAGAACAATGGACCACCATCGGCCCGACTCTAACGGCACGGCACCATAGATCAGTAGAAACGCAAGGCCGAGTATCGCCATCAGCATAAAGGCAAGAGCAGTTTTTACACAGACATCACTTCTGCATATCATGAACGATTCGAGACATCCGCATCTTGGAAGCAGAGACGTGGAACCAGCTGAACGCGCATCGTAAGGCAGTAAACGGTCTTCGGCAGATTCTTGTCCATCGTCAGAACTGCTAATCACTGAGGCTGTTTCACCAGTACAGGGGCCGTTAACTGGTGTATCGACGCCTTCGGTTTCATCACAGACTGATGTGTTCGTGTCTTTATTATTCTCAGACGCTGTATGAGACAAACTGATCGTGTCGCCTGCTTGATGTCCATCGTCATCGCTATTCTGACTCACATAATGATATGAATTCACATCTTTGTCAGCAGAAGTGTTGCCATTAACAGCCTGATGCTGCGTGTCGCTGGAATACCGCAGCACAACGACCGCCAAACACGTCGACGAATACGCCAACAGCAGTAAATTGACATTAAACGAGATCAGATCACGAATGTCGAAAAAGCACGCAATAAGTGACTGCAGTACACCGCTCAAGATCACCGACAACACCGGAACTTTGGTGTATTCGTTGACACTGGCGAACCAACTCCACAGAAGTCCATCTTCGGCCATCGCCAGTGACAGACGCACAAAGCCGTAAGTGTTACTGATGAAAGCTGTCGTGAACCCACACAATGGACCTATCATTACAACGTATCGGCTCCACGTTAGACCGGCGTGTACAAACGCAGATGGCAGCGGAGCGCCGGTGTCGATCAGCTGATAAGGTATAAGAAGTGTCAGTGACATGGAAGTGCCTATATACAGAGCCGTCACTATCAACACCGTCAGTAGCGTTGCTATTGGAATGTGCCGCTGAGGACTGCTGCTTTCCTCGACAGCGTACGAGATCAGCTCAAAGCCGGAAAGTGCCCAGAAACACGAGGCTGCACCGGCCAACATTCCGGTCCATCCGAAAGGCATGAAACTGCCTCCCATACCTTTCACCTCGACAGCTGTCCAGTTGGGCGTGTGACCAAAGGCGATGCCACAGATCGTCACGAAGATCAGCACTGAAATGTTGATGACAACAAACACGGCGGAAAACCTGGCAAAGCACTTGACACCGAGACCGACAACAACCGTCAGTACTATGACCACTGCAACGGCTACAAAGTCAGGATATCTGAAACACAACACAACAGTCACTATTTAAAAACGAAAATGTTACCAAGTCTTATAGTTTTATTGTTATAACTAATACATTCCATGTAAAAATTTCATAAAGTCAATAACAGTTACATAATATCTGCTCATAAAGTGATGACGTGACGCTCACAACAGTGATGATTTTAATCAATATTCTGCAGTATGCAAACAAAAACAAACAGATGACACAGTAACACTGAAGACAACATGTCAGCTTTGAGTTGCTGATTGGACAAGGGAGCCAAGATAGACAAACTCTTCAACTAATGCAATCTCCTGCCCTTCAACTGTGATTGTCAATGGCTGCTGCCCAAAGCTTAGACTCTTGTCTTCTGGCAGTTGATGTGTGCACGCAAATGACAGCCAATCAGCTTTGAGCACCAATACAAAGATAAACACCTAATCACATTGTAAATTTGACTCTGTGGATCTGGAACAGCACGACTTATCACTAATGAGCTAGTACAAGAAACTGGCCAACATATCATTGCCACCAGCACAGAGGACGAGTGAGAAACAACATATTGACAGTGTGTGGCCTTTCAACTGGAGATGGTTGGTTTAGTAACGTACGTCCAAACAGACGGAGTTCTGATATTTTGACACGACATCATGAAAGCTTCACAGAATTAAACGAATGGTGAGACGTTTCCGCAGCTCTCAAACGTTGACTGACCTCGCCAATGGCGGTCCGACCGTCCAGCAACCAATGTGTGTTTCGGTGAAGTTAGATACTGCCGAACTGAATAGAAAATTGAAGTATAAACTCCACGCCCTTGCGTCAGTAGCACCTCCTAGCAGCGTTGCTGAAAAAACATACAAGTTCTATGCTGAGCACAGATGCTTTGCATGACAAAAATAGGCTGATGAGTTAAAGCTGGTGTTAAATAAACAAAGGCTCCATGTATAAGCTGTAATATGTGAAGATAATCAGTGAACGTTTTGATCAGAAAGAAAAATGTTATCTCCACTTCATTGTAATGCCACTATGTATGTATTTCTCTATGGTTTACTCTGGTGCTCTATTACATAATGTACAATACTACAATGTGTTAGCGATGAATCTGTACAGTGTCGTCAAAGTTTCTCAGATGTGATGGCAAAGAAAGTCAGTGAATTGTCATACAGCGTGTGAATTCCAAAGTCAGCTAATATCGACCATATTATCAAGACTGTTAGTTTGTTATCTTATGGCATCCGTGTAAATTTTGTGTCCTTTTACATTCTGTTTTTTTTACTGCTGAACATGCGCATATACAATTTTATTATATATTAGCTCTATAGCGAGCAGTATTGGACAGTAAATACTGAACAGTGACTCAGTGATCTAAGCTTACAACAGAAATACTCTCACTTTACTTATACACATTACAATGTAAAGTAATCAGAACCGTTCTTACACAGCAGTAGGCTGATTCCCAAGACAACGGCTGGCAGTTCACCAACTGTTAGGTACAGATAGAGGTAAGTTGAACCAGTTTTATGCAGTCGAGCAGCGAGCTCCGTGAAACATGCCGCTATCAACATGACGACAAGTGACGCAATCACGAGAGATATCGGGACACTCGGACCTGTTTGCAAACAAACACAACAACCTGCATCGCTAAATACACATACATTAATAATAACAATAATAATATAGTCATTTGTATAGCGCTGTTTACGGATTGTCCAGGAGCGCTAACAACTAGCGACGTATGCTCTACGAAATAGTTCAGTTTTGAGGCGGCGCTTGAAAAGACCAGTGTCACTGATTTGATGGAGATGGTATGGAAGACTGTTCCATGCAGTAGATCCAGCATGAGAGAAGCCACGCTCTCCGAACTGTGACATTACTGTGAACTGTGAGAAATTACATTACCTGTGATCTATAACATTCTGACAAAGGACAGTGGCACATGGCGATAAAAGTTGGGTCCAGTATTGGAGGCTTGGTCGATTTGTTGCATGACCAGCTTGTCACATGCATATCAGTTACTCACAAGGACAACTGGTCACAATATCACACAGTGATATATTATCAGTAATGTCACAAGGTAACAAAGTTGATCAATAAAACACTCAAACAAGGCAAACAAAACAGCATTAGAGATCATGCTGAAAACCTGGCCAGTGAAAGGAAACTGCACGGTTCCTTGGAGTTTACACTGTTGGACCAGCAAAAATAAGCACACTAGTAGAACAAACGACCAAGACAGGCAGGTTATGGCAAACAGATGATTGCAGCTGCAAGCAACCTGAGAACTCGTCATATAACTCACATCATGGACAACAGAAAATGAAAAAGTCGGCTAGTTACAAAGCAAGCTAAGCATTTTCTAATGCCATCAAAAGAATTTAAGTTTAAAATTATTTATATCTTTATTCGCCACACAGGCAGCACAAAACAGCAAAAGACAAAAGCACAAAACAACAATTAGAGTGGACAGACAGTAAAACAGTCAAAAATCAAAATAAAATCTAAGCAAACTGACACTTATAGATAAAACATACAAAACAATCAATTAAGAAACACTAAAAACATCGACGCAAATTCTATCAGTAAATGCAATCAAATCAATTCAGACTTACCTGACTGTTCTTTTGCAATGATGCCAATCATCACATAAATGCCTGAACCAATCATGCCACTGATACCAATGACCATCAGGTCGGTGATGCCGAGACATCGACGCAGGTTAGTGTCCGATGTCACTGAATCTGGCGACTTTGTCTGGAAAATCCTTCGCAGAACTGACTTCATCGCTCGCCTACCTGCACCCACATTCAGCTGACAAAGTAAATAACCTTAGCATCACCTTCAGTCCTCACACAATGCAAACACTGTATCCCACTTTTCTGTCAGCTATAACTTTACTTCGCCTGCACCACTCAGACTAGATGCATTACCAATAGGCATAGGGTTGTTAACGGTTAACCGGTTAACCGGTTACCCGGTCCTAAAGGGCTGCACCGGATACAAACTCAGCGGTCCGCGTAACCGCTCAGACCTTGCTCTCATTGTGCGGTTGCGGCAGCAGGTGTGCAGACGTCATAAAGTAACAAGCGATGTCCTTGTTCACACACACACTCAC
>Ga0056114_1000142_pt1 | contig 19784 bp, 13 predicted proteins | sample WorMetHERISLAND1_FD_77005 | JGI IMG/M metagenome (GOLD analysis project Ga0056114, IMG submission 77005) | Marine gutless worms symbiont microbial communities from Max Planck institute for Marine Microbiology, Germany - Olavius loisae HERON... ...
ATACTGTCTGAGATAAGGCTGGTCATTATTGCGATTTTACGGGCTGTATGCTGACCAGCCCGGCTCGGCCCGGCCCAGTAATTTCTCGGCCCGGCCCGATGGCTTTTCGAAATTATAGAGCCCGGCCCGAGCCGGGCCACCGGGCCGCCCGGCCCATGCAGGGCTCTACTAGGAGTGTAATTAAATTCTCAATATTGTAATGACTACCAGACCATCTAATGAATATAATTAATGATACACGTAAGAAACTGACTAACCCTAAAGCCTGAGCCTAAGCCTTGTCCTAACCCTAACCCTGAACCTACATTAGCAAAACTGGAGAAGTCCATATGATTCACAAGGATCAGTTAATTTTTAAGTACATTAATCTTAGATCATCAATCTGAACCTATAGTTATTGTATGGTGAATCATTAATGAGAATCAAAAAAAAGTCTCACAATTATTTCATGTTCTCCTTATCACTTCATTTCCAGTTTTCCAGTTTGCTTACTGCATTTGATAGTGAAACTATGGTTATTCTGTAGTGAAGTCTACACTCTACATCCATTGTATAGGCCTATATTGTATGTTTTTTTTCAGTAATTACATGATGGAAGAAGCATCTTGCAGCAGCTCATCATGTCACAAATCCTCAGAGCGCATGGATCGTCTGCGAGCACTGAATTTGCGCAGAGTATGTATTAAGTATTTGTCTGTAAATTATGATAAGTTAGTATATTGTAGTTGCTATCATCTGTTCTGTGCACAAAGTACATCTGACGAACGTTGCTTATTGGTGTTCACAGAAAATATTGTGTGAATTTTTCTTGGTAGTTATTTGAGTGCAAACACCGTTAATTTCTGGAGATTTTAAAGCATAATAATGCAGACAGTGATAAAAACTTGTGCTTTACATCAGGCATGTTGTATATTTAGTGTAGAATAGCATATATTGTTATCATTTGATGCGCAATGTTGTGCTGTTCAGGTCAGGCAGATGAGGTAGGCAAGGTAGACATTTGCCTGATCAGTGATGGTCTGTGGAGAGAGACAGTGGCAGATGAAAATGCCATTATTTAAATGTCAACTAATACTGATGTTTTAGCCTTTAAAATAGCATATTGTAACTTGACTGAGGATACATGGAAATTAAATTTTTCATTAGGGAAAGTTTTTTTAAGGATTAATAACTCTAATTATGACTTAATTTTTCAGTGACTGGCACAGTTTGCCTGTCAGTATTTGTTGTAAATTTGAACTGGTAGTGATTGTCGTCCAAGTTTGTTTCTTTTTCATGTGTAATTACTAATTACCATTGTGTGTATTTTGTAGAATGAGGCACGTAAGCTGAACCACCAGGAAGTGGTCGATGAAGATCATCGCAAGAAATTACCAAGCAACTGGGAAGCAAAGCAGCGACAGGTGGCATGGGAAGAGGAGCAGGAACGACTGAAGAAGGTGCTTGATAAAAACTTTACTTTCAGATTCCGGGATTTTAGCAGCTGCTGCAGGTGTTGTTAAGTAAAAGTGAAGTTAAAGATGCCACGCTTGTGGATTGCTCATTTTCTTGCTAGTGGCCATTAAGTTGAGCACGTTGGCAAAGTCCACCCACTTTCAAGTTAGTTTTTCGGCTGCTTAGTGTCATAATGTTTTCGCTGATGTGTAATGGTTTTTGACGTGTGTGAATAAATTGCTTGTGCTTAAAAAGTTACTTGTCATATGCACAGTTTTGTCTTCTGTCTGAAAAACCTTTCTGGCAAGGAAAGTGATTTCCTTTTTTACACTCTCCACAAATACAGTGTATATTGTAGCAAGGGTGTCTTATGGCTGCTGAACAGTGTCCAATGTCCATGGTTTGGAGCTAGCAGACAGGCAAGAAGTTAAGTTTGTCCACATCAGTTTTGCTCATGTGGAATTCTGCTGTGAAGTGGCGTTGGACTGGTTTGCACAGGAGTGTGCTGAGAAGGGCGAGGACTATGACATCGTGAAGCTACGTGATGTCGGAGCTGACGAAACTGACAGGATTGATCGCAAGCGAAAGAAGAAAAATCCCGACCAAGGATTTGCAGGTAAATGGAAAGATCCTGATACCTTATTTCATTGAGCTTTGTTTTATCTCATATTGTTGGGTCAGACATCGGCTGAGCTTTGTTGTGGGGGTAGCGCGGCGGTAGCCCAACTGCCGTTTAGGCCTGGCGAACCTGCCATCTGTGGGAGCCGTCCCCTAGTCACCCCATATTAGTGTAGACTAGGGGACTTGTTGTGCTTATTTTGTGTTATCCTTTTTGTCTCTATTATTGTCTGTGCATATGTGTATTTTGTTGTTTTCATTGTTTGATTTGTCCTTTGTAGCATTTCCTTCAGTACTTTGATACTGTTGGTTGGGTCTTTTGACCTGTAAAAACCGTCTCCCATATAACCTATACTGTGTTGGCAGGGACATAAAACACTGCACAATCCAGTCCAATCTGAGCTTTGTTGTAACTAGAGCAGTACAGAGAGACCGGTATGAGATATGTTTATTATTACAACGTGTGTTGTAACATGTGCATCATCTGATGCTTAAGCACTGATGAAGCAGTCTGTTGGTATGTCTGATTGTGTGGTTATGTGAGGCTGTTGGCACTCTTCTTTGTGTTTCAGACTATGAACAGGCAACTTTCCGTCAGTACCAGAGGTTGACGAAGCAGCACAAGCCAGACATGCAGCAGTACTGCAGAGAAAAGGAGAAACTGTATGTTCAGTTTTAGAGTGTTATATGTTATTATTTTGCCAAGCACAGAGATTTGTCTTGATGCTAAGATGTTGCTATGTTAGTGTGAATGTTGATGCCATAGGTGCACGTTTAATGGCATCATTTTTAGCCAACCGTACTAACAGTTGTGATTATGCTACAGTGTTGCATCTGTCTGTCATCTGTCGTCGTCGTCCTCTGTCGTCTGTGTGGAATGTATTGTGGCTAAACGGTTAGTCCTAGAGTTCAAAAGTTACTATTGACAGCCTATAGGAAGTTGCATATGAGAAATCAATCGGTACCAAAATGAATGACTTTGACCTTTGTTTAGAGGTTGTATTAAGGTCATGTCAACCATTGCATCACATTCAACATTGAATATCTCGGAAACCGTTAGAGATAGAGCCTTGGTCCCAAAAGACCACCGATAGGAGGACCACTAATAGGAAATGGCCTATGGGGAATCAAATGGTCACGTGACCGATGACGTCACATGACCCTGAAAGGTCATTAACTTGTGACCCAAATATGCTTAGAGTCAAATATCTCGAAAGAGACTGAAGATAGAGACTCCATTCCAAAGGACTACCAATAGGAAATGGCATATGGGTATCAAATGGTCACGTGACCCCAAAAGGTCAAGCTTGTAACCCCAATAGGCTGAGTGCAATATCTCGAAAACAGTTGGAGATATGCTATTTAGCAACATCGCTAATTACTGGATAGTCTGCTGTGAAGCAGTACGGTCGGCTAAACTAGCGACAGCTTGGCTAGCTGAACTTGCATGGTCATTTGAGGTGTTCGATATATCGCAATGTTGAGATTATCACATAGGGTTGTTACAGATCATTCAGATGGGTGTGTTGGCTAACATGTATGTTATTTTTCTGTTCATGTTCAGTAGTGATGATGGCTCTCAATGACTTTTATCTCATTCTGAGATAATTGCCAAAATGGGACAACAGTGCCACCACAGACTATCAGCAGCACAATCTGTAGTTTAGTCTGTAAATTCATTAGCCCAACAACAGAAAATACACTGCCATTTGTAACAGTAACACCCATATAGAATCTTGAGGCCCCACGAGTTGTAAAATAGATCCGATCCATTTTCTGTCTGAATGCTGTAACTCGACTGGCATCTAGCATGCTATGGGTTATATAATGTTACGATGCCGATGTGATGTCACTTGGCATGTGTTGTGTCTGCAGTGGTGAAGAGGCGTTTTATCCCACTTCAGACACACTTGGTGTCACCGAACATAAAGATTCTGAAGAAGGCATTAATCGCATGGTGGAGGACCTTGAAAAGCAGTATGTAGAGGCAGTGTTTATTGTTGTAACATCACTGCTTTTATGCTTTCAGCTGGGCATGTCATCCGGCAAAAACAGCCCAAAGTCGATACAGTAGGATGCGGTAGAGAAAGTATAACATTCACTCAAAAGCTGATGAGCCGATGCGGTCCAAGTCCAGTTCCGTAAAACCAGTCCTGAGAGTCTTTAAAATCCAACTTACAAACTCAGATGATGATGATGATGATTCCCTCACTTGCTGCCTTGTGACTTTCTGGAGCACACGTCTGCAGTCATGGCCACTACTGACTCAAGCCTGGGTCTTCTTGTATTAGAATCCATGCCTGCTGTACCAGTCACACGTGGCTGCTCCCAACTATGTGTGTATCTTGTTTGTGTGCATCTGTGGTGAATATCAGTCATTTGCCTGGATTAGTGTAATGTATGTATCACTAACAAATATTGTGAAAGTACATGCTGGAATCAGCGTAGTGTATGTTGATCTGTTAGGTCACTCTATAACCCTTTCTTTATTGTTTTACAGCTTGTTTTTCAGCGTTATAAAAATCGTGTTGCACGACTTGCAAGCTCTGCATCTCACGCAAAATTGTTGTGGCTGCTGTCGTGCCATAAACACTACAACTGACTGGTATTAAAACTCGATTAACCCTTTGACACCACTGTTGCCATATGGGTACAGGTATGAAACATCCCATACCAGACATAGTTAAGCCATCATTTGCAATTTCTGAGATCTGGGCACTCTAACGCTCGGGGCTGAGCACCAGATTGCCCGGATGTCAAAAATTACAAATAACGGCACTGCTTAACCCGGTCTGACACAGGATGCTTTATAGCTGTACCCATATGGCAACAGTGGGCATCAAAGGGTTAATGCTGTGTGAATCGTGTTTGTTTGGACTGATAATAGCATAGGAAAGCTTGTCTGTTGTGTTTTATTATCAGAATATCAAAGCGAGCTAAGTACAGTCGGCGGCGGCCATTCGATGAAGACGCCGACATTGACTACATCAACGAGAGAAACATGAAGTTTAACAAGAAGCTGGAACGATTCTACGGCAAATACACTGCCGAGATCAAGCAGAACTTGGAGCGAGGAACAGCAATCTGAACACAATTCTGTCACAGCTGTCACTAACATGTGAACCCAATGATGCATGCATTTGTGCCCATATACAGGCCTTTATGTGGTTAACTGTGGTAACAAGTACTGTAGTGTTGTATTAGTTAGGCGTCGATGAAAGTTCACCATTGTTTATAAGTCTGCCTGTGCCTGTGTAACATGTGACAGTGAGGTTGCTTGCTGTTCTGTTGGTGCAGCTGATGCAGTGCTTAGTTAAAGTTCTCTCTCTTTCTTCCACAGGGGGGTACTGCAGTGGCAGTGCCACCGCTGTTCAAGCTTGGCGACCCTGCCCTCTGTGGGAGCCGTCCTCTAGTCACCCCATAGTACTAGTGTAGACTAGGGGACTTTTTGTGCTTTATATGTGTCTCTCTTTGTTGTGTACTGTTTTGTATGTATGTGTATTTTGTTTTTTGTTTTGCTTTTCTGGGTTTTCCTTTGTAGCGTTTTCCCTTCAGTACTTTGATACTGTTGGTTGGGTTTTTTGAACTGTAAAACTGTCTCCCATATACTGTGTTGGTGGAGACGTTAAACCATGCTCAGTCAATCGACCAATACTTTGTATGTGTTAGATTGTATTCTTGTATTATATCTGCATGCATGCTGTATTACTGTAACATGGTGAGGTGAGTCTGGTTAGACTGAGGCCTGTCTGGATGACTAACCACCCTCCTTCAGTGCTATGACACTGTTGGTTGGGTCATCAGACCTGTAAAACATCGTCTCCGAAATGACCTAACCTGTGCGACTGGGACGTTAAACCTTGCTCAATCAATCAATGCCCCAGTCATAATAAAGGTCATTTGTCTCATGCATTCCCTATGTAGGGCCACGTGCAGAATTATTTGACAGAACAATGCAGGAACAGTCCTGTAGATGATTCACTTTTGGTGTTTGGGGTGATTTTTATGCCCAAAGTGACTATTGTGTGCATGCATAGTTGTACTGGCTGAATGCACTACTGTCGTGTCACATTGCTTGGTCAACGATATATGTGTACAAAAACAATGTATTCTTTGAAGAGACGGTGTTCAGGTGGTTGACGCAGCCTGTACTGCAACTGTATTGTAGCTACTTGTCTATGCTTTAACATCAACTTAATTCTGATCCTTTGGTGACTAATGAATCTGCAAAGCCTACTTTCAAACAAGAAGTCACTGTGTATTCACTGAATTTTGTTAGTTGCATAACAACATTGTTCTGTTGGGAGTACAAATTATTCATGACTCTAACTGAGAGTATTTGCTGACTGCAGAACGCCACAATTACTAACAGGCATCGATAATTGTTACACGTAGTTGATGTGAATGAGCTCTTTAGCTCCAGATGTCAATAAACTTGTTGAAAGTGTCCGAGTACAAAGTTACAAACTATAACTCGTGTCAACATTTCGTAAATACATATAAGTTTCTGTATTGTCACTTCCTATGTTTAAAAAAAGTTTATAATTCACAACTGTGGCACGGACTACAATGACAATAGAGTTTAGGTCGGTTGACATATAAAATGTTAGCGCACGCAGTTCTCAAAAGACATTATGGGAGTTATGTAGACTACATTTGACACCTCTGCTTGGCTGATAATGTATATTATATCTGTAACATAGTGAATCAGTACTTAATAAACGACGAAACAAAGTACGTTAGTTACACACTGAATGCCAGCTGTCGTCAAATGACCTGAAACGTCACTTTGCACAGCGTACTTGTCAAAAAAGCGTCGTAGCAACAGCAATATAATATCTACACACGTTAGACAAATGTCGGTGTAAACTGTCGACGAATAGTGACATCTGAGCTAAATTACTCACACAAATCCTTCTGTATTGCCAGTGATCCACAGCACAATACTGAAGACTGTAAATATCCCTGCTAACGACAGCACTGTTGGCTGCCAATGGAACACAGTTGCAGTACTAGCAATAAAATCTGTCTTTGTCACTAACTACTTGGCTTAAAACGTCAAAAAGTTCACAAATACCTGATTTGAACAAAACCTGCCTGCCACCAGTCAACACACGCACGTTTATGTAATACTGCACATCATTATTTTGTTTATAAAGCTTGGTACAGTGGGACTGCTAGCCATCTGCAAGTGTTATCATCAAAGTATTGGCAATAGTTTATTCAACGTATCAGTATTGCCGGTATTTTAGAAGAGTTGTTAATAAGGTATAACCAATAGCTTTAGTATAGTCCATAAAGCGTTTGAGAGTATGAACCCATCCTCTACACCCTCCATCTCCCTGTCCCCCAACTAAACTCAGTGTGCCGTTCTGCACTTACAGGTTTCATGTTGTCACCAGCTCGAGTTAGTCACTACCTGAACCAACGAACTGCATTTTTGTGAAGATGATAAATGCTGTTTCGAGTTACCACAAACACAGAACAGCTAACTGTAGTAACTACAGTGTGGCTTTGCTAGCACACACTATGATAATCGATAATTTTTTCCTAGATGTTGTGATGCATACATATACATATTTATTAATAGTCCATACGTTTTTAAATCTCTGCCATTCAGGGAAATTTGAAGTCAATATACTCAACAGTCTTGTTCAGAAAGCAATTTGATTGAATGATCTGCATCATATCATGAAGACGAAGGACACACAGTTTGTATCGTAGCTAAAGGTTTACTACTATAAGTATCAGGATGGTTATGGTTTTATGGCATTTTGAGCAAGCAGATAGTGGATATGTCATGACAACAGTTGACACAAGTGATGCTTATATTATTGCAATTAATTTTATTCTATGATGGACGGTTGGTTAGGGTTTAACCACATTTTAAGCACGCAAGTAGCGGCTATATCATGCATTACAGAACTGTGACAGCAGACCTATCTCGAATGTGCATTACCTCAACATGACCTTTTCCAAATATATGTATCTGATATCATATCTGGCAGGCAACTGCATTCAGTACGACGTACGAACTGGAACAGGCTGGTAGTTTGTAGGGGTAGCACTGCAACTCTGATAATTCATCTGAACTCTCTTTTTAAGAGCTGAGATAATAGTGTTACAAGGTGAAATGTCTGTGTGTGTGTGTCTATCTATGCATTCATTCGTTCAATGACCAGTGACAAATGAGTGGACAATTAAGTTGAGGGGAGAGGAGGGAGGGGTGATTACTCTGCATTTGGTAGTTAAAATCTGTGATCTCTAGCAATGACAAATTGGTGAACAGAATCTGTGTTGTATTATAATGATCAACCACACGTGTTATTGAATTATTCCGTACACAGACATTCACATGACAAGCAAATGACGATAACATTGCGATATTCTGCTTCACTTGCGGCATAAAAAATCCTGCAACACAGTGAAATGGAACTCTCCTCATGTGACTGTAGAATGCCAGTATATGCTGGTTACAAATTATTATGCTGAGACATACATCATCACAGTCATGACAATGCTCATGAAGTAATTACTATCGTACACCAGAAATGGCTGATGAACAAATACACTAATCACCTACAGACAATGTATAATGCTACAGTCACAATACTACACTCACAGTTATATGCAATATGCACAGCAAAGCCATGTATATAAAATTACATCTGAATCAGTCCATCATCCATTGGTCACAAGTCAGTATCTGGATGTTATTCAGCAAAACTTCCATAAAACACTAAAAAAACTGAATTACAACATGCAAGGACGGCTGCCAACTAGTTAGTTCCAACTACCAGGATATGTGTAGCAGTAGTATTAAGGTTTATCAAATCCACAATTGTATCAATGTCACAGTACCGGTACATTAGTATCAATCCATGAACTATGAAAAGATTGCGCTAAAATGCAGGAGCCATTCATTCAAAAAACACCAGTTTAAACCTTCCAGACTTTTAAGGTAGTACTTTAATTGGTAAATGGCTGTGGATGGTTATGGCTTTATAGCATTTTGAACTCATAAACAGTGGCTGTATCATGTCTAAAGATAAAATTAATGAGCCTAATTAGTTGGTTGGGTGGTTAGGGTGTTTTTTTGCATTTGACTAATTAATTAATAAGATTAATAGTGTGGTAGTATTTATTATACTAGACAACCTGCATTAATCACACGAATTTAGTTCAACAGTCTATATCATGTACATCAAAAGGGTGTGGAAATGTGCATAAAATAATAACTGGTAAAAAGGAGAAACTATTACTAAATGAATCACTGTAAGGCACCGAAGCAAAGAGGAGAGCAGGTTCAAGCACATACAACACAAACACATTGAAGTTCTTGTCTTGAGACTCTTGATGAACAAAGAGTGGCCATTTTAGACTAATATTTTGCTGTCATTTTTTACAGTTCACTGCTTATATATTGTGCTTTGTGTACATTAAGTAAGTTACAATACATCGTAATACAGATAAAGTCAACAATCAACTAGCGGTACATGTCTGCCCTGTGCCTCAAAACTCTCATAATCTCATTTGCAAGTCTAAAAGTGTAAATGATGTAATTGAGAGATGTGAGAGTATTTTGCACCTATAGGAAAGCTAAGTTGGTTTCAAGTCAACTTGGGACAAAACCAACTCGACGTGGAACACTCAAAGTCGACTTGAACCAACTCACTCCCAGGTCTTGTTGTGTGTCAACAAATGGTACAGAATGCTACTGGATGGATGGATAAAGAAACTGTGTTGACAATGCAACACATAACATGCACCATCTGAGTCAAAAGAGTATACCACATGGGACAGCATAGACACTGAGCAGCCACATACACACAACCATCATTCATATTACATTCAATAACTGTGTCAAACACAAGATTAGTAAAAAAACCGTGATCATGTGCATGTTATTAAAAATTAAGACAGGTAACAAGGAAGATGGAAGCAGTATGCAAGCATTATCTCAGTAATAGGTAAACTGGCCCTCAAAAATAGTTCTGTGTGGTTGATTACTTCAGAATGAAAAACAACTCAACTATGTCATGATAAATGTTACGCACACTACGGATAATATACAGCACGAGACTATTTCTCTGTCAAAGATGGCTATTACTTCAGCAGTAATTCAAACATTTACCCTCAACATATTGTAGACAAACGAACACTGTTTTAGATTATCAAAAAACACGCATAAAACAACCATGCAAAATGACTTGAACTGACTTGGTCATAAGCCGTCATAATGCTACAACCACAAATACTGGCCCCGATACTTCCAGCACTGGTGGAAACACTTAGCAGCAATGGCAACACCATAAAATGCAACCAACTCGTAAGAAAACAAAACAAAAATCACACTGCCAACATACGAATGCCGAAACGTTGCAACAAGGTTGTACTGTGGCACAATTATCATCTGAAAATGTCAACATAAGAAAACAAATGCACTTAATTTACAAGTTGTCTTAACAGAAAGCAGTTACTGCTTGCTTTTGATTGAGCATGGTTTACGTTTGCACCAACACAATATAGGTTATACGGCCGACGGTTTTTTACAGGTGCTGTAAACATTCAGTTTACAAAATGACGATAGAACACAACAGTCATCATGCCTTGAGTAAAAAGGCAGCAAACTAGAGACAACAGTCTCATATGCAAGCTGTACTGTGCTGGAGACTCAGGTCATGATGCAGATTGAGAGATGTTTGAAACCGGTAATGTTTGTTGACATGCATTCATATGGATGGATGGACAGTCTGGGTTTTATGGCATTCGACTCGACTTTATTTGAACCAATCACCCCAAGGCTTTGTCAGAAAACAAACTAACAGTGACACTCACAGAGTAAGAGATACTTTTGACACAATGTTAGATGTGACCATTTTGTCACTGACATCAATCAACATGGTTCAAACATCACAGTCAAAAACAGTTGAAGTTAGGATCATGCAATTTTCACTGTACAGTAGCCCCATCCCTCTAGTTTTGTGGGATAAGTTTCATCCAGAAATTCTGACGGGTTCCCGCTGAGCAGTGACATCAAATGCATCAATAAGAAATCGCATATCGTTAATTAGTTGTAGATTTCTTTGCTAGAGGCCTTCATACACGCACTGCTGTTGTGCAGTCACAAGACATCACGTGACAATGCAAACATGGCACAAGGCCAAAGCAACAGTGAAATATGTCTGCTGTGAACTTGTAAATGCTGTACGATAGCCAACCACCGGACGCCATGCAATGGTAATGGACATACAGAAAGCCACAGTGACTCGCAGCCAGTGAAACACAGATACAAACACACACACACACACACAGTGACACTGCATATAAATCAACAAACAAATGAGTCAATCACTGAAAACAACAAAACATAACATTACTATAAAAATATCTCACAACTGACAGCAACTCAAAGTCCGACTGCAGCTCAGTAAAACAATAACCTCAATGTCAACATCTCAACACTGATGACACTCATTAAGAATGATTTTAAAACTTCTACGGAACACTTTTTCACCTGACAACCTACTTTACCAGAAAGGTCCTCAATAGACAGCATATACCCCGAAAAAGGCACCCTGACACCACTCCCTATTATATAGGGGTGGTGATGATGCCTAGTTGTTGTCAGTCAACACGACATGTATTTTAAAACTCTGCCATAGAGTTGGAATATAGATGATTGCACATGTGAAAACTTTTGGGGATGGGGTAGGGCATACGATGCATATTCATGGCCTGGTTGTATCAAAGTCAAAGTCATTGTGTCGAATTCAACGGTTTTTGCGTGGGAAAGGGACATGTTTCAAAAATTTGAATTCCTTATCGGTGGGGGCGAGGGCAACCACTAAATTCCTTATTCCTTCGTCTGGTTACGGTACGTCACCTTGCCAACTTTAGTAGCTCTAGCTGCAATGGCTGGAGCATAAAGATTGTGGGTGTAAAAAATTGGGGGGGGGCACTTGGGCTTTGTCCCTTAATGTAGGAGTGGGTATGGCCCAAGAAATCTTCCCCATAGTCCTGACAGATTATTATCATGTCAAATTTGGTGGCTCTCCTGCAATGTTACCCATTGCCGAATCAACCAAAAATTTTGCCCCTTGGGGGACGGATTCCCATGGAAGTTGGGGGCTCAGTATTTAATCTTTTCTTAGTTAGCCCAATATGCACTTACCCTGACAATTGCATCCCAATCTGTCCACAACTTTTTGAGTTATTCTGTGCACAAACAAATCAACAAGCGAACAGATAAACTGAATGACATGATCACATTATACTCCGACTTTGTCGGGACAAAAAGCCAATCAACAGTGAACACAATTAACATAGCAGACTAGAAGAGCTTACGTATAAATGCAAAAAATGCTTGAATACTGCAAATTCTTGCTTTAAAAGCCGACAGAACACTTTTGCTAAAGTATTGCCTATAATTGTGACACAGGAATCTTGATCAATGGTAACAGTGGTCCCACAAATTTGGTCGACATGCACACGAGACTTACATGCAGTTTGTTTACAGCACAGAAAACCCACAGTTTGTTATAATCATTAACATCAAAGTTGAAGTGTACTACTCAAACATTCAGGCTTGGCTGGCAAGAACACATCTGAAATGCATGAACAATCAACCTGCTGGTAAAAACAAAACCCGGTCAACCATGAGTGATAAATGTAGATTAATTAGCTGATGGCCAATTAGATCAGTTCAAACCATGACTCTTACAGTCAGCTGCCAGTAACCTCAGTCTAGCTCTGAATCCAACTCTGTATTGGTCTCTTCCACCATCGACTCCTGTTAAACCAGTGCACATCAACAACATCTGTTTACAACACACATTAAAACTCAGTGACGATTCGACCCGCTTAGTTTATGCAATGTAGTAAATCAACAGGAATTACGAGGCATATTCTACAACAGTGCTGGAACAGCTCCCAACTTTTAATAACAATGGTTCACGATTCTGTTGGTACTTTACGGAAAAAAGCACGGCCTGTTTAATCAAAAATGTGGTTATTGGTTTTAGGACATCACTGTTTTGTAGTAACAATTTTAAGCAGATCCATATATGATTGAAAGTACCTTCTTATGTACGATGACAAGCATAGGAAAATTGTGGGTGTTATTCGGTTTAATTTGGGTGGGTTTTATCAAAAACCACATTTTCAGTTTCAGTAAGTAAACTATAACAACCATCATATTGAATATCACTAAACCTCAAATATATTCAATGTATCTCCATCACATTCTGTTGTTTGACCTGTCACTGGGACAAGTAAGTAAGTAAGTAAAACGAACATTTATATAGCACATTACCAAAAAATCTCTAATGCGCTGTGCTCCTAACAGTTTCAAGGTGATCAAAAATTCACAAGATGAAGGCCTCTGAGCAGCTCATGTCTTTCTTTCATACGCAAACAACAGCGCGCATCACCAGTCTCTTCCAGGCAATGACAAACAGACCTGCTAATAGCAAGCAATTAAGAATGCCGTGAGATAAGTTAACTACCTGTTTAATAATGATTAATGATTACAAAGTACAAATGTTTAATGCAGGCATGCAGGTGAAAGACACAGTGTCATACCCAGCCGCCCTGATCAACAATCCAGTTTGCAAAGCGATCCTCAAAGTAGTTCAATGTCATCTCCTTGATCTGCCTAGCAACGGCCGTTCCCATGCCCGCCATCTGCACTGCAGACTGTGTCAGCCGAAACATACGAGCAATCGCCTGCCAACCAGTATCACTGCCGACGTTGTCACTGACTAATTGCTGGAACCGACTCACGTTGCTGTTTCGCGCATTCTGCACCAGTTCGGCCACGATCGGTGCTGCAACAACTTCGATCGGTTGCTGGACAAAAACAGTACAGTATGCATTGTGCAGTAAAAAAAACCAAATGCACAATAGCTAGTGACTGTACAACATTTAACACAAACAGCTCGTGCCATATGTACTATAAAAGACTAACAAACTGCAAACACTCAACACATTACATGTTCACACACTTTTGAAATGTCAAAATATTCACTTATCCTTCACTTTTAGAGATAATATCTTTGATTTGCTATGGATTATTCCAGCCAACTGCTTGGCTCAACTACTAAGTACTAACAACATATTAATCACAGTATATTTGATAGTATAACATTAAAAGTACAAAGTATTTGATAAATTTTGATGTTTATTGGAAATGTTTCAGATAGGACTAATATCTGACTTACCACAGAGGAAGGCAGGTCTCCAGTTGGCCGTGGAATAAGAGTATCTAACTGTAGACTGCGGTCTTCCCCAGCAGTGGCTGTAACAGCAAACAACAAAAAATTACACTGTATGGGAACTGATACATAACAACAGCAGTACAAGAAGTTTAGCTGTTGCAAAGAAAGCCATGTATCACAAATGACAAGTAGTCCTTATGTGCCATTACGCACAAAAAAATGTGAAGACATTCCTTCCATAAAATATTATGTTCAAGTCATATGTTAAAAAAATTTCTTGCCATATTTTACACAAAATACCCATGTCAGTAAGCTATTAGATTATGAAAAAATGTCAGAAATGTTCCACTGTTTAGCCACAGTGCATGATGTTACAGGAAGTCTATGACAGACAATACGACAACAGCACTGTGATGACAATAGCACAGCATAATACACAATGAAGAGGCCATTCCAGTCACTGTTAACACATATTAATTTTGTGAACAGTGACATGCAAAATAATCATAACTCAAATAATTCAGTATGTCAAGAGCTGAACACACCAGACATGTCAGTTTTCTCATCCTCCGGGCCCGACTGACTCGATGACTTCATGCTTCGAGGCGACTCAAGATTGAGTTTGTCAGCAATGGCTGCCAGCTGCTCGGCAATACGTTCATACAGCTCCTCCTTCTCACACTCAGACTTATCAGAGAATGGCTTTGAAGATTTCCACGCAAGACTCTGTTCAAGATCTGGAAGTCCACGGCTACCATCTACACGAAAACATATAAGTTCTGACAGGATCAGAGACCAAACTCAGATCAACACAATACTCTAACCAAACAGACAACAAAAAGCTTATTCACTGTAAAACTGTTAATGTTTGCATGCAAATTTCACAATTTTCAGAGAAGACAAAAATGTATCATTTACAGGATACACTTACTTCAAATGCATGATAAACTGCAATTATTGTGCTGTCTGAGAGGTTTGAAATTGCAATTATGAGGGTGCAAAAATAAACATAACACAAATTCATGAAATTTAAGGGAAGCCAAAATATGAGTTGACAGAATTTACTGAAGCAAAAGTGTCAACAAACTGCCTAATTAATATAAAATATAATTACAACAACCCCAAACAACCCCAGATGCGATTAAAACTTGGGCAACGAACTTTCTCTTATGCTGCTCCGGCAGCCTGGAACAGTCTGCCACCGTCGTTGCAACAGATGACCAACACAGATTCTTTCAAGCGACATTTGAAGACACATCTTTTTTTATCACGCATTTTAATCTAGTTTTAGTTAATTTTATCCATTTTCATTTATTCTTTTTTAATTTTCGGTTTTACTCGTTCTTCTTTGTTAACCACAGGCCACTGTTTGTAAGTGGTTTAATTATTTGATTGACTTAAAAAACTGCAAAGCAATATGCATATGCAGAAGTATATAGTCATAAACCTATGACAGTAAACCTTACAAAACACAGAAAAAGAACCAATGTGCACTATTACATAAAACAGTCATGCTGAAGTCACAGTTTTTTGTCAGCAATAGGTGACAAAGGTTTCACGAAAATTTATAATAACAACTTAACTGACCAAAAAACAAAATCTCAATCACCACAAAAAAGCCATGCATCAGATCTACATACCAGTGGCATCTACATGATATGGCACAAAAGGTCCACAACTTGGCGTTGGCATTTGTGGACGACATGCAATTAATCCATCGAGGTTCATCTTTGCCCTCAAGGCTTGTCGGCTTCCACTGGCAGTACGCAATGTGGACAGTTTTGCAGGCAGCGGTGGAGTAATGGGGTCGAAGTATTCCAACTGACTCGTAGCGACACTGAGCCGTACTGCTGCCACGTCAGACTCACACTCAGACGGAGGCTCACGCATGCTCATGTCGACCAATCGCTCCACTAGTTTCATAGCTTCCTGGGTCGGCCGACGAATTGTGCATGTGTCTGCCGAACGTGAGCGATGCTTAGCTACAAAAATTTACAACATTGATTGCAGACAAACAAACATAGCAAATTCCAAAGGAAAACTAAGTTCTAAGCCCAGAACGTGTTTTGATTTTGCATGATATAAAGATCAACAACAAAGGACAACGAAGTCATACACAGCACAAAGTGACTGGCATCACGTTACATTAGTTACAGTGGTTTGACTGCTTTCACGTCTGGTGTAAGTGGCTTACTTTTCCCAACTCAATCTGAGTCAGACTTATCGAAATGAAAACCTTTGCGGTTTGTCAGACTTGGATTATTGCAGGACAGATGCCTTTTATTTCACAAACTCCATAGCATAACAGCATCAAATGGGTAGTATTGTGAGAGATATGTTATATATGACAAAATCAATGCAAAACTATACTAACCACGGGAGCCTTTGCCCTTCAACTTAGCACTTCCTCTGCGGAACTGTCTAAGCAGGCCATCAAAAACACCACGGCTATCCTTGACCTTCTCCTCAGCAGCAACACTACTATCCTTCTTCTTATCTTTCGCTGCATCGGACTTTTTCCACGTGAGACCTGATTTCTTGTGCAGCAGCTGTTCCTCAGCCAGAGTCTCCAGTTCAGCTCCACGATGCACTGTTGTCTCCACTGTCTCATTCGGCGTGCTGGACGAGTTTGATTTTGATTTTTCGCTGCCATTGCGGTGCAGACCAGTGCATACTGGAGCAGCAGTAGGTGGAGGAGGAAGTGGAACATCTGACTTCGCTGAGAAATCTGGACGATCACGCTTCGTACTAGTAATAGCTGTAGATTTCTTGCCTTTGGATCTAATGCTCTCAATTCTCTCTGAAGCCCAGCGGAAAAAGCTCTTTTTCTTCCGGTAAAGCAGCTCGTTGTCTGTGTATTCATAGTCTTCTGTGCTTGATGATGAGCTAGTATCGAGAGCTGTCAGTCGCTTCGGCTTTGACTTTACTTTCGGTGGGTGTTGTACCAGATCCTTCGCTCCTGGACTTCGGGTAAGAAGACCTAGTGTGTGAAAACTGTGCGTGCTGCTGAGTTTTCCTTGACCTGCAAGGAACATCTGACAGTCAACATAATCGGATTCCACAGGTGCACCGAACTTGTCGAAAGCAGAAGTACTCATTACAGCATCGGGTTTACAGCACAGAGACTCTTCAGATCCCATTGGCTGATATGGAGTCGGCATCTGGTCGGGAGGCACATACTGGTCGGCCACAACTGCATACTGATGCTCACCTTCGATGTCACTGCTGTCATGGACAGATGCTGCAATGTGCAGAGCCTCTGTCTTCTGCAAGAAACGTTCCAGTACCCGAGCGGCATCCGCCCTAATGACAGAGACAGTTTTCTTTGTGCGCCGTCGGTCCGACTTTGTTTGTGGCACTTCATAATCTCCACTGTCAATGCTTGCATTCAGCTGCTGGTCAGCATCTGCAGCAGCTCCTACATCCTCAGATGACGGCGTGGAAGATGAATGGACAGCTTTCTCCACTTCAAGCATCTTTCTGCTCTCTACCTACTGTAATCACACAAACACATCTCACAACAATAACGAGTGAAGTCATTTTATAATTTACTAAATTAAAACACCAATCCAATCCAATATAAATTGAGACAATCTGTAGCTGAAACAAAGGGTCAAGTAAAAGAGATACTGTCCTAGGACAGTTGAAATCATATCAACAGCATTCATCTTCCAACTAACAATCAAATAGAAAACAATATGACGACTGCCAAGCAAAACATACTGCACTCACTTAATTAAATCAGCATAATAACCACAGCATACAATTTCAAAAACCGTTAACAGCATAACAGCCTAACTGTAGCCCTAAACATGCTCAACAGTCATATAGCTAGACCACACAGGCACATACTATTCATCTAATACTGGTGAACGTCATTGCCCAATGCCTATTAGTGCCAATGGACACTAAATCCGCGCCGCACACGCTAACGGTAATCACTACTGGCTGTAAGCCAAATGGCATCAGCTTGTGCTACCCTGGATCTCAACTAGGTCAGACCATCATCCGGCGACAGTAACTGTGGAAACTACACTCAAATATAGCACAGAGAGGCTTAAAACACCTCAAACAATTCAGCATCGCTATCACAACACCAGTGCAGGGCACCTTTGGAAAATACTGAGTATATTTCGCATTTGATTTTCGGTAATTATGCAAAATTGTCAAGACATAAAAATCATGTCAATCGTTGTCAGATAGATTTAGAAATAGCAGTAGCGTACCCGTAATTGAACATCAGTAAGACGAGATGTTATCACACAAAACTTAAGGCAAAAATAGTGAACTAGTTAAATAATCACAAAAAACATTATAACAGGTGACTGACATCACACACGAACACAACCCTCCCTCGCACATTACAGCGACACAAAGCACTAAACAGCTGCACTAGGCCATGCTCCAGGCCACACGCATAATAATATTATGATCTCGCTAGCTCTCGCGAGAAGTTGACTCACGCATGTGCCCTCGCAGTCGTTGTTTAAGTAAGTAAATGGTAAATGATATTATAGAGCGCTGGAAAGCGTCAGCATTCAGCAAATCAGCTTGTACCCAATTTGTTCCCGGTTCACCAACTCTGCCCCTGGACTATAGCGTCAGCTTTGTCTACTGCTCTTGCCATTTACCCATGCCAGATCCGAGTCCATCACAGCTATCCTGTGTCATTGCTACTTATAGCCTACTTGCACTGATGGACCGACAGCTGATCAGCTTCTGTTGTCACTTGTCACTGATGACCGATGTTGAATTTAATCAATTTATCACTTCCGCCTGAAGACTATTCCATCCATTGTATTGACCACTGTTTGATTGAAGAAAAATTTCCTTGTGTCTAATCTTGATCTCATCTGTCCTTTAATTGCCAGTTTCTTCTCGTGTCCTCTGAGGCTAGGCCTATATGGTGCGTTTGTGAAGTTGAACAAGAAGCCAAGCTGTCGCTAGGATAGCCGACTGTACTGCCAAAATTGTAGGGGTCACGTTCACGTATAACCTAGGCCACGTCGGCACGTCCACTTTCAGGGAAAATTATTTGTGCGCCTGCTCGTCATTGCCCATACAAAGCTGCATACCAAATTTGAAGTCTCTAGCTCAAGTAGCTTTAAAGATATGTTCGATCGTATATCAAAAATTGTAGGGGTCACATGACCTAGGCCACGCCCACTTTCAGGGGAATTATTTGTTTGCCGCTCGGCATTCCCCATACAAAGCTGCGTAGGCCTACCAAAATTGAAGTCTCTAGCCCAAGAAGCTTTCGAGATAATGCGCTCTAAGTGTATTGGGGTCACGAGTTTGACCTTTCAAGGTCACGTGACGTCATCGGTCACGTGACCACTGACCATTCGATAGCCCATATGTCATTTCATATTGGTGGTCCATTGGAACCAGGCCTCTATCTCTAACGATTTCCGAGATATTCAACGTCTAATGTAACGCAATGGTTGACGTGACCTTGATATGACCTCTAAACAAAGGTCAAGGTCATTCATTTTGGTACCAATCGATTTCTCA
>Ga0056114_1000143_pt1 | contig 19772 bp, 15 predicted proteins | sample WorMetHERISLAND1_FD_77005 | JGI IMG/M metagenome (GOLD analysis project Ga0056114, IMG submission 77005) | Marine gutless worms symbiont microbial communities from Max Planck institute for Marine Microbiology, Germany - Olavius loisae HERON... ...
CCAATCTACGGACAGGCTCAAAGCTTCAGGAGGGGACGGCTTCCCCAGGTACTCGCCATCGCTTCCCTTTATACCTGATCCTTAGCTTCCCCCCCCTCCCCGGAAACAGAACATACAAGGGTGGAGACGGAAGTGGAGCATGCCCACCAGGAAAGATGAAACACCTTTGGTGGTCGCGTTGACAACAACGGCTAGGGATGAAGCCGCGCTGGATGTCGCGGGCACCGAAGCCTAGACGACGCCGAATCCCGACACCCGTTTTGACCATGGAACAGTCTAGGTCGAGTCGAGCATGGGAAAACGACGCCTTTCTCCAGGTCGTCTGCCACGGATCATATGCAAGGGATAGAGATGGGCCTATTGGGTTTCTCGCGACGGACCCGAATGGCGGTTAGTCGGCCTTTCCACACGCAGCCGGTATCCAATGCCCAAGTGTTGTGCTCAGCCATATAACCCAGCGTCGACCAGTGTCCAAAGATAATTCGTACATCCCTGGTTGCCCGTTTCGGTACGGCAAACCAGGGCAGATATCCAAACGTTTGGGTGCCCGGAGCAGCCTTCTCCTTCAGGGCCAGGATCCCGTTGGGATCGCAATAGCGTAGGCGGGTAAAACAGTTGGTGATAAAGCGCAGGCGCTCCGTACCGGAAAGCGTATTGGACCAATGGGCAGGTTCGTTGCCGTACATGGTGTTCAGATAGTCCAGATAATCTGGGCTCTGGAGCACTGTCTCCACCTCACGGGCACAGGATAAGGCGTCGTGGAGATCCCACTGGGGCGGGAGCCCCGCATGGATGAGGGCGAAATGCTTGTGCTCGTCGAAGTGCATCAAGGGACGGTGGCGCAGCCAATGCAGCAATTCGTCCCGATCCGATGCTTGGAGTATCGGGTCGAAGGTGTTTTCTTTTGCCCGTCTCGAATTGCCGGCTGCCAGCGCAAGCAGATGCAGATCGTGGTTTCCAAGGACCGTAAGGGCACGCTCGCCGAGTTCCTTAACAAAGCGCAATGTAGCGAGGGAATCGGGTCCCCGACTGACCAAGTCGCCGACGAACCAGAGCCGGTCTCGGTTCGGATCGAAACGAAGACTGTCGAGTAACCGTCGTAACCTTTCGTAACAGCCCTGGACGTCGCCGATTGCGTAAGTCGCCATAGATACTGTGCCGCCAATATCTGAAGATACTCCCTGAAAGGTACCAGGTAAGGTTTGGGGATCGAGACGGATATCCGCTGCAGTGGGAATCCATCTCGTTAGAGCTATGCTTTATTTGTTTTGTTAAGTGTTGTAGACTTTACTGCCTTTAAAGGTAGTAGAATACTCAAACGATCCGCTGGTAAGCCTATGTTCCAGGAACGTAAGCGGCGTAGGCCTGACCTGTTTTCCGCACTCTTGATCCTGGTTACGCTGGGTATGTCCATTACCTTAGCTTACCAGATCTCAGTCTACTACGGGGTAGACCAGATCCCCATCGCGAAGCGAACCTCGACCGTAAGTAGCGTCGGCGGATAGTACGCCGCTGTGGTTTGTGTTTGTGGTTAGTCCTCCTCCTGCGCAGGGGCGGCTATTCTCTGCGAGAGACACAGGTTTTCCCGCTCCCACTTATTCAGCGTAAATTTTCCTGGTGTGATGCGCTGGGAAGACCCATAAGAATCAGAAGATGAACCGCTCCGGCTCTGGGGCTTTCTCCAGCGCAGGCACACTAGTCTCGAATAGGAACTGACGGCGGAAATCCCGGTCAGTAACGCGGGTCACAAGCAGGGCCTCCATGACCGGTTCTTCGCCGACGACGGCGAACAGACGTCCACCCGGGACCAGCTGCCCTTCCAGCACCTCCAGCGTCGCAGTGTCCGGTAGGGAACCGGTCACAGCAATCACATCGAAGGGGTACCCATCCACCGGCCCTTCAAGTCCATCCCCGACGCGCACTTCTAGCCGCTGCGGCCTGAGTGCTTGCATTGCAGTCCGTGCCTGTTCCGCCAGCTCTGCATGTATCTCCAAGCCCACGACATGGCCGCTGAGACGAGACAGGCAGGCCGTTACATAGCCGGTTCCGGTGCCGATCTCCAGGATCTTGTCATCTGTCTGAATGTCCAGGGCCTGCAACACGTGGGCCACTATCTTGGGTGCCAGCATGGTCTGGCCTTCTCCAATGGGGATCTCCAGATCTGCATAGGCCAAGCCACGATAGGCCGCTGGAACGAATTGCTCCCGTGGGATATCCGCCATGATTGACAGCACCCTGTCGTCCACGACATTCCAAGGTCGAATCTGTTGCCAGACCATGTTGAAGCGGGCGCTGTTGATGCTGGTATCCATAGGATGGAGAAGCTACCTCGGCTGATTGGACGCGTAGACGGTAAGGCTACGGAATATGCAGTCGCTCGGCAAGCCGTCAAGAACTAGGGTCGGTTAATAACGAACAACCAGATACTTTACTTGCCTTTTCCATGCTCAACGAGGTCTATCAAGGCTCGGCACCGCAGCGAAGCTGAAACGTACTTCCAGCACCACTAGACTGCCATGTGAAAGCCTTTCCTACAGTGAATGGTCAACGTAAAGGCACTGCACCGCGGCGGCGAATTCGGTCGATTCATCGGAAATTAGTACCGATTTGCCATCTTCGAGGAACATGCCCTCAACGGCTTATCGGGTAGCCACTACCGGCAGGCTGCAGGCCAAGCTTTGGTTGATCTTACCCTTAACCACAGCCCCGGCTCCATAGCGTAATGGGGCTACGGACAGGCGACAACTATCGAAGAAGGGGACCACATCAAGCACATAGCCCAAGATCCGCACGTTCGCCGCGGGAGACCCCTGGCCTCCAACGGCGAGTCGGCACCAATCCCCACCAGCCGCAACTCGGACCGCCCCGCCGAGACCAACGGGGAGATTTTGCGGAAGAACCGGAGGATGGCATCTCAGTTCGGGGGATGGGCGAAGGTACCGAATCAATTCCTAATTTGGTTGTCACGCAATTTCAAGCGAATTGTTCCTACTTCCCTAAAACAGCTGAGTTGCGCGTAGCCTATCAGCTTACGTGAGAGCTAACCAGAGGCTATGAATTTGCAATACCAGTCGGAACTTTGTACTAGTAGAAACTCCGAAAGAATTCGCCCGGTCAGGTTCCAATCGGTCTGATATTGCCTAAGCCGCCATCAGGATTGGGAAGTTCCTGGGGATAATCTGGACCCACTACATCCAGTTTGAATCCCGGTTTTTGAGTAAGCTATGGTGTTCTCCCGTTCTGAGCAGAATTGGTTTGGCCACAGAGTATTTCCCAGGCGGTCTGCTACCATATTGGCTGACAGCCCACTCAATGTCTCAACGCCATTGAGTGGGCTGTCGGCCGATTGTCGTGATCGGTCGGGTCAGGCACGTATCCCCTGGCATCGAGATAGACACAACGAGTCCGGACGCGCTCTCGCTTGACAACCGATTGGTAAGAGAAAACGACGCAGCGCGCGAATCGGCGTGCAAAAGATCCTTATCCCCAGTGTGAGATAACAATTTCGTGCGGATTCGCGTGATTTGTCGTTTTTCCTCTGCAGCCTGGTAACTGACAACTGAGTCATATTCAACGCAGCGCAAATCCAAACTTTGATGACTATGCTGAAGACAAACGCACATAATCCATCCAGCTCCAACACCGGTGTCTGACCGGGATCAACGGAGTTTAGCATGGTTCCAAGGGGTGGCAGCTGCCCTATTTCTAACCATGCACGTACCTCTGGCAAATGGCTAGTCGGCATGCGATCATTAGATTTCCTCTATCGACTCACCTGAGTCATACCCTTAGCTGGCCTCCTGCCTCCAGTTGCTGGGGGTTGGCCGCTGATCACCGATTTCCGCCGTGGCCGGCGGCAAACTAGAACCTGTGTTGGCCTGCAGCGGGCCAAATTATCATGCGATTTAACTATGTCTGGGAACCGGTGTTGGCGAAGCTGGGCCCTGCAGACCGGACGTTACAGCCAAACCAACCAGAAGCGGCGCTCGCTACATCCTCGAGCGCGGTCGAGAAGCACACGGCAGAGCTGGACCGCGCCATCGATTACGGCAAGCAACTGGCAGAGCATTTCAAGTAGGCTGCGAATATCAAGTAAGCACACGCCTACGGCATTTCCAGTAGGGTGGATAAGTGAGGGTGAGGATGAACCCCAACGAAAGAAAAACTACCAACCACACGAATCAATTTTCACAAAGTTGTCTTCTATCCAGCCAGATGGATTGAAAGCAGACTACACGGATAGATCAATTAAAATGTTAGTTCTCAGGCGTAGTTCGGTTAAGGAGGATCTGTCTTGAAGTTCACCATCGACGAGTTCCGCACCTGGGAAAACAAGTGCGTCACCCTGCTCGGCATGTCCGGCGTGGGGAAGACCTACCTCTCAACCCTTCTACGGCGTCAGGACTGGTTTCATTACTCGGGCGACTACCGGATCGGGACCCGGTACCTGGACGAACCCATCCTCGATCTAATCAAGAGCCAGGCCATGCAGGTCCCTTTCCTCAGGGACCTGTTGCGGCGCGATTGGATCTTCGTGCGTAACAACATCAAGGTGGACGACCTAGGGCCAGTGCTGAGCTTCATCGGCAAGCTTGGAAATCCGGAACACGGTGGACTCCCACTCGGCGAGTTCAACCGCCGCCAAGCCCTGTATCGGGACGCGGAGATACGGGCCATGCAGGATCTGCCCGAGTTCGTGCACAAGGCGCAGGAGATTTACGGTTACCAACATCTGGTCAACGACGTTGGCGGCAGTCTGTGCGAGCTCGACGAGCCAGCAGTAATTGATCTGCTTGCCCGCCACAGCCTGATCCTCTACATCCAGGTCCCGGCTCAGGACAAGACCATGCTCATTGAGCGCGCCCAGGCCGATCCCAAACCGCTCTACTATCGGCCGGAGTTCCTCAAGACCGCGGTTGAGGACTATCTGGCGCTGCACCGCTTGGAGTTCGTGGCCCAGATCGATCCGGACGACGTCACACGCTGGGTCTTTCCTCGGCTCTTCCATGTCCGGGTCCCCAGATACGAAGCCATCGCCGGACCCCATGGCTACACGGCCAGCACCACGGAAGCGATGCAGGTGCGTGACGAACGGGACTTCCTGAGCCTGCTTGAGCAGGCCATCGCCTACAAGGAGGCCTGACATGCCGATCGTCGCCAATACCAATCTCCCTACGTTCAAGCGCCTGCGCCGCGAGGGGCAATCCATCCTAGAGCCGAACCGGGCATTGCAGCAGGATATCCGCGAGCTGCACATCGGGCTCCTGAACATGATGCCGGATGCGGTTCTGGCTGCCACAGAACGGCAATTTCTGCGTCTCATCAACGAGTGCAACCAGATCGCCCAATTCTATGTCTACCCCTTCACCCTCCAGGAGCTGGAACGATCCCCCGCAACCCAGGCGCACATCGACCATTATTACCAAGATTTCGATCACATCCGGGCGGAGGGACTGGATGCGCTCATCATCACCGGTGCCAATGTAAGCCACCCCAATCTAGCAGACGAGCCCTTCTGGAAGCCCTTGATCGAGGTCATCGACTGGGCCCTCGGGCATGTCACCTCGACCCTCTGCTCCTGCCTCGCCACCCATGCCGTGCTGCAATTTCGTTACGGCCAGCGTCGCCACCCCCTACCCGATAAGCGTTGGGGAGTCTATCCGCACCGAGTGGTCGACCGGCAGCATCCATTGGTCAATGACGTCAACACTCTGTTCGACGTCCCCCAATCACGTTTCAACGAGATCGATCGCGACCAGTTCGACGCCGCGGGACTGCACGTACTGGTGGAGAGCGACGAGGCTGGCGTCCATCTCGCGGTGAGTGAAGACGGGTTCCGAATCGTCTTCTTCCAGGGCCACCCGGAGTACGATACCGTCTCCTTGCTCAAGGAATACAAGCGCGAGGTCAATCGTTTCGCCGCCGCGCACAGGGACAATTATCCCCTCCTCCCGGAGCACTATATCGGGATCAGAAATTGCGCCATCCTCGACGAGCATCGGGAGCGGGTCCTGGCCGCCCGAAAGAGCGGCAGTGAACCACCGGCGTTTCCCGAGGCGCACATCATCGCCGACCTCGACAATACCTGGCATGATACCGCCGAAGGCGTGATAGGCAACTGGATCGGCAAGATCTACCAGCTCACTGATAGCGACCGCCGTATCCCCTTCATGGAAGGCGTGGACCCCCAAGACCCACTCGGGTTATATCGATAGTCAACCGGGATTCAACCGAGAATCGCGGTCGGTGGGTAGCGTAAGCGGTGAAGCTGCTGAAAATGGCTTGGGCTTTATTGGTGGCCAAGGCAGTGAAAGGGAGCAGTCTAATCCAGAGCAGGGCAACGAGATCAACCAACCGCCGCCAGTGACGGTGCCCACTAAGCCGACGAGTAAGACGAAGAGGATGAGTGGTAACCATTTACCCCTGTTATTCTGGCAGGGAGTGCCGGAACCCAGGCATCAGGAATAGCGAAATTGAGTGCGATCATGGTCTCGGTTGAAAAGCCTGCGCGGGGCACTTACGTTTAATGCTTGCTCCCGCCGTTACAATCGCCGTTTTCATGCCCGCACTCGCCGTCAGCAAGCTCACCAAAGTCTACCGCAACGGCCATCAGGCCCTAAAAGGCGTGGACCTGACGGTGAACGAGGGTGACTTCTTCGCCCTGCTCGGACCCAACGGTGCCGGCAAGTCGACCCTGATTGGCATTGTAACCTCCTTGGTTAACAAGACTGGGGGTGAGGTACAGGTCTTCGGCCACGACCTGGATCGAGAGCCGGAGCTGGTGAAGGCCAGCGTGGGTCTGGTACCCCAGGAGTTCAACTTCAACCTGTTCCTCCCAGTTATCGAGGTGGTTATCAATCAGGCTGGTTACTATGGCATCCCGCGGTGCGAGGCCAAAGTGGGGGCGGAATACGTGCTGCGTCAGCTCGACCTCTGGGACCGGCGGGACTCGCAGATGCGGATGCTGTCCAGCGGCATGAAACGGCGCCTGATGATCGCCCGTGCCTTGGTACACCAGCCCCGACTGCTGATTCTGGACGAGCCCACCGCCGGGGTGGACATCGAGATCCGTCATGCCATTTGGGGCTTCCTGCGTAAGCTCAATGCCAACGGCACTACCATCATCCTCACTACCCATTATCTAGAGGAGGCGGAGGGCCTGTGCCGCAACACCGCCATCATCAACGAAGGCCGAACTGCGGAAAGCGTGGATATGGAGACCCTGCTTGGCAGATTGAAGACCCAGACCTTGGTGCTCGATTTCAAGGGGCGACCGACGCGGCTGCCACAGCTTGAGGGATTCGTGCTCAAGCTGCGCGATGACCATACCCTAGAGGTAGAGGTGGCTAAGGATACCAGCATCAATGGCCTATTCGAGGTCCTATCGCACGTCGGCGTCGAGGTCGTAGGTCTGCGCAACAAGCAGAACCGGCTCGAACAGTTGTTCCTGAGTCTGGTGGAAAATCATAATGGTAGTGAGGACATGTGGGCATGAAGCGCCGACAATACTACTGGACCGCCTTCTCCACCATTCTGGTCAAGGAGATCCAGCGCTTCTCACGAATCTGGGTACAGACGATGTTGCCCTCGGCCACTTCCACAGTCCTCTACTTCGTGATCTTCGGTCAGCTCATCGGCGAGCGCATCGGGCCCATGGACGGTTTCGCTTACCTGGATTTCATCATCCCTGGCCTAGCGCTAATGGCGGTCATCACCAACGCCTACTCCAACGTGGCCTCCTCCTTCTATTCGAGCAAGTTCTCCCATTATGTGGAAGAGCTGCTGATCGCCCCCGTCCCCAATTGGGTGATCCTAGCCGGCTTCGTCGCCGGCGGCGTCGCTAGGGGTCTGGTAGTTGGTATTGTAGTGACCCTGTTGGCTCTGGTTTTTACCCAAATCCAGATCCACAGCTACAGCGTCACCATGCTGGTATTCATACTCACCGCCATGCTGTTCGCTCTTGGGGGATTCATCAATGCTCTCCATGCTAACAGCTTCGATGACATCTCGATCATTCCCACCTTCGTGCTTACGCCCCTGACCTATCTGGGGGGGGTCTTTTACTCGATCGAGCTATTGCCGACCTTCTGGCAAAACCTATCCCTCGCCAATCCGGTACTCTACATGGTCAACGCTTTCCGGTTCGGGTTACTGGGGGTGAGTGACATCCCCATAGGCGCGGCCTTCACCATCATCCTAGGCTTCACCGCTGTGCTAACCCTCTACAGTCTCCACCTGCTGCACCGCGGCGTCGGCATCAAGACTTGACTTCAACGACGGTTTGAATCGGAATGGTGCCAACCTGTATATCTGAGCACACCGTGGAAAGACGCACGTTCAATTATCCTGAATAATTCAGGCATTACAGCCATTGGGTAAACCAAAATTACCAAAGGCGGAGAATAGGTTGCTACCCAAAACCGGGAAGAGCAACGGCAAGGCTGGGAGGAATCGGCGCTGCGGACGATTCATGAAAATCGGTTAGCTATTCAGAAGAACGGGCGGCGTCTGTTCCACTTCCTGTTCCTGTTAATTAAGCCCTCCCACTATGAGTCAGTGTGTGCTCTTCTCTGCCGTCGAACAGCTTGGCTGCTGCGGCGAGGACGTGGAAATCTGCACTCAAGCCCTAGATGAGACCAATCCGCGCATCAATGTAAATGGAGTTGGCACACGCGGTCCGGAAGGACGGCGTCGAGACATTTGGCTGTACCCACGGTAGGCTGCTCTACCCGCGACGGCAATCGTGGATCTAGTGATTGATTAGGATGGTATCTTTGTCAGACCCAGATCGCAGGTACATGAGAAGACCGTATCGATCAGTTAGATGGCAGGCGGCTTTGCTTCAGCGTCGACTGAGAAGGATGATGCGATCACCGCGCCGAATCTTCAGGCTGACCAGTGCTCGTGTCCGACGCAGGGCACGACCCAACGTCTCAAGGTTGCGTACCCGCTCCTGATTGACCTCCAGCAAGAGGTCTCCCTCCCGCAGCCCGGCGAGCCAGGCGGGGCTACCCTTGTCCACGGTGCCCACGGCTACTGCAGATGGGCGGTTGCCACCGTTGTCCTTGATCCAGTCTCCTAGTTTGGCACCTTGCAGCAGAGGAGTCAGGTGCCGGCCCTTAATATAGCCCGCATAGGGATCCGCCACCATACTTTTGAGCCGGATGCGCACACCGTCGCGGATCAGCTCCAGTTCCAAGGGCGTACCAACCCGCAACAGGCCAATGTGTGCCTTCAGAGCCCCCGCATCAGTGACGTGACGCCCATTCACAGTAACGATCAGGTCGCCGGGGCGTAGCCCAGCAGCCGCAGCTGCCGAGCCGGAATCGACCCGGGATACCACGGCACCGTCGGCGTTCCCTGTCCCCAGTGCTTGAGCGAGCTCCGGCGTTAGACCCTGGACGGCTACACCAAGCAGCCCACGCCGCATTTCCCCATATTCAAGTAGCTGATCGGCGACGACGCGCACCATCGCCACCGGGATGGCGAAGCCAATGCCTACGTTGCCACCACTCGGGGCCAAGATGGCAGTATTGATGCCCACCAGACGGCCATGCAGGTCTACCAACGGACCACCCGAGTTGCCCGGATTGATGGAGGCATCCGTTTGGATGAAGTTTTCAAAGCCCTCGATGCCGAGTCTGCTCCGCCCCAGGGCGCTAACGATACCAGAGGTCACCGTATGGCTAAGTCCGAAGGGGCTGCCGATAGCAACCACGAAATCCCCCACCCGCAAATCATCCGAGTCCCCCAGGGTGATCGCGGTCAGGCCCTGGGTTGGGATGCGCAGCACCGCGATGTCGGTCTCCGGGTCCGAGCCCACCAGCTCAGCCTTGAACTCATGCCCGTTCTGGAGCCTGACGTCGATCTCATCTGCCTGGTCCACCACGTGATGATTTGTGAGTACGGTGCCCTGTTCGGCGTCCACGATGACGCCCGAGCCCAGGCTTTGATTTCCACGCTCCCGGCGCTTGCGGGGCAGCTCGAAGAAATAGCGGAAGAAGGGGTCCCGTAGCAGGGGATGGGTTTCTACCTCAATCTGGGTGACAGTGGAGATATTGACGACCGCCGGTGTTACCCGCTCCAACATCGGCGCCAGACTGGGTAGGGGTTCCTTGTCGACCGAAAGCGGCAGGGCAGCGTGGGATAGCGACACCAACGCGAGTGACAAGACCAGGGCGCCGAACGCGAAGTGTTTCGAGGGTCGAGATCTGCCCGTGTTCACGCGGTTTCCTCCGTAGAGGTAAAGACACTTTTCCAGTCGATTACCAGATCCAGGCTCGACGCCGGGGTGCGGGGTGCAGGAGCCCTCCGTTGGTTCACAGCCAATACACGAACAGGACCTGCTCAGTCGGGGTAGACCAGCCAATATTCCCGAATACCGTGGTGCTCGTAGAGTGCACATTTCTAGATCTAATCCTTAGCGGCGGTGGCGGAGGGGGGGAGAGCATTTCGATGATCCAGTCTGGAGCGCCGCGGCAGCCCCTTTCATCCAGCTTAGACAGGTCGCGGATCACCGTGATGCCAGGTTGGATGATCGTTCCCACTGCGGCGCCTGCTTCATCACGGTACGGCAGACGGATATTGAAGGGGGCGACATAGACTTAGCAGCGGTTGCCTTGGAGATGATTGCCGATCTGGCGGCGGACCAACTCGACCCCTACTTCCCGAAGGATCCACGACATGGCGTAGGCCCCGTCGCCAATTAGATCCCAAGGTTCCTCGTCAGACCAAATGCAACAGCCCACATAGGTAAAGCAACCAAGTTTGTACGCTGCTTGAGCCATACTTACCGCACGAAGGTTCTGGAATCTGCCTGGTTAAAAGCAATCCTGAATGATTCGGCGCTGTTTGGAGACCAGACTCAGGGTTGCTTCCCGACCTGGAGTACTGCAAGGAAGGCTTCCTGGGGGATCTCTACCTTTCCTACCTGCTTCATACGCTGCTTGCCCGCCTTTTGCTTCTCCAGCAGCTTGCGCTTGCGGGTCACGTCACCGCCGTAGCACTTGGCAGTCACGTTCTTGCGTAGGGCCTTGACCGTGGTGCGGGCGATGATCTTACTGCCGATGGCGGCCTGGATGGCAACCTCGAACATCTGCCGGGGAATGAGCTCCCCCATGCGCGAGGTCACTTCGTGACCACGGAATTGAGCATTGTCCCGATGCACAATAGTGGCCAGGGTATCCACCCGCTCCCCGTTGATCAGGACCTCAAGCTTGACTAGGTCGGAGGCCTGAAAACACTTGAAATCATACTCGAAAGAGGCATATCCGCGGCTGATGGATTTCAAGCGATCGAAGAAATCCAGAACTACCTCGTTCAAGGGCAACTCGTAGGTAGCTTGGACTTGGCCGCTTAGGTATCGGATATCTTTCTGCGCACCGCGTTTCTCGATGCACAGGTTGATGACCCCCCCGAGCAAGCCCTGAGGCACCAGGATATGAGCCTCAATGATGGGCTCTCGGATCTCGCTAATCTTGCCGACTTCCGGCAGGTCGGCAGGATTGTCTATCCGCACGACCGCACCGTCGGAGCGCAGGACCTCATAGACGACCGTAGGTGCCGTCGTGATCAGATCAAGATCGTACTCACGTTCCAGGCGTTCCTGGACGATCTCCATGTGCAGCATCCCGAGAAAGCCGCAGCGGAATCCGAATCCCAGAGCCCGAGACACCTCCGGCTCATGGAACAGGGAAGCATCATTGAGCCGCAGCTTGCGCAAGGCATCGCGCAGGTCCTCGTAGGCATCTGAGCGCGTGGGGTAGAGTCCGGCGAACACTCGCGGCTGCAGCTGTTTGAATCCAGGTAATAGCGCCTGCGCCGGGCAATCCATATGGGTGATGGTGTCGCCGACCGGGGCCCCGTCGATCTCCTTAATCCCAGCAACCAGGAAGCCGACCTCCCCCGTGCCTAGGACTTGGCGTTCCACTTTCTTGGGGGTAAATACCCCGATGCTGTCCGCTTGGTGGGTACGCCTAGTGGACATGACGAGCAACTTGTCGCGGCGTCTAATCGCACCGTTGACGACCCGCACCAAGGAGACGACACCCACGTAGGGATCAAACCAGGAATCGATGATGAGGGCCTGCAATGGACCATCAGGGTTGCCCACTGGCGGTGGGATGTAGGCGATCAGGCGTTCGAGCAAATCGGAAATGCCCGCACCCGTCTTGGCGCTCACCCGCATGGCATCCTTGGCCTCAAGGCCGATGATCTCCTCGATCTGATTGATCACCCACTCCGGTTCCGCCGCTGGCAGATCGATCTTGTTGAGCACCGGCAGGACCTCAAGGCCCTGCTCGATGGCGGTGTAGCAATTGGCTACACTCTGGGCCTCGACGCCTTGGGCCGCATCGACCACCAGTAGGACCCCCTCGCAGGCAGCCAGCGAGCGCGAGACCTCGTAAGAGAAATCCACGTGGCCCGGTGTGTCGATGAAGTTAAGCCGATAGATCTCACCGTCCTTGGCTACGTAGTCGAGGGTGACACTCTGGGCTTTTATGGTGATCCCGCGTTCCCGCTCCAGATCCATCGAATCCAGCACCTGGTCGGCCATCTCGCGGTCACTGAGGGTACCGCTGAGTTGTGAACCGGTCCGCGATGGTGGATTTTCCGTGATCGATATGGGCAATGATGGAAAAGTTGCGGATGTGGCTAAGCTCAAACATCGAATCACGCTTATTCCTCGGGGATGCGCACTGCGAAGAATATATGCCCATCGCCGCGCTGAATCAAAGTGGCAACCGAATGGCCCGACTCGATGTCCGCGAGCAACTCCCGGAACTGCTTGGCACCCTCTATCGGCCTGCCGTCGAACATCAGGATCACGTCGCCGGGATCAAGCCCGGCGCGTTCGGCCGCACCGGGCTTGACTTCACGAACAATCACCCCGCCCCGCCCCAACCCAAGCTGGCCGCGCTGCTCCGCATTCAGATCCTCCACCACCAAACCGATTCTGTTTGCCATCGTGGATTCGGGATCCGCAGCAGCGGCCAGTTCACCCTCCTCCGGCAGCTCGCCGATGACTACCGTTATCTCCTTGATCTGCCCCCCCCGCAGTACCTCCAGCTGCATGGGTTCGTTCACCCGGGTCGCACCAACCAGCGGCGGCAACATACTGTGGATGGCAACCTCTTTACCGCCAAAGTGCAGGATTACATCCCCCACCTGCAGATCCGCCTCCACCGCTGGGCTATTCGGAAACACCTGCGCAACCAGCGCCCCCCGCGGCTGATCCATACCGAAGGTCTCCGCCAGCTCGCTGGTCACTTCCTGAATCCTTACACCAAGCCAGCCGCGGCTGACCCTTCCTGTGGCCTTGAGCTGCTCAACCACATTCATGGCTACATCGACGGGAATGGCGAAGGACAACCCCATAAAGCCACCAGTACGACTATAGATCTGGGAGTTCACACCCACGACCTTGCCGTCCAGATTGAACAGCGGGCCACCAGAGTTGCCCGGATTGATTGCCACGTCGGTCTGGATGAAAGGGACGTAATTCTCGCTCGGCAGGCTACGGCCCTTGGCGCTGACGATACCAGCGGTAGCCGAGTGGTCGAAGCCGAAGGGGGAACCGATGGCGAGTACCCATTCGCCTACTTTGAGATTCTTAGCGGTACCCAGCTCGACGGGCGGTAGGTCCTGCGCCTCCACCTTGAGCAAGGCGATGTCACTACGCTTGTCGGTTCCTACCAGCTTAGCAAGAAATTCCCGGCGATCGCTGGTGCGCACGATAATCTTATCGGCATCTTCCACCACGTGGAAATTGGTGAGCAGATATCCGTCCGAGGAGATGACGAAACCGGAGCCCAATGACCGAGATTGCCTATCTTCGTCGCGTGGGGTTAGACCCTCCTCACCAAAGAAGCGGCGCAAGAAATCGTGGAGGGGACTGCCCTCGGGCAGATCTGGAACTGGAAAATCATAGAATCGGTGGATGTCACGGCGGGACTGCTTGGTGCTAATGTTGACCACGGACGGCCCATAGATCTCGACTAGCCTGCTGAACTCCGGCAGCACACTGGCTAGAGCCTGCGACGGCAGCGCGAACCAGATATGGACTAGGTAGATTGCGACTGCAACAAAGACGTTCTTTTTCATGGATGCTCCTTATTTCATGCCTTGGGGCACTTTAAGAAATACGATTTTCGTCTACCGTATATCTAAACAATCAATGTCTTAGAACCACTCGATTGGTGAAAATTCCTATTTTTCAAGGTGCCCTTTATTTTCGTTCTTGTCATGCCGCTATATTTCCTTCATCTCAAAATCAGGATTTTTTAATCCGCAGATCACACAGATTCACGCAGATTTATTGAGAGAATCGTGTGCTTGTATTATATATTCTCTTTTTTATCCATAAATTATGCCGATTGCAGCGTTAACAATCATTCAAACTTCATCCCGCCCTTGCCGGCAAGGATTACCGGAATCCAGGTGCCGTGGATAGCAGAAACAATGAGAGGTTTAACCATTACTATCTTTGCTAGTATTATTTTGGAGTGATAGAATGTAGTCCATTCAAAAATCCTTCAATAATAATTATTGAAGATAAAGTACATACTTGCTGCAAATGTCACAGATAAAAAACTATCAAGAATGGATACGATAATCCACAATATCATTGTGGAACACGTGGTGCTCAAGGTGCACTTTAATCCCGAGATCTTTATACTGATGAAGAAAGATAACTCATCAGCAGCTTCCAGCGTTTGGAGGCAGATGAATTATGCACGTTCGTCCTCAGACATTGTCATCAGAGTCCGAATTTTGGTTGCGTTTAAACAAAGCCACAGTTTAAGCTGTGATTCCAGATGAGCAACATCGCCCAGTGAGTAAAGAAACGGGAGAAACAGCCTATGTTGAGTGATGGAATAATACCTGACGCCAGCATGTAGTGTGCTTCGTGCGTAAGACTTTAATCTTTTTCCAGATGCAGTCGTATGCATGAGATTTGCTTAATACTCTTCCTACACCCCTATAACACCGAATTGTTGCCGTTTGTTGGCTAATATCCCATTTACTATATCAACTCTTACCCTATTTTTCAAGGTTCTCGCGCGCGCTTCTTGAGACGAAAGATGTGTTTCCACCATTCCCATCGACGATTCTTCCTCTTATATTCGGGGAAAGGGCTGTATTGATTCCAACAGCAGTGACGCCAGAGATCTGGGTATCACCACATGCTCATCTCAGAAATATTCCTCACCAACTGAACCAATAAGCGAATAGGGAACAGCTAGTCGGTAACCGGGAAATCCGACATAACCCCTCTCATTTGGCGAAATCTCGTGTGACCATCACGACACTTCCACCTAGGGTACCATTCTTATGAGACTGCAATAATCATTACTCCTTAACTGTAACCTGAGTCTTCGACCCAGCAATCCAATATGGCGTCCGTCTCCTTACGCTCACCTTCCCACCAATCTGCCACTTCAATGAAGTACTGCATTGTCTCATCTCTCCTTTCGAGATTTCCTTTCATCGGCTGCCGCGAAGGATCGGGGGGGGAGGGGGGGGACTTCCAGTGATGCGCCCGGATCTTCCGCAAGGCGGCACAGGATTCGCGGTCGGTAATGCTCGTCCAAGGACTTGGCACGGATGAACCTGACAAGCCAGGTCAGCGCGGCGGCAAGTCCTCCCAACCCGGTCACGGCACTCATTATCTGCACGTACGCGGGGGCTAAGTTTTCGGCAACGAAGACACCCGCCACCGCCCCGCCAATCATAGCCAGCAGAGGTATCAGATAGGCAAGGACTGATGCCTTCAGTAAGCTGCCTTCCGACAACCCGATGATCACGTGCTCGCCGGGCCTGGCCCCGATGGGATTATGGGCCTGCAACAGCAATCGCTTGGGACCGAAGGAGCGGGTCAGCAACGAGGTGCTACAGGTCCCCTTGACGGCGCAACCTCCGCAGCTGCTACGCAGTTGCCCTTCCACCTCGGCCAGCTCGCCCTGCACCGAGATAACCTGACCTAGCTTTTCGATCACCGCTGTCTTCTTAGAACCTGTCGGATGCCTGCTAGCACCGTCCGCACCGTTTCAGGTGGCACCTCACCCACGGCTGTAACCTGATGATCAGATACTCGTTTGCCAACGGCATGGACGGCACCGATATGGGTGCCACCTTCCAAGCCCTCCCGCGGATTGCCCGCCTCGACATAGACGGAAACCGATGCCAGGCCGTCTGAAAGCACGAAGTGATCCACCGGCTGCCCGCTGGTAGCTCGCCAATCATTGTGCATCACCAAGCTGAAACCGGGGGGAAGGGCATCAAACCGCCAGGGCAGCAAATCGGGAATCGGGGGCTTGGGGCCATACAGCTGTTGTTGCAGCACCGGACTGGCGATGGACGCCGATCCCTGCGACGGCAACAGGTCCAGAGACGTGAACATGACCTGTTCGATGGGATCGGTCCGCTGTCCCATCAGGTCAGACTTGAGCGGTAACCCACTCTCCCGATCCAGGTAGAAGCGGTAACCGTACCGCAGACGGTCCCGCGGTGTAACACCCACCACTTCTGCAAACCTCCCCGCCACTCGGGCCTCACCCAGGGGATGGATGCCGTAGTGGTCCTGCAATGCCCTGAGGTCCGGCATCCCCGCATGGAACACATCCTGCCCCAGATTGTGCCCCGGCACCGAAACAGAATAGGAAGTAGACAACTTACAGGTAACGCCGCCCTTGCGCCTGGTCAGGGTACGGATCGGCCCGTTGAGGGCAACCAGGTGCTCCTGAGTCTGACCATCCTCGACCCGGTGCACGATCCGCAAGGCCTCGAGCCGGTTGCCGTGCAGATAGACAAGCGTGCCCTCGTAGCTTAGGGAACGCAACGCACCGACCATCCGCGCCAGCTGCTCAGCCGGTCCGAGCTCCGCAACAGTGGCCTGGGTGAACCAGATCAGAGTGAGCGGTAACAGGTGGGATAACTGCACAGGATATCTGTCACACATAGACTCCCCGCCGCGATGCAGGTAACGATTAAACAAGTGGTATAGTCGTGTGACGTAATAATTCGTCCCTCCGCTGTTTCTGCTATTCACGGCACCTGGATTCTGGCACTCCCTGCCGGAACGATAAAGTAGGGGCTAAACGAACTGTGCGACTGCCGCTTCTACTTCTGGATTGTAACGGTGAAGAAAAAGAACTAAGCAAGCTTCACCACTTGAAATTTAGCCACCATCCAGATGCACAGCCCTACCTAGTAGATACACCTTGCTTTTTCCGCACCACCTCTGCCCAGCGGATATAATCCGGTCCGCCGGGAGTCAGGCGGAGCATCGGAGTGGGGCGTTCACCGCGTGAATACTAGCGACGTGCTACATAGCCGATAAGCGTCGCATGGGGCAAGAAACCTTGCATGTGAGATACTGGCGATTGTTCCTGGTGATTAACGAGAAATCGGTCCAGCTTGTCCTCCAGGGCTGGCTTGTCGACATGCCAACGCCGGACAGGATCGGCAAGCCGGAACTGCGCCGGCGTGGACACGGCGACATGGCGGCTCGGAGGAGGTTCGTCACGCCTGAGCCCGAAGAGCTGAGGCACGGTAAGGATAGCGGCAGAGACAGCGCAAACGGCCAGTGCAACACCGGTCAAGGGGCCAAGGCGAAGGGTCCACCTCCGGCGTGCCTTTTGTCCCTGTAGGGGAACCGGCTCTGCGGCAATACGCTCGCTTACACGGGCCCTAATTAGCCGGTACTCAGGGCAAATCTGCTCCGACCGCATGGCGGCACCGATGAGATGATAGCCCTCCCAGGTCGCGATCAGGCGCTCATCCGACACGAGCGCGGACAGGGTCGAATGTACCAGACCCGGATCGATTTCACCATCTACCAGGGTCGAGAGGTGCCGCCGTTGCTGTTCACACATCGTTTTCCTCATGGCTTGAGCAAGGGTCTCAAACGTTTGTCGATCACTTCGCGGGCACGAAAGATGCGCGAACGCACGGTGCCCACGGGACATTCCATCGCGTTCGCGATCTCCTCATAGCTCAGGCCATCAAGCTCCCGCAATAGGAGGGCCATCCGCAGCTCCTCTGGTAGCCCATCGAGCGCTTCCTGCACCGTCCCGGCTATCTCCATACTCAGCAGATGGCGCTCTGGAGTAGCTAGTTCCCGGAGACGTCCCCCCATCTCCAGCTGCTCGGCCACGACTGCTTCCACACCATCTCTAAGGGGACGGCGCCCCTGAGTGACCAGATAGTTCTTCACCGTATTGAGCGCGATGCGATAGAGCCAAGTGTAGAAGGCGCTCTCGCCACGGAACCTCGGCAACGCCCGATAGGCCTTCAGGAACACCTCCTGGGCAACGTCCATGACCTCGCCAGAATCGCGAATATAACGGGAGATGAGACTAGTAACCTTGTGCTGATATTTGATCACCAACAGATCGAAGGCGCACCGATCACCTCCCTGCACCCTGGCTACCAACTCCCAGTCGGAGCGCCGATCAGACATGACCCTGGCGCTTCCTGGCCAGTGGCCTGAAATCCGATAGCATTGACAGCTCCCGGTAAACGAAAGTTCTTGGGTCTGGATCAGGAACTACGCATAGACACGAATCTACATCAACTCACGCCTATGCGTGGTTTATCCTACGGGGCAAGGTCCAGACCCACCAGCACACTCATCTGGCAAGTACAGCATAGTCCTAGATTATTTGGTTGTGGGATCCGGCGTGTTAGGTTGCAGTGTATTCAGTCCTGTCACTGTACTTTCGAGATCTGACAACACGCCTAAGAGGCTGACTAAAAAATAACCTATTGATTTTTAATTGTAAAAAATGCAGATTGCCTCTGGCTTCCAGTCTCCGGAGACTGCGAAAGAATTCGCGCTTGGTAGTAACAAAGATACACTCCCAATCAAGGCTCGATCCGATAGGTTGACATTCATGATGAAATGTTACAAGTAAGGGGGGAGTCCGTGCCTAGGAAACCTTGCTGCCATCAAGCGTTGAAGACGACGTCAGCGAGACCAGTCTAGTGCGGGGCGACGCCTCCGTCGACACACTCGATAATGAGTTCCAGCCATCCGATCAGGAGATGGAATAAGGTACTAGCTCACATCTGTGACCTGCTGCTTGGCAGGGGGTCTGAATACTTAACCTTAGCTCTTTAATGGTTCGGACAAAGTTTGGACCGGATATAATTTGAAACTTGGAGGAAAAGCCGATTCAGTTGGTCTCCCCCCTATGGGTCGCTTCGCTTCTCAAGGTACCCATACCTACCCTCTAGCATAAATTCAAGAGAGTCGGCATTGATCACAAAACCGGAAGGCCTTGTTACATTCCAGAATCTTATCTCCATCTTAGAGCGCTTCTGGGCCGGGCGCGGCTGTATTGTCATGCAACCCTACGACATGGAGGTCGGGGCCGGTACCTTCCATCCAGCAACCTTCCTCCGCTCCATCGGTCCGGAACCTTGGAGGAGCGCCTATGTTCAACCTTCACGACGTCCTACCGACGGGAGGTATGGAGAGAACCCGAATCGTCTGCAGCATTATTACCAGTACCAGGTTGTCCTGAAGCCTTCGCCCCCGGACATCCAGGATCAGTATCTGGATTCGCTCCGTACTTTGGGAATCGATCCACTCGTCCATGACATTCGCTTTGTCGAAGATAATTGGGAGTCACCCTCTCTAGGTGCCTGGGGGCTCGGATGGGAGGTCTGGCTCAATGGCATGGAGATAACCCAATTCACTTACTTTCAGCAGGTAGGAGGACTTGACTGTCGGCCTGTTACAGGTGAGATAACCTATGGGCTTGAAC
>Ga0056114_1000144_pt1 | contig 19764 bp, 6 predicted proteins | sample WorMetHERISLAND1_FD_77005 | JGI IMG/M metagenome (GOLD analysis project Ga0056114, IMG submission 77005) | Marine gutless worms symbiont microbial communities from Max Planck institute for Marine Microbiology, Germany - Olavius loisae HERON... ...
AGGTAGGTGAACTGCTGGGTTGTGTTGAGTGTGTCACCGTGCACTGTGAATGTCAACTATGAGGACGGGGATTGGATTGGAGAGAGAATCTCTGTCTTCTTGGTATTGATAATCAGGCCAGCTCTGTGATAGGCATCTGCGAGAGCATTCAGATTATCTTGGAGGCCCGAGGGTGAGTATAATTAAACTATAACTATCAAACAATGATAGTAATACAGGATAGTGATACTAAACCCGAAATGTAATTCGTGGAAAGACAATGAGACAGAAATTATTGCAGTTTTGTTGTTGTAGTAAACAGAGACGATACGGTAAGAGAGTTTAATGTGGACTGAAAAGCTTAGAGTGTGGACTTGGTCTTAACGCTGGTTTACGTTAAGAACTATGCCAGAAGTTTCATTTCATTTCATATAGGCACTTTTAAATAAACTTATGCCACAAGGTTTGTAATCACTGGCAGTGTAGGCCTAATTTAGCGTAATTTAGAACGAAAAGCACACTGCGTCATGGCATCGCTTCCCGCTGTGAATGTATCTGCTCATTGCCGCTTGGTGGATCGTGTACTTGCTGAGCGCGAGTACCGGTATAACGAAATAGACGGCGTAAAAGCATGTGCCGCTTGCCATATGCATATCATTTAGAGTAATTAAGTATAAGTAAGTAAACAGCTTTGTAGCGCGCCATATGTCAAACAGGATTCGAATCCCGTATGCGCGGATAGTAGGCCTACGGTTTGTTAGTCAGTGGCTGTGGTAGAGGAGTATTGAGGTGTCGTCACTTTGGAGGTGTTGACAGATGGCGCGAGGGGCAGTGATAACTGTTCCAGATACGAGCAGCGGTTGAGCTGAAGGCACGGCCAGCGAACACTGTGGTCTCGGTAGCCCTATTGGTAGCGCGTCGGACTAACAATCGGAAGGTTGTGGGTTGGATGCCTGCCAACGTAGTGTGTATAGGCTATCACAGTTGACAGGTAACCGCCTGGGGTAAACTGTCCGCTGTGGCCGGCCACCACTCCGGATAAAGTGAGAGTGCTCAGAAACAAGGTCGAGTGATCATTAGCTAGTTTCTTACCGACAGACTAAGTTATAGGCATTTATTCGCCTTGTTCATCGAGAGACAATCTGTGATTTACCATTTACGGACTGACAATGTCGATGGCCAGACCAGGTTATTCATTCGGAACATGGTACATAACTCTGGGCCGTTTTATTGATCAGCTGCTGCGTGAAAAAAAGTAAGAACCCTTGTGTGTAGACGGTACTTCAGTATTAAAATAAAAGAAGATAGAAGAATGATTTTATCAATAGTTGACAATAGTTGATCTGTTTGGTTCTCCGTCTTCGTTTGGGGCAATTGATCATAATCTGCCTGTTTACCCATCCATCGTGTATCGCATCAATGGCATGCAGTCGCAATTCTGTGAACAATGAACAAGCGGCATAGTTAGCAGAATCGTTCTAGATGTTTTAGCACTGTCCGTATAGATTCTTTTTCGCTTTCGTTAAAAGTTGTCGGCTGGAATTCATTGCCAGCTACATGTAAACTTCACCTCCCTGTATTGTTTTAAACAGTTCATTATGAATGTTGATTTTAACGATTTTCTCAGTGGTTGGATAAGTTTCATTTTTTTCTTTCATGTTTGTGTACTCTGGTGTCTGGTCGGCTGTTAGTACAGAGTCTGTCTGCCTTGTCCTTCCTGCTTATTTACACGTGGTTATTTGCTCGTGTTTATCATGTTACTGAGCGAATGAATGAATGATGATGTTAACTTCAGCAGTGTCGAATGTCCGTGGGAACGCGTGTTATCTCTTATTCATTCATTTATCATTTGTTATCTAAACATGGACCCCTAGTAGACGTCCATGGTCTAAAACACTGTCCCGCTGTTGCTGCAATGTGCGTTACACACATGCCAACGTCACTCATCGGCGGCTCACACACGTGAGATACATTATTAGACGAATGTTGGGTTGCATTCACTGAGCCGAAGAGACAACACGCCGGCGATGTTACAGACACCGACTCTTTGACACGACCACTGATCTCTGACTAATTAATCACTCTATGCGGCATCATTTCCACTGGCGGTGTTTTGATCTAATCAACGGAAAAGTAATTATACATACCACTTAATGACGCTTCCTCAACTCACAGATGATTGGAGACGATGATGATGACATCTGACTTCGCTCTTATGAAACTCACCCCCCCCCCCCGATACTTGAAAAGCAACGACGATTTTAAGACGCTGGTGAATCGAGTGCAGCAACAATCATTCGCAATGTCGGATATAGGCTATGTAGTCATTTGTTGTGGTCAGTCAGGCGGAAAACTCCTGCCTTGCATAATTGGTCAGATTTTAAAAGATTCCTGGTCTTTTTCTGCGATAATTTCATTCTCTTACTGTCAAACAGCTACTTCGATACGCTAGAGATTTAGGCAGCTAGATTGTTTGCATACTGCGCGACAATTCTCAAAGGGAGTCGTATTACAACAAGAACGCTACATACAATTATCGCAAACGAATCGCGGTCGGATTTTGTGCGATCAGAACGCGAAGATTGTTGTCTGATTACGCTGCAAAGACAGTGACTTGTACTTCCTCGCCAGTCACGAGTTGATGAAGTCAATAGAAACTTGTCGCTGTTGTTTACCTTACCTTTAGTCGAACGAGGCGAAAGCTCAGTAAGTGCTGAAATTTCTGTACCCCTCGTATAATGATGGTGTCCATTAGGGGTGACCCCGCTCGAATTTCGCAACAGCGATTTGTTCTCGGAAAACGACAATCATGTAGTTAGCTACTGTCTGGCGGTGAAAGAATTTCACTACATACCTATTGACATACCGGTAACACCGGATTATCACGGAGGAACAGGCAGACAGACAGATAGACGGAATTGCTGTATCAATATTGCGCTCTTCGCATGTGGACGTGCTAAAATTACGTAAACTGGGTGTCTAGTCGAACCTATCCTCTATGATATTCGACGGCCAACCAGGAATAAGTTCATTCGCTGTGTTCTGTTTCACTGAAGCATCGCAGTAGTATGCACTGATCACACTGATCCTACCATTTGTCAATAGCTGATTTTTATGATAATCCTTTCACGTGAGCATATCGTATTATAAAATGTCGCGCAATATTCCAGATATTCAGCGTGAGCGTCACGTCACACGCCTCCTAACATCTGCGTTACTTGCTCTCATTTTCCAGTGATCGCGGGCTCGTGTAGACGTGTACCCTGCAGGTGCGACTTCTGCGCGACGTATTTTACTATCTACACCGAAGTCAATGTACAGACCTTATTTTACCGCGCGTCGTATAGCACGCAATGACGGTATCATTACTGTCGCTAGTTCACTTCCATTCGTATATTCCGTGAACTTTTTCATCACTTGTTTTCTCAAAAATCCCATTTTAACTTTATGCAGGCGGTATCACATATTTTCACAACATTCGTCTGGAAAATAAACAACCAGCTAACCGTCCAGAAAACGCTAATATGACATCACATCTGATCTGCGATTAGTCCCGAGTGATGTTCAATGCCATTTCATCTACTGGAACTGTCAAAGAACAAATAGCCTAGATGTAACTTGTGGCTACAATGCAAATGAACATCTTATCGAAGTTATCGTGACATCAACTCAGCGTGTAGTAAGCATGCTCACCTCAAAACATCGGTCTGTGTGTAACTTGTAATTTTCTTTCAGGACGGATATATTGTACATCCACCATGAACGACTAAAGCAAAAAAACGGCAGTTAGCAGCAGAGCATATACGCGGAGCGGGAAAGTCCTTGAGACTCGAGAGCGGCCTGAAACGCTGGTCAAATGTCGCTCAAGTCGAGAAACGACACGTAGTATTATTTTATTACTATCATATAGAACATGTTCACAAAGTTCATTTCCGTCCGTCTTGAACCGTTCGACAAAATCAAGTACTATAAAATCTGTAACAAGAAGTCTCTAGCTCAAGTAGTTTTCGAGATATTGCGCTCTAAGAGTATTGGGGTCACGAGTTTGACCTTTCAGGGTTACGTGACGTCATCGATCACGTGAGCATTCGATAGCCCATATGCCATTTCCTATTAGTAGTCCTTTGGAACCAAACCTCTATCTCTAACGGTTTCCGAGATATTCAATAACGCAACGGTTGACGTGACCTTGATACGACCTCTAAACAAAGGTCAAGGTCATTCATTTTGGTACCAATCGATTTCTCATATACGACTTCCGATAGGCTGTCAATAGTATCTTTTGCTCTAGGACGCACCGTTTAGCCACAATACATAACGACACAGACGACAGACGCAACACTGTACCAATAACGCGACCGTTAGTACTCTCGGCTAAAAATGAACCTCACTAACGTAGGCGTATCGCTATCGCGACGTCATTGCAAGACGTCATTGTAAGAGCGGAGCAGAAAAAGCGGAGAGCGTGATAGTTCAGAGAACTGGGGTAGGGCAATTAGCGGAGATTACGCCGACGTGCGCACCCCACTCACGTGCTCTGTTTCACATTGGGACGGGGCGAGGTGGGCTAAAAACAACCGACTAGTCGGCATGTGAGCAGTGATCAATACACAGTAAGTTATTGAGTACTGTTCGCGACAACTGTATTCACACGCACGCACATAGGTGCGACTTTGTTGGCGGCTGACGAGTTCTCTTAAAACAGCGCACCGACCTTGATCAGGCTCTGCCGGGGGGCTCTCTGCTCATGTTCAATTATCGATAATTAAGACTGCTGAAATGGTTAAAAGCAGCTGACATCGAAACGTCAGTTCATGTATGTTGTTTTACTAGCTTTACAGCTACCCTTGTCAGTTGACCTGTCTATCTGTAGGTTTGTGATTCTGTCATTCACTCGTTCGTTCTGTTTCTCAAAATGCTTCGTCTCCGGCAGTTCTTGTCGGAATATTGACTTTTTATCGTTTTGTATTTTATGCTAGTGACAAATAGAAAGTGCAAATTTTTGAGTATGTTTATTGTCTTAGATAATATGCTTTGCCAGGTTTTCAAAGACGTTGCGATGGACGAACTGACGCTGCTCACTAGATCTGTTTCTTAGTTAAGATGTACTTTCTTTTATTATTGCTGTCAGTGTTGACGAATAAAGTTGTATATATCTGTTTACAATTGCGGGCTGACAGTTGTTCTATTAAAGAAACATTTGATTTGAAGATGACATTTGAACGCAATGTTCTCCGATATGGAATGTCTAAGTGTTCCTCGCGGGTAGTGGACCCAGAGCAGAGCTAATGACGTCATGACATTTAGCATCTAGGAAATTTCAAATAACGATATCTCTGAAATGATCGACTTCGTGTTTGATTCTAGGTCCCTATTATTAGCAGCGAGCGAACCACGCCGCCTATACTGGCTTTTATTTGGTGCGCATCAGTAAGAAATAAATTAAAGGGCTATTTTGCGCTTTTTCAACCGACAAGGTGTTATTCGTGCATTTATGACCGAACTGTGACGCTACTTACATAGTTGGTTGTTGGCGATAAATGGACGTAATGTTTTGACGAGATCTTCCAGTTTGCGTGATCGTCATGGCCTAGGCTACTGATATTGAACGTGCCGCCGCATCGATTCCAAATTAAACCGATAACAATATATTGGTCGTTCTTGGTTGACAGCGACAATGAGAGTAGTTTTATTACGCGTGACAATTAGGCCTGTGCATTCTCAGTTTACTCGCAAGGAGTCGCAGTAGACCTACCCAAGGACTTCTATATACTAGCACTGCTAGTATATAGAAGTCCTTGACCTATACCTCACGTTTTGCTATACGTAGGCCTATGTGTTTGTGTGTGTGTGTGTGTGTGTGTTTAATGCTTTTATGTGTACTGCGTGTACGATTTTATATTAAATAAATAAATAAATAATAACACCTAGGTCGACTCAGCGTTCTACCCTCTGTGGGACGATAAAATGAGTATCAACCTTCGCGGCTAGTAGGGCCTAATAATAATCAATGGCGACTGTTGGCAGCCTACAGACGGACTCTCAGCCCAAGTCGCGGTTGGCTTGGTCTGAGGGTTGTTGGCCGCTTGGCGCTTAGACTGCTTTCATCGAAATGAACCGAGCGAACTTGCGCAATGGCCTCGCATAGGTGACAGCACTATAAACATTATTTATTATCATTAGTCGCCGTGCCGTGCGTATACTTACATAACAGTCACTATTCCGCGAAACGCCAACACACCTGTCGGTTGACATCTATCTCGTCTTGGTCGTCTTCGTCTGATCAGATCACCAGCTCTGGCTCTTGCGCACACAACACTTTTAATGCTGCCTGTCCTTGTGTATGGAACAGTCTTCGTTACGAGCATAGGACCTCAATTACGACTGTACAAGCGCGCGTGAAAATATTTTTTGTTTAATTATAGGCCTGCCATGGCGCTGGGTGTCACTTACTTTTATGCGCCTTAGTAATCTTTACTCATCGCGCGCTACGTTCCTAACGTAGCGAAGAGAAGTACATGAGATCAGTGTAAGTATGTATATATTGACGACCGACCGACGACTCACATGCCTCTCATTGCGAAGATTTTGAATGGCGATATCTCAGCGACGGATCATCCGACTCTATGTTTGGTTCTAGAGTGGGGTTTTTTGCGACTGCCAATTTCACGGCGTCATTTAAATATATCCCCGGATGACCCCTGTTGCCATGGCAACGAAATTTGAGACAAAACGGCTATTATTCGAGCTATCGCCGAGATCTTTGCGTCTAACAGGGGAATGGGTTATCCAAGCCACTTGCATGATATACAGAAAGTTTTTGCAGGAATATGGGAGATAATAATGCATTTTCCACTCCCGTATTTTCAGCGCCCCCTTACAGAAAGGAAGGACGCTCGCGTAAGCATCGCGCGATTTGTCAGCGAGAGCTGGACTTCCTAGATTAATCAATTTCATATTACGGTGGAGAAAGACAACGACTGACTTTAGCATTTCGTCAAAGACATTATTTGAGGCATGAACAATTGATAAAGAGTCCTGTTGTATAGTGTGTTGTGTTGCGTGTGGTTGTCATGGTGATAAATTATATCAGCAAAAATATATGTCTGTCTTTGGATGCTGTGACTATACCGATTAACTGCCTATATATGTGCGGTGAATATCGCTCAGTGTCATGTATGCTACATTCAGTCAAGTGTGTTGTGTACTTCGTCGAGTATAGGAGGTGAATGGTGCATTAGTATAAATCTTGTCGTCCTTCTGTTGGGGCTATTCGCGTTGACATTCTGTCGTTTGTATTTGGATGTTCTTCAGTTGAACACAGTTGGCTGAAGTGATCATAAGTGAGGCTCATCATCGGCAGCCGCTGGATGAATTCATTCTGCTTCCTCTCAGTTGCTGGAAGCTATGGACTTTAGTCTCCCAACAGCTGCCTCAGTCTCACGTGCGTATAGGACTTGTATTTCTACATTTAAAGACAGTTGCGAATTTTCTCATAGTCGCGCGTCAATTTCAGTTAATTTTTTTGCTAAACCTTATCAAATTTGGTAACAGTTAGCATCGAATACTGAAAATGAGCAAATTTTGTGTCGGAAACCTTTGCACGGCGAATGATGATGATGATTGATGATAAACGAAGACGCTTTTGCCGGAATTGATACGAAAAGTGGTACAATTTAGTTTTCTTGCCTCTTGTTTATTTTATTAGCACCTAAGAAAACAAATACAGCATCGTAAGCATCGTAAGCTATTGACAGCAGAGGGGTACCAGGTTAGGAAGTTTGAGAATGTCGCTTTTACGACGTCTGAGTCAGAGAGACAGTGTGCTTATAAACATACTCAGGACGTTAATGCCTTCGCCAGAGCGGGCGACCATTATGGCGCTGTGTAAAAGCAGAAATTTAATATTACAGAACAGAAGTGTAAAACAGTATATGGATGGTGTTTGAATCAATCTGAGATCAACCTGAGCATATTAGGCCTATAGAGTCAAGGTTTTTTGACGCAGTGATGCACGAAAAACGAAATTGTTACAACAGCGCGTCCGTTGCTTAATGTACAGGTTCCGACGAGGATGAACAAAGACCGCTGACGTACTGGGCTCTGAACTGTCTCGTCACATCCTATCTGTGCAAAGACTATGATGTGACACAGTATTGGACTTTTGATGCAGTTCAGAAGGTGTCCAACGATGCGCTTGAAATGTGCTACAGGTAGGCCTACATGCTGTTATATATTAAATATGCATGTGACTGTGAGTGAGTGAGTGAGTAAGAGTGCTTATACCCGGCGCACTTAAGTAAAAAAATCACAATGCGCCGCAGCGTAGACGAACAAAAACGCCTTAAGTAATCGTCTATAATGTCCGAACGTAGTAATGTACTGAATGAAACATGTAATGTATATGGAGACAGAGCGTTTATTTGTCTCGTATACATACATGTACAGTTTAAGTAATGAGTAGGCTATTTTTAAAAAATACGAGACGGGTAGCCAGAAAAGGTAATAAACCCATCTGACGAGTACCGTTTGTATGCTAACGTAGGCGCCTGCCGCGGCTGATAATTACTAATTAGCTGCGACCTTATTGTCTCTGTCCAGTGCTTTCATTATTGTTTAGTCGCGGTAACAAGTGGACAGAGTAATGCACCGTATACAAGGCGCTACTTGTACGGGGTCTTCCTTCTGAGCCGGGCGCAAATTGCATCTGATCATGTTGTGCTGTTACTGTGGGGGGGGGGGGGCTTATCAGTTAACATTACCATTATGCTTGGCCGTCGACCTTTGAACCAATTACTGTAATTACTAGTATAGAACACGAAATTGGTTCCAAGTGATCCATATGTCAATTTCAGATGCGGCCGTTATGGGCGGGGAAAACGGATAAATCAATCTCACAGTGCAGACGTGTAGTTCTGTCAAGTTGTCAACGGCCAGTATGTTAGCCGTCACGTGTCGGTGCCACTTTCTGTCTGTGGCTGCGAGTCGTATGACGAATAACAGATGCACGCGTGTATTGAGTAAATTCTTTATTAGCCAGTATCAACAACAACAGTATCAGTATAGTAAAGTACCCTGTATCAGTTGGCATGCTACCAGCAGGGCGAACCCATCAAAGCTGACCGCCTTTGATAGCTGTCAGCAACGAGGAACATAGCCAATAAAGTTAAGAGAAATTAAGAGAGGACCCAGTTAGTCTAGTGAGACATAAAGATAAAAGATAATCGACAAGAGATAAACAAAACAAACACAGTGCGAAGCCCAAACATAAACACAATGAAACAACAATCCACTTGGTACAAAATCACGAACTTAACTAGAATTATCATACGGTATAGATTCTTTAATAAACGGCCCGGCGTTTATTTGAACACAGACCTCGCATCCTCATGGATGGTATGAATTTCAGACTAGATATACAGACTGGTACCACATTGGAAGACGTCCAAGAAAGAAACGGACGAATAAATATAGATAGATAGATAACATCAGTGATGACTGTACGAATCTTCACGAAGCTCCTCTTCCATCTCACTAAATCTATATTTTGCAGTTGCTTACTTAATGGAGCTGATCAACATTTTGCAACCGATGAAGCTTCCGAGCATTTCGTCGCAGTCTTTGGCTAAATCTTCCACACCTTGCAGTGTATATGTACTCGTACTAAAGACAATATTTCTGTTACCTGGCTGTTGACTGCCGTAGCGCGAAGAAGCGAGAGATGGTGACGCGCAGCCCGTCTGTTGCCACTAACGACTGCACGGCGTTCACGGCTCATGCCAACGAGCAGTCTGTGCGCCGAATTGTCAGCAACGGTCTCGATGTGGCGACGTCGCAGTATTCCAGCGGTGAGCCTTCTAATTAATTTACTAATTTAAAACTGCTGCTGTCTCCGCATTGAGCTAAAACACGTACAAAAGCTTAGATCAATGAGCGTATAGCTGACAAGAGAATCCCGCCTATCCGCTATAACAGAATAGCGTATTGAAAGCGGAAGGGATCTGAATTTGGGATCTGCTTGCGTACTTTTTGGTATGCGGGAAAGGCTTTCAACATCCCCCTTTCCCTCTCATTTCCATCTATTCAATTCCCATCCCCATTCCCTCTCGTTCCCATTCCCATGCAGTCAGTGATACTAAAAATAGGAAATATCGAAGTTTGTCTAACGCTCGGTATGCACAGACTCGCATGTTAGAGTTCAGTAGTCGGCATATTTGGCACAAAAGGCATTGACATCTGGCAAGTTACCCTACAAACAAACTTAATAAGCTTACTGCAGCATAAAACCTGTGGGAATAAATTCCCATGAGAGTGCAGATAATTTCCATTCCCACTGAGGTGTTTTCCCATTACTTCCCATTACTTCCCATTTCCATTTCCAATTCCGTGTACTACCATCAAAACGCACACGTCATGCAACTGCTGTCAAATTCTGACATCATGGATCTGCACTATTCTGCGGCGAATCGTAAGCACTAGGCCTACAGGCCGTTGACAAAGTGGGAGTTCGTAGTCGTACGTCACGGGAACTTGGTAAATTCTAAATTTGCCATATCTCCGCCATTTTTAAGAATTTTCAGCTGCGGATTTATCATTGTTTTTAACATTTTTCTGAATTAGCAGTTGTCGACGAAATATTTTTGTTGCGAATTTCCAAATATTCGGTGTACGTACGTGTATAGCGTCCCTGAACGACTCAGCCTTCTACCCTCCGTGGGATGGTAAAATGGTATCAGCTTTCGGGCTGAGTACATGTAATAATAAAATGGCGATGGTGAGTGTAGTTAACTGGCAGCCTACAGGCGGGCTTATGTTTCAAGCAGATCGGCTTGGTCCAGAGGTCGGCGGCCACCAGGCGCCGTGCTGCATTCATCACGTGAACCAGGGTGAACTCTCGCATGATGACAGCACCATAAAGATTGTCCTGGCATTATTATTATGTATTATTATTATCATCATCACGTGTACAGGCAAAAATTTGCCGCTGCACTACATGGTATCGACAATGTGTAGAGAGAATTTCCGAGAATTTTTTACAGACTACGGTAGCCTGTAACGGACAATGATGAAAAAAATAATTCGTACAAAGTACGAACGAATTGATGTTTCTTTCATACGAATTAGTAGTTATTTGGGTCAGTTATTGAATTTGCGTAAAGTTAAAAATGCGAGAAGCTACATGTTTGTAATAAGTTTCGACAATTCGTGTGCAGGTAAGATTAGAAAAGGCGTAACAGTCTTCTCACATGCCGACCTCATGCTGCATACGTTTGAACGATGCAATTCGGACGTGTGCTGGATTATCATATACAAGGTATGGATAGTTATATTCTAAAATTAAACTATGGCTTATTCGATAATGGGATTTGAATAAATTTTTGATATAAAACTGGTTAATTGGAAATTTAAACAAGTTCTGGGGTAACTGTGAGTGACAAAATTAAATGACTTTCAACCACGAATAGTGTTCGTACAGTGAGACGATGCTATTTTTACTTAGCCTCATAGTATTTATTTTCAGTTCAAAAGGCTGAGTTTATATTCCTGGTCGTTTTAACTTTGATTTAATTCTGTTTAGCGTCAAACAATTGTTACAATTTTTACACGAACATGACTTTTGTGCATATTATTAAGGCCTTGCCAATGTTACTGTGAGATTTCTGTGCTTTTGTATGTTTTGTCGTGATATGTTTTACAACTGGTTATAATTTAAATGGAACTGTTCTTAAATGCAAGTGTCACAAATCTGAAACGATCAGTAGGCTCACTTGTTCGACCATTTCCTATAATCTCAAGTGAAATTGACTGCACTTGCTGAAGCGTGATCCGTTTGCGATAGCTAGCGTTTTTGTCTTGTATATGTATCGAATACATTTGGAATTATGCAATGTGAAGTGGCCAGCTAGATGTGTCAGTAGGTGCGAGTTGGCGGGTTGATGGGAGAAGTTGAACAGCCCTGTTTCTTTGATGGTCACCTTGTTTGCTCTTTTCATTTCAGCCCCTTAAGGATTGACGTAGCCTCTCTTGCATAGTTTTGGCTACAGCCTTTAAAAATACAACAAAATGCTAGCCTAAAGTCTTAATGCTTGGCGTGAAAGGGTATTCCCCTCAGTACTGCTAATCCCTCATCCACGGTCTTGTGGCAACCTACCACGTCGATTCCATTGCTGTTTTTTAATAAGTCGCTAGCTTCCTGTCTGTTACGGTATGTTTGCTGAAGTTAACACGTCTCTTCTACCATTGACTTTGCTGCTCAAGTGCAGGAGTAATTAAACGTCGTGCGTCGTGCATGACTGTAGATTATGTTCGGTCGATGGGCTGCCAGGAGTCCAGTGTATGACGACGATCCGCAAGAGAACTGCGACAGTCACATCACCGATACCAAACCATTACTTTCTGATTCTCACGAGGAGCAGATATCAAAGGCTCGGGTATGCATGCAATGCAAATGAGCTTCTTTACGCAGACATTCATTTGCATATTAATTACGGGTACTCCTACTAGAGACTGCAAACTGATCCTTTTACATTTTCGGACTTAGGCATTAGGAATCTACACTGTGTCCCAGATAAAAAGGGGCCACTTTAGTTTTCGTCATAAACTTTTACAGTTGTTAAGCTATTCTCAAAATTTTTGAAGCTCGCAACTTCGCACATTTTTCTGCATGTACTGATGTACAGCAATTGTCCACCACACCTTAACTATGCGACCACTTACCGTGCGAAAACTATAGCAATAAAATTGGACAATTTTAAACATTTTGCTCAAACAATTCAACAATATCATGCCTAAATAAGGCCCGATAATTTGTTCAACACTCAATCTAACATGTTCAGAAGGCCTGCTCAAAGTGTCCTCCGTCAGCGGTCTCACAGGCCCTAAGGCGGCGACGCCACTGCCTGATCACTGATGCAATGATTTCGTGATCCAGTTTTGCCCATTCCCGAAGAAGTTGCACTTCAGTTCATCGATGTTCGCGAATCGCGTTCCGTACACTTCCTCCTGCAGAATACTCCAAACGCAATAGTCAACTGGATTTAGGTCGGGTGAGTTCGGTGGCCACAAATCAGGCGCGTGTTGAACAAATTATCGTGCCTTATTTAGGCATGATATTGTTGAATTGTTTCAGCAAAATGTTTAAAATTGTCCAATTTTATTGTTATAGTTTTCACACGGTAAACTGACCGCATAGTTAAGGTGTGGTGGACAATTGCTGTACATCAGTAGATGAGAAAAATGTGCGAAGTTGCGAGCTTCAAAAATTTTGGGAATAGCTTAACAACTGTAAAAGTTATGACGAAAACTAAAGTGGCCCCTTTTTATCTGGGACACGATGTAGGCCTACATGTACATACATACATACACACATACATACATTAGACACATTCGTTTATTATGCAGTCCTCCTAGGGGCCGCATTAAGCGTTGCACTCCATTCGTCTGTCCGTTCGTTAGCAGTCTTTGAATTATTGTCTGATGATAGTTAGAGTCGATGAGATGACTTGTACTCTGGGTAAGAACTAAGAACCTTGCCGTGACGCTGAGCGCACATGTTGTACAGGGTAGGCCAAAACGGGGCCACTTTACCACTTAGTAGACTTGTTATTCTCGACGCTCAGGTAATAGATTGTACAGTACGTGTTCGTGATTACTGAGAACTGTTTCAAATAGCTTGTCATCAGTTGTATCAATGATGTTCAGAAATGCTTCCTCGTTCACCGTACTAAATCCACAGCGCTGAGTCGCTGACACCTTCAGACAAAGGCAGCAATACACTTTTTGCCTGCTCTATTAGAAAACGGCAACAGACTCGCAAGCACTAACCACAAAAAGGGGGATAGCATATTCGTAGAAGTTTGGTCAAATAATATTGTCGCTTCAAAGACAGTTTTTATTGCTTGTTTATTCCTTAAGCAGACGGTGCTACTGTTTGAATCTCAATTATACTACTATACACTGTGTTCAGAAAAAAACACCCACTCACATTTTCGTTCATATCTCCATGTGTGGATTTAAACAAAAATTGCAGTGAATATACCCAAGGAAAGGTAGATTCTCACAATGTAGAAATTAGATATTTATTTATTTATGACGTAATTATGATTTATGACGTCACATTTGTCTGGCTAAAGTTGGAGCGAGTTTACAGCACGCAATAAGCTATGAGCCCAAGATATCATTTTTTGCGAGTACAGGGTTGGTGCGTTGTTGGTGTTGGTGCGTAGACGCAGTCGTATCGTGTATTATATGGTGGAATTTAAGACAATTTAACATTAAACAACTTTTCGTTCATAAACCAGATTAAGTTTGAACACCACTGATGCAAGATATTGTTACAGCAATTGAATGTTGTTGGTGACTCATGCAAATCCACATTTGTGTTAGAGGCGGATATTTTGGGCATAAGTTATGACATTTCAATTCATCAGTGACTAAGTAATATTGTTGACGTATGTTAAATAGCTGATTATTTTAAATTATCAGTCGTTGAATTATGCTGTGAAATAAGGCTGTATTTTGTCTGGAAGTCCTTATTTACAAACGTTTTTACGCTTACAAATGTGACGTCATAATGACGTCATCGGCCGCAATGAATATTTAATTTCACATTTTCAGAATCTACCATTCCTTGGGTATATTCACTGCAAGGCAATTTTTGTTTAAATCTACACATCACACTTAGAGATATGAAAGAAAATGAGAGTGGGTGTTTTTTTCTGAGCACCGTGTAGAATTTTGATAACTGTTGCCATTACTTGTAAATTACAGTGTTTACCTGACGTGTTATATAGGCCTGTCAGGTTAATGACATAATACCAGTACTCACTAGGCTATATACGTCACCTCCTTCCTCCTCTTATACTTATACCTACAGTATGAAACTTCATCTGTCTCAATGTCTTTGGCCGCCTTGTACTGGCATTATAACTTGTACAAGTTTTCTTTTGTATAATGTAACCTCTTTGATGATGTTTCTTAGTGTCTTATTGTTGCTTATTACCAATAAGCGTTTGTCTGTCAATACTTACTTACTTATGACTATAGACTATACTGAGATGCTTTTTGACATACCGGTATGGCTGTTGTAGGAGCAGGCGTTAGTTAATTGTGTTTGGAAATCTGTTTTTCTGGTCTGCTGATTGTCAGGTTTTTCTGTTCGAACGCGTCGAATCGTCTCCCGCTCGTTTTTCGAATCGGCCGCGACACTGCTGCCCCGTTGCCTTCGTCAAGTTCGTCGCTAAGCGGTTCGGTCCAATGCCGCCCTTGATGCCGATCAGCGCCTGCGGCCGGACCGCGTCTGTACAGTGGACGAGTCCCCCTGCAGTCCGACCGCCTCCTCACGATAAGCCGAGCAGCTCAGCGTCTAACAGTTTTGACTGTACGTCGTCTGGGAAACAGCCGACTTGTCACGTGACCAGCGTTCCTAGGCAACCAGTCGTGGACGCTTCTGCTGCTGGAGCACTGACTCTGTCGTCGTCATTTGATGTCGGTCTTCATCCTCCGCCGCCGCCGCCGCCGCTTGACTCATTGCCGCCTCAGCATCTCACATGGTCTCATCGACTACCGTTTGCGCCGATGAGTGCACTCCGACCAGCGGTACTACCTCCGTCACTGTCGTCTACTTCGTCGTACTCGAACCTTCGACTAGGTCAATTCACGCCGAACATCACGCGGGCTTCCACGGTGCGCAGTGTCGGCTTTCAAGGTGCTCCACGGTCGTCAGTGCTTCGTACGGACTGTAACACTGACTCAGATCGTCGTTATCTGCATCCAGATCATCGCCAGAAACAGCAACAGATGTCGTACGATCAGCGTCAGAGTCTGCTGATGTTGCTGTTGCATCATCATCAACTGTCCCACAGTTTCATGCGCAAAGTCGAATGCTCGTTTCAGTGTGTCTCGAACGACCTTTTTCGCGCCATTGGCAGTTTCAGTTCGCTGTCGCCGCACGTACCTAACATACTGAACCTGATGAAGTTACTGAGTAGCGAAGTACACGCCGTTAAATGCCAATACTGCTTTGCGTACTTGACCACCTACAACGTCTCTGCTACTCAGATCAGCTCCGGACACGTCGCATCGGCCAGAATCAACCCTAACTTCATCCGCGAGAACTTTCGAGTTATTCTGCTGTGCACGCGGAGTGTCGTGGAGGAGACGTTTCGGCTGCGTAGTCTGCTGTCGTTGACCGGTCAATCAGGGGAGGCGACCTTTCTCCCGCTGGAAGCTGTGGTCCTGGGGCACATCCAGAAGTTTCGGCGTTCCGTCAACATTTTCAGAGAGACGCTGGAAACTTTCTGCCATTTACTCGCATCTAGTAGTCCTGCGAGCCAGATGGCGGCGACATACCGTCAGCGTACGTCAGTGTCTGATTCGGACACTGGAACAACGCCGTTGTTGAAGACGGGAGCAGATCAGTGTCGCCGCCTGGCGAGTGACAAAATACAGAAAGCATTTACTGCCGACGTCGATCATCTCATCGATCTAGTGATGCTTCAGGAGCAGCGGCCGACAACGACTGCCTCTGCGTCACCGTGCGAGTCTGTTGCCGTTTCCACGTCACCTGTCGTCGACGGACTGTCCGACATCTCCAAGTCGGACCCAGCACCGTGGACGCTGAACAGGACCACGGAGACTGGCGACCTCAAGGCGGAGTGGATGAATATGGCTACTGAAGACAGCCTGTCACAAGAAGTACTGCATTTCGAGCGACTACATCAGCAAACGTATCTCAGCGAGAACGACGGTCACGCTGCACTACATCTACGCTCCTACCGCGAACTTGGAATGAGCCCCGTCAACGGCATGATCAACAGCGAGGTGAAGGTCGCGTGTGCAGACGACCTCATGTCACTCGGCGGCTTTAGCCTGTTTGTGCCGTTTACGACTGCGGCCGATCGTCCTCGTGAAGAGTCGGAAACCAAGTCGACGGGACTGTCGAGTGACGGCGGCGACAGCGGAATCGTCGTCAAACTGGAACCAGCAGACTCCGTCGACGATCAGGCTTCACCAGCTGACGACGTCTTCCACGAGTCTCATCATCGGTCGGAAGATCTAGACAGACGTCTGCCATTATTCGGCTGTCAGGAAGCTGATGATGCTGCCGAGAACTGTAACGATACGACGACTTCCATTTGCTGCATCAAAAACGTCTTCAGCGTCCTGCCCGATGGTCTCGAAGCTGGCGGATGCTCCCTGCGTTCTTCTACCGTCGAGCTGCCGTCGACGATCGTTGAAGATCATACTGGCGAGGCGCTGTCCGCCGCTGGCGAGCAACCGTCATCAGATCACAACGTCACCGTCTCGACCTCGGCGTGTCCCACGATGTTGTCCATGCCGAAAATCGTCGACGAACCTGTACAAGTCAGGAGGCACAGCCAACGACAGCAGTCAAGGAACTTGATGACGTCTAAAATAAATGAAACAGCGCACAAACGAAAGAATAGTTCTGAAGACAGACTAGAGATGATGACTCGGAAGAAGGCGCGTAAGACTGGCGACCAGAAATCCACGTCAGACAAGACTGCACCGCTTCCTACCAAACTGAGCAGCCAGTCGAACTGGGTCGTTCAGAAGAAGCTTATTATTCCGCCCCAGCCTGCAACAGTGAAGCGGCGTCGCGGTCGTCCGCCGAAGCAGCGTAATGACAATGTGGTGATGCCGTCGCCTGCGGAGCTGAAGTGTCGACCGGCGGCGCGTCGGAAGATCCTGGCGCTGTATCGCAGCGCACAGTTCACTCCACTAGACGGCAGCAAGCGAACAATCACGTCTGGTAAGTCCGGCGGTAAGCCAGAACGTCAACGTCAAGCCAACAATTCATCGAGGACGTCGTTGTCTGGTACCAAGAAAGCTCAGTTGAATAAACGCAACCTTGAAAATTCCAAGTCGCGAGCTGCCAGAACAGGTGCGTTGAACTCGCAGAAAGCGAAGAATCATCTCGAAGCAGAGCAAAGCAGTACACAGCCGAGTCTGTCACGTCGGAACGACGCAAGTTCGTCGTCTCTTGCCGCCGACGTCAATAACTCTGTGCAGCAATCGGCCATAAAGTCAACTGTTGATGTTGAATCAAACACGATAGCACAGAGTTGCACGATCTGTGATGCGCGGCCCTCTGTAAGCGACGATCAGAGTGTGAGGATTAATTCCACCGTCGTAACTGTTTCTTCCGTCAATAATAATGAATTTCTTCTGCCGACCGTGAAGAATCTTAGCTCAGGAGAGATCGGGGAAGACAGCTCGACGTTATCAGGTGGCGACGTGAATCTAGCGACTGAGACAGGTGCTATCAGTACTACGATAACGACTATCGTGTCAGAACACGGCCGAGCTCTGATGGACTTTGACGACGACGACGACGATGACGATCCAGATCGGCTGGTGATCGACCTTGATCGCACAGATCCACACAGCAGCTCGAGCGATCGGTCCGTTTCCAGCAGAATCCAGACCGCAGCGACGAAGAACGATCGAGGCTGGTCTGCTGATGAAGCCAAAGCAACAAGCTCGACTTCACCTGCCGTCGGTTGTCACCCGGATACAGACGAATCGGTCGAGGCGTCATTATCGGTAACCAACAAGCCAGAGTACCACCTGGAAACCAACTCCGGTGACCACGCGACGACACAGACTACTTCCGCTTCGTTGCCAGTCGACACGTCGGCTGAGGCCGGGTACAGCTTCCTGTCGGTGTTGCTGTATAGCGACATATCAGACGACGATGACGAGGGTACGTTCGCCGTGTCGACGACAGCAGGTGTCCCCGATCGACGAACACTCACTGAAGACCACCCACAGTCTACTGCCAGATCCAGCGGCCGCTGTGTGCTGCGTGTCAGAAAGCCGCTCTCAGCTACGACGCAGATGACATCACAGACTGGACACGTCGACTGGAAGCGCCAAGACGTAAGCCATGTAAACATACTTGTCTACTAGTGGCTGTAGTAGTAGTAAGTTGCGGGTATAAGGTGCCGCTTAACCCCTTGACGCCCACTGTTGCCATATGAGTACACAGCTATAAAGCATCCATTCCTGTGCCAGACCGGGTTAAGCCGTCATTTGTAATTTTTGACATCCGGCCACTCTGATGCTCAGAACTGAGCGTCAGAAATCGCAAATGACGGCTTAACCCGGTCTGGCTCAAGCTGCTTTGTGGCTGTGTAGTGTGTACCCATATGGCAACAGTGATCGTCAAAGGGTTATCACATCTTCTGTGTGTAACAAAGAAGCCTAGCATTGCTGACAATCCGCGCGTTGCTTTTGCAAGCGTCACGCGGTTTCGGTGCGAACAAGGCAACAAGCTGCTTGCTGTTTGTAATCGTTAGTTAGCACTTGCCACAGCAGCATATCTTAACGTAGCGATTATCAAAATCTAGCAGCACCAACGCCAGATTGAAACACGGATAAAACTTTTACTAATTACAAAATTTGAAATTACAGAATCACACAAACCTGAGAGCCGGTTATTTTGTTTTGCATACGAAATCAGAAACCAATCATATACAGTACGCATTAAACAATCTGCATCGGACTGAGCGATCTGTTTGTAGCAGCGCACTCGTCATCTGTCGATTTGTAGCACCTCACGAGTTAGCTACAAACAGAAAGTTGTATATATACAGTGTGAGTCAAAAAAAATCCCCCCCCCCTAGGGGACCTGACATTTTTAGGCCGCCCGGAACGTTAGTTCCGAAGGCCTTCTGTTTTAGTCGTGATGTTTATTTTTTAACCAGACACAGGATCTCCGAGCTCCGTCGGCCGATCGCCGCGAAACTTTGCACAGTGATC
>Ga0056114_1000145_pt1 | contig 19745 bp, 10 predicted proteins | sample WorMetHERISLAND1_FD_77005 | JGI IMG/M metagenome (GOLD analysis project Ga0056114, IMG submission 77005) | Marine gutless worms symbiont microbial communities from Max Planck institute for Marine Microbiology, Germany - Olavius loisae HERON... ...
AAGAAGGTTTACGGCAAGAACGTGACGAACTCGATAGCTATCGCAGTTCGATCTTTAACTGCGATGACAGCCAGATGAAACCGCTTCAGTTCTGGAAAACACAGGCCAAGCGCCTTTCAAACTTATCGCTAGTGGCCAGAAGAGCATAAGCATCTACGCCATACCCAGAATAAAAGTGAACGCGCAGCGTCTCACGTTATGACAGACTTGCGCAAGACACTAAATCCTGATCAACTCGACGAACTGCTTCTGATTAGATATCTGATTAAATCTCATACAAAACAGTGAAATCAGAATTCAGTAGGCATACTAACAGAATATAGAGTAGACTGAGACTATACACGGTTTTGAAATTTGAATGGTTTGACATTTGTCTATTAAATTGACCATTATTTGACTATTATCTGCAGAAACTGATTGATCGATGATAGGCCATTGAAACATTAGGCTACACTGACGTATAGTCTACACTGTATATAAGCTTAGTTTGTAGCCGGACTAGTTGTCTAATACATTATTCACTTACAGCTTGGTGTTGATACGCTGCCACGGGTACGGGTATACCCGCGGGTCGGGTATATACGGGTACGGGTATAAATTTATAGCTGCGGGTACGGGTCGGGTAGAAAATTTCTGTACCCGCAGACCCCTAGCGCGTAACAAATTACAAACTTAACAGAATCTGAGGAGAAAACCAAGTATAAAATAAAGTGATTAAAAGGAAATATAGGCCTAATGAACGTGAAGTAAGAAGTGTATCTAAGTCCAACAGACACACCGAGTCTGATAATGGAGTCTGATAGGCCGAACACTGACATTCGACGATGGCTCGGGTCGTTTCGGTAGCAACTGGCAATTATCAACACGTCTCCTAACAACTGGTTAATTGACATTCTTTTCACCGATAGAATTATGGTGCCGTTGGCCCGTTTGTATCACTATCCGTCACTGACACTCGCGATCGCGAATCACGATGTTGGATTCATTCAACAGGCAACTATTAGTAACACGGCTTTGAGAAGTTTCGGTTTCGAGGCACTTCGGACCCAAGACAGTTCGGCACGAAGACACTTCGACACAAGTGCCGAAATGTCCGAGACACCAACTTGTAGATTCAGCCCGGGGCCGGCGCACATAACGCGCGCACCCTTTTTCGAAATTCCAAACCTGTATATTGTTCAAATGGACAAATTTTAAAACAAATTACGTGCACGAGAAAAAACCAAATAATATTTGGTTTTTTATGTATTTTAATATTATTTACCTTTCCTGGCTCCACATACGCCAAAATTGCTTTTGAGGCCCAGAGCCTCTAGCTGGACTTAAGGATGGATGGGAGGGATGGTGTGGAAAATGAAGGGGTATGAAGAGAGGGTACGAGAGGAGAGGGAAAGGGATGTAGGAAGGGGGAAGGCAGGGGAGGAAGGAGTAAGAAAAGTTGTGGTTGTGACGTAATGGAAGCGCGGAATGTTTAGAAATGATCGTGAGAAAAGTGTGCGGCGAGTATATACGGCGTAAGCGACGTGGGTGGGCGACTGGGATCTGCTAATGTCGACGCGTCAACGCTATTGATCAATCAGTGACGATCGACACGCGCTCATTACCGCGTCCTCGTGTTACGACGAGCATCGACAGACAGACAGACACGGACAATGAGACAGAGACAGACAAAGACGGACACACAGACCAGTTGGCAGTGATAGTCGCGTTCTGCGTGCAGAGCATTTGACATACCTTACACAGGTCGGATCATCTTGGATCTGGACCACCCCTCTCTGGACCACTTCTGTGGAACTCACTATGTTCGACCTCTGCCGATCAGATCTTTCTGTACTGCAATTTCGTCGAGCGTTAAAAACGTTTTCGTTTGATGGAGATTTTGTGACATCAGCGCTTAGTAAGACGGTCAGCCGGATAATTTGAGTAAAGGTTGTTCTGGTTTTGTAGGTGACGACCGTCGGTTTGTAGTTGATGCGTTGATGAACTGGAATCCAATGAAGCTGCTGACGTAATTCGGTTTGAATTAAACTTTTAAAAACCCAGATCGTCGCAGCCCATGAATGTATCTCGTTTGTTGCCTCTGTATCGGCAGCTTTGCGAAATAAAACACAACCTAGGTCAGCAGCAACAGGCTACCACACAGTTTTGTATGTCAATTATACGAAACTTGTCCAGTTGCTTTTTGCATCCAATTACTACGCATGACCGGATAGAGTTTCGACGGACGGCGGGGTCGACTGACCAGTACACGGCTAATTGCATGTTTTTCGGCGTGTCACAATGACTGACGCATGGCAGAGCGGAGAGTCGTGCAGCTCGTGCTCATTGCAGCCACTCCATGCACTCAATGCGTCGTTGTCGGCCTGTTGAAGAATTCAACCATTCCATTTCGTCGGACCAGGCCCTTGCTATGGAACGCCGACTCTGTTCATGCCTCTGAATGCAACGGTCTATTGAGAGTGCCGACCGGCACCGATGTATTAAAGAGTCTAAAACAAGCACAACAATACATATCTGGTGTAAATACACAAAATAGGGTATTGAAGGAAGAGGCAGGTTACAGACACGACTCCCCTGCACCTACAAATCTAAGCAGGTAAAAACATACTAAGATTGTATCAATAAATCTCTTACATGAAGCTACGGAATGAAACTGGACAACATTTCCATTTAATGAATTCCAAGCATTGACATGTTCTACAAAGCCGAGCATTAATTCTACAGTACCGTTTACTAATGTTATTTAGATTTTGCTTTTTTTGTTTCCACGATATCATGGTATTCAGCGGGGTCGAGTTGGGCGTTGCGTAGCGGCGACTGGTGCATCCAGCGTCCATGTAGGTCGTCGCTTGCATGTGCGCGTTAACTGCAACAGGTGTCGACATGTATTCACGCCGCTCGCTGGCTGTGTCAGAAATCATTACTGACCCGTTCTACAGTTCTTTGTCGCCCTCTCGACCCGATATAATGATCACCGTTCCCGTACCTCCTCCTCCCTCCGTTCTTGTTTCTCTATACTCTCGTTTCACTCTCGGTCTCCACACATCCTGTCGCTGTCCAAGATTCGTCCAGTTCCGTCTCCACTTGACTGCCGTCTGTCAATATTACTGGTCGCGATGTCTCACGGTTTGACGTATTCGTCGATTATCAGAAATCTGCTTTGCTTTTCCACATTTTGTAGTAGAAGTCTTTTGAGAAGTCTTTTGTCACTTATTGTTCTTATATGTCATCATAAATCATATCGTTCGGAGTAAAACAATTCAACGACATTGTTTAAAAGCTCTACTGAAAACTGAGTTTGACGCAGATATGCTCCTGCATGTGATATTGTTTTGCTTCATACACGTTTGGTGTATGCTTCAGTACAATTTATTGTTCTGCATTGCGTTGTATACATATACTCCATACGTGACCATTCACATTGCCTGCGCAAACAGACCGCGGTGCACCGTGAGACATACCACCATGTTATGCTGTCGTCTACAGCCGAAGCTAGGTAAGCTACTACTCATTAGTCGGTGTGTGGCTGGCGTCGCTATGCGGAAGTGGAAACCCCCGGATTGGAACACGCGACGAACCAAGCAAGAACTCGATTCGCGATTCGCGATTCGCGAGTCCCAGCGCCGGCCCCCCCCCCCATCGAACCATTACACCGGCGTCGCGTGTTATTTCAACAGATCCTCGGCGGTTATTTCCGGTCGCAGGGCCTCGTATTGACAGCTAGCGTGCCCGGAACCAACCAGTGACACGCGTGTTAGCGGCGAACTGACGTCACGCGAGCGTCAGCAGCAGCAGCAGCAAAGATGCGGTGACGGATGGATAGGCCTATCGGCGCCGCAGTACAATATACTGCTGGCGTCATCAAAGAGTCTGTCTGCACTCTGCAGCCTGGTCATTATTCCATGCTCCTGTATTGAAACACGTGGCACATTATCAACGTTGGCGTCGCTTAAGCAGCCCTCAATTTTCTACATATGTGAAATAAAACTGAAACGCTGTAATTTGGTTTCAGTTTTGTTTCAGTTTTCTAGTTTTATTTCGCACAAGCGAGCCGCTTTAGTAACTCATCGCAGACTGCCAACTAAGTGCTGCTATAGTATACTCACCACCAATTAACATGACATAAGGGCATTCGTCAGCGGATTAAACTAAACAGAAACAAGCAGAACGGAGTAAAGGAGAAACACAGCAAAATGCAATATACATAAAAATTCGAGTACTACTTTTAACTAGTATGTGCAAGTAAATGTTAAAACAGCCTGTAGCTCTTCATGGGACACGAACTTCAGAGCAAAGTCGTGTGTCGTTGGGCCTACACAGTGTTACCTGCCACCTGACGCAAGTGAACGCGTCCCGCCTTAACCCAAGCCAGTAAACAACTTGGTACTCGATTTAATTACCCCGAAGGGATGGAAGGCTGAGTTGACCCAGGTGGCTGCAGAGGGTCACCCATCCAAGTACGAACCGGACCGACGTAGAGCAATTACGTCGATCGAGACCAACGCGTTTCCGCTAAGCCAAGCAATCACCAGAATGTTACGTGACCAACTGACGACAGTGCCGTGTTTAGGGACTTAGCACGGTTTGTGTCTTGCAGCTCCTGCTCTGCCTTATCTGTTTACAGGTTGTTTCTTGTTCCTTGCTTTAAACTCGTTTGCGTCCCACTTTGCAGTCACTGCATTATTGCTGATGCTGCAAGGGTCTATAAACACGGCTTCAACTGACCACATAGCGTATGTTTGACGTCTGCTTGGCTTCACTGACAGGTCGGGGTCATACATGCTGCATTTATTACGCATTCTGCAGTCGCCTATCGATCAGTGTCGTGGCTCGAGCCGCGAGTCAGCGGCCGTGATAATACGAGCACGACCGTTCAGTCAGTCCAACTGTCTTAATTAGTACTCGCCGGCGTCAATATATACCGTATGTCAGACAGTCATGCTTCAACGAGCCCGTTCTCATTTTCCACGCGATTTGAGGCATTGTAGTGGAGCTAGAGCCGCTCAACGTTCGGCTCCGCTTGACTGGCTCTGTGCATTGGCCACGCTCCGTGACATCGCTAGCTGGACATGAGTTTTGACGCCGTCAAGTCCTGTTCTCCTATATCCTATCTCTCTTCACGATACCACGATAACCTGGGGATCAGCGTGTCTCCGGGAATGTAACGGAATGCGATGCGTGGTTTGTAAACTTTTTCACACAATAAGTAGGCCTACACAAATGTGAAAGAAAATGTTAATGCGTTTGTTGTTCTTGCTACGTTTTTACGCTTTTAAACGTTTTCACTTCTTCGAGGTTTTTTATTATACAAAACTCATCAAAAATATTCCCGAAACCCGAAACCATTTTAATTTTTGGGTGATATCATACATAATTTTATTAGCTTGTTACGATTATTTTTTGCATGTTTTATAGGCCACTGTACACCGACTTTTTTTCTCGCGTATAATTGCAGAAATTAGACATTATCTGACACTGTATTGTGTCTGTAGCTAACCCTAACAGAATGGTCTCGGAAGTGTTATAATTCGCATCACGCGGTAAAAATACACAAAACCGAGTCTTACGATGTATCATCTGCAATCTGTCAACCACCACGCATGATGTATCTGTAAAAGTTTATTAGTCGTTGGTAAACGATACGCCAAATTGCTATATGAAATGTCGCTTAACTTTTATACTAACACGTTACCAACAGATTTGAGCTGCCACTATCGCGGGTGTATTCTTTGTTACTCAGTTGCCCGCCGGATATCTGTGTGATGTTCAGTTTTGTATCGTCATTCTGGGCGAATAGCCTCATGTTTTCAGGTAAATTGCCTCCGAAATCCACGCTAGTAGTTTCTGTTCCTGCAGACTCGTCGAGCGTAGCGTATCCATGATTTAATATACGTACATCGATTCGTTATTCCGTCGCAATTGCAGCGTTAAAGCTGACCTCCCACGCAGTCACATCGCGACCCTCTTGACGTCACAGTGTCGACAAGAATGTCGTGCATCGGACACCCGTCTATCAGTGCCGCTGCCTTACGTAACGACCGAACCGTTAAGCACTCGGGCGTCCATTAACGTCTACATTGCACAACGATGATTTTAATCCAGCGTGAGTTCAACAGATTGTATATCATATGCAGGCTGATGCCATACAGACGCCTGTTCATCGCATTTTGATAAATAACGATATTGTTATAAGATTTAAGATTTAGCAGTGATGTTAATCCTCGGCCTTGCTCCTGGCCTTGGCATTAGTCCTTGGCACGGTCTTTGAATTCAGAAATCGACAGTTATTTTAGTCTACCGGTAATAGCCGTTTTCCAGATTACAGCATAAAGCTGCTAGTGGTCTACAGATATTAATGTTATTAGCCAGATTTCGATGAGTCAACTGTAACCATGAAAGCAATCGCCACGTCTAAGCAGTGCCGTTTACTGCATCCGTTATTCGCTATAGCCTGTGCTTTTCTGCAAATTCTGCTCCTGTGGAACGCATTTTTGTCAGAGTTGGATTACTATGTGCCCATGCACACATGGCAAAGACGAAAGACTCATTGCTCGAAAGATTGGTGCTGACTTATTGAGAAGTTTTTGCTAGATTGATGAACTGACCTATTGCTAGAAATATTGATTAGTAATATTGCAGTCCTTGGTCCTTGTCGATCTGTAGTCAATGCTTGCAACTTTGCGTTATAGCTAACTGAACTTTGAAGTTAATGATCTGACACTTCTTAAAACTTTAGCCTACTCTCGATTCTAATGAGTGTTTATGAATGATTGATTCATTATCAAAGATGAGCGCCTTGGTAGGCGTTGACAGTATTTCGAAGTTCACTCCTTGGTCCTGGCCTTGGCCTTGAGGGTCCATCCTTGTTAACATCACTGATATTTAGTACAGTTTCTTGGCATGCTGCACGTACCTGAGTGATTGAGTGAGTAGATTCTAACGGCACATCAACACGGTATATTGTTGCTCTCAGTGGCCTGTAACTTGCGTATTGTTATAGATGCACAATATTATTGCAAGTCAATCGTGAAACACTGGATCTTTCTTCTATCATCCAGGAAATAGTCAATGAATAACTGCCCAGAGTTTCACACTGTTTAAAATAAAAATATCTGTTTTTGAGGAAAACAACGCGTAATTTCTCGCCGGAAAATGTCGACCGACACTAGCTATTGGCTTGCCTGACCGGAACTTAAACGAAAGGTTTAACTGCAACGTGAGTGGACTGAGCAATTTACGTGATAAGACAATCAGTTTAAATGGAAAATCTGGCGTATACCTTGACGAACGATTGTGTATGTATATGTTTAAGGTGTTGTTGCTTTAGTTCTTAAAGTAGTTTTCGGAATAAGGCTTGCATTAGCATTATTAAACAGGGTTTCGATTGTACGCGTGTCACTTGAACACGTCGCATGTCGCCTAATGAACTTGTCTCGAGTCTAAACACGATCTGTGGCACGCATGCCTTCACAGTGTGCCTCACTGTTCATAGGCTACATTCTGATCACTGACAGTCAGCGCCAGTGAAGAGTTTATAAACGGGAATTCTGTACATGTCACAATGGCGCCTCTTTGACGGTGACTGACAGCACTCTTTGTTGGATCTAGGTAATATAAAATCTGCGATAAACTGCGCAAACGAAAACGAATTTAAAAATTTTTAAGAACAAAAAACGGTTTAGTATTTCATATGGTGCTATATGGTTTAACATCATATGCAACAGTAAGCGTGTGTAATATTTATGCTTTTTTCCTTGTATGTGTGCTTGATACATTGGTAAATATTATTTACTTACTTGATAAAAATGAACTGACGATACGTCTCGATACGATACAGAATTGAACGTGGACTGAAAAGCTGAATGGGTGGTCAGCTTAGTCTGGAACACGTAGGCCTAACCAGGAACAAAAATCTAATACCCAGTATAATAATAATAATAATAATACGCTACAGACTGCACAGACTGATGATCGTGCCCAATTTTGTATTTCTCAATTTTTAAACTCCTTCGGGATTATATGTATCGAGGGTTAAAAATAATCTGCTAATAATAATCTGACTTGTATAGCGCCAGTACGTGCCAAAAGACTTCAGTGGTAGCCTGGTAGGCCTATAAGTCCGGTCCGAAACTAAAATCCGTGAGGGCAGTCCGAATGGAACCAATAAAACTATAGTCTTAGTTTGGTTCCATTTGGACTGCCCTATGGGGGAAAGGATTTGTGGAACTGATAAGTTTTACATTTGCAGGAAGTCTTGGTCAAAAGAAGCTGTACTATTTCTGGCGACATGAGTTTTGCAATTGACTTCAAGATGAATCGAACAATCAAAGCTCAGTTTACAATTTACGCCGCCACTAAACCACTGCAGAGATCGATGTACCGTGTATAGTATACAGATCTGATGAATGGACAATACATCAGAGGCTGACGTAACCAGCTGCGTCACTAGCCAAGTAGATCACCAGAGATAATTCTTCAATGAACAATAGCGCAAGGCATCGCAAGGTTCAGTGATCGCACGAGACAGTTCGTTACTGCGAAGACTGAACTTTATGACGTCCAATCGTCCCGCTGTTCACATTTGCATATCGTCGGTCACCAGCCAGCGAAACCGGCGTCACTTATGAGACGATGTGAATGATATATCGGCTTCAACTAGGCGTGACGGCCACGCATAGTAAGCATCTATAGCGATTGTCCTGTTTCGCGGCCCAGTAAAACCAGTAAGTCACCCATTCACAGCATTAGCATGTACGTGTAATTTGACTTCGGTAACCAATTAGCCTGTTCTTATAATAGGCCTAACTACGCAGCTTTCTTATTTATGGTCAAGTATTGCTCCACAGAATGTTTTAATTGCGTATTATTTGTGACATTGTGTATTATGTATTCTTTCGTGTGTACTTTTTTATCTTTTATTGTGTGTTCTTATTGTTTGCTTGATAAAACAGTTGTTTCAAACAATTGAGCCATGTAGATTTGTATATTAGTTGATTAGATGTTTACTTTGTCCATGACCGCCTTTGTTACTTTCTGCCTTTTGGTGCGTTTTAAATCCATCAATTTCTTACTTACTTATTTATGACGACGAGTTTAGCACCTATAACCTGCATTACCGCAGATGTAGAACATGATAGTCTGCACTGCCATACATCACGCTTTCATTGATTTCGTGCTTTGCCGAGTTCTTATCAAATTATGCTGCAAGTCTGCAAATTTCTAAATACACACACTTTGCACAGGTTACAGTATTATTCAATAGACTACAATGTCAAAATCGTTGGCGAGAAACAGCATATTCATGTGTAGCTAGCATGCGAAAATTAAACCACAGAATACTGCAAGTCCATTTCCAGACACTCGAATAGTCAATGAACGATAATACTATTGAGCTACGGACTTTAAAAATTGTTTACAGTGAAAGTACCACAATTTATCAAAGAAAAAAGAAAGACATTAGACGGTCTAATGTTAGTATGTGGGTGGCGGTTTGTCGATGAACACTTACTTGCTCCTACACGCGCTGCACTGCATTCGTGTCTCTTACTCGTGACATCAAAGCGCTCAAATTTGTTTACACTGCTGCGCAGTAATCGTCATTTTTATGTGCCTCCGTTTATCTGTAATGCGCGCGTGTGAATTGGAGCTAAATGGCTGCCTGGTGAGCGGTGGACAATTACACAAGATGTGATGTGCTGCGAATCAGACGACGGCGTCGAGGAAGCTGCAAGGTCCTGCGGTGTGCTCGCCCGTCGAGGTGCTTTCATCGTCGACAACGATCCACCGCATGACGCAAACAGCTGCTCGACCACCAGCAAACCGTGCCGCACCGTCTTAACTCTTTTCACGGCTCCTCAAACGCCCGCAGCTAGGTAAGTAAGTAAGTAAGTAAGAAAATGTCATTTGTCGAGCGCGATAACAACGCGAACACCTTTATTGCACTAAGACTCTGCGATGTCCAGTGAATTGATGTTTTCAAGTCCTTCCTAAACTGTTCCGAGTCAACAGCTGGATCCCGCAAATCTGGCAGTGAATTCCAGACTGTTAGTCAGGCGACAGAAAAAAACACGGCTTCCAAACGTGCTGCGGCGAACACAAAAACAGATATCTGACAATGTTTGGCGGATCGTACATGCTGGCGACCGAGGACTTCCGAGTTCCGATACTGGCCTGACACACATTTAGTGGGCGAGATATCTTGGATGTTGGATCCCTTTGTAGTTGTACAGAGTAGACAACGATTCGCCGTCACGGTGGGCTTTATTGCACCCGATAGAACGTTGTGAGCCCATTTTTCGCCAAAACAGACGAAACTCAAGGAAACAGACCTGCACAGAGAAAGTGCTATTCTGCACCGTGTTGTTCCTTAATTGGTATTTATTATGCGGCCTTTCATGGGGACCTGTTGTGCCAGTCTGTCTGTCTGTCCGTCCGTTCCGTGTCTCCGATTTTGTAGAAACAAGAAAACCGTAGAAAATTACATTCCAATTCAGTGGACAATAGTAACTATAGCATAGGGGAGCAAGTTAAGAAAGAGTTAAACTGTGAGAACATGAGAGGCTCGAAGATGAAGTACGCTGAGCAGGTGCCCCTGATGACGTCATGCAGAGCCAGTCGCTGCAGCAGTAGTGGACTCATAACCTTTATATTTATCTCTGTTAACCAACAAAATAACATGAAAATAAGAAAAGCGAAAAATAAATGAAAAGCTATTTACAACTACTCATATGCAGAAATTTATTATGAAATTTAGTGAATGTTTAGTAAAGGATTTTTTAGTAATTAGTTAAGTTTTGCTGCTACCGTGTTTATGGTGAAATATATACAAGCATTATTTGTTTCTTATAAAGGTTGATTATTTTATTGAATCGTTTATCGCCAAAAATATTGAATATCGCAATAGGCTTACTGCACATTCGGCGAATTCGTCAATTATATATTTTATATTTGTTCATAGTGCATTATCTCATTTTATCATTAAACAATGAATGATAATTAAACTCAGCAGTGGTCCGACAGCTGAGAATGCAGCAAATACCAATCACTATCCTCGATATTGATAGCTGTCGTATTAGTCGCAGGACTGCCAATGAGATCTGTTCAGCAGCGGAAATAGACAGGAGATTGAGGAAGAGCGTATAGGTACGTCGGCATTGTGCAAAGCCAAAGCGGAAGTGGAAAGATGTTCCGACTCACGTGACTATAGGAAAAGTGCAGAATTCGATGACGCGGACGGCTGATGCGTGCGCGAGTACACAGCAGCTGTCATTCAACGGCTGGCATCGGCCAATAGGCGTTGAGAGACGCCTCGACCCCACGAGGCGGCGAGATAGCGCAGCCTGGCATCTCGACGTGCACTTCACTAACTGGCCGCTATAAAGAGGCGACACAGGAGGTCGCGACGATTGTCCATCGTCAGATACTGAGTAGGACTGATATGTGTTCTTGACCGGCTAATGGCACGAATACGCTGAGAACTTGACGTGACTCAAGACATTGCGACATCGTATAGCAGCTTGTTCACGGTCGTCATCGAGTCGGTCGTCGTGAGAACCAATCAGTGTCACAGCAGCTCGTGTCGGCGGACGCTGTTTCTGGATTGTCGCCAGCGTAGTATGTGTTACATATCTAAACTTTTTGTCATCTACATAAAGCTGTCGATATTTAACGATATCAGAAAGATAAGCAAGTAAGTTATAGTACGTAAGTAGTAGTATAGGTACGTACTTGTACTTCATGTTTATATATTGCGTTAAGAAAGGGTCTGCCTGAAAACCGCAGATCACCACAGATTATCGCGGTCTTATACTTACAGAGAATGATGATCTGCGATGAGATAAAGTGATCTGCGGTTACATACTTATATATTACAGTGATCTGCGGTCATGTAAACCTTAAATTATGCTGATCTGCGGTGATCTGTGGTGATCTGCGCTAAACTGCGGTGATCTGCGGTTTTCAGGCAGACCGTTAACAAACGAAAGTTAAAAATTAACAACTTTGAAGAGTTCCTGAACAAACCAACATCATAAAAAATGAAGTCTGACGACAGCAAGGTCTAGCGGGTATGCAACGGTAACGTTAAGGGACATCACTGTGTACGAAAATTCAGAAACTTAGCATTAAAAATAGGACATTGCATCTATTTTGCATATTATTTCGGCGAGTCAGTGTGTCGGCGAGTTGTCTACTTGCCGATTGAAGCCTTTGTTGCATTGATTATACCTCACGAACTCAACAGCGACAATCGTCACCATTGTACGCAACTAAAATTACTAATAACAACTCGAAATTAAAAAGCATCACGTAGAATTGAGGCAATCGATGTAAAATGTTTGTTTATGACATTATTTACTTGTATTATGTTGTAGAAAATAAATTTCGTTTTGATTTTAAAATGGTAAAAACATAGACGCTGAAAATTGGAAAATGAGTGGTTTAAATTTTGACACGCTATCTTACATAAATAATTTCACACTGCGCAGCTCAAGTCAAATCTTTTTTGCTTTTATATACGGTGTACGGACACTTCGGCACCAAGACACTTCGGCACTGATGCAGTAGGGCCGAAGTGCATGTCTCGGGACGGGAAGCCAGTGGAGGCGATCTCACAACAAATGCTTGATATGGTTCAACACCCTATATCAAAAAAATGTCGTCTTTAACTGTGGAGATTCAGGCGTTGATTCCTTGACAACTCGTCGACATCGCCAGGGTCTCGCGCATTGTGTGTATCGTTGTGAAAAAATCGCTAAGTACGAAAATTCAGAAACGTGGTATCAAAAAGTGTGTCAATAACGACCGTTATGTATACAGGGTGGCCCAAAACATTTGGCACAGTTTTTGTTGAAAGCCTTAACTTTGTCAAATATTAACCGAAATTTCTAATAACATTATCACTAAAGATCCCGCCACACCTCAAGTGTGTCGCTACACTACCTTGTGAAATACCAGTGTCTTAAAAGCAACAATTGGAAACAAGACGACTTCTGTAACAACACATTTTAAGAAAGTAGCAACGGGAAACAACGTGACGTGTCACGTTATTACAAATTTTCTCCTGATTCTGACAGTGAAAGAATTTTGAAAATCGGTTAATATTTGACAAAGTTAAGGCGTTCAACAAAAACTGTGCCAATTTTTGGGGCCACCTGTAGCCTATATGTTATCGGCGAGTTGGCTCTCGGAGACTTCGAATGTCAGCGAGTCGTCCAGTTACTCAGGAGTTCACTTAACCCTTTGATGCCCAGTGTTGCCATACGGGTACAGCTATAAAGCTATGTTGGACCGGGTTAAGCCGTCATTTGTAATTTTGACATCCGAACACTCTGACGCTCGGGCTGAGCGCCAGAGTGTCCAGATGTCAAAAATTCAAATGACGGCTTAACCCGGTCTTGCACAGGATGCTTTATAGCTGTACCTAGATGGCAACAGTGGGCATCAAAGTGTTAACACATTTTATTTCGTGTCGTGCGCGGTCACAGTGCAGTGTGACCTGTGTTATCTGGGTTGTAGAAGTAGGGACCCACCCTTACTTACTTACTTACTTACTTAGCGACTTATTTAAGTGAATGTTGGTGTGGTAGAATTAAGGTCGTTGAAGCGAGAAGGATGGAGATGATGACCAACAGTTATTTGTCGAACGCGGCTGCGGCTGCCGCTGCTGCTACGATGCCTGTGTTTCGTCCGACGTCGACTCCACTGACACATCACCACGCCACACCGGCGTCACTCGTCGACCGCGACTACGCACGTCATCATCTACTGCTACGTCAGCAGTCGCAGACTCCGCATCAACAGCCTCGCCTCGGCGTCTTCCAGCTGCAGTGCGACACCGACCGGTACTTCGGCGCTGACGGTCAGTTAGCGACCGCCGAGCGGTCCCTGCTGCCGGACGTCCGATTCACCGTCTACCCGGACATGTACTCGCGGGACGTCTGCCCCTCGGCGACCTCGCTTCCGGTCGACCCGTTCTCCCTCAACTACTGCGGCGGTGCGGGGACGGCGATGCCGCAGGGCTACTCGTCCGTCAGTACAGGTCGTCATCCGACCGGCACGTCGACCAGCGGCCTGTTCCGCTACCTTCGACCGTCAGCCGCCATCAAACAGGAACTGGTCTGCCGCTGGATGGACAGCGGGTCCTGCTGCGGCCGGACGTTCGACTCAATGCACGACCTCGTCACACATATCGGTCTGGAACACGTCGGAGCGCCGGACCAGAGCATCTACGTGTGTCTCTGGCTGGACTGCTGCCGGCGCCTGCGACCGTTCAAGGCGAAGTACAAGCTGATCAACCACATTCGCGTCCACACCGGCGAAAAACCGTTCCCGTGTCTGTTTCCCGGCTGCGGAAAAGTGTTCGCGCGCAGCGAGAATCTCAAGATACACAAACGCACGCACACCGGTCAGTATCTCACTCATCTTGAACCTGCCTTGAACCTATGTGAGCATAGACGTTTGTTTGTTTTAGTTTCTTCTTTTTCATATTTTTTCTGGCTACGTGTGCTAGATTAAGCTGATCACTCAGCAGCCTTTTGAGTCCAAGTTAAACTCTTCTTTCGTATCGTATCGTATCGTAGTAATAAGTAAATAAATCGGACGCAAATATTGCTGATGATACAAGAAACGATCCCTGGTAACTCAACATCACTGTTCCGAGCAAGTGTTCACTGATTGTTCACTGTAACACGATGTTATTCGAAAATGAAACTGTCCGGCCGAATTCACGTCTGCACTCGTGGCAACCTGGGTACATCCAATGTCCGTGATCCAGTCGCTACAATTAGCTTTACCTGTAGTCTGTTTATCAGTCTTTGTTATCACACTGTACTTAGCTTAAATTCTTCATAAGAACAGCGTAAGGCAGGCAGATTTGACAGATTTTGTTGACTAATACGTTTTATTTCTTTAAAATGATTTTTCTAGCATTTGATGTTCACAGACATGTAGCTTGAACTTATATATTTGATAACGATGAAACTGTCACTCTTACTGTGTCAAAATCAGTCAGAGCCAAGCAACAATGCATATAGCTTAGATGTGTAACTATGTAATTTTTGTTATGCAAAAGATTTCTAGTCCGAAAAATGTAAGAAGAATGCTAAGATGAGGTAAAACTGTTGTTGCTGAGTGCTGACAAGCGATTTGACATTATTTCTCTGAACGCGGTCTGCCTAAACAGCGAAATTCATGAAATCCATGAAATGCAGTCATTGTCACGAAATCCACTCGTAATTTAGAGCTAACTCTCTACATGCTGTTGTGGCTGCAATGTAAGTAAAATTTAATCGTTCAAAGTTTTTAAATTTCTAACATATTTGGATTATTTCAAAGGCAGCTGTAGAAAGTTTCATCTTATTTGTCATAGCATCTTTCTACTCGCCAACGTAATCCAAATATGTTAGAAATTTAGAAACTTTGAACGTTTAAATTTTACTTACCGGTATATTCAAAAACTGATTCACCGGCAAGTGAATTCACCTCTTGAATGCAAGTTTTATCAGATGATCTGATGAACAGTGGTTTGCATATTACACTTCCTTCGAATACGACTGTCTTATAATTTCCACTTCATTGTCCAGGCACGCCGCGCCCTTGTAATGACTATCATGTTAGAGATTGTCGGCGTTATTATTGTTAATATTCGAAACTACTTCGAATCATATTTTATCTGGTATAACAGTGCCGTGCATATAGTGACGCAAATTTTTGCAGCTGTCGGTCTTGTCCATTGTATCTTTTTCAGTCTTATATAAACTTGTTTGCTACGGCTTTAAACTCAACGAGCCCCCGTCGTTGAGGATGCAAACAAACACAACCATGTTGGTTGCCTGAATCGAACTGGCCGCGAGACGTGGTCTATAGTAGTGACAACGTTTGACACGAGACGTCGTCACACTCGGTGATAATCCCAGTGAACAGTGAAGCCGGAACTTCAGTAATTCGACTCTGCGCTGTGGAGACGATGGATAAACGTTGCCTGGCGCTGCTTGAATCTACTCTTATATCGTGATGTTGTTCAAGACTATCAAACAGAGTTAACAGACTATAAAGGCATCTCAAAGTTTACTTTTCTGTTGTCATTTAGTGATGTCATCACATCCTGTTTAACGCAGTCCTCGTCATTTGTACTGAATACACGGACTTGTATTTTACCGAGTACACACAATTACTCTATTTAATAAACAAATGAGAAAATAATTATATAAGAACTTATGATAAATGGAAATCACGGGATTATATTTTAAATTCCTATACAACTGGAAGGATTACAGCTTTTGTTTGTTTGGATTTGTTGTCACTGTCATCATATTTGCCCCTTAGGCTTTGTAAGAAAACCAAAAAGTACAGAAGCTATTTGCAGGCCCAGCAGATGTATATAGGGAAAAGTTTCGAGAATGTTGCTTGAGCGATGTTAGAAAAGTGTGGCTAAAAATAAAGAAACATACCCAAAACACGGTCTTCACTCTCGCTTTGCTATAGGCTGCTAGAGCGACCATTCAGAGCCAAACAGCTAACAGTAGTCATTTGCGTGAGAAATTCGATAAGAGGTTTTGAGGCTGTAAAAAACATAAAAGGTATACCAGGTAATTGCAGGTAACGCCAGGTAAAGCCGCACCTGTTATACGTATAGATAGAACATCAGCTCGTCATCATAGCCATTAGAGATCATGCAGTGGCTAGTGGATCTGGTCAGTCAGTGAAGACGTCTGATCGATTGTTTCCTTGTCTTTTGAAGCCGTTCTTGAATGCTTGGTCACTGCTTCAGTCTCTGACGTGCTGGCTGGAACACGTTCCATTTGAATCACGGCTATACACGAAATGACGCTGGGAAAGACGTGTGATACACAGACGGAATATTCTTGGACATCTAAGTATCCCAGACTCTGTTCTTTGGGAAGCGCATTGAACATTGGACATACATACCTCATATGATGAAGTGAAATGTCTCTGTTCTGATGAAGAGACGAAAAACTTTTCCATTGTTAGTTATGGTATTACATAAGGTTTTTTTACCATAAACGAAAAACATGGCAAAGCTTAATAATGACGAAAAATCCTTAACTAAACGCACGACAGTCTTCGCTAAATTTCTTAACAAATTTCTCGTTAAGCCGTGCAATCCAAACACTCGTTAGAGCACCAAACCAAACATTTTCTTCAAAGCAGTGACAGCATGCATATCAGTAATAATATTAATAGACTGTTTTTATTGTATAAACACGGTGTTTGTAAACTTAATTGGCGAGGTATACTATGATGAGGTAACCGTGTCACCATGTTTAGGAGAAAAGCCGTTCCGGTGCGAGTACATGGGCTGTGACCGACGCTTTGCCAACAGTTCAGACCGGAAGAAACACTCGCACGTTCACACGGCAGACAAACCTTACAACTGTCGATACGCGGGCTGCGACAAGTCCTACACTCACCCGTCGTCGCTTCGTAAACACATGAAGACTCACGGCAAGCTGGTCACGTGCAGCACGCTGCCTCCGCCCTGCTCTCCGACGTCGTCGCCAGAAGTTCGTCAGACGTCGTGCGTCGAGCTGGCGTCGAGAAACGGTCGCGGCGCCAAGGCGATGTACGAGTCGGCCACGGCGACGAAGGATTCCGCCGAGCGTCTGGAACTCGACCGCAGCACGTCACCACCGCCGTCGACGACTGACGACAGAGCGCGTAGACCCAAGATCGAGAACAGCAACATGGCGACCGCCGCGGCGCGATCGAACGAATCTCGCATTTTCTCGCGCAGCAGCGAAATCAGAACGACGCCGTTCAACGACACTCACATGCTGTCGTCTATTTCCGGTTGTTTTCAGCCGCCGCCGCCGTTAGGAACCACTTCCGGTTTCGCCGGCCGCAACCACGAGTTGACGCCGTCCGACTACCAAGCTCCACCAACCAACCTCAGCGAGTGGTACACAATTAGCTGCCCCACCTCCGGTCTAAGGCGCGTTGTCACCGCCCAGTATTAGTAAATACGTATAAGAGCGCCGGTGCTGTTCCAAATAAGAGTGATCTGATGTATTAAAACCATTCTTTCTATCCAACCGTACTAACGCTCCCATCCATCGCTCTGTTTGATAGACCTGCGCCCGAGCAGATTAATTCGGTTCCGAATTTTAGAACTATTTGCACCGATAGAACAATTCCTTCCTTGGTGTTTTGAGTCACGTGACTGCATGTGCTTGTAGAAAACCGCGGATGCTAAAAAATTTCAATTATGAACCGCATTTAGCGGTCCCGTTTTATAACTGATTGAACCGGTTTAATGTGCTCAATGCTTTTAGAACTGCAGACCGGTTTACATTACACACAGACGACTCACAGTTTGAGTCACGTGATAACTGAATCAACAACAAATACTTGCTGTGTTTTACCATCGACACCGTCGGTTGAACTCGGTTCTAATACTGATCAACTCAGATCATCAACTCCTCTGAAAAGCTCTTTTCATCGATAAACAAAGCAAAACGCTTTAGCGTATGCGTCAGATCGACATTATGTTACGTCTGAATATTTAGCCTGTTCCACATTTTGAAATAAAAATCGATTTATATGACTAATTGATGACTTAACAACCGTTGTACAGTATTTTATTGACATATTGTTGTAGAGTCAACTCTCGTCCTACTGACAATAATGATTTTGCTTTGATGCTGTCTTTATTGATTTTGTATGATATCGTATGTAGGCCTAGACATTGTTGTCAAACAGAGCAATCGTTTTAATGAAGAAGAACATTACAAAATATTCTGCATGGAAGTCTGTGTTTGTGCAAACTGAACATTGCACCAGTTTATGTACTGTATAAGCAGGCATGCATCTCAAACAGGAGTTCTGGTCAGGTCGATAGGATATTCCACATGGCTTATGCTGGTTGCAACCCCGTCTTAATAGTTTTCTTTAAATTATAATTTATTATTCTTCCTTGTTGTTTGTTTACAATAAATAGACGCGGGAAGTTGGACAATATAGTTCGCTAGGTGTCAATACGATATAGTTTACATCACCTTTATTTATCGGATCAATGTATCGTTATAGGCCTATACGCCTATGCATATTCTGTGCATTTGCATTCCTTTATTAAAATAATAGCACAATATCCACATAACTGAAATGTCTTATAAATGTCCACTTTAAACGTTAGGCCTATGCCTATAGGCCTACAACAATATTTAATAACAGTCGCTATACGAATCAAGCGTTTAAACTTCAACGACTCACAACGGCAACTCTATGTACATAGAATAATAGAGTTTGCGAATAGAGGAAATTGGAGTGAAATCAATAACTATATGTAATGTAGGCTATATAAACAACGAATAAAGAAATATCTGTCACTCACTGAGATCGACGGACATAGGAGTGAGAGTCTTATAGTGATTTCGATTCCTGAGGTTGTAGTGTACATCAACCTGATCTGATCAGTCAGATACGAATAACTTTACGAAACAGAGTGTTTTCAGCGTCTACGAGCATGGATGTCACGGTAGGTATGCTGTTGATGGAACTGTTACCTGTCTTCGTAGTTTGTACAACGCTTAAGAGTGATCTGATGCTATGCGCGAAGTCAAGCTCAATCGGCTGCCGTGCAGAGGCCGTAACATGACGGCAGACAGAATACGCAATTTGGCGACAGCAGTGGCCTGAAACACGTCCCTCATAGTCTGTTCAGGTGTACCATGCAGGGACGGATCCAGGAATTTGCATGGGGGGCGACCACCCTCGCTCCTCCCCTTCCC
>Ga0056114_1000146_pt1 | contig 19696 bp, 21 predicted proteins | sample WorMetHERISLAND1_FD_77005 | JGI IMG/M metagenome (GOLD analysis project Ga0056114, IMG submission 77005) | Marine gutless worms symbiont microbial communities from Max Planck institute for Marine Microbiology, Germany - Olavius loisae HERON... ...
CCGCGCGCAAACTGCTCAAGATCATCTACGACACGTTGAAGAACGGCTGGGTCTTCGAGGACTTCCCGGCCTTCAAAATCGCCGGGGAAACAATCCCCGCTGGACAATCATCATAGGAGGATGAAGATGACGATGATGGAAAAGGCCGGATAGACCGGATCGAACACCAGGCGGTGCTCCTTGAACATGACCAACGAGATGCTCAGCGACGCGATCAGGAGCGTGGAGTCGGCAAGGGCCGATGGCATGGCGCCGAGGCGGTCGATGAGAAAGATCAGCGCCAGGCCGATGACGACCATGAACACGACCTCGGCGCCCTTAGCCCAGTCGGGCCTTACCAAAAAGCCGTTAGTCAGGATCTGTTCGATGACCTGGGCCTGTATCTCGACCCCGGGAATGGCCGCGCCGAGCGGCGTAAATCGGATATCGTGCAAGCCGGTCGCTGATGGCCCGACGAGAACGATGGAGCCGGTGAAGTGGCTCATATCGGTCTGGCCGGCCAGAACCTTCCAGGCCGGTATGCGCCGATCATCGGGCTTCGCCGCGTGGAACCACAAGCGGGCATTGGCGTCCGTCGGCACGACGAAGGCGCCGATCTTGACCTGGGTAACCCCGGTATGCAGGCCGTAGCCGGCCTCACCGCTGGCGTCGGACGACCGGATTATGTAGGAGCCGGCCCCTTGCGCGATGCGCAGGGTTTCGGCCGCCAGGCTGGGCACGATGGTGTCCTTGAACCTCATCACCAAGGGCACCTTGCGGACGACCCCGTCACCGTCGGGTGAGAAATTGAGGGTGCCGTTGCCGAGCGACACTTCGGTCAACATAGGCAGCGACGAGATGTTGCCGTCGAAGACGATCAGGTAGGGTCTGGGGTCTGTGCCCGCCGTCGCGAAGCCGGATTTGACGACCGGTCCGGTTTCGCTGTCGCCGGCGTCGGACAAGGCGAAGCCGAGGACAACGCGGGTTTTGGATAGGGCGGAAGCCAACATCCGGTCGTGGTCCGGCAGTTCCGCAATTTTCCGGCGCATTTCGTTGTCGAGCGGCAGCTCTTCGGCGACCTGACTGGGCGAGGTCCTGTCCGGTTCCGAGAACACCATGTCGAAGGCGATGGTCGATACGCCGGCCTCACCGAGAAGCGTCACCAGCTGCGCCAGCAGGCTCCGCGGCCACGGCCATTGTCCGAGACGTTTCAAGCTTTCCTCGTCGATGTCGACGATATGGATGGGGACGTCCCGAGGCGGGCGGGTATGCCAGCGTTGGTAGAGGTCAAAGACCTGGTGCCGGAACCCGGCGATCTCGACGGGGTCGTTGAGCCTGAGGATGACCGTCAGGGCGAGGACGGCGAGGGCGAGAGCGGTCGTCAGGTAGCGGATCATGGCCGGCCCTTCATCCTCTCCGTCATCTCCACAGTCATCCCTGTCGTTATCCGTCCGTCTCGAATTCGGCCGCGTCGATGACGATCAGTTTGACCCGGTCGGAATCGATGACGACCTTGCCGGCTTCGACGAAGTTGACCACGACCTTAGACCCTTCGACGCTCTACACCCGACCCGGTCCCAACCGGTCCTCGGTCGGGTGGCGGACGAAGGTGCCCGGGAAGAACTCCATTCAGGATCCCTTTTTGCCATCGGCCAGCGGTTCCGGATACCAGTCCGCCTCGCGCCGTTCGCGGAAACTGGCCAGTCCCTCCGCCGCTTCTCGCGTCTGGCGCTTGGCCGCATGAGCCCGGGCCAGGGTTTCCGCGAGCCCGTCGTCGACGGCCTCGCCGGCGGTATCGGCGATGGTCTTCTTGGTTTGTTCGATCGCTCGCGGCCCGTTCCGCAGCAGGGACTCGATGATCGGCGCGGCGGTTTCGTCCAGAGCACCTGTAGCGCAGGTCTCGCTGACCAGTCCGATGCGTTTTGCTTCCTCCGCACCGAACCGTTCGCCCGTCAACGCATAGCGCCTGAGCTGCCCGACGCCGATCTTGGCGGCGAGCTGGGGGATAATGGGTCCGGGGATCAGGCCCCAACGCACTTCCGAAATGGAAAACAGCGCTTCTTCGGAGGCAACGACCAAGTCGCATGCGGCGAGAACGCCGATGCCGCCGCCAAAACACCCGCCGTGGACGAGCGCGAGCGCCGGTTTGGGGCAGGTGTCGAGGAAGCGCACCGCGTTGGTGGTCTTGCGGGAGATTTCCAGGTTCTCCTGCTCGCCGGCTTCGGAAACCTGGGCCAGCCAATTGAGGTCGGCCCCGGCCTGGAACAGACGGCCGTTGCCGCGAATGACGATGACCCGTACCGCCGGGTCCGCGCCGAGCCGGCCGATCGCGTCGAGCAGCCCCTCGATCATGTCGCCGTCGTAGGCGTTGTTGACCCGGGGCCGGTTGAGGGTGACGGTGGCGACACCGCGAGCGTCGATTTCAGAAAGGACCGGCAGGTCCTGAGTTTCGGGTTCCGGATTCTCGCTCATCATGGCCTCTCCTCGGCGCGGTCAGGCGTCGTCCATGCTCGCCAGGTACTTCGGATTGCTTTCGCGGACTTTCTGCTCGGTCACCTGCCACAGAATATCATAGACGCGTCCGCGGTCCGGCGTGCCGGGACCGAAGTCGCCGGCACGGAGGCGCCGGGCCAGTTCCCGGTTGAGTTCCGTGAGATCGCCTTCCGAGCCGAGGATTTCATGCAGTCCGGCAGCTTCGCCGGAAAGGGGAGCGTCGCCGGCGGCCATTTGACGGATCGCGATGGCCATGGCATTGGCGATCATCAAGGCTTCGTAGCGTTTGTCGGCGGGCAGCGCATCAATGAGATCGCCGCGCAGGGTTTCGCGGGCGATTTCCAGCAAGGCGGCGGCGTCCGGTTGGTTGCGCATGTCAGCCTTCCCTCGTCATCGACAGGATTTCCAATTCCAATTCCGGCACCACATGGGCGGTCAGAGCCAGTTCCAGGGACGGTTCCTCGCCCGAAACATGACGCTCGGCCTGTTGGCAGGCGACGACCGCCCAGTGAACATGCGCCATCACCTCCCAATAGGGGATGGCATCGCGATCGACCTGTCGGCCCGACTCCGCTTCGTAGGCCGAAAGGAAATCCTCCCGCCCGGCAATGCCGCCGGCGTCGCGGTCCCAGGCGCCGAAACGCCAGCACTTGGCAAAAAACCAGCCGATATCTTCCAGCGGATCGCTCCAGCCGGCGAACTCCCAATCGAGCACGCCGGTGAGACGGCCGTCCGCGGCCATGTAGTTGCCGGTCCGGTAATCGCGGTGGCAAAGCACCACCTCTTCGGCGTCGGGCGCATTGCGTTTGAGCCAATCCAGTCCCCACTCGAGGACCGGATGGGGTGCCGACAGCCCATCGAGATAATGGCGGAAACGCGCGACGGTCTCCCGGGCCGGATGGTCGGGTGCGGGCCCGAGGAAAGCGAGGTCGTCGCGCGGTGGGCGGATCGAGTGGATCCGTGCCAGGTCGCGGCCGAGCTGGTTCGCCAGGTCCGGGTCGGGTCCGGCCTTGACGAGGCGGAACCCGGCGGCGACGCCCTCGACCCGGTGCATGATGAAGAAGGGCCCGCCGATGACCTCTGGGTCGTCGCAGCAGAAACAGGGCTGCGGGACGGTGACGCCGGCCTCATGGGCCACCTTCAGCAGATCGAACTCGTCGCGGCGTCCGTGACTGGCGGCGACCGTCGATTGGGAATCCCGGCGCAGGACCAATTCGTGACGTCCGGCCCATTCGCCGGCCGATACGGTCAGGTCGAGGGCCCAGTTCTCCTGGATGGCGCCGCCCGTGAGACGCTCGAAGCGCTCGATCTCAACCGGGCAGCCGGCGTATTCGGTGATGAAGGTGCCAACCTTGGCTCTCAGGTCTTCCGTCGTCAGTCCCATGACCAGAAGTCAATCCCTTGATCTTGGAAGTTGCGGGCCAGGACCATCTTGTGGACCTCGGAGGCGCCGTCGACCAGCCGCGCCTGGCGGGCGTAGCGGTACATCCATTCGAGCTTGGTGTCCTTGGAATATCCCTTGGCGCCGCAGAGCTGGATCGCCGTGTCGACGGCCTTGTGGAGCGTGTCAGCAACATGAACCTTGGCCGCCGAGATCTCCTTCTTGGCAAACTCGCCGCGGTCGAGGCGGAAGGCGGCGTTCATGACGAGAAGCCGCCCAATTTGGATCTGCAGGGCCGCTTCGCCCTGCAACAACTGCACGCTTTCCCGGTCGCGGAGCTTGCTGCCGAAAGCTTCGCGTTCGGCGACATATTCATCGGCGATTTCGAGCGCCCTTTTGGCGAGCCCCAACCAGCGCATGCAGTGGGTGAGGCGCGCCGTACCGAGGCGGGTCTGGATGACTTTCATGCCGCGTCCGGGCTCCAGGAGGAGGTTTTCGTCGGGGATCTCAAGTCCGTCGAAAACCAGTTCGCAATGGCCGCCGTGCTCCTCCGGGCCCATGATCGGAATGCGCCGCTCGACCCGCCAGCCGGGCTGGTCCTTGTGGAACATGAAGGCGGTCATCTCGCGCCGAGGCTCGTGGGACGTACGCGCCGCCAAAAGGAAGTGACTGGCCCCGTCGGCACCAGTGATGAACCACTTGCGGCCATGAACGATCCACTTATCGCCTTTTTTCTCGGCCGTCGTTTTCATCATTCCGGCCGGATCGGATCCGGCGCCGGGGTGCGGTTCGGTGATGACGATGGCCGAGCGCAGCTCGCCGTCGATGATCGGCTGCAGCCATTTGTCCTTCTGCTCCTCGCTACCGATTCGGTTGAGGACGAACATGTTGCCGTCATCGGGAGCGGCGGCGTTAAAGACCACCGGACCGAAGATTGAGCGGTTCATCTCCTCGTAGCAGGCGGCCATGCCGACCGTATTGAACCCGCGGCCGCCGCGCTCGACCGGCATGGACAGCGCCCACAGGCCTTGCGACCGGGCTTCGGCGCGGAGCGTCTGCAACAGCATCTCGTCGATATTCTCGTGGTCGTCGTAGGAGGCCGGGTCGTCCTCCAGCGGCAGGATCCGATCGGCAACGAAGGCGCGGATTTTCTTTCGTGTCTCGTCGACCTCGGGTGTCAGCGTGAAATCCATTCCTTGTTCTCCCGTCATTCGGCGGCGTCGTCGGCCGCTTCCAATCCGATGCCGCCGAACGGTTGGTCGGCCGTTTCGCGGAGTGGCCAAGCGCCGTTATCGACCGCCTGCAGGAAGGCGGCGATGCGCGCATTGAACAGCGCCGGTTCCTCCAGGTTCAACAAATGTCCGCAGCGTTCAAACATGGCCAACCCGGCGCTCGGCATGGCGCGCTTGAGGAACAGGTTGACGTCGAGACAGGGCTCGTCCTCGTCGCCGACCATCAGCAGAACGGGTGTGGTTGAGGACCGCAATTCCGCCTCGAAGTCGTAGAGTGACGGCCGTGCCGCCTGGACCCGACGGAGTGTGTAGGCCGATCCGACGACCGAGTGTTCGGAAAGGTGCTGGCGGAACTCGGACCAGCCTCTCGGGTCCTTGCGCTTCAACTGGGTCCTTGTCGGTCCCAGGGCGATGCCGTCGACCGGAAACTCGCCGGTTTTCAACATCCGGGCTGCGGTCGCCTGGGCGTCTTCGACGAAAGCCGCATGGGTATCCTTGGGCGAGCCGGCGCCACCGCTGGCCGAGATGCAGGCGATGACCCGGTCCGGGTGGTGAAGGGCGATGCGAAGCGCCGTATAGGCTCCCATGCTGAGACCGATGACGACGGCACTGTCGATATTGAGATGATCGAGTAAGCTCAGCGCGTCAGCGATGGCCAGGTCCTGGCCGTAGGCGCTTTCATCGTCAGGCACGTCGGACGGCGGATAACCCCTGGCGGCGGCGGCGATGCAGCGATGCGTCCGCGAGAAAAACCGCACTTGTGCCTCCCAACTGCACTGATCGCCGGCGAATTCATGGAGGAACAGGATCGGCGTCCCGGAGCCGCTTTCCTCGTAGTAGAGCTTGATGCCGTCAGCGTCGGCGAAAGGCATGGCTGTACCTCCTACAACCCGCTGACCATATGGCCGCCGTCGACGGGGATGACCGTTCCGGTCATGAAGGCGCCAGCCTCGGAGGCAAGCAACAACAAGGGCCCGTCGAGGTCCTTCATGTCACCGGTGCGGCGCATTGGGATACGTTTGATGATCGCCTGGCCGGCTTCCGTCTTCAGGAATTCGCGGTTGATGTCCGTCTCGAAATATCCCGGCGCCAGGGCATTGACTCGGATGCCGTAACGGACCCATTCGTGGGCCAGGTTCTGGGTCATCTGAACAACGGCAGCCTTGGAAATGGCATAAGGCGACAAGCCGCCGATAACACGGAGCCCGGCGATGGAGGCGATGTTGACAATGCTGCCGGCATGACCGGCTGCGATCATGCGCCGGGCCGCCTCCGTGGCGACCAGCCAGACGCCTTTCAGATTGGTGTCCATGGCCTGGTCCCAATCGCCCTCTTCGATTTCCTGAGGCGCGCCGCGGGAGGCGATGCCGGCGTTGTTGACGACGACGGAGACGGTGGCGAGATTCGCTTCGACGCGATCGAAGGCTTGAGCGACGCTGCCGGAGTCCGTTACGTCCATATCGACGGCGGCGGCCGTTTCCTCGACCTTGTCTCGCCGCCGGGCGGCGACGGCCACGGATGCCCCGGCACGGGCGAGCGTGCCCGCAAAATGCCGCCCGAGACCGCCGGATGCACCGGTGACCAAGGCGGTTTTTCCGGCAAGTGAGAACGTCGTTCCAGATGTCATTCAAATGGCCTCGGCTTTTTCACGGAGAACGTATTTTTGGATCTTGCCGGTCGAGGTCTTGGGCAGGGGCCCGAAGACCACGTGTTTCGGAGCCTTGAATGAGGCCATGTTCTCGCGGCAATAACCGATGACCGCCTCGGCACTGACCTCTTCGGCGTCCGGTTTCAGAGTGACGAAGGCGCAGGGCACTTCGCCCCACTTTTCGTCGGTCTTGGCGACGACGGCGGCTTCCATGACCTCTGGGTGTTTGTAGAGGGTTTCTTCGATCTCAAGGCTGGAGATGTTCTCGCCGCCGGAAATGATGATGTCCTTGGCCCGGTCCTTGATCTCGGCGTAGCCGTCCGGATGCAGGACGGCGAGGTCGCCGGTGTGGAACCATCCGCCGGCGAAGGCCTTTTCCGTCGCTTCCGTATTCTTCAGGTACCCCTTCATGACCGTATGGCCCTTGAGCATCAGTTCGCCCATGGTCTCGCCGTCGGCCGGCACCGGCTCCATGGTCTCCGGATCGATCACGGCCTGACCCGACAAGGTCGGGTATCGGACCCCCTGGCGGCCCATGCGCGATGCCTTGCTGGCACGGTCGAGGTCATCCCACTCCTCCTGCCAGGCGCAGAAGGTGGAAGGACCATAGGTCTCGGTCAGCCCATAGAGGTGGGTCACGCGGAAGCCCATGCGGGCCATACCTGAGATCACTGCGCTTGGCGGTGCGGCGCCGCCGGTCGCCACCTCGACCGTCTGGCGGAAGGTGACGATCGACTCGTCGGGAGCGTGCAGCAGCATGTTCAAGACGATCGGCGCACCGCACATGTGGGTGACGTGGTGATCGCGGATCAACGGGAAGATGAGTGCCGGGTCGACGGAGCGCAGGCAGACGTGCGTACCGCCGACGGCGGTGACGCCCCAGGTATAGGTCCAGCCGTTGCAGTGGAACATGGGTAGCGTCCACAGGTAGACGGAGCGGTGGTTGAGCCCGAAGACCAGGGCATTGCCGAGCGCGTTGAGGAAAGCGCCGCGGTGGTGGTAGACGACGCCCTTGGGGTTGCCCGTGGTGCCCGACGTGTAGTTTAGGCAGATCGCCTGCCATTCGTCCTCGGGCATGGCCCAGGCGTATTCGGGATCACCCTCGGCCAGAGCATCGTCGACGTCGATGACCAGGATGTCGCGATCGAGCTTTTCCAGCGCTTCCGATATGACGCCGGAAAACTCGCGATCCGTGATCAACGCCTTGGCCTCGCCGTGATCCAGGATGAAGGCGATGGTCGCCGCGTCGAGCCGGAAGTTCAGCGCATTGAGAACGGCGCCGGCCATGGGGATACCGTAGTGGGCTTCCAACATGGCTGGTGCGTTGGGCGACATGACGGCGACCGTATCGCCGGTGCCAATACCGCGCCCGCGCAGGGCCGAGGCGAGGCGCCGGCATCGTGCGTATAGCTCGGTATAGGTATAGGTCGCCTCGCCATGGATGACGGCGGTTTTCTCCGCATATACTGATGCGGCCCATTCCAGAAACGTCAGCGGCGTCTGCGGCTGGTAGTTGGCGGCGTGGCGCCCGAGTCCACGCTCGAAAATATGCTCTTCGGTCAACGGCTATCCTCCCCGCCGAATGCGATGGTGTTTTGCTACCTACCTATCACGATTGCGGTAAGGGAAAAAGCAAAGCGCGTTGCGATTTACCGCCGCCCACGCGCGATCTTTGCCAGCATCATTCCTCGATTTCTGTCAGCTGGAAGACGCCTTCCAAGATAGCGTCCACGATCGCCTCGATATCCGGCGCGAAAGGGCGGTCCTTGTCATAGAAGGGGACACGCGTGCGGATGGCGTCGTGGTGGACCTGGAACTTGGGCGAGGTCTTCATGGGCGCGTGCAGGTCGAGGCCCTGGGTGGCGGCGAGGAGCTCGATGGCGACGATGCCGGCCAGGTTGTCGGCCATGAGGAGCAGCCGCCTGGACGCGTGGGTGGCCATGGAGACATGGTCCTCCTGGTCGGCCGACGTGGGGACGTTGTCGACGCTGGCCGGATGGGCGAGGCCGCGGTTCTCGCTGGTCAGGGCGGCCGCGGTTACCTGGGCCAGCATGAAGCCGGAATTGAGGCCGGCTTCCTCGATGAGGAAGGGCGGCAGGCCGCTCAAAGCCGGGTTGACCAGAAGCGCCGTGCGCTGGCCCGACAGGTTGCCGATCTCGGCGGCGACGACGGCCATGATGTCGGCGGCCATGGCCACCGGCTCGGCGTGGAAGTTGCCGCCCGAGAGCACTTCGCCGGTGTCGGCGAAGACCAGGGGATTGTCGGTCACCGCGTTGGCCTCGCGTTCGATGATCGCGGCGACATGGTCCAGTTGTTCCAGGCAAGCCCCCATGACCTGCGACTGACAGCGGATCGAGTAGGGATCCTGGACGCGGTCGCAATGGACGTGGCTTTCGCGAATCTCGCTGCCTTCCAGCAGGTCCAGCAGGCGGGCGGCCACCGCCGCCTGGGCGCCGTGGCGCCGGAGCCCCTGGATGCGCGGATCGAAGGGAGCGGTGGAACCCTTGGCGGCGTCGACGGACAAGGCGCCGGCGACCAGGGCGGCATGGAAACAGGCGTTGATGCGGAGATAGCCGGAAATGGCGAGCGCCGTCGAGACCTGGGTGCCGTTGAGAAGGGCCAAGCCTTCCTTCGGATGCAGGTCGAGGGGCGCGATGCCGAGATTCGCTAATACATCGGTCGATGGCCGAACCGTTCCGCCCATGCGAATTTCCCCCTCGCCGATGAGGGCCAGCGACAGGTGGGCCAGCGGTGCCAGGTCGCCCGAGGCACCGACCGATCCCTGAGCCGGGATCACCGGATAGGCGCCCGCTTCCAACAGCGCGAGCAGGGTCTCGACGACGACGGGGCGGACCCCGGAATAGCCCTGGGCGAGGGCATTGGCCTTGAGGGCCAGGATCAGATGCACGCAGCCGTCGTCCAAGGCCGGACCGACGCCGGCGGCGTGCGAGCGCACCAGGCGGCGCTGCAAGTTGCGGAGCTTGCCCTGGGGGATGCTCTCCCGGGCCAATAGGCCGAAGCCTGTGTTGACGCCATAGACCGGCTCGTCGCCGGCGGCGATGGCGGCGACCACATCGGCGCCGGCCTGGACGACGGTCCGCCAGTCGCCGGTAAGGGCCAGCGACGGCCGCTCACTCAGCAATCGGCTCAGGTCCGGCAGGGTCAGGCCACCCGGCGCCCTCTCGATGGCATCGACCACGTTCAGTCCCCGATCATCGGCAGGTTGAGGCCGTTGTCCCGGGCGCATTCAACGGCGTCCTCGTAGCCGGCGTCGGCGTGGCGCATGACGCCTGTTGCCGGATCATTGGTGAGGACCCGTTTCAGACGCCGGTCCGCTTCCTCCGTCCCGTCGCAGACGATGACCATGCCGGCATGCTGCGAGAAGCCCATGCCGACGCCGCCGTGATGCAGGCTGACCCAGGTGGCCCCCGATGCGGTGTTGAGAAGGGCGTTGAGGAGCGGCCAGTCGGAAACGGCGTCGGAGCCATCCTTCATACCCTCCGTCTCCCGGTTTGGGCTGGCGACGGACCCGGAGTCGAGGTGATCGCGGCCGATGACCACGGGCGCCGAGAGCTCGCCGCTGTGCACCATCTCATTGAAAGCGAGGCCGGCCCTGGCCCGTTCGCCGAGGCCGATCCAGCAGATGCGGGACGGCAGCCCCTGGAAGTGAATGCGCTCGCGGGCCATGTCGAGCCAGTTGAGCAAGTGCGCATCGTCGGGGAACAGCTCCTTCATCCGCGCATCCGTCTTGTAGATGTCCTCCGGGTCGCCGGAAAGGGCGGCCCAGCGGAACGGTCCCTTGCCGCGGCAGAACAGCGGGCGGATGTAGGCCGGCACGAAACCCGGGAAGGCGAAGGCATTGGTCAGGCCCTCGTCGGCCGCTTCCTGGCGGATGTTGTTGCCGTAATCGAAGGTCGGGATGCCGAGATCATGGAAGGCGAGCATGGCCTGGACGTGGACCTTCATGGAAGCCCGGGCTTCGCGGACGACCCGGTCTGGATCCGTTTGACGCTGCCGCTCCGCCTCGTCCCAGGTCCAGCCGATGGGCAGGTAGCCGTTCAGGGGATCGTGGGCGCTGGTCTGATCGGTGACGGCATCCGGCTTGACGCCGCGTCGCACCAGTTCCGGCAGCACTTCGGCGGCGTTGCCGAGAAGCCCGACGGACAGTGCCTCGCCTTGGGAACATGCCTCCTCGATGACGGCCAAGGCCTCGTCGAGATCGTCGGCGCGGCGATCGAGATAACCGGTCTCCAGGCGCCGTTCGATGCGGCTCGCCTGGCATTCGACGGCCAGCATGGAGGCGCCGGCCATGGTCGCCGCCAGCGGTTGAGCGCCGCCCATGCCGCCCAGTCCGGCGGTCAGGATCCACTTGCCGGCGAGGTCGCCGCCGTAATGGCGCCGCCCCATCTCGGCGAAAGTCTCGTAAGTGCCCTGGATGATGCCCTGGCTGCCGATGTAGATCCACGAGCCGGCCGTCATCTGGCCGTACATCATCAGACCCTTCTGGTCGAGCTCGCGGAAATGTTCTCAGGTCGCCCAGTGGGGCACCAGGTTGGAGTTGGCGATCAGCACGCGGGGCGCTTCCGGGTGAGTCTTGAAGACACCAACGGGTTTTCCCGACTGCACGCACAGCGTCTCGTCCTCTTCCAGGCTCTTGAGGGTCTCGACGATGCGGTCGTAACAGTCCCAGTCGCGCGCCGCCCGACCGATGCCGCCGTATACGACCAACTCGTGCGGGTTCTCGGCGACCTCGGCATCCAGGTTGTTCATGAGCATGCGCAGCGGCGCTTCGGTGAGCCAGCTTTTGGTTGTGAGTTCAGTGCCGCGCGGACTCCTGACGTCGCGCACATTAGCAAATCGAACGTCGGTCATGGCCAATCCTCCCGCGGTCACGGTAAACCGAAAGTGAGTAGCTGTCATCGGAGACCTTCCCGTGAGGCAACGGCCCGGTCCAGCACATTTGAATTCGAATTGGCAGCCGATTCTTGTCATATCTGGACACAGCCGAGGCGGGAATATAGCCGGGCGACGCCCTTAATGAATGCCGGCTTCCCGATCGTCGCTCGTCGACGATAAGTCAAACGCGGATGAGGTACGGAACGGTGATGTCGAGAAACGGATTGCTTCTGGCGGCGGCGCTGGTCTTCAGCAGTGCCTCTGACGCCTGGGCCGAGGTGCGGGTCCGCACGTCGCTTCAAAGGGTCGACTATGAGCTTGGATTGGGAGAACCGGTGAGTTCCGCAGTTCGGCCTTTGTTAAGGAGCGGAACTTTCTTCACGCGTTTCGGGAAGCGCCCGGGGATCTCTCCGGTGTCGCCGCCGTACTTGACCCACAGTTCCTTGAAGTTCTTTTCCTCGATCTCCGGTGGATCGACGCCGTAGACGACCGCGACCAGCCCGCCATCGAACGCCAGAACGCCCGTACCGACACCTTTCCCCTTGAAGCGGCCCCTTTTCTGCCGGCCGGCGTTGCGGATCTTGCCGGTGACCAGCGCACTATCCTCGAAACAGCGGAGCCTGACTTCGCTTGTGCGGCCGAAACCGGACCAGCTGTAGTATCCCTGGCAGACGAGATTTCCCCGGGGATCCCTGTAGGCGAGATACTTGGGGCCGAGCGGCTTGATGCGGCCGTCGTAGGTGGTCATCCCCGCGAAGGTGAACCCCTTGAGACTTGAACCCTCAGAAAAGGACGCAGCACGGACCTTTTCCGTCGGTGCATCGCGGCCGATGACCAGCATGAGCACCGGGCTGGCGCTGCATCGGATTTTTCGGCAACGCTCGGTCGATTCGTCGAGTTGAATCTCGGCGACGGAGCGTGAAGCCGCCCCTGTCTTGCGCAAGAGACCGGTGACGTCATCAATCTCGACATGAGCCGAAGAGCAGGCGCTCAACGCGAGGATAACGATGGAAAGGGTCAAATAGCGCATGACGGTGACCTTTGGTTTGTATCCGAATCCTTGACGAACCGGTATAAGAACCGTTTTTCAGCCTGTCTAGTAGAGCGGGTTCATCGGCCATTGTCACCCGTAGACCGTCAATCCGTCCTTGATGACGGACGTGCAGGGGTTGGCACCGATGGCGTAGGCGAGGTCTGGCGGATTTTCGATATCGTAGATCGCAAGGTCTGCCGCCTTTCCGAATTCGAGCGTACCGATTTCGCTGTCGAGACCGAGCGCTTTGGCAGCGTTGCGGGTGACGCCAGCGAGCGCTTCTTCCGGTGTCAGCTTGAACAACGTGCAGGCCATGTTGAGCATCAGCAGGAGCGAACCGACGGGGGACGAACCCGGGTTGGTGTCGGAGGCCACGGCCACGGGAATACCGAGACGCCGAAACGTTTCGACAGGCGGCAATTTCGTCTCGCCGAGGAAGTAGAAGGCGCCGGGCAGCAGGACGGAGACGGTGCCGGCTTCGGCCATGGCCCGGGCGTCCGTTTCGTTCAGGTGCTCCAGGTGATCGGCGGAAAGGGCGCCGTGGCGGGCCGCCAGGGCCGCGCCGCCGAGGTCGCTCAGTTGTTCGGCGTGCAATTTGACTGGCAGGTCGAACGATCGAGCCTTTTCGAACAGGCGTTCGACTTCGTCCGGAGAAAACGCGATGCCCTCACAAAATGCATCGACGGCGTCGGCCAGGCCTTCGTTCGCGGCCGCCGGAAGCATTTCATCACAAACCAGATCCAGGTATCCGCCTCGGTTGTCGCTGAACTCGGGCGGTAAGGCATGGGCGCCGAGAAAGGTGGTGCGGACCCGCACCGGAAGGTCTTCGCCCAAACGCCGGGCGGCGCGCAGCATGGTGAGTTCGGTTTGCGTATCGAGCCCGTAGCCCGATTTGATCTCGACCGTGGTCACGCCTTCCGCGAGAAACGGCAAAAAGCGTTTTTGGGCCTGATCGAGGAGGCTGTTCTCGCCGGCCGCGCGGGTCGCCCGGACGGTGGCCAGGATGCCGCCGCCGGATCGCGCGATATCGGCGTAGCTCTCGCCGGCGAGACGGCGGTCGAACTCGTCGGACCGGTTGCCGGCATAAACCAGATGTGTATGGCAATCGATCAGGCCCGGAAGCAGCCAATGGCCGTTAAGCGCAATGATCTCCTCGGCCAAGTCCTCGGGATTGGCGGGCAGGTCCGTCGCCGCGCCGACAAAGGCGATGCGACCGCTCCTGGTGGCCAACGCGCCGTCGCGGATGGTGCCGAACGGCGTGTCGGCGCCTGCGGCCATCGTCGCCAGATGGCCGCCGATCCAAAGCTGGTCCCAGCGCTGCTCGACCACCGGGACCCTAGCGCATGACGAAGGGGTTGGGCGTTTCCGTCGCCGTCGAGATCCACACCGTTTTCGTCTGCATGAACTCGCGGATCGTTTCCTGGCCGTTCTCGCGGCCGAGGCCGGAACGCTTGTAGCCGCCGAAGGGTGCGAGGTAACTCACAGCCCGGTAGGTGTTGACCCAGACGGTGCCGGCACGGATGCGTTTCGGCACCTCGATGGCGCGGCGGATCGACGTCGTCCAGACACCGGCCGCCAATCCGTAGACGACATCGTTGGCGACCTCGACCGCCTCTTCCTCGTCCTCGAAGGGGATGATGGATAGCACCGGCCCGAACACCTCTTCCTGAGCAATGCGCATCTTGTTGTTGACGCCGGTGAATACCGTCGGCTCGACGAACCAGCCGTCGCCGCATTCGGGCCGTTCCGCCTTGCCGCCGCCGAGCACGCATTCGGCGCCGTCCTCGCGGGCGACGTCCATATAGCCCAGGATCTTTTCGTATTGCGGCTGCGTGGTCACCGGACCGACCTGGGTGTCGAGCGACATGGGGTTGCCCATCTTCGTCGTCTGGGCGAAGGCGACCAGCTTGTCGACGAACTCGTTGTGGTTGGACTTCTGGACGAGAAGCCGCGAGCCGGCGATACAGGTCTGGCCGGTGGCGGCGAAAATGCCGGAGATGGCGCCTTTGACGGCGTTGTCCATGTCGCAGTCGTCGAAGACGATGTTGGGCGACTTGCCACCGAGCTCGAGGCTGACCTTCTTGAGGCCGGCCGCCGCTTTCTCGTAGACCCGCGTCCCGCTCATGGGGCCGCCGGTGAAGGCGACCTTGGCGATGTCGTCGTGGCCGACCAGCGGCTCGCCGATCTCCGGACCGAAGCCGGTGACGACATTGACGACGCCCTTCGGGAAGCCGGCCTCCTCGACCAGTTTGACGAATTCCAAGGCCGAGGCCGAGGTGAACTCGGACGGCTTGAGCACCACCGTATTGCCGGCGGCGAGCGCCGGCGCCAGCTTCCAAGACGTCAGCAGCAGGGGCGAGTTCCACGGGCAAATGGCGGCGATGACGCCCAAAGGTTCGTAGCTCGTATAGGTGAAGTGGTCGGGCTTGTCGATGGGCAGAACCGAGCCTTCGATCTTGTCGGCCAAGCCGCCGAAGTAATAGTACCACTGCGGGATATACTTGAGCTGCATGCCCATTTCGGCGATCAGCTTGCCGTTGTCGCGAACCTCGATCTCGGCCAGGCGCTCGGCGTTCTCGGCGACCAGATCACCGAGGCGCCTCAGCATGTGGCCGCGGGCCGTCGCCGTCATGCCCGCCCAGTCTGCGCCGTTGAAGGCCCGTTTGGCGGCCGCGACGGCGCGCTCGACATCATCGGCCGTGCCCCTGGGCACCAGCGACCAGGGCTCGCCTGTGTAGGGATTGAAGGATTCGAAATACTCGCCGGACGACGGTTCCACCCATTCGCCGTCGATGTACATCTTCAGTTTTTCGAGTTCAGCCATGGAAGTTCCCCCCAGTTGATCGGCAACCGCCCTCAGGCGATGCCGTCCGGTCCCAACAAAGCCCGCCGAAAACGGTTCTTCAAATGAACCCCGTCCTTCGGCGGCAATACGAAATTCAGTTTTTCGGCGTGGACCTTGATGACGCGGAAGACGGGTCCCGGCTTGTCGAGGAGTGCCGGGCGTTCGCGCTCAAGATCGTCCTCTGTCTTAATGTAGGCGGCATCGGCAATTCCGCAACCGGCGGCGACGGTGACAAGGTCGGTGGTGAAGGCCGTGTGGGTCGCCTGCATGCCGGTCTCGCAGTAGCGCTCGTTGTCGAGGACGGCGATCGCCAGATTGGCCGGCTGTTGGACGGCAACGGTGGCCAGCGAGCCCATGCCCATGAGCATTTCGCCGTCGCCGGTCAGGACCAGCACGCGCCGTTTCGGTTGTGCCAGGGCGAGGCCCAAACCCATGGCGACAGCGCCGCCCATGGCCCCCCACAGCGGGAAATTGAGGTCCGTGTCACCGGCCGCCGTGATATCCCAGGCCGCCGAGCCGAGACCGGCGACAACCAGCAAGTCGCCGCGTCCGGCGAGCAGCCGTTTGACGACGTCGCGACGTTTGAGGTCAAAGGCTTGAGCAACCGCGGTCATTCCCCCGATCCTCCGTTGCCCGATCCACTGCCCGATTCGCTAAAAGTCTTGACCGGCATCAGGCGCTGGTTGAGCAGCACCGCGACCGCGCCGCCGCCGACGAACGCTCGATGCAACGCGGCGCCCGCTTGGGGCCCGACCTCGGCTGGGTCGGACACATCAACGGCGCTCACACCTGCCGTCTCCAGAGCTTGGGCCGCGGTTTCCCCCATGGGGTTCTGCCACGGATTGAACTCGTGCCATTGGCCGCGCATGGTCACGAACATGGCCAGCGGAAACCGGCAGGTCCGGGTCAGGGACAGCATGTTGATGCAATTGCCGACACCGCTCGATTGCATGAGCAGGACCCCGCGACGGCCGCCGAGCCAGGCGCCGGCGAGAAGGGTGATACCTTCCTCCTCGGTGGTCAGCGGGATATCGGCCATCGACTTTTCGGCGATACAGGCGTCGATCAGCGCCTGGTGACCGGCATCCGGCACGTAGGCGACCTGCGTTACGTCATTGGCCCGCAAGGCATCGAAGAGATGGTTCGGCCATTCCGTCATCGAAGTTGTTCCCCATTGGGCGAGTGCTTTTGCCGAGTGGAGAGGGTATATGGAATCCCACGTTCGTCAATTGGAGCGTCAATCGGGGCGTCGATCAGGGAGGCGACAATGCGCAACATGGAATTGCCGGGCCGCAACACGGTCCATGCCGCGAACGGCATGGCCGCCACGTCTCATACGGTTTCGACACTGGCTGCCGTCAACGTCCTGCAGTTGGGCGGCAACGCCATGGACGCGGCCATCGCCGCCGTCGCCGTGCAATGCGTGGTCGAACCGGGATCGACCGGTATCGGCGGCGACTGTTTCTGCCTCTATTCCCCCGAGGGCTCCGACGACCTCATCGCCTTCAACGGGTCGGGCAAGGCGCCCGCCGGCGCCACGGCGGATTATTTCGCGGACCAAGGCATCACCGAGATCGAGCGCCACTCGCCGCACTCGGTCACCGTGCCGAGCGCCGTCGATGCCTGGGACCGGCTGATCCGCGATCACGGCACCATGGATTTGGGCGACTTGTTGCAGCCGGCCATCGCACTGGCCCGTGACGGTTATGCGGTCGCCCCCCGTGTCGCTTCGGACTGGGCGGGCGCGGCCGACAAACTGGCGATCGATAGCGACGCGGCGGCGCGCTTCCTGCCCGGCGGGCGGGCGCCCCGGGCCGGCGAGAAGCACCGCCAGCCGGAACTCGCCGAGACGCTCTCCAAGATCGCCGAACACGGCCGCGACGCCTTCTACTCAGGGGCCGTCGCCGAGGACATGGTCGAGAAGCTGCAGAGCCTGGGCGGCGTCCATACCCTGGACGACTTCGCCGCTGTCGAAGGCAATTACGTGGAGCCGATCAAGACCGATTTCCGCGGCTACGAGGTCTGGGAATGCCCGCCCAACGGCCAAGGGGTGTTCGCGCTGCTTTTGCTCAACATCATGTCGGGTTTCGAGACTGCAGGCGTCGATCCTCTGTCGGCCGAGCGCCTGCACCTGGAGATCGAGGCCGGTCGCCTCGCCTACCAGGACCGCAACGCCTTCCTGGCCGACCCGTCGCAGGCCGAGGTGCCTGTGGAATGGCTGCTGTCCCAGGCCCATGCCGATGAGCTGCGCGCCCATATCGACCCGGAGCGCGCCATGGCCGACCTGCCGCCGGTGACCTTCCCCAATCACGAAAGCACCGTCTACATCTCGGTGGTGGATAAGGACCGCAACGCGGTTTCCTTCATCAACACGCTGTTCAACACCTTCGGCAGCACGCGTCTGGCGCCCAGATCGGGGGTCATGCTGCACAGCCGGGGCCAGGGTTTCGTCCTCGACCCGGCGCATCCCAATTGCATCGCACCCGGCAAGCGGCCGCTGCACACGATCATTCCGGGCATGCTGGTGAAGGGCGGCCGCGCCGTCATGCCCTTCGGCGTCATGGGCGGCCAGTACCAGGCCTTCGGCCACATGCACCTGCTCACCAAGTTCATCGACTTCGGTTTCGACATCCAGGAGGCCATGGACCTGCCGCGCCTGTTTCCCATCCCCGGCACCCGTGAGGTCGAGGCGGAGAGCGGCATCCCGGCCGAGACCATCGAACGCCTCAAGGCCATGGGGCATAACCTCGTTGAGCCGTCAAAACCCATCGGCGGCTCGCAGGCGGTGTGGATCGACTGGGACAACGGCACGCTCACGGGCGGCTCGGAACCGCGTAAGGACGGCTGCGCGCTCGGCTACTGAGCCACCGCCAGCGTCAACTTTTTCGATGCACTGAGCCGATTTCTTGCGCCGCCCGCCGGTGCGACACCACCTTGACATGCCTGCCAAACGAGACAGGTCTAGTCATAGTGGTGCGGCAGGAGGATGACGGGCAGCCATGAACGACGGGATCGCCATACGCCCGGCGCGCGCCGATGACCAAGCCGCCGTTGGCGAACTGATCAACACGATCCAGCGCCAGGAGTTCGGTATCCGGATCACTCTCGATGATCAACCGGATCTCGCCGACATCGAGGGCTTCTACCGCCAAGGCGCCGGCGACTTCTGGGTCGCCACCCACGGCGGGCGCATCGCCGGGACCGTCGCCTTGATCGACATCGGCGGCGGCCAGGGGGCCCTTCGCAAGATGTTCGTCCACGAGGATTACCGCGGCCGGGACAAGGGCATCGCCGGGGACCTTCTCGACGTCCTCATGGGCCATGCCAAGGCCAGGGGGTTTCTTAGGCACGACGCCTGAATTCCTGACGGCGCATCGCTTCTACGAAAAGAACGGTTTCTCCCTGATCGACCTAGAGGATCTGCCCGAGAGTTTCCCGCGCATGGACGTCGATACCCGGTTCTACCGGTTCGACCTCTGACGCAACCTAAAGGCCGAGTTCGGCCCGCACCGCCTTGGTCAGCTTGGCCGATATGATCTCGTGGGCCTGGCTGATGTAAGTGCGGATGTCGTCGTCACCCATGGCGTCCGGTTCCTGGATCTGCACCCATTTGGCCCGCGCCAGATAGGGCGCCGGGATGATGCCCGGCTGCTCGCAGAGGATGGTGTAGCTCAAGTCCGTGCACTTGAAGCTGATCTTTTCTTCCATGCCCTCGCCCCAGATCGAGCAGATGGCGAAGATCTTGCCGCCCACCTTCCACACCGACGAGCCGCCCCACTGGATGACGTTGGTGGTGCCGGTCAGCGCACCGCAGAACGCGTCGAATTCGTCGCGGGTCATGGGGGAGAGGCCTTTCGTGCCAACGATAGGGTGGTAAATGTTTATGTTATGTTCTTTTTTTAGTCAACTCCGAACGCTAATTCCGGGTTTCCCTTTCACCACGAGAGTGCCGACGAGCCAATCGTGGGCGCCCTGATTACGAGGGGAGTAAACGATTATCAGACACGAAATAATGGGAAGCAAAATACCCGGTACAATGACGGTTCCATATATCCAGGCGTCTAAATAGTAATGGGGCTGTCCTAGCTAAGCGAGATGCTTGGGCTAGGATTGCAGGATGTATGCGAGAAGAAGCCGGCTCAGTGGTTGGAAGCGTGATCGTTTGATGGAGCACTTTGTGGCGGCGACG
>Ga0056114_1000147_pt1 | contig 19694 bp, 13 predicted proteins | sample WorMetHERISLAND1_FD_77005 | JGI IMG/M metagenome (GOLD analysis project Ga0056114, IMG submission 77005) | Marine gutless worms symbiont microbial communities from Max Planck institute for Marine Microbiology, Germany - Olavius loisae HERON... ...
ACGGATGGACAGACGGACGGATGGACATATGTATTATTAATTGTATGGTGCACTCACGAATGAATGAAAAAGTGCCATGAAACTACACAAAAACCTAAACAACCAATCACGACACCTGCCTTCATATGCATAAATGAAAGCAAATAAAACTAAATTGTGGTTTAGCAACCTTTTACAGCATCCTGCCAGAAAACGGATAAAGACTACTCAACAGCTCCTGGAGACCACATAACAAGCCCAAGAACAATACACAAGCCTAAACAACAATACAAGAAAACCAACAACATACAGGGTGGGCCAGCTAAAGTAAAGCCAACTTACATTTGTGCTGGTAACGTTTGGTACTTGAATGTATAGATAAAACTTCAATGGTTTTTTGGCAAATGTGATAACAGTTTAGCTAGACACACACCTTGGGAAGCACAAAAATTTAATGTCTGTATCTGTATCAATACACTGCAGGACCAATATTGGTATTATCGTCAGATGGTGCCACCAACGTCAGGTATTTTTGCCCTTTATGCTGTCTGTCTGCAGCAGTCACGTTGATCGCATGTGGTGCCATCAAGCGGGTTAAGTGTTTATTATGACAAAATTTGCATAAAATTTGCATCACACCACTTCTTGTTGTATATAGTTTAAATTTGCCAAAAATCATTGAATTTTATCTGTGCATTCAAATGCTACCAGCAAAAATGTAAGTCGGCTTCACTTTAGCTGGTCCACCCTGTATGTACAAAGCAAAACCAATAAATCTAAAGCATCCCTCAGGACACATTTCATGCCATCCAGCTGAACTGGAGTTTAACAACTCAGCCAACACTATCTAGGTCATTTCGGAGGAAGTCTTCACAGCCAATCACTTGACTGATACTGACAAACAAAACAGTACAAGAACAATACACCTAAAATACTTCAGAAACAAACAATGCAGAATACAGCAAACAAAACTATCCTGGTTCAGTCGCCTCTTGCGACACTCAGCCAAACGTGATGGGCTTATCCTATGCCACACTCCCAGGCCCACATGGGGCCAAAAAGCAAATCAAGCAGAACGTAGAGCCTAGGGGCCTGCAAGAAGCTGAAAACTATGCAGCAGCATACGAAAAGAAACGACAAAACGTAGAAACAAGGAACCAATATGCAAACTCAATCCACATCTATACAGGGTGCACTGCAGCAATTGCTCCACAATAAATTAATACCAAATTCCAGCTACATTTACATTTATCATGCAATAAATAAACCACAAAGATGTCAGGCTTGCCAACTCATAAATACGGATGCATCAATTTTAAAAAATTTTCTACCGACTGCCTATGACATTTCTAGACAGCTGGCGACCCAGAAAATCTCCCGATGTCGACAACATTTACAATGAAACAGATTTATAATGCAATGTAAACAATGAAAACGTTCATTGTTTTCACTTTCACCAGATCATGCATGTGACATCGTCAGCGCTAGAGATCAGGAGATTGGCAAAGCAGAGTCGGTGAGCAGTGACATTAGACGTCATCGGTAACTGAACACTGAAGACAATCAGTCCAATTCCTCCGACGGATGCAACAACTCGGCCTGTAAGCAGCACACACAACAATAGATCTAGCAACTCTCTGTTGGGCCACTGGCTCCAGCCAGGCTGGCTGAAACATATCAGACAGCAGGCTTGGCATGGGTAGATGGCACAAATACCCATACTACCACCCACCAGCAGCCACTGTGCTTTATAATAGTCTCTTGCCTATCACTGGTTAAAATAAACAACAGCATATCAAAATTCCTTTTAAAATTAAGACAAAATGATAATTAAGCCTGCATCTTACAAAATATTCAAGCACATCACTTGCTGCACAGAAATAACGAAAGCACTATAAAATGGCAGCTGACTGCAAAGTCACTGAAAATGAGGTGAAATGATTCAGGCCAAAGGCTAGGCTTAGAACTAATCAGAGCATCGGCAGAACTTCTGCTAATGCGCTGGATGTTGTAGTCACGATAGTGGATGAGATGACCTCAAACAGAACACATGGATGAAGCATTGTAGGCTGCTAAAGTGCCTCGGTGCCAAGCAATGGACGACAATCGTTCATTCATTCACACTGCTGCTGCCACTTGGAACAGTCTGCATGATTCACTCAAAGACACTACTCTTTACTACCTTGTTTTAGAATCACCTTGAGACATTTCTCTTCTCTGAACAGCAACACACTCAGCGTGTCAGAGGTCGTTAAGCAATACCACGCTGTATAAAGCTACACTTTACTTGCCTACTTACTGTACCCAGTAGACCAGTCATGATCAACACACCGTCCACTTCATTGGCTCATTGGTCGCGACCAGCCTGCACGCGACTGGTGTAAACAGCGTGATGATCTGTGTAACTCTCTGTGAATGCTTCGAGTCCACCGGCCAGACCAGAGTCAACGTCGGCTTCTTCTCAAGCTTCTCAAAAGTGCAAGATTCTAGCTCAAGTCTCTACAGCGAAATGTCAGCACATTCACCAGCTCCCGTTAATCACATTCTGTAAACATTAAAAATTAAGCAATAAGTAAAACAAAAACAAAACACAGCACGGATTACAGCTATAATATCAACATAGTCACTAGGCGCTGCAGTCTCCAAATCTCAATCAATCAAACAGAAAAGTTTTAACGCTCAACAGAATTGGAGTACAGTCAGATCTGATCGATGGGGTCAAACGGAAAAGTGTTGCACAGATGTGGTTTGGCAACAGAAAATGCCCGATCATCAAGACAGGTGACACAGGTAACAACGAGACAGATAGGAAATGTCTGACGATCATAGTTGATGATGGCCTGTCAAAGCAACACGCTTACAGTCATCAACCAGGTACTGTTCAGCTGATGGTCTATGTACCTCACAGTAGACTCGTTTGATGACGCCGAGCTTGATGATCATAACGTCAAATGAATGATCGAGCACGTTCATTACCATCGCTCGCTCATACAACGGCCCACTCTCCTGACACCACACACACAGACATACCACTGTACAGTGACAGAAACAGAGAGGCAACACATCCAAAGAATGAAGTTGACCAGAAGAACACGAAATGTAACGATATATTGTAAAAGAATGTACAGGCCCGATACAAATGAAGGCCAAAAACTAGCGGACAACTGGCTAACAAGCACCATAAACTTGCAATGAAAACAGTGTATGTGTGGTGGCTTCATCCAGCTGAGTTGGTTATGGTTTAATATCATGCTTGATACATTGCGGGTAATATTGGAGAAAATCTTCCCAGCCAATCTCTTGACTGGTGCAAAACACCCAGCCTTCTCAACCAATTGCTTGGCTGATATTGAAGAAAACTAAACATAATTGCAACCAAAAACACACAAAAACCTAAACAACCATTCAGGAAAACTTCTAGCATATGCAAAAACTGAAGCAAATGAAATGAAAGCCTGGTTTAAGGGCCTTAACGTCATCCAGTAGGGAAAATGGATCAGACATAGTCTACAGCTAACAGGGTCTGGGGCCGAGGGGTGGAACACAGCCAGAACCAATTCACTACTACAACAAATTCAAAACTTCAATAAGTGGGCACAGGTAAGACAGTGAACCAATGTTAAAAGATGTCACAGCAAATATGAGATCAAAATTATTCCGAGTTGCACAGCACTAGAACGGAATGACAAGTTACCCGGACGAAGATGGCGAAGAACAGTTCAGAACTGAGCTCGGAGACGCGCTTTGCAGCGAGTTTCTTGTCATTGGAGAGATCACACTGAGCCTGGAGCACAGGGGCCTCAGTCGTAGGTCGGTCAGTGTAGTCTGTTGTCACACACATACAGGACATGAACACAGGCTGTCAGCGGCACACAGTAATGTACAGCTAGACTGTCACCGAATGATTCAAGCTTTTTTATTTCTTCTATGAAACTTATACCAGCAAGCATGACAGCTGTTAGCATGTGACTGCCTCAGACCCTCAACAGTTAGGTCAGCAGTTTTTGTCGCGACAGTCAGCGTATCATTTTATATTTGTTATTAAGTACAGCGTAACTAACACAGTGTACACAAATACACTGCACCATCACCCACTCCAGTCAACTAAACACACGACTTACAATATGACAGAAACAGTTTAATATGCACTGAACCGCTGATGGTATGGATGGTAGGCTTAGTCTAGTACAAGTAACTACAAACTAAAAGCAAAAACAACGAAAAAATGCAAGAAACTATAAACATAAAGAAAAAGACAGTGGTCCAGCGTGACTCTGCTGGTGTACTGCACCACTCAACAGCAACAGCTAAGTAAGTAAGTAAGAAAACTTATGAGAAACAGCTTTAACAGTTAGTCACAAGGCACTACGATCTCAGCACCTGAACAAAAATATCCTTAGTAGCTGTTTAAACTGTTGAAATTCGATGACAGCTTGTCACAAATCAGCTGGAAGGCTGTTCCACAGCTTTGAATCTGCTGCTGAAAAACACCTGTCTCCATAGCTGCTGTATGTTCGCCTCACAACGCATGTCCTCGATGTGGCAGAACGCAGCTGACGACAACCTTCGTCGGAGACCAACTGACAGATAGGCTGGAGCCATGCCAGACAGCTAGACACTGGTAGGTACATATACCCACCTGCGTTATCTATGACCTTGCTGGAATTTAGCTATGATGTTTGATCTAAAGAAAACTTGGATAATGTGGCCATCAGTAAATGAAAGGGTTCAACAATGTATTAATATGTTTTTTTGACACAGTCTACCATCATGACAATGCAGTTGCAGCAGAGCACACTGTGTGATAAATGCCAGCCTACAATGCCATGTAGTGAAGTAATTCTCCGACCGAAATACTCTGAAATGTCCGACTTAAATCAGTGAGCCTCTCGAAACAACGCTAAACAACACAACTGCTGTTTGATTGACTGATTGACTTGCTGTGATAACGGCACTGATGGCGACTCACGGAGTGCAGCTGAGAGCAGTCGATGAACCATGATGTCGGGATAGCGTCTGATCGGTGATGTGAAGTGTGTGTACAGAGGCACGTTCAGTGCGTAGTGGAGATATTCCGACTCGTCGGCCAACATGCCAGCACAGAAGTACAGCGCATTCTACAACCACAATAAATAAATGGTAAATGGCTTCCGATATTATAGAGCGCTGGAAAGCGTTAGCATAGCTTCAGCTTTGTCTACCGCTCTTACCATTTACCCATGCCAGATCCGAGTCCATCAACGCTGACAGTCTAAACTTAGACAATGTCACTAATATCAGTACATAAATATAAACTTACAGAGTAAAAAATGCTGAGCAGTTGCAACAGACTGGCAATAAAGAGCGTGGAAACATGACAATGAACTGAACTACAGTCGAATCCGGTTAAGCGCACGGCCTTCGGCCTAGAATAAAATGTGCGTTTAAGCGGAGTGTGCGCTTAACCGTAGCAGCCCGCCGTGCACCATTAAGGCAACCCCTCCTCCCCACATGCACGCACACACCATCAGCTGTAGTCCAGACACCCGTTGGCCTCCAGATACGCACGCAGCATGCGTAAACTTTGAACGGCGTCCGAGAACCTGGCGGTGATAATGTCTGCCTGGACGTCGCTTGAGTCAACAGTCGTGCCGTCGACACGTCGTCCGACCCCCTTCCCTGCTGTCAGCTGCCACTGCCACCTGTATCTCAGCACAGATCTCGGCGTCTATTATCTGCTGGTACGGCGATGTACGTCGTTATCTATGTGGAGGAAACGTGCAAACTCCTCCGACTGGCAGGAGAATGGCCATCTCGCCGAGTGAATCTACTCCACGGCAGCCCAGCTGCAGCAGCAGAGGTTGCAGGCAGGCACTGTGGGTGATCTCGTCCTGAAAGTCATGCGTGAATGCGGCGGTGGCGGGAGGGGAGAACAGAGCCAGGGCCAGTGCCGTGCAAGTTGATTGACGCTTTACAGCAGCTCAGCGGCATCTGTCGCAAACCCGTGAAGCCACCTGACGGCCGTGCATTTAAACAGAGTGAAATGCCGTTTAATGAAGGCAAGCGGGACTGCACACGCACGTGCGCTTAAGCAAAATGTGCGCTTATCGCTGGTGCGTTTAACTGAAGCTTATGTCCCATCATTTAGCTGTAGGAGAAACGGGACCGCAGCCGACGTGTGCGCATAACCGGAGTGTGCGCTTAAACGATGTGCACTTAAGTGGAGTCGACTGTAATGTCAAGTAACGATGGCACTAGTTATCATTGTAACTAGTATGTAGAATCAACAGTGTATAAGTCAACAATGAAAGACGAGACCTGCATTGGCCGTGAGCAGAGAGAGACAAGAATCTGAACTTTGGCTTTATCGTCCACGCTGTCACCGTCAAGCGCCAGTATAGATTGCTACAATCAGACCAGCCAACATCAGCTATACTCACGTGTGTAATGGAGTACATGTCGATATCAAAAATACACCATTTTCCTTTGGATAAAATGTGATATTTCTAAGGCATTTTTTCCGACTCGTGACAACTGCAAAATGGAAAAAGGTCAGAGAAACATGATGAAATACCCGATAAATTTCCTTTGACTTTAAACTGTTTTATTAAAACTTAAATGAAATGAAATAAATCAGGTAAAACATTTAGGCATTCCTGGCTGACAGTGGCATAATAAACGACGCTTAATAATCATCGACATAACTAGACACAAAGACAATAAACTTGCAAATATAACCTGCAAAGCTCCGGCACTACTGGCATCGAGCTCTATTCCAAAGTTTGTGCACACTTCCATCTGAAATAACAGAAATTTCACCACTACAATCAGAAAACAGTGAAACAACTCATTCAGACAACAGCACCGCAAGACAATTATGAACATTTCACTGGATGCTGAGTGGTCGCACAGTACCAGAAATTTTCTTTTCTTACCTTTCTTAATAATTGCAGCCACAGAACAGTCAAAGTGCTCCACTCTGTTCTGACACAATGACGAGTGCAACGATAATCCCACTACCATCTGCAACATGGCTATCATAAGTATTGGTTTCAATCTGTTCAGCCAATATGACATATCTCTCATGTATCCCACACACTCGACTAACAATAGCATTATGTTGACTGCTGAAAGACATGGAATATAAACACATACGATTTTAAAAATACAGGGATGACCTCAGAATGTGTCGGCCAGGTGGATCACACATTTTCTTGTCATGTGTATATCCATGATAATTTGTTCTATAATGAAAACACAGCCACGGCAACACCATCAATCATCCAGACTTTGTGCTTACAAGTTCGTCAATCATGCGAGTCTGAGGTGGTGGATGTCGCCTCAACACGGCCAGGTGACTGAACTTCTTCGTTATGTGATGAGCGACCGCCATGTTGGCCAGTAACATAAACTCCTCAATCAACCTTCACCAAAACACACACAGAGTCTTAAACCCATGCAACACTCGCGGACATCTGGTAAACTGGAGAGCCAAGGCGAGAACTAATATGGATGACAAGAATATAATCTACTCATGTGATCAATTAGTGCCATTTGACAACTGCTGTGCTGTGAACACTGGTCAATGGTACAGTGTACAAACGGTTAAGACAGTGAACTTGCAATGGCGAAGCAGCTGATGCCAATTCGACGCAAATTGTAACAATCGTCGCAAGTTAATTTGCACCCAGTCATCTAGTGAAGAAGATGAAACCAAATGATAGCAATACAGACAAAAAACAACAAGAAACACAACAAAGTATATAACTGTAGGAGTGAGCAAGCAATAAATCTCTGTTGTTTAGTGGTCGATAACCAATATGATCAGCGATCACCCACGATTCACCTGTGTCGTGGTTAAACCAATCAACTGATACTGACCGGTTGCTGTCCTTCTGCTGGTAGACAGAATAGCCGCATGGCAATCCTGTTTCACTGTTAAGAGAGAACTGAAGCTTGACTTGGTCCAACCTCAAAGCTCCGTCGTCAAAACGCTTACGACGTAGATTCACTGCAATCTGACACATACGACTAATCTCACGTTTTTTGTGCAAACTCTTAAACATATGCAAATATACTCGACAACATCATATTGTCACAGATGTACTTCCACAACACAACATCTGTCCATGGCTCAAACTCTGTCTAGTGATTGTGTTTTGGTGCAAATGCGGAAAAAGGTCGAACTTACTAATGCAATAATAACATCAACATGAAAAGACACTGTTGATCACGATCTGTTGACGAGGCCTTTGATGAGATAATGGGATAATGCCATCGGAGAAGTCGATAACAACGGCTGGCATGAGGATTTATGCAGAAGTACCCCAGCACATAATGTCATTAGGAGACAGTAATGTCAAAGTGATGACAGTGACGACACAAATAATAAGAGTTATGATGCCGGCAGCGACAACACAACACTGTGACAGTGGCGACACCTGATGAAGCTGAAGAACTCGTTGTTTGATGTCAGACACAGTGAACCCACCAGACAACGGAGGCAGCTGATCTTCAGTCCAGTCACGCGACGGCTCTTCAATGAAGCCCTGAACAACAGTACAAGACAGAATCCTCCCAGACTTTTTATCATCTACACTGGCACAGTACTCTGCAGCAGTTACAGCTCAAATGGTAGATAATACATGTCCCACCTCCTTGTTTCAGCCACATTACAGCACCCTGCTTGGTTACCAACAACTCAACTGATTTGTGACAAAGGCAACGGCTTGCGACCAGCTTGAACTGGGCTTAATGGAGAAGTGCTGTAGCTAGAAGTCAAACACAATACGTGTGCACTGCACACCTGAAGCGGTACATTTCTCAACACTCGGACTGCATTTCAATCTGACACACTCCAAAACTGAGCAAGGAAATTGAGAACTACAGATGCACAATCAACTGAGACTGAAAATATAACATATGAAATTTATCAGCATAAATTTGAGAAAACTGACGACAATGATACCTGAGCATGTTCATAGCTGAGCTTAACACAAGATCGTATGATCGACCGGCCGAACCATTCACTCACAATCTACAGTAACACAGGCCACAATACTGCAGCAGTCAGTCTCACAGCAGGCAGAAGAGATTAACCCTTTGATGCCCACTGTTGCCATATGGGTACAGCTATGAAGCATCCTGAGCCAGACTGGGTTAAGCCGGCATCTGTAATTTTTGACATCCAGGCACTCTGACACGGAGGCGTCAAAGGGTTAAAAGTCAATGAAATCATTGAAAACACAACAACACTTTCTCCCAAGATCACAGTTTGCAAGAAAAAAATTCAACAGCTAAAAATTCAAAACATTATAGTTCTAGTGTGAAGACTTTTTGAAACAGTTACACTGCCAAACTGTCACAAATAGTAGTAACAACTGGGGCACAAGCACAGTAAGTCTACAACACACCATGGTGCCAAAAACATCATCCAGATAGAGATTTCAACAGAAGTCTTGCAGACAAAAGCACATAACCACTGGCTTAACAGTAGTCATTTGACTGATTCAGAAACCATCGAACCGTCATGAAATTCAATCTCACCTCGCCAGCTGCAGTCATTTGCCAGACAACTGAGAAGGTGAGACGATCTTCAGCTGGATTAAGACTACATAACTCTTCACACATCAGGCGAGGCAACATTGGTATCACCTGCCAACAGCATGCACCAACACTTCTCAGTGCCACACTGAATCATATGACCTCTGATTGATGGGTTGTGACTGAGAGCAAAGTATCAGTAGTCATATTATTCACACATAGTGGTGGTACCTCATGGTAATCATTCAGACAAAAGACGAACTACTTCTCACTGAGTTAAGGGCAGTTTTTAGCAAACTACAGAACATTCAAAGATTTTACAATGGTACAAACAAGTACCGCATGTACAGAACAGATTTTACCATTAGAGCTTCAGAGTTAAGCTGTAATATGCCTGTCCCATATGTTAGTAGCAGAAAGTAGAGTCTAGCACGTTAAGTGTGTCTCGATGACGTACTTTCTGCACAAGGTAAACACTGGTGGTGCGGTTTGATGCGATCTCATCAAGTGCAGTGTCGGGCTGAACAAAGAATGATACGTCGGCTATGTGAACACCCACTTCAAACAACCCTGTAACAGAGTTGACAAACAATCTCATAACTTTTGCGCAGCTGCACACTGCACAAAATCTTCACAATGAATTTGAACCAGTATATAAAAACTGTGTACGCTATTCGTTAGATTTAGTGCCACTAAATTTGTGGACTGACAGGAAAAAGCCACACAGTTTGAGAAACCAAACCCTACCAAGGGCACACAATCTCTGCCAGTTTCTGGCAGCCACCTGTAAACCAACCTCTTTGGGTGTTTATTACATCTACGGTACTTCTGTAGTTCCTGTGAAGTGACTCTGTCATTATTAAACACTTTAATCGATCATATTACTTACTTACTTACATACATACTCCACTAAGAGTAATCCATTTGCAATCTAACACCCACCACAATGTTTTTGTTTCCAGTACATTTGTCAGATGCTGCTAGGCAGTTTAACGTAGTTACCTCTGTCAGGCAAGTTGGTCACAGACCGGTGTCTCTTTACAACAACTGACAACACATTTGCCTTCATCATACGAACTTAAAAAAACTGAGGCTGTTAAGCTGCAATAAAACTGAAGCAGCAGACTGTGTAGCTGGTCAAAGTTATGAGCATTTCTAATAAACTCAACAAATGAAACTAATTAACAGTTGTTCAATCAGTTCACTGACAGTGAACAGCATGTGGCCTGGAAAATCCTGCCTTGGAAATTCCAAAGATTCCCCTCAGGATGTTCCAGTCTTACACGGAGTAAGGTGAGTGGCAGAAAGTGACAGATGCTATAATAACAAGCTGACGACAGCAGCAGGACCCACCATCACCAATGTCTTCACATGACACGGCATCATCCAGATCTCTCGCTGTGCTAGGATCAATCGTGAATATACACTGTGACCGCAGATCACGTCTATATTCAAACTCTCGCTGAGGTATTGACCATGGCAAGTCCTTCGGCAGACAGTCCAGCACCTGGGAACAACAATAACATATGTCGCTGTATTATCCCTCAACACTGTTGGGATAAACACATCTCTGATACTAATGTCAACACAATAGCGAGCTTTCATTGCAAACTCTAAACATTTTAGCCAATCACGACAGTTGTCCCAACGCCAGCTCACGGTACGGCCATCTTGTGCTGGCCAGTCTAAATTTAGTACCTGGGTATGATCCACTGACAACAGTTCTGCACAATATGTCGGATCAGTTTAACGTTTTAAAGAACTGTTTGGTATCACACAGCTGTATAAATTCTTTCAATTGCAGTTATTTGCCAGCAACATAGCAATGCTGAGTGATAAATATGTTATCAGTAATATATTATCAGTCATCATTTCACACAGATTATGTTTATATTTCAAGGTCGCTGTTGCAACATATTTCCAAAGTTCAAGTTCGTACTTAATCATTACTCATACGTCTTTGCAAACGTCTATGACAATGTCTATAGAGTTAATGAAAGGCAAGTGGCAACAGTCATGAGAGTTGTGTGCTTACAGACCTGACCAGAGTAATGTTTATTACAACAGTAATAACCAGTGTTACAAGAGACCTCCTGAGTAAATTCGGATGTGTCGATGCTGTATTGCATCAACATTCCTTCAGTCTCTGGTTCAACTTCACCAGCTTCACCGAGACTTCGCACTAGATGTCTGCATACAACCACCACAAACAACTGACATCAAAATGTACTCAGTATCACATGTAGTCTGTGCTGGGAGCTGTTTTACTACTGGGACGAGTTCGCGAACAAAACCTCTCACTCAACGCTACTATAACGAGTCTCTCACACCTTTCATCGACACTTGTCCTTCACTACAGATGACTGTATTCACAAACCTACATCAGCAACTGCCTCCGACAATATCTTAGTCAACCTCTGTCTTTAACAATCAATTCACTTTGTTATCAACCAAAAAAATTAAATATGAAACAAATCAGATGTCCACGGGTATATGTTCTGTAGATGCATGAACACAGATCTGTTCTCAAAAGCCGGATACTGAAGTGAAGTGTCAGAATAACTTGGCCTGAAATTCTTCCGTTTAACATAAACCTAAAGTTGAAAGTCACTTATTCACGTTCTGACCAGCAAATGTAAAGAAGAAATCTCACTGCACTACAAGGGTCTGAAACATAGTGTGCTTACATTAGCAGCAGGCACAGAGCATCTGCTAAGATTAAGATTAATGTTCAGCTTCTGCTAAGTACCAAATGAGTACAGTTGTAAGTCACTAAAACATCAAAAAGATATCTTGTTGGAACAGTTCAAATGTTTCAGAAAAAAAACCGAAGCACACAACTGGACATGCTACAGCAGTATTAAGTGTGTTTGAATGGTAGCCTAAATGATGATGTGCAAATGTCCGTCTTGCTACAGAGCTGTGTTGACGGCAACGGGACACATATCATGACAGCTAATAACACTCAGAAACACCAACCCTTTTGGCATTGGCATATTTTCATCCCATTCAGTAATCCGTGCAACAAACAGTGTGCTCTTGAAGTCATCAGGTCGCTGCATGAAACCTACATCAAGTGCAGGCAGACACATGTAAATACATACCAGTAGCACTGACTGGGGCACAGAATAGTAGATAACTTCTTCAGTCAATGAGACCTTCATGGCACATAATCTCTATAAGGCAGCACATCTGATGTGCACTACACTCATGAGACTGCGGTTTTTCCAGTTGATTTATCAGTAGAGTTCACTGATTCTGATCTTAGATCTCCAAAGAGTCGCATGTAATTCCAGTGCACTGACAAATACAAGGTTTGAGATGCGAGATGTCCCGCGTAATATCGTTGACCTGGCAAACCCAGGTGTGGTAGCAGCGTGACCAGCCAATGACTACTGCCTAAACGCTAAGGAGCGTAAGCTTCTATTCACTCTGTCTACGTGTTCTGTTATTACTTTTTGTCAACATTTTTGACTTCAGTGTTTGACATGATGTTCATCATCAATGAGACTGGTTAGACTTGCAGTTTGTGCCACAAGGCAAAGTTACTGTAAGCCAAGAGAAATACGCCTTACTGCAATTTTTCAAACAATACAGCTATTGCAGTTATACTAGCTAACTACACACAGAGTACAGATTAGAAAACATGAAACTTGATTATCCAACGAACAAGATAACCGATATCAAAAACATGTTTACATATTTACACAAATTCAGCAATTCATCTTAGTAAAAACAAAATTTACTTCTAGCAGAACCTAAAAAACAAAACTGGCAGAGAACTGAAGACGAGAACTGTTCTATATGATCCAAGAGATGTGTGTACCCTGAGGGCAGTCTGACATTGGGACGATGATTCTTGAAACTCGATGGTCGGTCGGAGCAAATAGTGCCGCCTGCTGGCTGTTATCTGCCATCAGTTTGATGTTTCCCGACGCAGCACGACTGTGCTTTCTCTCCACGATATACACGACCTAATCAATCAACAATATACACCATCTAATCAATCAACACTGCCTTGTTGATGGCCATTGCAGCACTATATGTCTCTTCTTCAGATATAGACAAAAAACTGAACTCACATCAAGAAAAAGACATTACAACAATTAGCATCAGTGAATAGATCAGACCTTTCCAGTGCGGATCAGTTTGCTGTTGACATGGCTGTCGGCAGTGTCATCTGTAAACAGTTGTCTAACGACTGCACTGCGATGGCTCATTGCCGCGACCTCACCAACTGTTACACAGCGGGCTGCAGCCTGTGCATTCGTCTTCTGTGTTGAATTCTCACTCACAGCAGCTGCAGCCGCTGAACATCCACAACCACTACTCATGATTCCTTTCTACACAGCTTCTACAACTATTTCTTTCAGTCACAACAAATCAACTGGCTGCAAACTGCCATATTGCTTGATTTTCCCCCGAAAAACTTTTTAATTTGTTGCCAGCTGTTTCATGTCTGGAATCTGCTGAGTCAAGTGTAAAGTAGTTATGTGCTGACTCAGTGATGTAAATAATACCTATTATATAGACCACTTAATGGTCACATCTGCACTTGTGCACGTTACGAGCTGACTTTACAATTATGATTATATCACGTGATCAGTATGAAGTAAGTGAAAATTTAACCTTTTTGTACCAAGGTTAGCTATCTTCTATGCAACTTTCAGGGAGTTGAAAAGAACAATCTATTGTGATCAAATTAACTGCTATGTTGACGTTTGACATTAACTGCCATATCAACTCATAAAAGTGATCACTGGATGCCCACTTATTTCCACTTTACGAGCTATATTGCGAATAAACTAATGAACAATAATGAACAACAAACCATCAATAAAAAACAGAATGACCACATTATCCTGCGACTTGGTTGGGACAATTAAATTACACTTTTACTGCACAAAAGAAGCCACATTAACCCAGACAATAAGTGACATGTATACACTAGTCTGCTGTATCACCTGATGACGGTGTTGTGGCATTCTTCTTTGCAGTCCTATTCCTCTTCTTTCTACTGCGAGACGACGTCGGCTTCTGTGGGTCCGCAGGCTGGTGGGGACTGACTGCGTCTGTCGATGAACACTGCAGTGGACTGTCTGACTGGACTGCAGGAGATGCACTCGGTGAAGTAAGAACTGACAAAGTCTCATTAGATACACAAGATGACACTGTCAAACTGGCAGCTGATGACTGCGAAGAAATTTTCGTGTGAAAATCAGGTTTACACGTCTCGTCTTCAAGGGACGTGTTGGCAAACTTTGCAGCAACTGACTCAGACTCAGAGTGTTCTAGATTAGAACCAGAACCCATCGTTCCATTAACAACTGTCGATTCATCTTCTTTCTTGTCGTCAGAATCATGCACCGTACAACAATGAGACGACTCGAGTTCATCCAGACTTGACAGTTCCACCTCAAGAACACAGTAAAACAACAATTCAAACCCGACACTTATCTGTCTATTAATCTGGGTTTTAAACATTCCGATGTTTTCTAACTAGCATACCAGCTGGCAGAGATGTTGAAATAAAGATGGTAATGTACAACAGATGACAGAAATAGTGTACGTAATGTGTGCAGCAAACACGATTTGTACCGAGTAGAAAAAGTGTTTATTTATGTTGTTATAACGAAACTAAACTTAAGTCATATCACGATGAATTGCAAAGGCCCTAACAGCTCAGAAACCGTGAGAGTGGTGTAGCCCTCGCAGCTGAAATGATTTCACACCTGTGATATCTACACTCAAACTGTTAGACAAACTTTAACGAAATTCGGCTGGATGACTGGTAACTGGCATGCACTGCAACAAATTCTGTAGCGCAACCTGGTCAAGAGGCAAGATTATTGCCAGTAAGTAATACACTATGAAAGACAGACACCAGACAAAGTATCATCTATCACGATTACTGCATAGTTGCACTTGTTTGGGATTTATTTCCTCCTTCTAGCCGCTGCCAGTTTTGAAGTGTAATGTCTCAAATAACACGCATATAATGGCAGCTTTTTACATGTTCAGTAATAACAAAAAACTGAACATTCTTCGATGTACATGGATTTTATACATTATTGACATTTATGCCTGTTATACAGACAGCATTAACTTAATAAATATTAAATAATATTTAATACACTATCGATACATTAGTACATAAATCATGCAAAGACATACAGTTAATAAACAAATCACCTTCCAGTCATTGCGTGGATACATCAAAACAGCAACGACGTCACCATTAAGCGCACGATTGCGATCCTTCAGGCCACTGATGTAGATGTCAGATTTGTTGTCCTACAACAAAACATCACTCCCGTCGTTAAACTGTTTGATGATGATAATTGTTCTTTTCTGCAGCACAGATTAAACTATGATTAAACGTTACAATTCAGCAAACAACACATCACTAATGTTGATCATCGATTCTTGATAGCAAAACACTGAAAACTCCACATGATCTGCTTACTAAACTGTTTAGAACATCTCGGAGAAGTAACAAACGGGATGCACAAAATCCAACAACAACAACACACACAACAATTTAAAAACACTTTCCTATGTTAATATCAATTAATGGTAATTGTCTAGAAGTTAACAGATGAAATAAATTTTCTTCCACCAACAGCACGAACTGACAAAAATTCGACAACAAGTATGTGAAGCAGCCAAACATCATAAAAACCTATTCTCAACGACTGTTCTGCATCAGACCAGTTAAACACCAACAGCATCAGCAGTTCACCTTGATGGATTCACGTATTTCGATCGCTTGAAACTGGCTTTAGCTGAAATCTGTTTAAAATTGTCAAAGATGGATGGAGGGTTAGGGCCTCAGTAACATGGCACTTTAAGCAGACAAATAGTGGCCATATCCTGCCTGAAATAGTTTAAAGTTTATCAGTAAGGCCAATGGCATGTATAAAAGAAATTATTCATTTAGGATGAATATTATGGAAGAGATCTTTGAGATTAGAAGCTGTACAGAAATTTTGGTGAATGGTATCAAAATCTGCACAATTGATCAGTATATGTTTTACAGCTAATAAAGAGTTACAAGGTATACGTATACATTACTGGGGATCTTCATCCTTTAGGACGTGAGAGTAGGTTAGATATGTATGACCTATTCTGAGACGATTATAAATCATTTTAAACTGTCAAAATAAATCTGGCTGACAGGCTGTGCCTTAGTGAACAGCATGAAATTAACACCCCAGCCTCGACTAACACAGTAGAGCACAATTTTCATGATAAGCAATTCACATTTCAGATATATCAGATACAGCAACAAGCAACAAGTTTACATTCTGTAAATGCAAACTTAGCCATCGTTTAAATCTGACAAGAAAATCACGTGTAAATACCGGATGAGGAACATATGAATCTTTGTAACTTTTAGGATTGATTCTCAGTGGTCCCTGCAACATTCACCGCAGCAATGACCAATAATAATAATAAATAAATAAAAATGTACAAAGTATCTACGGCATAAAACAGACAAATGTGCAGAAAAAACATCAGTGGAAAGCAATTTTTTTGTCAACCTTGAAAACAAGGAACACTTAAATATGTACCCATCTAGTCCATGTATCACAAATTTCCACAAAATATCACCAAAACATTTAATTTTCCATGGAAAAAATACAATACAAAGGTCCACATCAGATTGGTATTTGTTGACTATTTACTCAGTTATCAACGTGATTATGTAAACAACATGAACCGTAAACAGTGATAACTAAGAAAATGTACATTTAACAAAATCACTTGAAAACGTCAGACATGTAAATCTAATGTCAATGATCTACAAACCTGGATTAGTGTTCCTTTTTTCAACCCCTGCTGCACTGCAACAGAGTCCCAGTAAGCTTCATAAGCCTGTACACATGAAATTATACGCAGATGTTTAGCAGCAAGTCACAATGGTAAGTAGACAACTGATTTATACAGCTACAAGGTTTTAACAGAATCACTGAGATGAAGTTGCTTCATTTCCTGCTGTAGAATCTGGAAAAACTGAACATATTTCAACACAACTCAAAGTTATCAGAGAAGTAATCAAACATAATAATTCAGCTCGTGTGTATTCCACAGCTAAATCATGAAGTTAAATCAAAGGAAGAAAAAATCACAACCACTTTACACACGAAGCCAATATACATGAACAATATGCATTGACATCGGCCCTGCAGAGAGCTGTAAAATATCCAGTTACTTAGGACTGGGTCCATGAAATGTTTCCCAGAAATGACTACAGCAAGATAGATCAGTCATAATGCCTCTCACAGTGCACTACTATGACATCGTTATCCTCATCCCAGCTTTAACCGTCATTTTCCACGTAAACTTTGGTTAACAGGTTTAATAGTTTTTCTGGAGTTAGAGCACAGTTTAACGCTCTGCCCGACATAATCTAGATCATTTCTGAGGCAGTCTTCAAAGCCAATCACTTGACTGATACTGACAAACAAAACAGTACAGGAAAATACACAAACTAAATACAACTCAAAAAGCAAACAATGCAAAATACAGTGAAACAAAACTACAGGGCTGGTTCAATCACCTCTTACGAAACTCGACCAGGAAATGAGATTGGCTTATTCTACAACGCATTAGTTCCCAGCCCAGGTGGGACTGCTCGAATACATAAAGAATTCTTCAGAAAAGTTTGGGTTACAGACCAACAGTAGACCAAAGACCTCACAGGACTGAAAACTAACGGGGAGAGAGACAGAGACAGTTAATGGAATGAAGCCGACAGAGTCGAGTTGAGCTGAGTAAGGCTTAACGTCCCATGTGACAACAGAGCATTGAAGACAAAGTCCACAATCTGCTGTCTGTAGAGACAGTGGCGTTGCTCAAGGTCACTGTGGCTTAGTGAAAGTCTTTTAACAAGAAATGTCTTTGGAAGAAAAGCTTCCTAGATGTGTTTCCACAGAAGTTTTTTATGAGCCGTGTGTCATTCGTATCAGTCAACCAGGCATATCACACTGGGTGGTGATGCGGCTTAGCAGTAATGCAGTGGTCTCAATCAACATAGTAACTCTACGTTGGGCCGGTTAGTATTTGGATGGGTGACCATCTGCAGGCAGGAAAACCATCTCAAATATGTAGCTAGGTCGACTAAGCCTTTTTCCCTTTGTGGTATGGTAAAACAAGTATCTGCTTTTGGGCCAAGTAACAATAAATGGCAATGGCAAATGCAGTTTACTGGCAGCCTACAGGCAGGCTTATGGCTCAAGCTTATCGGCTTGGTCCAGAGGTCAGCCGCCATCTGGTGCTGTGCTGCATTCAATGCATAAACTGGGTGAACTCTCGCAACGTTTTCAGCATGGTGACAGCACCATAAAGATTATCTTGGTATTACTATAATTATTACTATTTTACTGCAAGATAATAGTTGGCAATAAATATCATCACAGAAGGCTGCTTGTTTGACTAATGTTTAATGTTCCACTGGACACATTTTTGGTCGCTGTTTCAGAGAGAAAGAATATTTTTACCGATTAATTATTCACTAATAAGTCAGGTAAGCAACTGTCCATGTAACCCACATGCGAGTTCTGTCTCACAGACATCTGCTCAGTATCTGGTTTTCTTCTCTGACGTCTCGTGTTCACGTCACCTTGTAACAGATATCCACAGTGAACCAGTCTATGTACTGCTGACATTAGACCATGTCATAATACTGTTGCTATTAAACTGCCAGCAATGCATTTAAAGTAAAACAGACAATACTCAAAATGATTACTAGACACTCAAGAAAAACACCAATTTGGGACACCACATTCACAGATCAGCCTAGTTTGCAAGTCAATGGACAGTAACTTCCCACAGGCTCTGCTGGGTAAACTTAGAAGCCGAAGACACAGTGCTGTGCGAAATACTCAACATGAGTACTTAAGTAAAAGTACAAGTATTTGGTAATTTCTTTACTTAAGTAAAAGTAAAAAGTAACGCAGTTTTTACAGTAGTTTCAAAGTAACAAGAAAGCCCAGCTGATGCTGGCATACCCGCGTGACGCAAAACGATGAAAAAAATTCCTCCATTTCGAAGTTATAACAAGTTCCAGTCAAGTAAGAAATCCGGTGTTTATAGTAATTAAATTTCTTATTCAAATTACAAGTACGTATAATAGTTAGTACTGTTTAGTCAGCTTCAAACTGAATAATATTACATTATTATTACTTAGT
>Ga0056114_1000148_pt1 | contig 19680 bp, 6 predicted proteins | sample WorMetHERISLAND1_FD_77005 | JGI IMG/M metagenome (GOLD analysis project Ga0056114, IMG submission 77005) | Marine gutless worms symbiont microbial communities from Max Planck institute for Marine Microbiology, Germany - Olavius loisae HERON... ...
GGGGGGAAGGAGAGGTCGTAGGGGGTCAGCGATGGCACCATTAGAAAGAGCGATGGTAGTTTCCTATAGGCTCTCCATTGTGACTGTTGCGCTATCTGTAACCATTCGGCCGCAATTTGCGATGGAATGTCTCCGACGCTCAAATCAACAGGGGGGTCGGTCACATTGGGCCCAAATTTAGGGGTGTTCCCCCTGGAGCAGACCCGTCGTGTTGGGGTTGCAAAGAGCGAACATCCAAGGCTAAGTAACGGTGAAATTATTTTCGAAGAATTCCAACCTATGTGATCACAATCCACCAACGTCACAGACGGAGAGACAGACAGACGGACAGACAGACAGACGACATGCGACGGCAATACCGCGCTTTGCACTAAAGTGCATCGCGCGGTAATAAAACTCATCCACCGAGCAGTCCTTCAGTGCTCTCCGACGTGTGAAATCGTATCTGTGAAACACAACGGGCCAAGCACGGCTCAGTCATCTCCTAATCCTTCAATCACTACCACACCGAAAAGACTGGACCTGAAGGTCATCCTCAATGAGTATGTGGATACTCTGCACACAACACCGCGCGAAGCAAACGCAGTGTAGGCCTATAAGTACTGTAACTGGATGCGAAAGTTTAATTCAAGTTTAATTTAAATTAAACGCACGAAACGACAGGAGACAGTCAGAAAATAATCAGAAATAAACTGCACAGAACAAAGTCACACACTGAGGCAGACGAATAATGGTCATGTCTCTCCATATACAAAGGCTATTCAATCAGTCTATAGTAGTCTATAATGCATTATGCAAACGCAGATACATGCAGCTGTAATCCATATGATATATCACCAACTCTCAGAGACTGAGCTTAATAAAACAAAAAAAAGAAACAATATAACCTATATTGACAGTGAAAGCGGCAGCGCGGTAGATAAAACAAGCAAAGTAAAAACTTAAAATCGTCAACACCACTGTTCATAGTTACACATTACCCGAATCAATAACAGCAAATAAAGTACACTTAATAGGCCTAAATGGCTGGTGAAAATCATCCATCCTGTCGCGAAATACGTGGTTGACTTAAAAGTTATCAAAACAATAACAAACAGGCCTGAAAACTGGTACAAATCATATGAAATACTAGACACTGACAAAGAACAATATATGATCACCCGACCTAACAAGACACTGTCTGTGACAATAATTAACTTAGCAGTGATCCTTGGTGTAATTATATCCTATCTCAACATTCAAGTGATGAATGAACTCTGTAACGATCCTTGTTACATGTTGCTAATTTACTTAATTACTACTACAGTGTGCGACCAAGGTCTGTGCCGATCTTACTGCTCGTTGGAGTCGAACACTTTGCTCTGGTAAACTGGCAAGTTTTCCCTCCCATAGGAGAATTTAACGGTATATGATTCTATACGCCCACATTCATCAAACAGTGTCAAATATCTCTAACACTTTGTCACAGCCTGGTCAAAATTCAAAAGTGGTGAGCACAAGAAGTCTCACACATAGCAGTAACTTCAGATTTGTGCTACACACTAGCACTTAAGGAACTGTAGTAAATTAGAAATCAACAGTAAAATACATATCACTGTTCCGCGAATCAGCAGACTTGGTCAACAAGTACAATTGCACACAATAAAAATTCTGAACAGGTGATATAGGCCTCAGCAGAGCTGTTGTATCAGCATGCACACTTTGCCATTTAACGTACAAGCTGGCTACTTTTTCCTGACAAATGCCGTCATCTGATTTGCAGTTGATATGACGCCATTCTGGCCACTGCCTAGATCCAGAAGGTACATGTGAACAGCGTCTGGTGAGAGCAGCTGTTCGCGGACTCTTCCATATATCATCTCATCGCCAGGCTGCTGTTGATATCCAACATAATCACCGGGCCGAAACAACAACTGGTCGCCACACTGGCCGAACTGCTTCGTGTGTTCATCGACCTGGCTTCCCAACACCGGCAGTGTTGCCGCGGTGTGACGTGACTTGGCTGCAGACTTCTGCGTATGATCAACACGGACGTTCAGATGATCCATGCGCGCAGCGATGTCATTCGGATCGGGGCAGGAGAGCGCCGGCAGAAGGTAAAGAACTGAATCGTGGAGGATTCCTGACAATATGTTGTTGATGACGCTCGCCAGGGAGACAAGAAGATCCTGTGATAAATCAGCCAGAGAAGGTTCACTGCAGCCGTTAGTATCTTGGATGTAGATGTTCCACTGGTAGACCCCAGAGATGCCGCTGTCAAGCCGTTCCACAAAGCATGGCTTTTCTGCCTGGCTGCGATGTATTGGTCGGCCTTTGAACACCAGATGAGTCTCAAGACGAGGTGCTACATACACAGAAATGGTGGTGAGCCGATCGAGAACGGTGAACAGTGAATCATCGTCTATCTTTTGGCCGCTCTTGAAGGCCTCATGGCGGATCAACCGGGCTACGGCCTGTTGGAACTGGTCAGACTGAAGGCGATTAGCCAGCAGTGCAGCAATGCCACGTTGTTTTGACACAGTCCGTCGACAGGATTCGATTAAAGTTTCTTGAAGGCTGTTACTGAGCACTGCAGGACGAAGCCTGGCAGGCAGAGCTTCCAGAATGTTATCAACATTGCGAGACTTTACTCCACACTCTCGCATGTCCATGATGAACTTGAGCTTATAGTCATGAACGCGCTCGTAGTACGCTGGCAAGTCGTTGAACACCAGCTGAACTGAGTCGACCAGACGGCCGTCTTCTGTTGGAAGGTATAGACAAGGCACAGACACTTCTCTGCTTGACTCTGGGGCAGCTTCCAGTGCCTCGATGAGTCCTCGAACTGCCCGGTGTGCTCTCTGCAGCTCATTCACAACCAACTGGCTATCGCCAGCATCTTCTCGAAGTTGAGACAGGACTTCGGCGTACTGGTTCACAGTGGCGCGGTCAGTCGCGCCAAGATTCACAAGGAGGCGTCTGTGCTCACCAACATCAAGTGGCAAACGAAAAAGGTAAGGCTGAATTTCATCTGAGTCATACATATTCAGCACCGTCTGGCATGGTTTCACCAGCATACGGCCATCGTCGACTAATACCGAAGGTATCTTTGCCAGCCTTTCTCTTTCCTTACCGGTTATCTCCGTACTGTCAAGGAAACGAAATATATTGCGAAATACATCCGCCTTCACCGAGTTTGGAGCTGACAACAAGTGATCACAAGCACACACTGTTTCGAGATGTCGCACAACGGTGTCTACACTGGGTTTCTTCTGCACATGCAGTCTGTCCGTGATCCAGTCCTTTTCTGCCGACGACAGACTGATTTGCTGTGGGTTGGCCCATGACGGCAGCAGACTGGCACTTGTCCAGCAGACCTTCTCATACTCTTTGGGCACAGCATCTCTAAACGATATCGGAGCAACATCGCCACTACCTGTGTCACCACGCTGTGGACAGATGTTAGTCAGAGCTCGTGAGGCCTTCTCAGGCATAATAAACGCAACGGTAGCTATTTCATCCAGAGCCTGGCTGTTCAGCAATTCAGGAGAAGAAAACAGATGATTTACAAGGACTTTAGACTTCGTCAACGCACGTGCACTCTGCAGATCACCACCTTCAGCTTCAACCGAATGCATGAACTCCAGGAAGTTATCAGGTTGCACAGTGCAGACCAAACCAAGCAGTGACAGAAATTCGAACCATTCCGATTCCTTAAAAAGACGGCTGGCACGTGGAGCAAAGCGACTGGAAGGCTTCATCACCTGGAAAACAATGTTGTTCGGATCATAGAAGTAATCAGCTCGCTGCAGTTCACCATCTTCATCTTCAAGAAATGCCAGATTCCGCAAGGCCTCGATCAAATCTTGTCGTTCCTCGACTGAAATATTTCCGCCATCAGCCTGCAAATAGTTGGTATACACGTGGTACAAATGAACAAGCCGATCTTCGTAGCAGAAATACTCAAAGTGCTGAAAGATAAACTGGCAATACACTTCCAGCGAACCAACTGAAGCACACCCGAGAAAATCATACAGAGTCTGAAAGCATTCTTCACGAGCAAGGAAAACTGTCCCCGATCGACTCTGCCACACGTCGATGCCATTTGTAGGGATTTTGGCTGGAAGAGTATACACAAGACATCCACTCAAACGAATTGTGTCTCCACAGATAGTGGTAAATGCAGGAAGGTCTCGAATCTTCTGAGCAGCATCATCACGACTACTAAATTCTTCAACATGCTCAGTGAAATACGTCAATATGCTCTGGCACTCTGCTTTCGAAAAACTAACCGAATCTCTGCTAGAGTCATCTGTTAGTCTTCCATGCAGCAAAAGAAGTATTTCGTATGGTTTCTTCAAACTAACAACCAGACCTCGTATGGGATCAGATTCTTTAAATACGTCTGAATGCATAGCGCTCAGGTCAAGCTCCGGAAACTGCAAACGTTTCACAATTGGGCCAATTCCCTGACGGCCGCCAAATGAACTCAAATCAACAACAGCTGTGCTGGCAGCAGAAGGCGAGTATAAGTGGTACTTTACACGAGAGCGTACAGGCAGAACACACCAGTGCTGTATTGGCTGAATTAATGATTCTGCCATGGTCAAACGCTCTTCGGCCTCACTGTCAGCTTCACGAATAACAAGTGAATGAACAAACTCCCACAGCTTGCTTATCCATTTCAAAGTCGGCATATCACCTACATTCTGCCTATTCCACGCTACACATCCATTCTCAGAACAGTACTTTTCGGCAGGTAATACAGAAGGCAGCAAATCGGCCATTTCTGCTATGCCAAATTCTCTGAAAACGCAGAATTCAGACATATTTCCAGAGGTAACATTAATACCATCTGCATATGAATTCTTCATGAACAGGCTTTCATTACTTGATGCCAGACTGGAAAAATCTGAGAAGTAGATAGGAATGTCGCTAGAAAAGTAGTCCAACATGTTGTCTGCTCTTAAAAGCAGTGGCAGACCATCCAGCCGCTGCTCAAAGTTGTCAGCTGGACGCAAGTATTTAAGAACAAGTGACGAAGTTTTCTCATTGCGAAATGGGGTATCCTCAATCTTCTGTGGCAAATCAGAAAAAGCTCCAGCAGAACCGTTGTCAATGCAAGACTCAAAAAATGTCAACACACTTTCTGGGGTCATATACTCAACATCAACCCCAGCACGATGGAAATTCTCATACAACTCAGCTGTTGATTCAACGAGATTCAAGCCACAGCCAATCAAAACTTCTGACAAAATTTCCTCTGTGGTTTTCTCACGTGTTGTTGGGGCCGACGACAAACCAAACCATCCTTTGAATTTTCCAATCAACGAAGCTTGTGCTGGAGGCTGCTCTGTTTGCTGCACGTCTGACTTACGAAACAGCACTTGACATATTCCATGCCCCTTCGGTGGCAGCCACGAAATCTGCCAGTTGACTTCTTGAGCAGCAGCATCATCTGGAATGCAGACTTCCCTTTCAGACACTGATGCCATTATCGGCACCGAGTTGTGTTCAATGTACTGATACACTGCTGTTGTCAGAACTGACCACTGTGGCTTGGTGTCACTGTACGTTGGAAAGAATGACATATATGCCTTCAATACACTGTCAAGCATAGGCTGCGAACATCTCACATGCATAATATTGTCCTTGACCAAAGATGCATTAAGTAGCTGCGTGCGCAAAGCAGTCAACAAATCTGCATATGCAGGAGCAATGGCTTCAGTACACAGCAAATCATTCCACTGTTGCTTATAGCCAGCTTTGTCTGTGTTAGTCCACAGATGACGCCGATTCTCATAACCCAGAGCAAAGTGTCCATTAATATGCACAGGAAGGTAAGTCTCGGCAGCCGGTAATGGCAGAAAGCAGAAAGCACGACCTGGGCGATTTGAACTGTCAACACGATTATCACATCTGCGTTCGACCAAACAGGCGACACTGCCATGTGGCAGTAATGCCAGATCACCCTCTTTGAAAGCATTCTGTATATCTGACGGACATCTGAAATCATCATCAAAACCAAGCCGGTGTGCAACAATCCATTTTTCCTGGCACCCACGATTGTCAGTTAGCAGCAGCGTCAACAACGTTGATGTAGCTGGTCCAGCAGAGAGTGCCACAGACGAGTCCATTCTTACCACATCAGCCATCTTACGCTTAGCAACTGCAAGGCTCTTTCTTGCCTTACCATGTTCGCTGCTCAACATACTTCTGCATGTATATGTATTTGTTAAACTTCCTGTAGTCGTTTCGATCGCTGATATGCTGATCTGTTCCACGTGATTCGTGAACAGCAGTATTTCAAACAGCTCTTCCTTCAGCTTTTCAAGCAGAGTTGTTACATGAGCTGGTGTAACCACTTTCTTCGATATATCAGACTTGTCAGCCATGTCTCGATTACGAAGCGGAAAACGGAACATTGTTCCATTGCCAGAAAACTGTTCTTCCAGAAAGCAGGCGAAGACGTCCGGAAATGCTTTGCGGAGTGCGTCCACATCATCATATCGCATTCCAGGTTCTGCCGCAGTGGCGCCAGGAACGTACTGGCACATAGGATCAAAGACACACAACATCTTTTTTCCATCTGCATTTGAAGTTAGCAGCAACGGAGCATCGGTAAGGTGGTAGATCGAGCTGAAGCCGACACCATACTGCCCAGTGGCGGCAGGGTCTGAAGTCTTGCTGCCTTCACCAAAACGCTGAATACCTTCGAGGTCTGCATCACCGAACGGCTGGTCATTAAACACGCACAAGGCCGGACCCTGCAGTGGACGCCAGCTCGACTCAAAAACACGTCTGTCAGAATGTTGTCGCATGTCTGCAACAAAGTGGATACGAGATGCTCCAGCATCGTCGGCATTCTGTATCAGTTCCTTCAGGATCTCGTGATCGAAAGGATAGCTGTCGAGCAAACGACGTAAACTATTTGTCAGCCGTTCCTTCTGACCAAAAGGTATGCCACGGGAGTAACGACGCAGAGCCTCCTCCCGTTTCGTTCGCACACCAAGGCACGATGACATTTGATATGTAACGTCGGAATGAGCAAAACTAACCAGTGATGTGTCTGTCAGCCATGCACAGTCATTGTAGCACAGCGAAGAGGCAGGGCACATACATCCGTTTGCATTTGGGATCATTATTGGACCGTGATCTCTTTCCACTTCAGCAGCCGTTATACTTGCCTGTTTCATTGCACTGTTCAGTTGTCTAATTAGCCTCACTGCAACATCCAGCTCACGCTCGGCAAGAGGCTTTCCATCACTCTTGGTGCAGACCTGTTTGACAGCAGCCATGTAATCATCAACATCAAATTTCGATCTCACACCAACCACACTCATCAACACAGGATACCGATTTGATAATTCGGCAGGTAGGGCATAGAGGTATGGTGCACAGCTCTGATGGACATCTCTTGCAACCATGTCTGGAATAACCAGTTCTCGATCCAGAAGAATGCAAGGGCGACCACCAAGAATACTTTGCACAAGGTCAGCCGTACTTTTGTCAGTGGAGCACTGTCTGTCGAGGTAGCTGTAGATGGCATGCACAGAGCGGCGCAACTCTTCAAGCTGACGAAAAGTCAGCTGCGATATGTCAGCATTCAGGACATGTTCTAGCTGTGTCATCACATGCTGGAGACATGCCTGGTTCTTACCAAGCTGCAAGAAATTACGGACCTGTACAGAGAGACTAGACTCATCAACAATACAACAGGTTGCCGAAACAAGGTACTTGAGGTCAGCTGTAAACAGATCAGACACAGACATCGGCTGATCGACATGGTCGTCACCTGCCCAAAGCAGAGGAAAGTCTACCGGCTTTGGAAGAACTCGAAGCAGTTTCACATTTGTCAGTGTTTCAATAAACTGGACAGATTCGGACTTCGGAGTGCGGAGCAGCAGCTGGTCAATGAACAACAACAGTGCCCGCTGCCGAGACATTCCTACCTGGCGATCCACTGCCCACACTGCCTCCAGACTCTCACAACGCTCCAGCACATCAGCCCAGCCAATCTCATTTGCCATCAGTCCAAGTCGCTCGAGTGCAGTCAAGACTTTTGGATCCAGAAAATCAATGCCGTGAGGAAATCTGCCATCTTCTGGAGTATACAGACATGCAACCTTCAACTTTGGGTGGACAAGCTCAGACGGTCGTCGCAGCACAACTCCGTCTGGAGAAGCCGGTATACACGGATGTTCTTTGAGCAGAGATTCCAACCACGGCTGACAAAGTTCAAGAGCAAACAACACAAGAGGATCACGAACATCGGCTGGTAGGCGATCTATGTTTGGAAAGAATATCTCTCTGTAAAACTTTTCTTTCCGAAACATTTTTCCATCGACCGAATCTTCTAAACCCAAGTCAACAAAAGACTGATAAACTGAGTCTGAAATAATGGTGACCGCTTTTCCACTGCAGCACATGGAAAGAACTTTAAATGCACACAGTCCAACTGTTGGCTGACTGGCCAGTGATCTTTCCAGAAAGACGACGTTCTCAAACGCAATGCCTGTGCCACGACGACAGAGTAATGGAATACCATTCTCGCTGACAAGGCACTGATAAAACTTCTTCACAAGTGGAATGAAATATGGCTCAATCGAGCCATATACTGGCCAGAGATCCTGCAGACTGATATCCTTATCAGGAGTACTGACGATCAGAATTAAATCTGTCAGCATCTGAACGTACGCGCTAGTAACAGCATCCTCAAGCAGTGCATTGTTCCACTCGACACGAATGTTCGTCTTCTCATCTTCTATCGTGTGGCTCAAGTGACGCCTGTTTGAATGCAATGCAAACACACCGTTGATGTGTACTGGTAGACCAGTTGCCACCGGCAATGGCAGGTAGCAGTAAGCCCGACTGCGGCTGTGGGGTCCGGAGCCAAGAGTTGTTGGCACGAATTGGCCGTCGCCAGTCGACCTCAATGGACACGCAACACTGGCTGCTGGAGAAAAGCCCTCTCTCATCTGCTGAGCAATCTCCAGGGACCGCTGACTACCAACAGTTGAGCTCACCAGCCAGTACGTCTCAGTTACTCCAACTCCATCCAGCTTCAAGCCTTTCATCTCGGCACTTTGATCCAACATATTCGCTGTCATTTTCAACACTAAAGTTGACTTTGGTGGCTGCATTACATCCTTCTTCTTCTTTGCAGATTTGCTGGAAGACCAGTTCATGTAGTCTGCAGCCGCATGAAGAATTCCACTATTAACTAACAGAGCTGCAGCAGACTTGTCTGATAAAGCACCAGCAGTCAATTTTTTCAGCCTTTCATTGCTGACTGGTTTCAGTTCTCTCACAACTCTGACCAGGTCTTTGGTTATGTCAAGCAATAGCGCCGGCTGTGCTGGATCACCAGTTGATGCTACGTGATAGAACGACAGACGTCGAACATTCTGCGTGAATGTTAACAGGTGATGAGCATTCTTTGCAGTCAACTGAACCAGAGACGAGACCTCGGTACGGCTATAATGCAGTGGAGAAATTTCACTCCGACATGCCTGCTCCTGAGTGCGAAGTGGCAGTCGGAACAAAGTGCCGTCAAAGTAAACCTTTTCGTTTTCACGGCAGTTCAAGCGGCAGCCAAAGACGCCGTTGTACGGGTGAAACTGATCCGGAAGCCGACGCAGCAGCATGCGATTTTTGTCGAGGTTGATTTTAATGCCGGGCCGGTTGCAGTCTTTAATTCCGCGGCCCAGATGCGTTGTGTGCGGGTCAAAAATCACGAGCATATTGCGTGTCACGAAACTCGGCACGTCCGTAACATTGTACACGGCATTAAAGCCAAGACCGAATTTTCCAATCTTATCGGGTTCGGACTCTTTGGTTGCTCCGCCGAGTCGTATTATGCTGTCAAAGTCGCGATCTTCAAATATGGCGTCATTGTATGCCCACAGAGCTGGGCCCTGACATGGACGCATACCTTCGTCAATAAGATATTTCATCGAATCTTCATTTGTACGCTCGTCATAAAGAAATCGCACTTCGGTTGCTCCGGCATCATCTGCGTTCTGGATGATCTCCTTTGGAATAGCCATTCCATCACTGTAATCCTCCAGCAGCTTCCGTAGCCGATCTGTTAACGGTTCTGACTGGCCAAAGCTTGTCACAGCCAGCTCCTCGGCATGCAGCATGCGGCTCATTAGAGTCGGAACACCGAGCGAGGCAGCCGTAGCTACTGGCAGTTGCGAATGAATAAAGGTGATATCGTCTTCGGTGCTGAAGTCGGTTACTTCGAAACCTCGACGCAGCCAGTCCACATCACAGTATGTACACTCCGCTGCAGGCAACAACTTCACCGGCACGTTACACCCGTCATCGACATGACACAATACAAGAACATCAACAACAGTCTCACCCTTCACAACATGCTTCGCCAGCTGGTTCAACATGTTGACGGACAACTGGACGTCGGCAGTGACGTCTTCCAGCGCAAAAGCTCCCGACGCATAGTTATGGCTAATGAATCTCAGAACATTGGTGTACATTTCAACGGTGATGCGGTCAATGGCACCACACTGCTGAAAGAAATAGCTGTAGGATTCAATCTCAGGTGGAATCATGTGTACATATGGTCGCAGATCCACCGCACCTCGTCGTAGCAGTATCTGTTTCACAGGCACAAAGCCATCTCCATGCCACACCCAACTCCCCACCGACTGTTTCTTCAGCAGTGACATCAACTCCAAAGGAACCATTTGGCTCAGCGATTCGTAGATTCCCATCAGCAGTGCCAGATACTGTGCCTTCTCTGGCGACCTGTAGTTAGCGAGAACACACTTCAGCTGATTGACAACGACAGCCATCTCCGGCTGTAGGTCCCAGCCGAATGCTTGAGCCAGTTGCGGTGTGCAAGACACAACTGGCCGAACTGAGCCAATCACTGGAGCCCAAGCATCACTGCTTACAGCTGCCGGCACATGCAGCATTTCGTCCGCCCCACACCATGCCAGAGACTCCGGATACATCGCCGGTCTCTCCAACATCGCGGCAACCCAGCGCAGACTGGAAGCCCACTGCACCAGCAGCTGGCCGTTGACTTCCTGCCACAGACAGTCAGCATGATGACCAACAAACTCAATCACTGCCAACGAACTAGCACGAGCTGCGGCGAACGTGTCGGCAGATGTCGACAGCTTCTCAATGCGTATCATACTGTTCAGCAGATCACTAGCCGTCACATCTTTCGCCGTCTTCAGCCCCATTTTGCGAAGACAGCCCAGGACTTCCGGCTGGCAGTAACGGTCTGCTGGGAATACATCGGCATCCGGTAACAGAAGGCGAAGTTCTGCACATTCTGGATTAAACAGTGCTGACGGCGCAGCCAAACTACCCTTCAGAGCCGTTCTCACAAACGGCACCTTGGACAGCGTTTCTGCAATGCTCGGGTCTTCGTCACAGTATGACCGAAAATTCTTGACAACCATCTCAGACAGAGAATTGGCAGTGTCTTCTTCCAGTGAGCCACAGTTCAGTTTTGACGCGAGTTGTTCCTTCAGAATGGAGACGACAGTAACGAACTTTGCACCAAGCAATTTGGCCGCCTTGGCTGCACTCTGGTCATCTGAAACTGACAGATAGCGTGCGTCGACCGGAATTGAAATGTGCTTCACTGGTGCAACCTGTCCAACCTCGTCCACTGAGCTATACACAGGCTCACTGCAGCACGGACCACTGCAAACACACTCAAACACTGGCAACATGCGAAGGAATCCGATATGGCACGACTCAAGTCCACTCGGCTGCACCGAAGCTATCAGTTCTCTTATATCAGCTTTTTCTGTGGCTGTGGTTTGACATCTGATGTCAGCCAATGACTTCTTTCCTCCGTGCAGCTGATACGCATTGTATATCACTTCCACGATATCCTCGGAGAGTGGAAGCCGCACATAGCTGCCAGTGACCGCGGCATGGCAGCAGACGTACTCAGGCAAGCTGTCCACGATGCAAGCACCCAACAACTCCAACGCGGACGCCACCCCGGGCGACAAACTGTTCCCAACACCACTGTGGAGGATGACGCTTCCATTCAGCGTCAGTGTGACAAGTCTAATTCTGGACTGATCTGAATCCAGTGGAAGGATTGGCAAGCCATTAAACTTAGACAGGTCAGACGGATAACACGTTCTGAGGAAATTCCACAGAGCCGGCAGCCAGGAAGACGGAATTTCTTTCGTTGTCGCCAGCTCCCAGTCAACTATGGACTTCCTTCTCCACTGACTCGGAATTACTTTCGGCAGAAGTTTAGTCACCAACTCCTTTGTGAGGAACTCAACCTGACAGCGTCCTGCAAACACAACGCATTATTTTTCACTTTGAGACGAGCTTATTCTTGTTAGTCATGCACATATAAGCACTGGCAACTCAGAAAAAGCAAAGAGAAAAGCCACAACACAAAATCTCTAGAAGGCGGGTTACAAATGGATGTCAAAATGCTTTGGTGTGTCACAAGAATCTATTGCATTCTTGTTCCCTTGGTTTTAAGACACTGTTATGACAACATGCCCAGATCTCGTTACATGCACAATAATCAAAAGCAAACCCAAACAAGCCACCATTATCAATGATACTGTGCTACAAAGGTGCAGTGTCCTGAATACCGACACAAAACCATGCACAGCAACAGTGACGAGGATGATGGTGATGGTTCAGTTTTTACCGTGCATCAGACTCAGTGCTGTCTGTCCATCACATTGTGGAATGATTTCAACAAAAACAGGCCCGTAATCATGTGATTTTCACCAAATGGTACCATCCATTTGGACCAAATAGTCAACGTCCTAGTTTTCAGTGATGAAAAAAGGTTGTGGAAATTCTAAAAGTATCACCTCCAGTGAAACAATTTTCTACAGGTACTGGTACCCCCATTGTGGAATTTGAAAGTCTACATAAAATATATTGTTTTCTAACGATATACTTTTGCTGCTACATTGCCTCGGCTGAGGCAAAACAAAAATAAAAGTATGTAAAACTAGAACGTGTAGTTGTAAACACCAGATTGTGCAAAGGATAAGTATATCTCCACAACACCCTGGATCTACCAGTGTGTTGGGGTGCAACCATTTTCAAAGTCTAAACAATTTTTATCTCCAGTAATCTTGACCTTTGACCTCAAAATCTTGAAATCAGTTAATAGTGTCGGGTTTATCGTGTCTGGTTTCAAACACTGGTTGTTTTATTCTACATTAAAAAATACTCATAAATACTATGCATATGCATATTTTGTGCTTACCACTTTGTGCTATTTTTCTCATCTTGCCTTGTAGAAATTCATCCATATCCGTGATGCACACAAGCTGTCTCTCTAAGCTTGGCAGCAGCTCCGCTGGAAATTCCGCTGTTGGGAGATAGACGCATTCTGCATCTTTCTTTCCGCAGAACTGCGCAAAACTTCCATCAAGCAGCGGCAGTAGACAGATTCCTTCGAGGTCCCAAAAGTCCTCTTCTTTCAGAATAAACGAGAGAAGTCGAAGCTTCGACGGTCGAGGTAAGTTCTTGTAGGCTGCCGATGAGCGTCGAAGATGGGCGCGAACCAGTGCAGGACTGATGGTTTCTGGAGAGCACTTTCCGTAAGCTCCAAGGGCAAGGACGAGATGTGGCTGGACGTCGACGGCTACGGCAACGCCAGCATCCAGCAGCGTCGTGATGACAAGTGATCGCATCTCGGCATCCTCACGACGCAGACAGTCCAACACACAGTCAGACACATGGGCCCATCGAGACTTCCCGGCACGCTCATGCACGTGAAATATGGGCAGGTCAAACAGAGCCGTGAACAGCGGTTCCATTAACACCTACACACACACACACATGTACACTACACTTACTCAACAGCCAATGCTGTGTTTGGCCCTTTGACATTCACCGCCCGCTGCCATATGGGTACAGCTATAAAGCATCCTGTGCCACACCGGGTTAAGCTGTCATTTGTAATTTTTTGACATCCAGGCACTCTGACGCTCTAGCTGTATCCATATGACAACAGTGGGCATTAAAGTGTTAGGGACAGGTGTTATCGGTGACCTTTGCCTTGCTTTAACCGTTTTACAGATCTGTTTCTTTTTCTGCGTTATTTTTGGTTCCTGCAACTCCATGCTAGCTATTGTGGGTGATGCGGCATGCTAAACACAGCACTGTTGGCAGCCCAGCAAAATTGCATGGCTTCATGTGACCAGCACTGAATTACACGCAGGCAAGCTAGTATTCTATGACAACAACCAACAGCACGGAGCTGAGCTAACTCATTTTACATCAGTGGCCACATTCTTGAAACTTCTGAGGAAAATTTTGCGACGATTTGTCTTAGGATAATCTTTGGCAATATCTGGGAAAACACTGACCAGACATAATTTCGCTCTACTTACTAAGACTGTCCTAAGAAGTTTTGAGAATGTGGGCCCGCTGTTCGAGGATAAGGGCTCCATGTGTTCATTCATTGACTCACCGTCACTGGTGACTAGTCTGTCTGTATGTTCCATAACACTCGGTCACAGTTCCTCACTTTCTTCAGACAAAAACAGCACTCAGTCTTTGCAACTGAAACTACAGTTATCATTGTATTTTTGCATACTTTAACTACAGTCAAACCATCCTAATTTTCAAACTGTTACTGCCAACTACCATCTGCAATACCCTGTCCCCACTGTATCAGGATCCAATGTTTGGCTGTGTTCGCCCTGTCTTTTGAGCAGGGGTTGCGGTAAATCCAGAGAATTCGTCATATAATCCTGATTGTAGCAGTAGGTTGACTGAATGTGGATATCACAGTTATGAAAGAGCAGGCCACATCTTGTTGGATGTGGAGGTCAGTTTGATCCCCTGGCCGTAGGATTTTACTTCACCTTACCTTACCATACACAGCAGGCTCATTACCGCATAACGCTGAGCCTCTAATGAATCCAACGTGCTTCCCCAAATTAACTGTAAGCTTAAACGCCTGTCACACACCTGTCAGAAGTTTCACACCATAATAGTAGTTCCACGTACTTGTCTTAGTTTCTCTTAAGTTGCCCCAAGCGAACTGCATCCACAAACTAACCATATGGCTACATACTTCCAAGCAGTAGGAAAATCGAAAGATAATTAAATACTCTATGGGTATTATTGTGCTAAATGAGATGGATCTGCCGAATGTTACCCAGACTAGATTTTTCCAACAATAAGATCAATCCCCCATTATAACCCCTTCCCATGGATGGGTCATTCTCATAATTTTTAGTTCTAACAATTCAAAATTCAATAATCATATATTCTACTTATAATATCAACTTGAGTTATCTATATTATTCACAGTGATTTCTGATTGGTAAATTGTGTCTGAAGTGTGTAACATACAGCTAAAATAATGGTACCATTACTCCATCAAGCACACATTCGTACCTGCCACTTTTCATCCACTTCCACAACGTTCGGGATTGCAGCATAAACTTCGTTGGCAGACAAGTGTTTAGAGCACGTAGCACTGGTCAGAAGGTCTCTGTACGAGGCTGGTATCAACTCTGAAATGAGACAATGATTCCACAGAAGACACTTGTCAGATTCTATGCTCTGACCAACCGACGGCCACTTGAGATGCTGACGGTTCTGACTTACGGCAAAATAGCCGTTCACATGCACCGGTAGTCCAGTCGCACTGATTTCCTGCATCGCCAGCGGGAGAAAGCAGAAAATTTTACCAGACGGAGCTGCCGTCTCCTGTTCTGATGGAGAAGTGTTATCTTCGGTGGTATACACCGAGAGTTTACTGTTCACAGAATTACTGCCATCAATATCTATCGCAGTACCCACAAGTGGAATTCGACAGACAGTCGGATCATCTCGAAGTTCCGTCAACACGCTCGACGCCTTTCCGCCACAATAAAGCTCATTGACCAAGTATCGATAAGTCTTCTTCTCAGCACTCTTGTCAACGTCAAATTTCTCCGTTTCAATGGCAAGCAGGTACGTCGTGCTGAACGATTCACTGGAGCAATTTCTGACCGCATCAGTGATGCGGCGACGACTCTTGCGGACATTGTCACGGCAGTCGTCAGTCAGACGGACTCTAAACTGAATGCTGGCTTCACTGGACTGCTCACTGCGGACCAGCACCTCGAGTTGCTCTACATTCTTGAGAAATATCAACATCAGTCTTGCATCCGATTCAAACTGGGAAAACAATGCTTCCAGACGTTCCTTGCTGTACGTCGTTTGGCTCAATTCCGATGGAGAACACCTTAGCGGAAATCGGAACAGGGTACCCGGGTAATGACCAACCTCCAGGATATTTTTGGCCGAGCCACAAATGCCGTCAGCAAACGGTGCAAACTGGTCTGGAATTTGATCTAGTTCGCTGCGACGTTCTTTCATGTTCCACAGATAGCCAGATGTGCGATCTCCGTGGAAGAGAAAATATCGTTCGTGGGGGTCGATAAAAAACAGACGCTCTCCACTAAGTACACTCGGCAGGTCTGAAACGTCAACAGCATGTCGGCCATACATTGACTGTCGACTGCACAGTTAACAACTCAGCAGCTACAACAAGATGATATAAGAAAAGCTATCGCCGAAAAGTGTTTGCCGTTTTGCAACAAAGTTTTCTAGTTTATTTGTCATTCAAATCCCTAACAATGAGAGACGACACATCAGATTTGGGATGGGGTTTAAGTTCCAAGCACCTGAATTATGTTTGGTCTCAAGGCAAACTGTAATGAGTTAAGAGCCTGGACCCTGGATTGGTTTCGCATCCAGGGAATCGAATAGTAATTAATTATTTGATTCTATCCGAAATTTCAAATGTTCACCAGCACTAAACTTAACCAGTCCAGTAAACTAACCTTTCACATTCGTCCCAATAACCCACATCATATTACCAGTTGACAACAATGACAGAAATACTATGGAGACCTGCGATATTAGTCTGCTAGCAGTTTTTAAAGCAGATTTAAAACTAAATTTTAAACGGTTTACACGTCTCGTTACAAAACTGTAATAGTAACGAGTAAATTTTTGTCATACCAGTCATGTGAAAGACTGACTTAAACCCGAGTCCAAACTGTCCGATCTTCATCGTATCTGTTTCTTTGATACTGTCCTGTAGCATCCGTATCCCAGTCCAGTCCTGCTCTGTGAAGGTCGCGTTATTGTATGCATACAATGCCGGACCCTGCAAGCAGTTCACAGCACACGCCTTTCACTTTAAACACGACCCATTCACGGGTATATTTTAACCAGGGTGGCTCGGTAGGGTAGTGGTAGGAAATTGGACCTGTGATTCGAGAGGTTGCAGGTTCGACTCCCGGCAGGTGCATTGCTGGCTAGCAACTCCGAGCAAGTTGTTCACACCCATGTGCCTCTGTCACCAAGCAGTATAATTTGGTACCGGCCAAGGGGCGGCGATGTTCTGCGGCTGGGAAGGTAACCGTAGGTCTGGCATCGCACTGGCCATGCGTCACAGACTCAGTGGTCTATCCACCTACGGGCTCAAAGGCGGGAGATGAGCACCCCACCTACGCTCCACTGGAGTATGGTCCCCCTTTGTAATCATGGAACTTCATGAAAGAGATTTTCAGTTACGTCTAATGCAGTTCCCGCAATCTGCCTACATTTTCAATACCATTTAATTCTATTTCATAAGATCACTCTGTAGAAATGGACAGAAACAACACAAACAAATAAAAATGCCCTAAGTTCATATCAGTAGCACACTTTTTGAACAATTCAGTTAATGGGAATAATAACAGTGCAATGGGCTAATACTTTTTAATTGTCATTAACAGTTTTAATCTTGATTAAAGCAATAAACTGCTATTTACACATTAATTTAACATATTAATCTGTATTATTAATGTTAAGTTGATCACCAGATGCTTTGTCACAAAAACAGGTTATCACAAGCTGATAGCATGAGACAATTGATAACCTTCATTATTAGACTTCATATAAACCAGACAACTGGGTCTACTGTAGCAAGAGTACCATACCGGTACTGCAGTATTCAGATGTAATGTAGTGTATGCAGACCTGGAATGCAGCCATGTCGGGATGATGCAGCTGACGGCGACCATAACTGTGATGGTCGTAAACAAACTTAACTTCTGTTGCACCAGCGTCTTCTGCATTCTGCAACAACTCCTGATACACGCAATATTTTCACTTCATATACGCCGGCAAAATCAGAATCACGAAGCAGTTCAATAACACACAACCAATTTCATTTCATTACAGACTACACAATCTGACAGTATATATGCTTCGAGGGCCAAAGTACCAGTAATTTGGCAATTTAGCTTATCAGCAATGTCATCAAAAAATGAAAAAAATAAATGAATATAGTCCTTTTTGAGCCAGATGGGAATAATAAAAACAAAAAAACAAAAAAATACAATCTGAAAAACGTCCATGGATTTTGTTTCCATTCAAAAACCACCCAATTGCACAATATGACTTTGTCTTATACAAAAGTTATAATTGACATAATAGACACAAATTATGAACTGCAACGGCACTGAATACCATCATCATATACATGACAACACCAGGAAGACAATGAGAGAAATCATACCACTTAAAGATGTATCATTAGAAAAAGCATCCATACCTTCAGAATCTGTCCACTGTCAGGATACTGGTCAAGAATTGATCTCAGCTGCTTGATCAGACTGGGACGAATAAGTCCATAGTCTTCCTCATCACCTTAAACACAAATACGTGACAACATAGTGCATGTCGCAAACAGGATGCTTGGTATGATTAAACGTAAATTTGTTGACAGATTAAAAGAGACTGTATTATCATTGTATAAGAGTTTAGTACGACCCAACTTGGAGTACTGTTGACAGATGTGGGCTCCCCATTACAACAAACACATCAAATTAATCAAAGTAGTACAGTGAAGAGCTATGAAGACATTACAGGGCATTGGTCACTTAAGATGGAATATCTGGGATTAACTTGTTTGGAACAGAGAATACTTACTTGATATGCACAAGATTATAAACTGATGATAAGCGTCTATCTGCACCTTGCGTTAATTCTGGCACTATCAAGATTTTCAAAAACACTGATGTTATACACACAGCCAGCCGGGTGTACTGAAAACTTGGTAACACGTACGCGGCCGGCAGTGTACAGATACAATGCACATGGCCAGCTAAGTCTGCTGTTTGGGATTTACAACTGAATAAGCAGAAAACTTAATTCTGCGGCATTAAAAACCCAAGCAAGTTTTAATTGAAGAAGTGAAAAACTAAAGTAAAAAGTAAAGTAAAACAAATAAGTCCACGAGTAGGATTTGAACTTGTATTCTACTGCATATGGTACAAGCATTCTACTTCTGAGCCACAGCAGCAAGCCAGCCACACAGCACTGTCGTAATGACTGCTATTTATAGTGGCATATGTACTTGGGACGTGTGACGTGTGTGATACATAATGAATAGCCTATACACAGGGCCGGCCCTGTGTACAGTCACTACGTTTATAAAAACATGGGCGAAATCCCAAAACAAGTCACCCGCCGGAAAGCAATAAAACGCACCTTTTTCAATATATGAAGCAATTTGGCACACTTTACAGATAATTTTAAGAAGGATTTGACGTGAAATTTGTTGATAAATAACGTTTGCAGCAGAATAGAAACATTTAAGTTCGGTTGATTATGCCGACGCAAACAACAACATCGAATAGCTAAGTCATTATTAAGTCAAGAAAA
>Ga0056114_1000149_pt1 | contig 19620 bp, 19 predicted proteins | sample WorMetHERISLAND1_FD_77005 | JGI IMG/M metagenome (GOLD analysis project Ga0056114, IMG submission 77005) | Marine gutless worms symbiont microbial communities from Max Planck institute for Marine Microbiology, Germany - Olavius loisae HERON... ...
CGCCGCCACAAAGTGCTCCATCAAACGATCACGCTTCCAACCACTGAGCCGGCTTCTTCTCGCATACATCCTGCAATCCTAGCCCAAGCATCTCGCTTAGCTAGGACAGCCCCTTTTGTTTTTCGGTGAACGTTCATTGCCTTATCGGACAATCCCCCTTAAACCGGCGACCGGGTTCAAGTTGCTGCGACAGAGGCATGCTGCGGTATTCATGCCAGCAACACGAAGATCGGAAAGGTTCGGGACCATGAAACAAATCTCCGGGCGTAAGGCCCTTGCCGCAACACTGGTCTGCGGCCTGGCGGCCGGCCTCGCAACCGACAGCGCCGGCGCCGGCGAATTCTCCTTCAAGTGGGGGGCTGGAGCCGGTGTGGCACCGGACTATTGGGGCTCGGACGACTACACCGGCATGGCCTTCCCGATCCTCGGCGTCGCCTGGAAGGGAGAGGAGGCGAAGCGGGGCTCGCGCGGCTACGTCGTCGCCCTGGACCTGCACGATGCATCGGTCGACCTACGCGAAGGCGTGAAGGCCGGGCTCCTGCACATCGGCACTCCGGACCGCGACCACATGCTGAACCTCGGCTTCGGCCTTGGACGGACCCGCGACGCCGACGACAACGACGTGCTCAACGGCATGGGCAATATCGATGGCCATGCGCTCGCCAAGGTATCGCTCGAGGGCAGCGGCCGCGATCCGTCACGGCCCGACTGGCACTATGCCCTGACCTTTTCCCAGGACATCAGCGACGAACACGACGGCGCCAGCATTGAAGCCGGTATCGGCTATTCCTGGCCCCTGTGGCAGCGTTGGAAGTTGACCACGGAGGTCGGCGGCACCTGGGCCAGCGATGATTTCATGCAGGCCTACTTCGGCGTCACGTCGAGCCAGGCCAACCTGTCGGGAAACACCGCCTTCACTGCGGAAAGCGGCATCGCCGAGGTCGGCGCCAACGCGACCCTACAATGGAAGATCAACAAGAACCTGGGCGTGCTGGCCGCGCTCTCCTACGGGCACCTTCTGGGCGACGCGGCGGACAGCCCGCTGGTCGACGGCGAAGGCGACGCCAACCAGTTCACCTTCATCATCGGCACGCAGGTCATGTTCTGACCAGCCGGTCCGGGCCTGGATACCGAGGGCCCGATGAACCGCAGTGATCAATCGAGGCTGATCAATCGAGATTGGCGTCGAACAGCCGGATCGTGCGCATGGCGGCGATGTTCATGGCGCGCGGGTCGAACTGGCCGCGGCGGTCGCAGTTGAAGCCGTGATCGGCATCGTAGATGAAGACCTCGCAGTCGGGATGGGCTTCGGCGATCTGGTCGACCTCGCTCATGGGGATCGAGGCATCCTGGCTGCCGAAATGCAGGATCGTCGGACAGCGCGGCTTCTCGTCGATATGGGGCAGGATACCGGCCCCGTAGTAGCTCGATGCCGCCTGAAACGGCAACCGACAGGCCGCGCCCCAGGTGACGACACCGCCCCAACAGTAGCCAGTGATGCCGACACCGCCGGCGTCGAGAACGTGCTTGCGCGCCGCCTCGACGTCGAGCATGACGGTGTCGAAGGCGTCGTTGGCCATGGCCTTGAACTCGCGGCCCGTGGCGATCTCTTCGGGCGTATAGCCGCACTGGAAGTCCCGCTCGAAACGGTCGTATAGGGCCGGTGCGATCGTCTTGTAGCCGACGGATGCATACCGTTCGGCAACGTCGCGGATGTGTTCGTTGACCCCGAAGATCTCCTGGATGACGACGCCGCCGCCCCGGGCCGTGCCCTCCGGCTGGCAGAGATAGGCACCCAGCTCGTGGCCGTCGGAAGCGGTGAGCGTGACCATTTCGCCCATGGATCGGTCCTCCCCTGTTGGATTGTTGGCGACAGAATAGAGGACGCACCGGCCATAGAAAATTGGAAATCCCGCAATGGTCTGTTGACCGCGGCCGGAGAATGGGAGAGAGTTGTTACAACTTTATAGGGCGATCGACATGGATATACGACTTTTGGACGTCGAACCGAATTCTCGGTGGCGGCGCCGCACAACCGGCCTCGTCGCCGTCGCCCTCATGTTTACCGCTTGTGCCCCGGTGTCCAAACTCCCGGAAATCGATCAGGCGTCCGCGGAACAGGAAGCCCAGAAACAACGTGAGATCACCATCGAGGAACAGGAAAAGGCCAAGCGTCTGGTCCACCGGCTGAGCCTGAGGATCCAGACGGCCAACGCCGAGCTTTGCGAGAAGACGGCCTATACCTCGGGGGCCCGGATCGTCGTCGGCGGCAGTTCGAAGAAACCATTCGCCCGGGCCCGGCGCAAGGTCTACGGCCTCGGGCACCTGGCCAAGATCGTCCAGGTCCCGCAAGGCTCCGCTGCCTGGTCCGGCGGCCTCCGCGACGGCGACGAGATTCTGGCCCTCGGCGGCGAAAACTCGCCGGAAAAGGCCGGAAAGGTCAAAGGCTGGATCAACGAGCGGCTCGAAGCGTTGGCCGCCGAGGGGACTCCAATTCCGTTCACTGTCAAACGCGAGGACACAACGGTGTCCGTCGAGGTCACCCCCGTCCCCATCTGCGATTATCCGTTTCACGTCGTCGAGGACGATGCCGTCAACGCGACCGCCGACAGCGAGACCGTCGAGGTCCACACGGGCCTGATCCGCTTCGTCGAAAACGACGATGAGCTGGCCCTGATCCTCGGTCACGAGTTGGCCCACAACACCATGGAGCACATCCAGAGATCGGAAGGCAATTATGTCGCCGGCGCCCTGGTCGGCGCCGTGTTCGGGGCTATTCTGGGAGTCGACTTGTCGGGTGTTGGCGGGCGCATCGGTGCCGGCGCCTTCAGCCAGGAATTCGAGGCCGAAGCCGATTATGTCGGCGTCTACTACGCGGCCCGTGCCGGCTTCGACGTATCCGGGGTCGCCAAGCTGTGGCGCCGCATGGCGGCCCGCAACCCGACTAGCATCCACCTCACCGGTACCACCCACCCGTCTTCGGCGAAGCGGTTCATCGCCATCGAAAAGACGGCCGAGGAGGTCGCCGCCAAGCGAGCCAAGGGCGAACCACTGGTGCCCGAGACAAAGGACGGTGACGGGGCGGAGGAAAAGGCGAACTAGGGGTCCGACGATGGGGCTGCTGGATCCCGGGGCGGCTATCCCCCCATGGGGGACTCGGTTCGCCACGACTCGCTCTTTCCCCTCCGAGTAAAATCAGCTTCCAGATTTCGCGAGCTTGATGGCCGTTTCAATGGAACTACGAACGAAACCGTGACTTTGGCTGATCGATTGCGATGAGGTTTACCCCCGCGGTTGAGTCGGTTCGGTCGGGACATCCGGCTTTACCGGATGCGGACTCCGAGATTCGGATCAGAGATACTCACTGGCCGTGGCCCGCGGCAACGGAGTTTACCTGGCGTCGCGAGAACCGATCACGGGCGAGGCGGAGCCGTCGAACCTCTCAAAATGAGGTTGACCTCGAGTTCCGTTTGTTCGGGCGCCGTTTCATCGTTTAGGCAGGCCAATAGATAATCCGCCGCTTTGCGCCCCATCTCTTCAGAGGGGACATGCATGGTGGTCAGGGATGGTCGGATGTGCTGCGACAAGGGAAGATCATCGAACCCCGCAATGGAGATATCACCAGGCACGTCCTTTCCGCCATTCTGGCATTCCAATAGGGCGCCATAGGCCAGCACGTCGTTGCCGCAAACGACCGCAGTCGGCGGCGTGCCTGCGGCCAATAGCCGTTTCATGGCTTGGCGACTGGAAGCGATGTCGTAGGGACATTCGTACAACAGGTTGTCAGGAACGTTTATGCCGCGCTCGGTCAACGTATGCAGGACACCGCGCAAACGGTCGCGCGCGCGATCGTTGTCGCGGGTCAGGCCGGAAATGATCCCGAACCGCCTGTGGCCGATGTCCAGCAGATAGGTCGTCTGACGGACGGCGGCTTGAAAATTGTTGAAGCCGACACAGGGATGATCCGAAGTCTCCTTGTATGACCAGGTGTTGACGTAAGGTAACTTCATTTGCCGGAGCCGTTCGAACAAACGGTCATGGTGATCAAGCCCGATCAGCATCATCCCGTCCACACCGCGCGCGATCAAGGATTCACCTTGCGTGCGTTCCTCATCCGGTGAGTAGTCAGAACTGGCGATCAACAAGGTGTATCCGGAGTCCTGAAGGCGTTGCTGAAAGGCCTGGACGCCCTTGGCAAAAATCGCGTTGTCCAACGTCGGAACGATCACACCGATGGTGCGCGAGCGCTGCGACGCCAGGGCTTGAGCGGCGCCATGAGGGATGTAGCCCAACTCCTTGATGGAGGTTTCGATGCGGGCGCGGCGCTCCTCGCGGACAAGTTCCGAATTGGCGAGATAACGCGACACCGTCGCCGTCGATACGCCCGCGTGTTCGGCCACATCCTGCAAAGTCGGCGTGGTTCGATGGTGTTTATTTAAGCGCTTTCTTTTTGGCACAAGTTTCTCAAAAAATTATCAAGAATATGAAAATCGACTATAACCTCTTACATTACAATGTTTTTTATCAATAAAGGGCATTCGGAACAAACACAATTTAATCTTGACACGTTCACACGAACAGGGCATTTGGTTAGGATAAATGTAAGCGATTACATTTTTTGGGCTTACTAATCAGGGGGGATGCGCTCATGTCGAATGCGCCCGAAGGCCAAGAAACCAAGAAACCGAGACCGGGACGCGTGCCGTTATATGCGTCTATCGTAGTCTTTCTTGTTTTTGCCGCAAACATCGTGATCGGCAAGGTCGCCATCGTTCAGGGCGCGACCTCGACACCGGGGCTCGGCGACGTCGGGGAGTTCCTGACTTTGTTCGTCGCCGTGGTGCTGTTCATCGCAGCGTGTTTAGCACACGAACGCGAGAGCTAATCAGAAACGAACTTCTTATCTACTGTGAAACAGGGAGTGAACCATGACCACCAAGAAACTTGACCAAGACGGACCGGTCTCGATCGAGCGTCGCCGTTTCCTGGAAATTTCGACCAAGTACGGCTTTACCGCCGCCGTTGTTGCCGGCGCCGCCGGCACCTTGATGAGTTCCGAAGCCGCCGCGCAGACGGCCAAGGAGGAGAGAGAACGCCAGAAAGCCGCTGCGCACGTGATGACCATCGGTACCGCTTACATTCTGGGTGCGTCCCGCAGCTATCCGATCATGCAGCTGGATTTCAAGGAGAACATCCAGAACGCCACCGGCGGCCAGGTCTACGTCAAGCTCGCGCCGGGCGGTCAACTGGGAGCCGGCGGTGCGCTTGCTCAAAAAGTCCAAAACGGAACCATTCAGGCGGCGCAGCATTCGTTGTCGAACTTCGCTCCGTTTGCCCCGGTCGTCGACCTGATCAACCTGCCTTATTTCTGCGGCGCCAACCAAAAGTTCGTCAATTTGGTGAATTCCGACGCCTGGAAATCAGCTGTTAACCCGCAAGTCGAAGCCAAGGGCTTCAAACCGCTTTGGTACGTCGTCATCGATCCCCGGGTCGTCGCCATGCGCAAGGGCGGCAAGGGCCCGATCAAGACACCGGCCGACCTTTCCGGCGTCAAATTCCGGGTGCCGGGATCGAAGATGCTGCAGCAATACTACCGCATGATCGGTGCCAACCCGACGCCGGTCGCCTGGGGCGAAACGCCTTCGGCGATCAAGCAGGGCGTCGCCGATGCCCTTGATCCGGCCGTCGGGGCGCTGCATGTCTTCGGTTTCAAGGACATCCTGTCCTGGGTGACATTCTCGCAAGCGGTGCCGGACAGTCAGGTCTACTCGTGTAACCTTGAGTGGTTCAACGGCCTGCCGGCCGATGTCCGCGCCGGCATCGAATTCGCGTCGGACATTTCCGCACAACAGAACCTGGCCAAAGTGCCGGCGGCACGTAACTACGCCATGGCGGAAATGGGTAAGGCCGGCGTGCAATTCTATTCTCCGACCCCGGACGAGCTCGCCGAATGGGCAAAGGCCGGCGGTTATCAGCGCTCGGAGTGGGACGGCTTCAAGAAAGAGCTGGCCGGTTCCATGGACGCTTTCAACAGCCTTGACACGGCGGCCAACACGCCCGGCCGCCTTTATGTTCACGACGCATAAGCGCCGCGTTTGAGGCAATCCCCGGGGCGGTTCGGCCGTCCCGGTGGATGCTTCGAACAACCCTGTGACGGTGGCTCATCAGAGGCACCGTCACTCGACCTGCGCTTTGCTGGGGGGAAATGTAATGAGTGAGTCCGAATCATTCTGGAAAAAGTTGGACGACAACGCGGAGCGATGGATGTTGCTCGGCTTCTACGGGATGATCGTGTCAACGATCGTCGTCGAGGTCGTGCGAAGGTTCGTCCTCTCCTATTCCTCGATTTGGGGGGAGGAGATCGCCAGGTACGCGTTCATCTATCTGGCCTGGGTCGGGGCATCGGTTGCGGTCAAGGACCGCGCCCATATCCGCATTGATGTCATCCTCCATTATCTCTCCAACAGGGGTAAGGCGCTGGTTTACCTGTTCGGCGACATCTGCATGCTGGCCCTCGCGATTCTCGCCCTCTACACGGCCATCGAGTCGCTGCAGGTCTCCATCAAATTCGGATCGGTAACCCATGGTTTGCGGATCAGTTTGGCATGGTTTCTCGCCGCCGTGCCGCTGGGATTCACCCTGATGTCCTACCGTTTGGTGCAGTCGATATGGCGCGACCTCGGCGATCTTCGCCGCGGACGTCCCGTATTCGAAGGCGCCAAGATGTTTGATTAGGGAGAACGGTCATGCTCTGGCAACAAATGCAGCAGCAAACCATCGAGCTTGGATGGGAGTTCTACGGCCCGGTAATGCTGATCGTCGGGTTGATCGTCATGGCCGTTCCCGTATGGGTGGCGCTCGGCATCGGTTCGGTGGTCATGCTCGTCACCACCGATGTTCTGCCAATTTCGCTTCTTGGAGAATCGCTGTTCGACGGTATCGATCACTTCGCGCTGATCGCCGTGCCGCTCTTCATATTGACCGGTGACGTTCTGGTCAGAACCGGCCTTTCCAACAAGCTCTTGGACGTAGCCGATGCGACGACGGGCGGATTCCGTGCCGGTCTCGGGACGTCGACGGTTCTGGGGTGCGGGTTTTTCGCCTGCATCTCGGGGTCCGATGCCGCCGGCGCCGCGGCGGTCGGTCGGATGACGATCCACAAGCTCGTGGAGAAAGGCTACCCCCGGCCCTACGCTTGCGCCCTGGTCGCCTCAGGTGCCTGCACCGGCATCCTGATACCGCCCTCGATCGCCTATATCATTATGGGCCTGATCCTTGGAATCTCGGCATCGACCCTGTTCCTGGCGGCCGCCATACCGGGCGTCATGATCATGTTTTCGATCATGATCACCAATATGGTGATGAACAGGATCTACAACTTCGAAGGCGAGAAGGTCGGCTTCGATTTCGGTCATTGGCGACGCACGATCTGGGACGGACGCTTCGCCTTGCTGGTCCCGATCATCATCTTGGGCGGTATCTACTCGGGCATCTTCACGCCGACCGAAGCGGCCGCCGTCGCCGTCGCGACGACGATCACGATCGGCTTGATTCAGCGCACGCTCACGCTCGCTGACTTTCCCAAAATGCTGCTCGGCTCGGCCAAGGTGAACGGCGTCATCCTGCCGATCATCGCCATGTCGCTGCCGCTGGCACAAACGTTGGCAGCGCTCGGCGTGCCGCAAGGTTTTGCCTACTCCGTGACCTCCATGACCGACAATCCCTACCTGATCATCCTGTTGATCATCGGCATCCTGATCGCCGCCGGTTGCGTCATGGAAACGACTCCGAACATCGTCATTCTCTCTCCGATTCTTCTGCCGCTGGCGCTGGAAACCGGCATGAATGAGGTGCAGTTCTGCATCATGATGGTGACGGCACTGGGTGTCGGCTTCATTACGCCGCCGCTTGGTCTCAACCTCTTTGTAATATCCGGCATAACCGGAGAATCGGTCCTTCGGATCGCATCTCGTGTCGGCCCCTATGTCATCGGCATGCTGATCGTCGTTTTGATGATCGCCTATATTCCCGACCTGTCGATGGTCTTCCTTCCCGATATCTACTGACCCTTGGAGGCAATAGGACGATGTCCATCGAATACCTGAAACGTGCGGAAAAGACGGCCTCCACGGGCGAACAGGATGTCCGCGATATCGTGCAGAACGTCCTCGACGACATCGAACAGGGCGGCGACGAAAAGGCCCGCGAATATGCCGCCAAATACGACAATTGGACGGGTGATATCGTGGTTTCGAGAGACGATATCGCGGCGGCGGCGGCGAAGGTGTCCGATCAGCTGAAGGACGATATCCGGTTCGCCCATGATCAGGTCCGCAATTTCGCCGAAGCACAGCGCGATGCCATCAAGGACGCATCCATCGAGCTGCTCCCCGGTCTGACCGCCGGACACCGCAACATACCGATGAACGCCGCCGGTTGTTATGTCCCGGGCGGCCGCTATTCCCATGTCGCTTCAGCCATCATGTCGGTAACCACCGCCAAGGTGGCGGGCGTCGATCAGATCGTCGCCTGTTCGCCGCCGAAGCCGGGCGAAGGCGTTAATCCGGCAATCCTCTATACGCTGGACCTCTGCGGTGCCGATACGGTGCTGGCGCTCGGCGGAATCCAGGGCGTGGCGGCGATGGCGTTCGGTCTCTTTGGGTGCCGCTCGGCCGACATCCTCGTCGGACCGGGCAACCAGTTCGTCGCCGAGGCGAAGCGGATCCTTTACGGCCGTGTCGGCATCGACATGTTCGCCGGCCCTTCCGAGGTCATGGTCATTGCCGATGCGACGGCGGATCCCGAGATCGTGGCCTGGGATTTGGTGGGCCAGGCCGAGCATGGATACAACTCGCCGGCCTGGCTGATCTCACTCGACGCCGACCTGGCCAACAAGGTCATGGAGTTGGTGCCGACCTTCATTGCCCAACTGCCCGAAGTCAATCGGACCAACGCCGAAGCGGCATGGCGCGACTACGGCGAGGTGATCCTGGTCGACGCGCCGTTCGAAGCCGTCAAGGTCTCGGACGACTACGCGTCCGAACACCTGGAGGTGCAATGCGAGGACTTGGATTGGTGGCTTCAGAGTCTGTCGAACTATGGCTCGTTGTTCCTGGGAGAGGAGACGACGGTCGCTTTCGGCGACAAGACATCGGGTCCGAACCACATCCTGCCGACGAAGGGCGCCGCCCGTTACACCGGCGGATTATCCGTCGGCAAATTCATGAAGACGGTCACCTGGCAGCGGATGACGCGCGAGGCAAACCGGGAAATCGCCCAGGTGACGGCCAGGATCTCGCGTCTCGAGGGGATGGAAGGCCACGCCAAGACGGCCGACGTCAGGCTGGAGAAGTGGTTTCCCGAACAGCGGTTCAACCTGTCAGCGGCGGAATAGCGATTGGAACGATGCAAGATTTGTTCACCCTGACCGGACGGCGGGTGTGCGTGACGGGAGCCAGTTCCGGCATCGGTCGCGCCCTCGCCGACGGTTTGGCCCGCGCCGGCGCATCGGTCGTCGGTGTCGCCCGGCGCCAAGCGGTCTTGGACGAATGGCGTGATGAACACCGTGTCGCGGGCGTGAGCGTCGAGACCCTGAGCGCCGACTTGAGCGACCCGGTCAACACCGGTGAGGTTGCGAAAGAGGTTTCGAAACGGTTCGGCGCACCAGACATCCTGATCAATGCGGCCGGCGTGAACCCGCGGCGTAGCGCTGACGACGTGACGCCGGAGGAATGGCAAGCGACACTCGACTTGAACCTCTCGACACCATTTTTCCTGGCTCGCGCATTCGTACCGGCGATGCGCACGAAGGGATGGGGTCGGGTCCTCAACATCGCCTCGCTGCAATCGGCCCGCGCCTTTCCGAACGGTATTGCTTACGGCGCCTCCAAGGGCGGCATCGCCCAGGTCACCCGGGCAATGGCCGAGGCCTGGTCGGCCGACGGCATCATGTGCAACGCCATTGCGCCCGGGTTCTTTCCGACGGCGTTGACGGGACCGGTGTTCCGAGACGCCGAAGCCGCGTCGAAACTGGCCAGGCAAACCTGTATCGGGCGCAACGGCATCCTGGATGATTTGATCGGGCCGGCACTGTTTTTTGCCTCACGGGCCTCGGATTACATAACCGGCCAGATCCTTTACGTGGATGGCGGTTTCACGGCGAAATGAGGGATACCATGAAGGCTCTTGTCTATACCGGGCCGCAACAGATCGAATACCGTGACGAGCCGGCGCCGGTGCGCAGTTTCGACGATGTGCTGGTCAAGGTCGACGCGGTCGGCATCTGCGGATCCGACATGCATGCCTACCTGGGACATGACGAACGGCGTGTCGCGCCTTTGATCCTCGGCCACGAAGCCTCAGGTCTCGTCGTCAACGGCACGATGGCGGGCAAGCGTGTTGTCGTCAATCCGCTGGTCACCTGCGGGACCTGCCCGGCGTGCCTGTCGGGCCGGTCCAATCTCTGCGCCGAACGGGAGATCATCTCGATTGCACCGCGGCAAGGGGCCTTTGCCGAGCTGGTATCGATCCCGGAACGCAACTTGATCGTCGTCCCGGACGGCATGGACATGGCCAAGGCGGCCTTGGCCGAACCCATCGCCACAGCATGGCACGCCGTTACAGCAGCGGCCAGGGCCGCTCATCGCCCGCTTGCCGAAAGCCGGGTTCTGGTATTCGGCGGCGGGGCGGTCGGAATGGCGGCGGCGCTGTCCCTGCGTGCCCAAGGTTGTCGCGAAATCCTGTTGGCGGAAACGAATGCCATGCGCCGCGAAACGGTCGCAAAGGCGGCAATTTGTACGCCCTTTGATCCCATCAATGAAAACATCGCCGGTGAAAGTTCCGTCGACGTGGTGATCGACTGCGTGGGTGGGAAACCGACCCGGAAAGGTTCGATCGCCGCGATACGCCCGGGCGGTGTGATCGTCCACGTCGGGTTGCAGGATGGATCGGACGGCATGGATGTGCGCAAGCTCACGCTCCAAGAAGTGACCTTCATCGGCACCTACACTTATACCATGCAGGATTTCCGGGCGACCGTCGAAGCCATGCATTCGGGCGCGCTGGGCACCCTGGATTGGTTCGAGGAGAGACCTCTGGCCGATGGCGCCCAGGCGTTCGACGATCTGATTGGGGGGCGCGCCGCCGCATCCAAGATCGTACTTCGTCCGAACAGCTAAGCTTGGAGGCGTTTGTGCTCAGCGAGCGTTATCGAAACGCCTGATGAGGAAGGCCCGGGGAATGGCCTCTCCGCCTTCTCCGGGCCGACCCACTTAATCTCACTGTCGAGGATTCGAAATGTACAAAAAAATCGTTGTGGCTCTCGGATTGGATCACGGTCACGGTGTCAAGGCCATCGATACGGCCAGAAAACTTCTTACGGAAGGCGGCGAGATCGTCGCGCTTCACGTGATCGAGCCGGTTCCCGGCTTCGTCAAGAACTATGTATCGACCGATCCAGAACCGGAAATCCGTAACGCCGCAGAAGAAGCCATCGCCGAACGGATTGGCGACCGAAAGGATGCCGAGGCCGTCGTCCTTATTGGTTATCCAGGACCCACGGTCACCGAATACGCCGAGACCATCGGTACCGACTGCATCATTGTCGGATCCAATAAACCGGAACTGCGGGACTATTTGCTCGGGTCAACCGCGGCCCGCATCGTGCGCCACGCGCCGTGTTCGGTGCACGTGTTGCGCTAGAGTTGATTTGCCGATCGGGCGCGGATCCGCAAAAACCGGCGCGTCTCGTCAACAGAGTCGAATTCGCCCCTACAACTGAACGGATCACTCAAAAGGAGCAGTCGCTAATGCCTCCTTTGAATCAAACAGGGTCGAACCATTTGTTGATGACCTCGGGTTGCCGAAGGGCATAACGGGAAGACCATTCACCCCAGCGCGAAGTCCGCACCGGGGATCTCCCAGAACTTGGATAGGGCACCCCCATAAGTCAGCTTGAAAGTTATTTGCGGCTGGTTCAGCCGGTCATTCGCCAGACCGACGTCAGGCCGATCGCGCTTGCCTGATACCGTCCTCCGTTCGGATTGCGGCGGCGAACCGGGCAATCCGCCGACACCCCTCGAGGAGTTCGGGCTCCGACGGCGCTAGACTGATCCGGATGTGTCCGGCGCCGCTCGGTCCGAAGGCGTCGCCGGCAAGAACCGAGACGTTCTCGTGCTCGTAGAGCTCCTCCATGAACCGACGGCACGACAAGCCGGTGTCCCTGACGTCGGCCATGACGAACATGCCGCCGGCGGGCCGCTTGGCCGAGATGCCGTCGATCGCCTCCAGGGCGGAGCAGACCAGATCCCGGCGCGTCCGGTAGGCGGCTCTCATGTCGGCCAGTGCCGGAAGGTCTTCGTCGAGGGCGAACAGCGCGGCGTCCTGAATGAACGGCGGCGATCCGTAGAGCATGGCGCCGGATAGTGTTTCCACATGCTGGATCAAGTCCCGGGGACCGACGACCCATCCCAATCGCCAACCGGTCATGGCGTGTGATTTCGACAGGCTCGACAGCGTCGCGCTCCGCTCCGCCATGCCGGGAAGGGCGCAGGGGCTGACATGGGGCGCGTCATAGGTGATCGAGGCATAGACCTCGTCGGAGATCATCCACAGGTCGTGGCGCCGGCAGATGTCGGCCAGTTCCGCCAGGACCTCATGACGAACGACCGCACCGGTCGGGTTATGCGGCGTGTTGATCAGCAGGGCCCGGCTGTTGGGCCCGATCGCCGCCTCGATGCGGCCGGGGTCGATCTGGAAATCGTCCTCCGGGCGGAGCGCGACGCTGACAAGGCGTGCGCCGCTGGCGCCGATGACGCCCTCATAGGTGACGTACTTGGGTTCGGGCACGATGACCTCATCGCCGTCACCGAGCACGCACAGGACCACCGTCATCAACGCGTTCTGGGCGCCGGGCAGTATGGCGACATTGGCCGCATCGACCGGCTGGCCGGTAGTCCGCCGGTGGTGCCGGGCGACGGCGGCACGCAGTTCCGGAAGCCCGATCGTCGGCGTGTAGTGGTGGCGGCCCCGCCTCAGGCTGGCCACCGCCGCGTCGACGATCGGGGCGGGGGTGTCAAATTCCGGGTCGCCGACCGAAAGCACGATGACGTCCTCGCCGTTCTCCCGGCGCTGCTGGGCCACATAGTGAATGTCCCAGGCCCGGGCTCCGTGGCCGGCAATATGATCGACCAGCGGTGCGTATCTCATTGTGGATGCCTCCCCTTCGCTGTCCGCCACCGGCCTTCCGGGCCTGAAATGGAGAACAGGTTCGACCATCTTCTCGGCGCTTATTGTACAATCGTAAAATAAGAAGGCAACGGCTATTTCATTGGTGACGCCTTCGCCAACCTTCCCGCCATGCACGCCGGCGGTTAGACTTCGCGGAAGCCGGGGCGATTACCGGCCGTGCCGAACGCCGAGACCGAACGGGGGAAGCCGATGACAGGCCGGCCGCTTAATTTCCTGATCGTAATGGCCGATCAACTGAACGGGTTTTCCGTCGGCGCCTATGGGAACCCGGTGGTCAGGACGCCGCATATGGACCGGCTGGCCGAAAGCGGTGTTCTCTTCGAGAACGCCTATTGCAACAGCCCGCTCTGCGCGCCATCCCGGTTCTCCATGATGTCGGGCCGGTTGCCGTCGAGGATCGGCGCCTACGACAACGCATCTCTGTTTCCGGCCAATGTACCGACATTCGTCCACCACCTGCGCCTCATGGGTTACCGTACGGTTCTTGCCGGTAAGATGCACTTCGTCGGACCCGACCAGTTGCATGGCTTCGAGGAGCGCCTGACCACGGACATCTATCCGGCCGATTTTGGATGGACACCGGACTGGCTGAAACCCGGGGAGCGGATCGACTGGTGGTATCACAATATGTCGAGCGTCAAGCAAGCCGGCGTTGCCGAAGCAACCAACCAGTGTGATTTCGACGACGAAACCGGTTTCTACGCCATGGCCAAACTCTGCGAACTGGCGCGCTCCGGCGATGACCGGCCGTTTTGCCTCGTCGCCAGCTTCACCCACCCGCACGACCCCTACGCGACACGCAGCAAGTACTGGGATCTTTATGACGACGAAACCATCGACCTACCCCGAATCCCGGCCATTCCCTACGCGGACCTCGACCCGCACAGCCAACGCCTTTACCGCGTCTCGGCCATGGATGCGGCGGAAATCTCGGAACAGGACATCCGGAACGCACGCCGCGCCTATTACGGCAATGTCGCTTACGTCGATGAATGGCTGGGCAAACTGCAACGCGTGTTGGTGGACTGCGGTCTTGCCGCCGACACGGCGGTCGTCGTTTTGAGCGATCACGGCGATATGCTGGGGGAACGCGGGCTTTGGTACAAAATGTCGTTCTTCGAACCCTCCGCCCGCATTCCCATGATCTTTTCCGTGCCGGGTTTACCCGAGGGTGCAAGGCGTTCACAGCTGGTGTCCCTGGTCGACCTTTTCCCGACCCTGACCGACTTGGCGGAACGGAGCGGCGCCGGGGACGCGCCGGAGCCCGCCGACGGCTTCGACGGGACCAGCCTGGTGGCGCTGATGGAAGGGAACGAGAGAGCGGTGCCGGAGCGGGTTCTGGGCGAGTTCCTGGGCGAAGGTGCCGTCGCACCCTGCCTGATGATCCGCCGCGGCCGTCACAAGTTCATTCACTCGGACCCGGACCCGGCGCAGCTTTACGACCTGGAAACCGACCCGCAAGAAAAGCATAACCTCGCTGGCCGGTCCGATGTGGCGGATGTGGAGGAGGGCCTTCGCCGGGAAATGTCGGAAACCTGGGACGGCAAGGGCCTGCACGACGCCGTAATCGGCGATCAAAACCGCCGTCGCCTTATATGGCAGGCGCTTTCAACGGGCGAGCACACATCGTGGGATTTCCAACCCCACCGAGACGCGTCGCGGCGGTTCATGCGCAACCACCTCGACCTCAACGACCTCGAACGCACCTCGCGGTGGCCGCCGCCGGGAGATTGAGGTAAGGCCGCGTGCCGGGGTTAACCGGTTTTTTCAGGGCTAGCGTTCAACCTCGTTTTTCAGGGTCACCTTGATCTCACCCGGCAACTCCCGCCAATCGACGTCCAACAAAGCCCCTTGCAAGGCCCACAGCATGTTGAGCGGGTTGGCCAGGCGCACCCGCCGGTAGGCCTCGGCCGACCCGATGGCGCGCAGATCGTCGACGCTTATGATGCCCGCCGCCGCCAGCAATCGCGCCGATTTGTCGCCGATGTTACGCAGTTGGGTGAGGTCGGAGGGTCCCATCGGAGGCAGGTGCCCGTGTCCGTCGATAGTGTTCCCAGGCCAACTTTCCGGGTGCCGGGTCGGTCAGCGCAGGGTTCGCAACTTATACCAGGTCAACGCCGCGAAGGCCGGGGCGCCGACGGCGGCGCCGACGACGAAGGGCATCTGCCAGCCGAGCCAGACGACGGGCGCGAAGAGGTAGAGCACGTCGTCGAAATCGAACCCCCAGATGCCCGGATAGGCCTTGTCGCCCGTGTCCGCCTTCTTGCGGTCGATCATCTCGGCGAGAATCTCCGCCGCGAAGACCCCGGCCGTCCCCAGGGCGCCGAGAAGGATGGCCCAGTTTCCGAGGAAGCCGTGGCGAAGGCCGATACCGGCGGAGAGGAAGAACAGGGACGTGATCGTCGTGTCGCAGAACATGTCGTAGCGGTGGCCCCAGGGCGAGGTCTTGCCGGAAACGCGCGCCAGTTCGCCGTCGGCCCGGTCCATGAAGGCGGAGAACAGCCATAGCCATCCACCCCAAATGTCGTATTCGCGCGTGCCGATAGCGAAACAGGCGCAGGCGGCCAGCCCGGAGACCAGGCGCACGGTCGTCAGGTGGTTCGGGGTCACCGGCGTCTCGACCAGCGGCAGGATGCACCAGCGCGCGACCTTGTGGGTCCAGGAATCGCCGACCATCAAACGATCTCGGTAAACGTGATCCGCCTGGCACCGGACCGCTCGGCAGCGGTGCGCACGGCAGGGTCGAGGAGGCCGGCAAGTTCGTCGGTATAGCGGTAACCGTCGGCTTCCCGTTCACGGCCCTCCCAATCGCCTGTCGCCGGATGGGTCATCATCTCGCTGACGCCGTCGGGCAGATCGGACAGGGCCTCGATCATGCGGTCGCGGTTCATGCGGCCCGTTGCCGAGAGACCGATGAGGATGTCGTTGTGGCGGATGCCAGCGCGATCCAGGCGGCTTTTGGTCAGGGTTAACCAGGGTTTCAGAAGGCGACCGGCCATTCCGGAAGTCGTTTCGTAGGGAAGGCGCATGGCCGTCATGCCGAAATCGCGGCCGATCTCGAGGATCAGCCCGAGGATGGTAGGGTGCAGGTGCATGTGATTATGGGTATTAACGTGGTCGAGGGCCAAGCCGGTGTCGGCGAAGGCCTGGAACTGGGCGCGGATTTCGGCCCTCAGCTGCCGCCGCGCCCGCGAGCTGAAATAGTAGCGGAACCCGGCCCGGACCAAGTTGTCGTCGAAACGCCCGTCGCCATCGGTAATGGCGGGTACTTCGGACGCCGGCAAGGTGCTCCCGCCCCGGACGACCACCAAATGCAGGCCGACGGCGAGGCCGGGCAGGGCCTTGGCGCGCCTCACCGCGTCGCCGCTTGCCGGTGCCGCGACCATCAGGCTGGCTGCCGTGAGGGTGCCGTCGCGGAAGGCCATCTCGACGGCATCGTTGACGGCCGTCGCTGCACCGAAATCGTCGGCGGTGACGATCAGGCGCTTCAGGCGTTGTTCTCCCGACCCCACAGGAAGCGGAAAAACTCGACGCCTTCGCGGGCTTGGCGTTTCATGACATCCCAATCGCGACACATGTCATAAAACAGGGTTGCCATCTTGCGCGGCCTGAAATAGAAGCGCTTATAGAAATCGTCGACCGCGTTGAAGATATCCTGGGCATGCAGGTGCGGATAGTCGAGGACGCTGTTCTGCACGCCGCTGTCGGCAACCAGGGCGTCGCCGTCCTCGGTCACCAGCCAACCGTTCTCACGGGCCTGATCGTAGAGGAAGGTTCCCGGGTAGGCGGCCGGCAGCGACACCTGGATGGTTTTCGGGTTGAGGTCCTGGGCGTAGCGTATGGTTTCCTCGATGGTGTCCTTGGTTTCGCCGGGAAGGCCGACGATGAAGGTGCCGTGGATGAGGATACCGAGCTCGTGACAATCCCGCGTGAACTGCTTGGCCTTGTCGACCAGGATGCCTTTTTTGATGTTGTGCAGGATTTTCTGGTTGCCCGATTCGTAGCCGACGAGCAACAGGCGCAGGCCGTTCTCCTTCATGATCTTGAGGGTTTCGTAGGGCACGTTGGCCTTGGCGTTGCACGACCAGGTGATGCCGAGCATGCCCAGTTCGCGGGCCAGCGCCTCGACCTGCGGGCGGTTGTCGGTCAGGGTGTCGTCGTCGAAGAAGAACTCCTTGATCTCCGGGAAGTTGTCGTGCGCCCAGGTGATCTCGGCGACGATATTCTCCACCGACCGGGTGCGGTAGTTGTGCCCGGCGATGGTCTGCGGCCACAGGCAGAACGTACAGCGCGATTTGCAGCCACGTCCCGTGTAGAGCGACATATAGGGATGCAGCATGTAGCCGTTGTAGTAATCGGACGTGACCAGGTTGTCCTTGTAGATCGGCGCCACCCAGGGAAGCGTATCCATGTCCTCGATCAGCGCCCGCTTGCCCGTAAAATGGGGTTCGCCCGCGTCGTTGAGGATGGTGATGCCGGCGACGTCGGCGAGCGCCGCCCCCTCGGCGATTTCCTTGATGGTGAAATCGAACTCCTGATCGCAGACGAAATCGATGGCCTCAGACGCGGTAATCGATGCGGTGTTGTTGACCGCCACATGGGCCCCGCAGAAACCGATCAACAGGTCCGGGTTTTCCTTCTTGAAGGCCTCGGCGACGGTGACGTCGTTGAGGAAGGACGGGGTCGAGGTGTAAATGACGAGGAATTCGTAGTCACCGGCCAACGGCAGGATATCGTCGACGGAAAGGCCACGGGCCGGCGCGTCGATCAACCGGCTTCCGGGTACCAAGGCCGCCAACTGGGCCAGCCACGTCGGGTACCAGAAGGATTTGACCTCGCGTTTGCATTGGTAGCGCGATCCGGCGCCACCATCGTAACCGTCATACGTCGGCGGGCTTAAGAATAAGGTCTTTTTCACGCCGGTCATCATGCGTCTCTATCTCTGTTGATGTGTCGCTTGAACGGGAATTCGGCGGATTGCCGCCGACACGGATGCGGTTGTTTTCCATGAGGGTAAAGTCGGTTCCGCGCCACTGTACGCGGCCGCTGAAATAGCTGGCCGCCCTGACGATGAAGGACAAGCCGTCACGCAGCGGCACCAACCAGGGTGAATACGCGTTTCCCTTGAGAAGGTTGACGCTGACTTTGCTGTGTAACACCGTACGAAGCACCATCGCCAAGAAGACCGGCATGGCCGCCGAGATCGGGGAATAGCCTGCAGCCAGTAGCGCCGCGCCGGCGAGCAACGAAATCGAAAAGATATCCGTGATCGCTGACAACAAATAGCCGATCGGTTGTACCGATTTGATGGTCCGCGCCCAGCGCAGTTCGTGGTGGTAGAGCGCCGACAAAGACTTTTCGTGGATGATGTTGACGACGACATAGGGAACGAGAGCGATCTTGTATCCGGCGTCGATGACCCTTTGTCCGAGCATGTAGTCATCGGCAAGAAAATCGGCCAGCGACTTGATTCCGCCCGATTGTTCCAGCACATCGCGGCGCACGGCCATGGTCGCCCCGAAACAATAGTCCTGCTCGGCGAACCGTCGGGGGATCAGGGCCGAGGGAAGAAACCAATCGTTGATGAACATGGCGGCGACCCGGGAGACAATTCCGCCGCGTCCATGGCCGGAATAGAGGCAGGTCGTGGCACCCACGTCCGCACGGCCGAACGGCTCGATGACCGCCTTGAGGTAGCTCGGATCGACCCGCATGTCGCTGTCCGATATGACCAGGATGTCGTGCTTGGCGTATTCCGCCATGTTGGCGATGTTGCTGATCTTGTAGTTGCTGCCGATCAGTCGATCGCAAACGACCAGGGACAAGTCGCGCTCGGGAAACTCGGCGATCACCTTGCGAATGACCGGAATCGCCGGATCGCTCGGAGAATGCACGCCGAAAATGACCTGATAGTCACCGTAGTCCTGATTGCAGAAGGTCCGAAGATTATCGGCAAGCCCCCATTCCAGGCCGCAGATCGGTTTGATCAGCGTCACCGGTCGCCGGCCCGAGGCCAGCGGCGGGTCGACGATTTCCCGGCCGAATCGATCCGTCAGGACGATCGCAAGGAGAAGGTAGCCGACCGAACAGGCGAACAGACCGAGCGCAATGTATAGAAACAAGACCTTGGAATCCCCGAATAATGAAACCTTCCCGCCAGAAGAGCGGGAAGGCACGCTGTTTATCTAGCGACTCGGTGCCAAATAAACAATCACCATTTGGAAAAAAACGCGAAATAGAAGCGCAACTAAAAATTAGGGGCTGTCCTAGCTAAGCGAGATGCTTGGGCTAGGATTGCAGGATGTATGCGAGAAGAAGCCGGCTCAGTGGTTGGAAGCGTGATCGTTTGATGGAGCACTTTGTGGCGGCGAC
>Ga0056114_1000150_pt1 | contig 19608 bp, 7 predicted proteins | sample WorMetHERISLAND1_FD_77005 | JGI IMG/M metagenome (GOLD analysis project Ga0056114, IMG submission 77005) | Marine gutless worms symbiont microbial communities from Max Planck institute for Marine Microbiology, Germany - Olavius loisae HERON... ...
TCACCTGTTCCTAAAGGAGTGCGAATGGCGGTTCAATGGAGGTGATCACCGGGAACTGCTTAACCAATTAAAGACATGGGTGAATTCGAGACAAAAACGTCCTTAGCTAGGACAGCCCCATCTATTTTGTACCTGCTCAAGCATAGCAGAACCGTGCTTCTTGGTGAAATCAGCGTACACCGGCCCCATCCGATCGCGGGACGCGGAAGCCTCGGCGTCGTTGATATTCCTGCCCTTTAAGTCGTCAGGCGTTGCGTTGGATCCTTTCTTACCGACCTCGACTGACGCTCACCCGCTTCAATCCCCACCGACGACGATGACGCCGTTGGCGGGATGGCGCTGCCAGGGACCTGTCTTGCCGCCGGGCCACAGCACGCGGACCTCGGCCGCGTCGTTGGCGCCGATACCGAAATGGTTCCAGCCGAGTTGACCGCCGGCATGGCCGCCGCCGATAGTGACTTCACGCCGTTGCACCCGTTCGCCGGTGCGCACCTCAATCCAGGCGCCGACACCGTGGACGTTGCCGCCGGCCGATTGCAGACGGACGGACAGCCAGTTGCCGAGCGGTTTCGGCGCCTCAGCGCTGCCGCCGCCGACATTGCGCCAGACCTCGGCCCGGTCCCAACGGTTGACGGTGACCATGTCGAGCAGGCCGTCACCGTTGAGGTCGACCAGGGCACCGCCGCGGCCGCGCCGGGCGCTGGCGACACCGGCCTCCAACGCTGCATCTGAAAAGCGGCCGTCCGGTCCCTGGAGTAAGAGGGCATTGGGGTCCCTCAGGGCAAATCGCGGCAGGTCGGCGACGTTTCCCTTGCCCATTTCATGACGGATTGCCCTGCGATCATGGACGCGCCCCCAATTCTCCGTTCAAACCTTGCTAGGATAGTCCCGACGCCGGTTACCAAAACCAGCTGCTGCTTTTCGATTTCTCGATGAGTGGCCATTCCTTGACGAGATCGGCAACGGCATTGCGTTCCAGTATGCGGGTCCAGTCATCGCCTTTCTTAAGCGCCGCCAAATGCCGGTTGAAATCCTCGATATCGGCCTCGCTGAAGCGTTCATCGGCCAAGGCCGCACTGAGATTGACGGAACCGACGGCGCGGTCGAGGATCTCGAGCTCGGTCATCACGCCCTCCGCCCGGAGGTCGAAGATGTCCGAAACGGCGCCGACGATCGCCGCATCGATCTTGCCGAGCAGCAGGCGGCGGATGTTTTCACCGTCCGTTCGGTTGCGTTCGATCCTGATCGAGCTGTCGTCGTCGATCAGCGGATAATGAAACCCCTCACGGCCGCCCAAACGTTTGCCACGGAGGTCGGCCGTCTCAAAGGCATCGAACCTGGAACCCTTGCGGACCACCAGAACGCTATATTCGGTGACGATGGGGTCCGAATAGCGGGCCAGTTTCTCACGGTGCGGGAACTTGAGGAGGCTGGTGCCGACTTCGAGCTCGCCGTCGTGGACGGCGATCCGCATGACCTTTTTGGGCATGTTTCGATACTGCGTGAAATAGCCCATCTTCTTGAAAACGTAGTCCACCGTTTCGGCGATGACGCCGACCGGTTGACCGTCGGCGAAGGTCGAGAAGATATCGTTGGGAACGCCGACCACGACCTTTTTGACCGGCGCGGCCGATACCGTCGGCAGCATCTTCTCGGTCGGTACGGAATTGACCAGGAGCTGCGGTATCTCCTTGCCGCCGGAAATCGCCGGCACGGTCTTTTCCGCCGCCTCGGCCGCTAGGGCTCCCAGGGCCAACGGTGCGGAGAGGATGATGGCGAGCCGGGACCGTATCATCACGTTTCACTCCCCGGTTTGGCGGGCGCCGGCACAAGGGCCGGGGCGGATCCCGTGTTTCCGTTGCCGCGGCACTTTCCGGGCGTGCCGTCGGCCATGACGGCACCGCAGAAATCGGCGTCCAGCGTGTTGACGTTCTGCATGATGGCCTTCGAGAAGTCGACGCCGTGGAGGCTGCTGTGCTGCAGGTTGGCCGCGTTCAGGTTGGTGCCGACGACGGACGCGTTGGCCAGGTTGACGTCGCGAAGGTTGGTCCGCACCAGCTGGCTGTGATCGAGGATGGCGCCGAACAGGTTGGCGCCGGCCAGGTTGGCGCCGGTCAGGTCGGCACCAGTGAAATCGACGCCGACCAAGTTGGCACCCTGGAAGTCGGCATCGCGCAGGTCGGCCTTGCGCATGACCGCGCTCCTGAGATCGGCATTGCGAAAAACGGCGCGGCGCCCGTCGGCCTCCGTGAAATTGGCCCTGGGCAGGGTCGCCGTGTTGAAATTGGCGTCATCGACGACGCTGTTCGACAGGTTGGCTTCCGTCAGGTTGGCGAGCCTGAGATTGGCCGAGCGGAAGGTGCTGCGGAAAAGGGCGGCCCGGGTCAGGTCGGCCTTGGCCAGCACGGTCTCATCAAGGTCCGCCCACTCCATGCGGGCGAGGACGAGAACGCTGGATTCGAACTTGGCGCCCTTGAGGATCGACCAGGCGAAATTGGAGGCGAACAGATAGGAGCCGGAGACGTCGAGGTTCGGAAGGTCGAGGCGCGAAAACTCCTCATAGCGCAGATCGCACAGCTTGCAGCCGTCGCCGGAGATGACGGCTTGCCGGTTTTGTTCGGCGGCATGGGCCAGCGGTGGCATGATCAGGAGCAAGCTTGCGCACAAGCCCGCAAATAGATTATTCGACGGCATTTTCTATCGGTCCCTGTTGATATACCGAAAATGATCCCGGTTTGCGGTCGTTTACGTGCCGCGCGGCCTATCTTAGAGGCTTGCTGCTCACATTGCGAGGCGGTTATGCGCTTATTCGGAACCAATTGACGGCCGCGACGGACCAGTGCCGTTGCGGCTTTCGCCGCCGTGACGGGCAGTGATATGATCGCCCGACGACAATCCCTTCTCCCGGGCCGCCCATGATCACCGTCGAAAACCTGGTCTACGAATACCCGACGAAACGGGCGTTGCACGGTATCGACTTGGAGATCGGACGCGGGCGCATCACGGCCCTGGTCGGCCCCAACGGCGCCGGCAAGACGACGCTGATCCGTTGTCTCGTCGCCCTTCATGCACCCTTCGACGGCCGCGTCCTGTTCGAGGGGACCGACGTCCACGAATATCCCCGCGAAACCCATCGCCGCGTCGGCTATCTTCCCGACTTCTACGGCCTCTATGACGAACTCACGGTGCGCCAATGCCTATGGTACGTGGCCGCATCCCAGGGGCTGGAGGATGCGACCGCGCCTGGGCGCATCGAAACGGCGGCCGAGCGCCTCGAGATCGCCGACCGCCTCGACGATAAAGCGGCGACCCTGTCGCGCGGCCTGCGTCAGCGTCTCGCCGTGGCCCAGGCCCTGGTCCACGACCCGGAAGTCCTGGTCCTCGACGAGCCGGCCTCGGGCCTCGACCCGGAATCCCGCCACCACCTGTCGCAACTGCTGTGCCGGCTCCGCGACGACGGCATGACCCTGATCGTGTCGTCCCATATCCTCGCCGAACTGGAGGACTATTCCGACGACATGGTGATCATCCAGGACGGCCGGATTCTCGAAACGCGCCCCGTATCCCGGCGTGACGGCGCCGCAAGACGGTTCCGCGTCGCCGTCGCCGGCGACACTTCAAAGCTCATCGAGAAGCTGAAAACGATGCCGGACGTCGAGGAGGTGGAGGTCGACGAGAGCGGCTGCCGGTTCCGCTACCGCGGCGACCGGGAGGCGCAGCGGGCGCTCCTGAGCCGCCTGGTCCGCTCCAATCTGCCGATCATCGAGTTCGCCGAGGAGGCGGAGCGCATGCAGGACGCCTATATCGCCGCGCTCCGCGACGATCGGGGGGCAAAAAACCCGTCATGAACCCGGAGTTTCGCCGCAACCTGATCCTGCACCTGTCCCCGCACCGGCTGATGGCCATGCCGACGGTGTTCGGCGCCTTCGTGCTTGTCGCCTACACGTTGCAGGACCGGTCCTTTGACTGGGGGACCGGGCTGGTCGCCGAGTTCGCCTACTATTTCTTCACCTTCCTGTGGGGCACCAAACTGGCCGCCGAATCGATCATTGGCGAGGTCGTCGACGGCACCTGGGACCAGCAGCGCATGTCGGCCATGCGGCCGTGGCGCATGGCCTGGGGCAAGCTGTTCGGCGCCACCGTTTACGTCTGGTACGGCAATGCCGTCGCCCTAGCCGTCTACGCCGCCTCCCACGCCGCGCGCGTCGAAACCGGGACCTTGCTCGCTGCCCTCGCGGTGATGGTGGCCGCCGGGATCTTGGCCCACGCGGTCAGCATGATGGTCAGCCTCATCGCCGTCCAGCGCCGCCGCAGTTTCGGGCGCGTCCAGGTCTTTTCCTATCATTTGCTCGGGCTGATCTGCGGCATTCCCGCCGTCTGGACCCGGCTCGGCGGCGGCAGCGCGCTCGACGTCACCGATTGGTACGGAACGCTCTTTCCCCTGGTCGAATTCACGGCCCTGGCCCTGATTGCGCTGGCGCTGTGGTCGATGGTCGGAGTCTGGCAGTTGCTCAGGATCGAGCTTCAGATGCCCAATCCACCCTGGGTCTGGCTCGGTTTCGTGGTTTTCTCGATGATCTTCTTCGGCGGCTTCGTCTATATCCCACCCAGCCTCGAACGGTTGGTGCTGGCGGTCCCGGGTACGCCGTTCGCCGCCGCCCTGGTCTCAGGTGCCTGCATCTACATCGCGGTGCTCAGCGAGCCCAAGGACTCGGTGCGCTTCCGGCGCCTGGCGCATTTTGCCGGGACCGGCAACGGTCGGCGCCTGATGCACATCTTTCCCCGCGCCCTTCTGGCGCTGCCTCTGTTCCTGATCGCCGGCATCGTGACCATGGTCCTCTCCGCTCCTGCTGAAACGGCCTTGGTTGGGGACCTCGCCAACCTGCTCGGCGCCATCGCGGCAGCGATGCTCTTCGTCATCCGCGATCTCGGCTTCATGTATTTCATGAGCTTCGGGCGGCCGGACGGCCAGGGCGACAGCAAGGCCTTCGTCTACATCCTGCTCAGTTCCCTGCCCTTCTGCTCGCCATGGGCGCCGGCGACGCACTGGCGCTGTTCTTTCCCGATTGGCGGCAGAACCCGGTGTTCTCGGTCCTCTGCGCCGGCCTGGAAGCGGCCGCCGTGTGGGCGTTGTTGTTCAAACGCTGGCAGCGCTTCACCCGGCAACCGGCCGAACGCTGACACGGTCCCGAAGATCGAGTTTCAATTCTAGTTGGTCTGCCTCGGCACCACCTCGATGGTAACCGAAGCGACCTCGTTGCCGTTGTCGTTGCTGTCGAACATGCGGATGTCGTAGCGGCCCGGCTGCAGGACGCCGCTCAGCGTCATCGATCCCTTGTCGCGGCGGTTCAGGTTCTTGCGGCTCAAACGGGCGCGCTGGTTGATGGTTTCGTTGCCGTGAGCGGTATCGGCCGGCACGATACCGATCCAGGCGTGGTTCTTGAACCCCTTCGACGCCTGGAAGGTCAAGCTGATCGTCTCACCAACGAAGAACTGGGGTTTGGCCGGCGCGATCGCCGGTACGGGGTCGACGAAGAACTCCGCCACAAGCACTTCGCGGCCGCCGTCGCGGGCGTCATGGAGCCGGATTTCATAGGCACCAATTTCATCCGGGGCGTTGAGGTTCAACGATCCTTCGGTCTTGCCGTCGAGCGTATAGTGAGAGCGCGTCGAGCGCGAATTGCCGGTGCGCACGAGCAATCCTTCATCCGGGCGCACGCGGCGGCGGAAGTTGCGGCCCTCATCGCCGTTGGGAACCGAGGCTTCGACGATGGCCAGCCAGGCGGTCTTGTCATAGAAACTCGGCGCCTTGAATTTCAGATCCAAGGTGTCGCCGGGTTGAACCGACTGTTTGGCCAATGTCAGCGCGACCTCTTCGACCGTGAACTCGGTGACCCGGATTTCCTTACCGCCGCCCTTGCCTTGGAACCCGGTGAAGGTACCGTCCTTGCCGTTTCCGCCATCATCGTTGAGGCGAATTTGATAGGTGCCTGGGGCCTTCGGGGTGACGAAGGAAAACGTGCCGCTGCGGAACCGTTTCATGGGGTCGAACTCGCGTTCGGCCCGGGACCGTTCGTCCGGCGTGCGCTGCAGGCGTTGGCGTTGGATCAGGCCTTCCTGGTTCCAGCCGAGGGTTTCGTGCGGGGCATCGGCCTTGACCAGGCTGGCCCAGACGAAGTCACCGTACCAGCTGGGCGCCTGCCAGGTCACTGCGATCGGTTCATCGGGGACGTATCCGGTGAGGTCGGTGGCGACGCTGACCGGTTCCACCGTAATCAGGGCGAGGCGTACGTCCTTGCCGCCGATCTTTCCGTCCTTGTCAGGGGTTTTGCCGTCGTAGCCCTTGAAGGTGCCGTCCTCGCCGTTGCCGCCGTCGTCGTTTAGGCGAAGCTCGTAGGTGCCCGGTTCTGGGGCGGTGAAGGCCATCGAGCCTTTGCGGAACCGTTTCAGCGGGTCGGTCTCTTTTTCGGCCCGACCCTTGTCCGCCGATGTCGCGGTCATCGCCGCCAGCTGGATGATCCGCGAGTTCTTCTGGCCCTTGACATCGTTTCGCAGTTTCGCCTCGGCTTGTTCCGTACGGCTCTGGGTCAACCTCTGATGCTCTCGCAGGGTCGGGACCGGTCTCTTGGCCCGCGGCTCCGCTTTAACCAATGAGACGAAACTTTGATCTGAATACCAATGCGGTACGACATAGGAGATGTCGATCGTTTCACCCTGAACGAACTTGTCCTTCGGTGTCGTCACCGAGACCGGCTCGACGGTAAACGACGCGAAGCGCACCTCCTTGCCGCCGCCCTTACCGGCAAAGCCAGCGAATGAGCCGTCCTCGCCGTTGCCGCCGTCATCATTCAGACGCAGATGATAGACGCCGGGATCCGGCGCGGTGAATACGAACTCGTCCTTGCGGTAGCGCTTCAGCGGGTCGGGCTCGTTCTTCCTCAGTTCGGCGTCCTTTGGCGTGATCCGCATCTTGTGCATCTCGATGACGCTCGGTTCGGTGTGGCCCGCCGTCGCTGGTTTGGCGTCTTCCTTGACGAGCGTGATCCACGAATCGGCTGAATACCAACTGGGCGCATTCCAGGCGACCTTGATGCGCTCGCGCGGGATGTACTTGTCCTTGGTCGGCTTGACCAGCACCGGCTCGATCTTGATCTCGGCAAAGCGCACGTCCTGACCGCCGGCTTTTCCGGCGAAGCCCTTGAAGGTACCGTCTTCGCCATTGCCGCCGTCGTCATTAAAGCGCAGGTGATAAGTCCCCGGCTCAGGGGCGCTGAAGGTGACTTCCTTGACGCGGAACTTCTTCAGCGGGTCCGTTTCCGTCTGCGCCCGGGTCTTCTCCCCATCCGTCGCGCTCAGCTTCGCGAACTGGATCAATGCCGCGTCGCCCTGTCCCTTGACGACACCGTCGGTCGCCTTGACGAGGCCGACGATGGCGTCATCGGAATAGAAACTTGGCACCTCGAGTTTCATGCTGATGGTTTCGCGCGGGATGAATTCGAGCTTCTTCGGCGTGATCGTCGCCGGCTCGACGCGCAACGTGGCGAGGCGAACGGTCTTGCCGCCGGCCTGTCCGCCGAAGCCGGTGAACGTTCCGTCCTCGCCGTTGCCGCCGTCGTCGTCGAGCAACAGGTCATAGGTTCCAGGCACCGGCGCCGTGAATACCACTTCGCCGGTACGGAACTTCTTCAAGGGATGGTCGTTCCTGGCCTTGGCGATGTCGCCCGTGGTGCGTTTGAGGTCGTGACGCTGCATGATCTTGGCGTCGGCATGACCGGCGGCCACCTTGTCGCCGGTCTTGACCAGCGAGATGAAGCTGGCGTCCGAGTACCAGCTCGGCGCTTCGAAGGCGACCTTGATCGGTTCACGCGGGATGAAGTCGTTCTTACGCGGCGTCACGGACACCGGCTCGACGCGGATCGTCGCCAGGCGGACATCCTTGCCGCCGGTCTTGCCGCCGAACCCCTTGAACAGGCCGTCAACGCCGTTGCCGCCGTCGTCGCTGAAGCGGAGTTCGTAGAGACCGGCCTCCGGCGCGGTGAAGGTCACCTGCTTCTTCCGGTATTTTTTCAACGGGTCGAGCTCGTTCCGGGCACGGGTCTGCTCCGCCGCCGTCGCCGGCAGGGCGTGCATTTCGACGATCGCACCGTCCTGGTGGCCGCCGACGGTACCGGCCTCGGCCTTGACCAGGCTGAGGAAGGCGTAACTGGAATAGAAGCTCGGCACGTCCGCCGACACCACGACCAGCTCGCCCGGGATGAAATCGTTCTTCTTCGGAAGAACGGTCGCCGGTTCGACCGTGAAGGTGGCGAGCCGGACGTCCTTGCCGCCGGCCTTGCCGGCGAAGCCTTTGAAGGTCCCGTCCTCGCCGTTGCCGCCGTCGTCGTTAAGCCGGAGTTCGTAAGTGCCGGGCCGAGGTGCAGTGAATTCGAGTTCACCCTTGCGCGCGCGCTGGAGCGGGTCCGGGTTGGCGGCCCTCCCGCGGTCGCCCTTCATCTCGTGGTATTCGATGATCGATTTATCGGCGTGGCCACCGGCGACGGCCGGTGCGCCCTTGCGGACCAGGGAGATGAAGCTGTTGTCCGAATAGAAGCTGGGCGCCGTGAAGCGGACCGAGATCTTCTCGCGCGGAATGAAGGCGAACTTGCGCGGCACCAGGCCGACCGGCTCGACCCGGATCTGGGCGATGCGCACTTCCTTGCCGCCGCCGCGTCCCTGGAAGCCGGTGAACTTACCGTCCTCGCCGTTGCCGCCGTCATCGTTGAGGCGCAGGTCATAGAGCCCCGGTTCCGGCGCCGTGAAGGTCAGGCGGGTGCGCCGGGCGCGCTTATCGGGATCGCTCTCGGCGGTCCGCCGGGCCCGGTCGTCACCGGTGATGGGCAGCGCGTGGTGCTCCTTGTTGGCCGTCTCGTTGACGCCGCGGGTTTGCTTCGGTGCGTTGCTCGGGACCAAAGCCACCCACGACGTTGCCGGGTACCAACTCGGCACCACATAGTCGACGGACACCGGCTCGCCCGGGATGACGTCCTGCTTGACGGAGCTGACCGCAGCCGGCTCGACCACGAACTTGAGGACCCGGACCTCGCGCCCCCCCTTGCCTTCGTGCCTTTCGGGTTGCCGTCCTCGCCGTTTCCGCCGTCGTCGTTGAAGCGGACCTCGTAGTGCCCGGGCTGGGCCGGGGCCGGGAAGGTCAGCGCGCCGGAGGTCTTCAGGCGGGTTAGGTCATAGGACAGGATGCGCGGGTCCTTTTGGCCGATCTCGCCCCGCGGTGCGTCGGCCGGATAAATGCCGATCCACGCCGTTCCCGGATAAAAGCTCGGCGACTTGAAGGCGATCTCAATGTCCTCGCCGGGAATGAATTCGGTCTTCTTGATGGCAATTGACACCTCTTCGACCGACACTGTCAGGCTGTAGACCTCGTCGCCGCCGTTATCGTTGGTGTGCATGCGCACGTCGTACTTTCCGGGCGCCTCGGGCGCGGTCAGCTCGAAATCGCCGCGTGACTGGCTGTTCATATTGGCACGCGCCACGTCGCGGGCGTCGTTGACGGTCTCCTTGCCGTGCGCCACCTCCGACGGCACCAGACCGATCCAGGCGTCGTTGGGATAACTCCACGGCGCCTCGTAACCGACCTTAATCGGTTCACCGGTGATGAAACCGATCTTCTTTAGGAGAACCTTCGGCTGCAGTTCGACCCGGAACGGTGCCGACGCCGTTTCCTTGCCGTTGTTGTCGTTGAGGCGCAGGTCATAGGCACCCAGTTCCTTCGGCACGGTGAACTGGACGACGTCCTCGACCCGTGTCTCTGTGTAGACGAAGCCCTTATTGTTGGCGTCATTGGCCGCCTCCCTGCCGTGCGGGATACTGGCTGGCACGATTCCGAACCAGGCATCGCGAGGGTACCTTTTCGGCGCGACGAAGCGCGCGTCGATGACACCGCCCGGCGGGATCGATAACTTCAAGGCCTGGGCGACGGGCACCCGCTCGACGACGAAATCGACGGTGCGCACCTCGCGGCCACGGTCCTCACCGGTATTGAGGCGGATCGAATATTCACCGTATTCCTTGGGTGCCTTGAACTTGATGGTGCCGCCGGTGCGTTTCTTCAGTTCCTCGTAGGCGGTTCTTGCGTTGGTGTTGACCTTGACGTCGCCGTGGCTGACGTTGGCCGGCATCATGCCGATCCAGGCGTTTTTCTCGTAGGTCTTGGAGGCGGCGAAACGGGCGACGATTTCCTCACCCGGATGGTAGTACGTCTTCGGCAGTTCGAGCTTGGCCAGCGCGTCGATGCGACGGATGCGCTCGGCGATCTCTTCGGGCGTCAGGGCCGACTTGCGCTCGAGGGCCGCGATGTCGGCCTCGGCCTGTTGCTGGCGCAGTTGCTGAATGGCGGCGAGGGCCTTTTGCTCGTTGTCCTTGACGGCGAGGACCGCGGCCTCGGTGAACTCCAGGTTCGACGGCTGAACCATGCGTGGCGCCAGGGCCGGCATGCGGGACGCCTCTTGCAGGAGCTTGTCTTCCTTCTTGACGATCTTGAGCGCCGCCATGGCGAGGCCGCTAAGATTGGTGCGGGTCGGGTCCTTGAGGTTGACCCGAAGGCCGTTGAGTTCCAGGTTGCGCCAGTTGAACAGGTCGAAGTTGAGGTCGACGTTTAGGTCGCCCGATTTCATCGTGCCCCAGTAAATGGCCTTATTGACGACCAGGATCTTGGCGCCGGCGACCACGTTGATGAGCTTGTTGACCGCATCGGCGACGGTCGTGTTGACGGCCTGGGCGAAACTGACCGCACCCTTGGCGATCTCCAGCGCCCCTAAGGCCGTCACCTTGACGCCCTTCCAGAAGACGACGACCGGGTGCAGGTCGATGGGGATGATCTCGATGGTCCGGCGCAGACCCTCGAGGAACTTCTCGGCCGTCCACAGGGCCGCCTTGGCGACACCGTAGGTGGCCCACCAGAAGGCCTCGGCGGCCTTGTGGGCGCCGACCTTGAACCAGTTGGTGCCCCAGCCGCAGCAGTTGTCGTCGATCCAATCCTCCTCGGCCCTGGCGCGGCGGCGCGCGTAATCGACGTCGTCGCTGGCCCGCCTAACGGCGGCTTCGGCGTCGCGCAGAGGACGCAAGATCCGCTCGCGTTCATTGATCGCATGCTGGCGGGCGCGGCCGATATGCACATCGACTTCGTTGGCCCAGTTCTTGGCCTCGTCGAGTTTTTTCTGGGCGACGTCGAGGCCGCTGCCGACCTTCTTGAAGTGGCTGTCGAGCGCGCCGCCGACGCTCTTCTTGAGCCAGGAGTAAAAATCGGCCTTGAATTCGCCGTTGTAGCGGATGTCGTCGATCATCCCCAGTTTCGGGGCCAGGACCTCGCCGTAGAGACTGCTGTTCCAAAGCTGGGCGACGGCGATTTCCTCTTCCAGGACCATACCGGTGTTGTAAAACCGAAGCGCCGTGTCCCGCGTCGCACCGAGGAGTTCCGAGCGGCCGCGGATGACGAACTCGCGGGCGTGGCCGCGCGCCGTGTTTCGCTCGACCCTGAGAGAAGCCTCTTGCAGCGTCAACGGTCCGACGGCCGGAATGACCTTGGAGACATCGACCGGATGACGCTCCAGGTAATTGAGGAAGCTGTTGCCCAGCGCCAGGGTCACCGGCACCGTGGGGAAGGCCTCGAGCGGGCTCGATACGTTCCAGATCGGCTTCACCGTGGCGACGGCCGGCTCCATCTTTTCGCCGAAGATCCGGTGATCGAGCTCGAGGGTCAGCGGCCGGCCCTTGATGAATTCGACCAGCGCACCCTTGAACTTGGCGCCGGTGATGCGCAAGGGCGTCATCGAATTGGTCGTGTTGATGATGTCGCGGACTAGGGGCGGCACCGGCATGTTCGAGTTGACGGTGTCGAGCAGGAGATCGTGCAGTCCCTGTTCGACGCTGGCCTCGACGACGAAATCCTTGCCCGGAACAGGTCCTCGCCCTCGGTCCGGGCATTGACGGCAAGCTTGAGAAGCGGGCCCAGGTCCTTGTTGTAGAAGAAGCCGATCTTGTCCTTCGACAGGTTGATGTCGAGGGTCTCGGTCAAGCCGAGCAGATCGACGTCGCCGCGGATCTTGAAGTGGGGCAGGGACTTGATATTGGCCTGGACGTCGATCTTGGCGTTTTTAAGCTTCAGCGGACCCAGATTCCTGGGCTCGATGTCGGCCTTGATGATGATGCCGTCGGTCAGGGTCAGGCGGTAGTCGACGGCGCCCAGGCGATGGGTTTCGCCCAGCATGTCGATGGACATCTCGCCGCCGGCCCTGAGCCCGATGGTATCGAGCGTATCCTCGCGCCCCGGGATGACCGCACCGGGCGTGGCAAAGAACAGATTGACGTTCTTGAAGACGACATTGGGGATCGGCAGCTTGTCGAGCTGCATGATGTCGATGAGGCTGGTCTTGCGCAGTTGCGCCTGCAGGTCGCGGGCCGCCTTCTTGGCGTTGGGGTCGATCAGCGCCTCCATGGCGACGTCGGCCATGGGGCCGGTCAGCACACCGCGCAGCATCGCTTCCTCGATCTCGAGCCGCGTCAGCAGGCTGAGTTCGGAGGCTTTGTAGACGAGGCCCAGCTTTTTCGGCAGCGGGATGCTCGTCGAGAAATTGATGTTGGTGACGAAATCGACGTCGAAACGCAGGTCCTTCTTGCCGCCTCGGACCTTCCAGTTGGCGCTGGCGCCGACCCCGAACTCGACGCTTCCGTCCGTATCGGCGCCGATCAGGAAGGCCGGGTTGATCATCGTGAAGTTGTCGTTGATCCCCATCGGCTTTCGCCACTCGCCGTTCATATAGCCGGCGAACTTGATGGTCGGCACGAAGGTGACGAGGTCCAGGTTCATGTAGGCCTCGCCGGCGAATTTCAGCTTGTCGACCTTCCGGGGATCGTTGAGGTGCGGGATGCTGACCTCCGAGTTGTCCTGGACGCCGGCCCGGAAGATGGTCGTCGCCAGGTTGAGGTCGAGGAAGAACGACGTGCCCACGCGGTCGAAGCTGATCACCCGTTCCCAGGGCTGGCCCTTCGGGAACTTGAAGCCCGGCAGCTGGGCGTAAAGGCCGATCTTCGGCTTGCCGACGAGCAGCCCGTCGATGACGCCGGCCATGATCAACGGCCCGTCGATGACGTCGAAGATGGCGAACTTCTCGTTCAGGGGATCGCGCAGCTTCGGCGGAATGACCTCCTTGGTGACGGCACCGAGGAGATTGAGGCCGTCGCGGATCGGTACCTCGTCGCCGGGATTGTCGATGATGCCGGCCAGCATCTGGCGTGCCGCGTCGGGTAGGTTGGTCAGTTCGAACTTGCCGAGATCGTCCTTGCCGCCGGGCTGGGCGCTGATCGCGAACAGCGCCTGCGGGAACTTGATGTTGAAGACATCGGGCACCGGCGCGATCTTTTTCAGCTCGATGGCGCTGCCGCGGACCATCAGCACCGTCGTCTTCTCGAGGGTCATGAGGCCGGCCTGGCCGTGGATGCCCATGCGCGGCCACTTCACCGTCATGCCGGTGAAGGCGCCGGCCAGCGACAGCGACATGTTCTCGACCTGGAGTTCGTTGATGAACGGCACGTGGCCGATGCCCGGCAGCTTGGCCAGTTCGACGGCATTGGGGGCCTGGAACACGAGGTCGTGGAACTTGCCGTCTTCGAACACCAACTGGCCGACGGTCTTGATCTCCGCGTCGCCGACCTGAACCTCGGCGGAGACCCCGCCGACCAGGGTCAGGGCGCCGACCTTGGTCTCCTTGGTCTTCTCGTCTTTCTCGTTCTTGGCCTGGTTGAGAGTGAAGTCGACACCGAGTTTGTTGAGGTTGAAGAACGGGATGCCGAAGGCCTGTTTCCAGTCGATGCCTGTCACCCCCTCGACTTTCAGTTCGAAGGAGCGGTCCTCGATGCCTTTGTGGATGTTGATGTTGGTCTGCAGCTTGAAGACCTTGAGCGGCGGCGCCCCCTTAAACGGTGACGGGATGGTGAAGCGTGACGGGCTGCTGAGGATGGCGGCAACCTCGACGTCGCCGGTGTCGGTGCCGGCATTCATGCGGTCGAAGACCGGTTGGCCCTTGAAGGTGAACGTGCCCTCGTCAACCTCGAAGACCTGGTCCAGCTTGTCGATCTTGATGCCCGGAAGCGTGGTGACGATTTCCATCGTCTTGATGATTTCCTGGTGGACCTTCTTGTCCTCCTTCAGCTGGGCGCCGACCTTTTCCGGCATCACCCAGAAGACATTGGGGCTGATCCGGCCCTTGAGGCCGATATGGCGTTCCTTGACGCCGACCAGGTCGAAGAGCGCCTTCATGTGCTTCGAGCTGGCGACGTCGACCTTGGTGAACAGGTTGAGGCCGTCGGTCAGGTTGACCCACTCGGTCTTGCCCTTGACCTCCTCCTTCGAATTGGGGACCTCGTCTATGCGCTCACGGATAGCCGGCGGCAGGTCGTTGATGTGGGTGTATTCGTTGCGGTTTTCGCCTTTGTCGAACTTCATGGTGGCGAGCGGCACCATGACCAACGCGGTATCGGTGACCTTGGCGGCGTGCAGCGGGATGCGCTTGATACCGGGGATGACGCTGTCCCAGCTGAAAGCGCCGGGCAGCAGGGCGAAGGCGTAATTCTCCATGCTCGGCGCTTTGAAGACCTCGACCGGGATCTCGGCGCTGAGCAGCCTCGTCATGGCCGAGGCGCCGTGGTCCCTGAGAACGATGTTCTTGAACTCGAACTCCTTGAAGGCCTGCAGATTCTTGACGTCGCCGCCGGAAAGGACGGGGGCCTTCAGGGTCTCTTTTAGAGTGAGGGCGAATTTGAGACCGACTTTGGGATCCAGTGGCGGCGCCCGGGCGCTGAAGGTCACCGCTTCGGCGTTGAGCTTTCTGGTGCCGTCGAACCCGAACAGGAACTGCTTGGCCGAGCTGACCGAGGCGTTGAGGGCGAGGGTGGTGTTCTTGAACCCGTCATAGGTGATGAGCGGGATGTCGGCGGAAATTTTGGCCGCGGTGATCTCCGCATAATTTCCGTCGGCTCCGGGGTTGTCGTTGAAACGGATGGTCGCCGGCACCGTGTCCTTGACCTTGCCGAAGGTCAGAGTCACCTCCGTCTCGCCGATATACTGGATCGCCTTCTTGTCCTCGCGGGTGAAACGGATCGCCATGTCGCCCTTGGAGCGGATGAACTTGTCGAGCTTCGGCGGCTTGATGCCGGGGACCGTCGTTTTCAGCTCGAAGCCGCCGTGCGACTTCTTGTTCTTCAGGGCCAGCGCCGACAGGAACACCGGGTGCAGTGTGCCGCGGAGCGGCCGGTCGGAGACCGAGGTCACGCCCAGGACCTTGCGCAGGACCTCATGGACGCCCTTTGTGCCGAAATCGACCTTGGAATAGAGATTGACACCTTGTTTGATGGTCAGGGTCTCATCGCTTTTCAGTTTCAATCCGGCGAAAACCGCCTCGACGTTGTCGGAAATATCGGCCGGCTTGATCACCGCATCGCCGCCGGCGACGACGATGGCCGCGTGATTGACCTTCAGGTCCTGCATGCCCGACACGTGGGCATCATGCAGGTAATCGTCGAACTTGAAGCCCTTCGGCGCGAAGGCGGCGAACAGGTTCATCTTGCCGCCGCCCTCCAGCGTGAAGACGGCGACCGGCAGGGCCTTGCCGCGCAGGTTGATCGTCCCCTCGAGGCTGTTGCCGGACATTTTGACGTTCTCGACGAACACCTTGTCGAGCCCTTCGATGCCCTTAAGGCTGTCGAGCGCCACCAACTGGTGAAACGGGATCTTGCCGTCAAGCCGCATGAAATAGATGGTCGCGCCGCTGGTTTGTCCAGTGATCACCGCCGCATAGGGAAAGGGGTTGCCGACGAAGGTCGAGTTGCCGGTGATCGCCACTTCCGTGGCCCGCGCGTTGCCTTTATTGGCGACGGTCACACGCAGCCCGAAATCCTTGATCTCGAAGGCGGAGAAATCGGTCAGAGCGGGAAGGACGTCGGTGGTCTTTCCGGTCAATGCGAGGATGTTTGCGTCAACTGCGGCGGTCCCGTCGAGAACGATATCGGAGGCGAAGGTCAGACTCTTCTTCTGAATGGAAACGGTTGCCGTGGTCTTCGCCGTCATGCGAACGCGGTTCTCATTATCGGCGTCGCGATCGTAGGTGAACTGCACCGCGTCCGACTTGAAGGCACCCTTCAATTGGGCCGGCGCCATGCCGGGAAGCGCCATTTTCAATGCAAAGGGCGTCAAGTTCTCGATCTGGGCTTCGCCGCTGGCCAGGTGGCGCAGCAGGTCGCCGCCGACCGTCCCGCTTAACGGTACCGCACCGAGCCCGACCCCGAGGTCGGCGAGTGCCGCGAACTCGGCGGCATCCGCTGCCGGCGCCGCCGTCGAATAGAAACTGGCGCCCTTGGCGAAGGTCACCTCTTCCGTATCCGGCGGCATGTGGGCGAGAACGATGTTCTTGACGTTGTCCGCCAAGCCCTTGACCGGCATAGTGGTCTCCGCCGGTGCGACGACGATCGCCGTGTCGGTCAGGGTGATGTCCTTCAAGGGTCCGGCGCCGTCTCCATAAGCGGCGGCCAGGGACAGGCTCGCGGGTTTAACCGCGGCCAGCCATACAGGCGCTTCCTTGGTGCCGACCTTGAACATCAGGACGGGCAACAGCTTGGTGCCGACCTTGGCGGTGACGCCGGTGGTTCCCTGATTGATCATCTTGATTGAAATGCCGGCGAACTCGGGGAGCGCCTCGAGGGCAGCCCGGGCCTGATTTTCCTTCTCGGTCGCAGCCCAACCCAACGGTGCCGCCGTCGACACCGCGACGACGACCAAGAACCCGATCAAAGCAATCCACGCCCGTTGGAGCTTTATACCCGTCATCGCCTCCGTTCCGGCAACGCCGGAACCCGTTCGCTATCATTGGTCTTAAAATACCGAACCCAACTCCCCAGCATACCGAATTACAGGTCTTGTTTTTCGCTTGACAGCCTTCGCCAACGGTATGCCTAGCCACATCATAAAAGAGATGACGTTCCAACAAAACAGGGGATCAAACCTATGCACGGATTTTGGCTCGGGCTCATTGCGCTGACGTTTTGACAAGCGGCGACAAATGAGAAAACATAGGATCAGAAAAAAATGAATAATCCTTTTGGGGAGGGTTCAACAACGTGCGAAGGGTTGGATCGACAGTCGCGTGGGCTGTTGCCTGTGCCGTGGCGCTGGGCGGTTGTGCGACGGATTTTCTTGGCGTCGACTTCGGAGAACGACGAAGACGAACCGTCTGAAGTCCAGGTCGCCATACAAAATGCCGTTTCAGAACCTCATGTCCTGGCCAAACAGGGTATATCCCTGCTGGAAACGGGTGACCAGCAAGGGGCGTCGAAGCTCGTAAATTCGGCGCTGCAGCTCCAGATCACCGATTCCCGCCTGCAGTTGCTCAACGGCTTCGTCTATCACCAGATGGCCGAACGCGGCGACCAGTCGAAACTGCCGTTGGCCGAACAGGGATACAACCTGGCAATCCGGTTCGACCCGACGAACTGGCGTGCCCATTATCAGTTGGGTCTTCTCAATCTGGATCGGCGGGAATTCGCCGAGGCGCAACGCAATTTGGCAGAAGCGGCTTTTTATCAGCCGGATAATCCGGACCTGCTCTACAACCTGGCGATAGCGTCTTATTACAACCAGGATCCCGAAACCGCCGCCGGCGCATTGGCTCGGCTCCGCGACGTACCGGGCTTCGCGACGGACGGCAGCGTGCTGCACGCGTCGTCCCTGGTGATGGCGGCGCTCGGCCAACCGGACCGGGCCGAGGCGTTCTTATCACTCTACCGCCAGCAAAAGGGAAACGACCGCAACGCCGAATTCATCGAAGCCCGGGTCGGCGATTGGCAGCGGTTTCATCAGCATGCGGCCAAAATCGTTCCGGCCCAACTGCTCGTCGACCAACCGGAAACGCGCCGGCAATCCGTGTCCGCGTCAACGCCGGGTGACGCGACCCCGGACGAAAACCAGATGGTTATCGTCGATGTGGTTATCATTCGGACCGAGGAGAGCAATACGACATCGAAAGGCGTCAATCTGCTCAACGGACTCAAGCTTCAGTTCGGCATTCCGACCAGCACCACCAACGCTTTGGAATACACGCGGACTTACTCGCGGACGCGCGGCGCCTTGACCCAGTCGTTGGTCAGCCGCATCACCGTGCCGTCGGTGGAATACAGCCTCAACATCTTCAACGCCAACAATACCCGCAACGAGATCCTGGCCAGGCCGACGCTGGTGGCGTTGAACGGTGAACCTTCGGAGTTCTTTTCCGGCGTCGAAATCAATGCGGCGGCTGTTTCGGGCGGTGACGGCGAGGCGGTCAATATCGACAAGGAAATCGGTGTCAAGCTGACCATCACGCCGCAAGTCCTCGAAGACCACCAGATCAAGATGGCCGTACAGGCGCAGCGGACGTTTCTAACGACGCCGAACACGACCTCGGTCAACTTCACCTTCCGCATCGATACCTCCAAGACCCAGGTTAATGCCAACGTCGTCATGGATTTCGGCGAAACGCTGATCCTCAGCGGCATGAGCGAGAAGGAGACGGAACGGACGCGGGACGGCGTTCCCGGTCTGCAGGACACGCCGGTCGTCCAATACCTGTTCTCGAAAGCGGGTACGACCGACTTCCAGAAGTCCGTACTGATCCTGATCACGCCCAGGCCGCCCGAGTTCATCAACCGCTCGGCCCGCAATCTGGCCCGCGACCAGGAACGCCGCCTGCGCGGCGAGAGCCCGGTTCTGAACGAGCTTTGGGCGCGCTACTCGGACTGGTTCAAGCCTTACCCCAACTGGGCGTCCGTATTCCATCACATGCAGGACAACAGCCTCTACCGGGAATTCCGCACCGGCGATGTGTCGCTCGAGGTGTGGCGAAGCCAGGAAAAGCGGTCGGGCCGGCTCAACCAATTCCTGGACTTCCTCTACTTCTGATCTTTCTGGCGGCCGCATTGGTCACCAGCTTCTCCACGAAGACAACTTGGACGACCTGAGAACGGTATTTCTAAGGTGCAGGTTTGCTCTCACGCACTTGCCGGCCAAAGAGGTCGAATACACGGTATTGAAACCAACAAAACCTGTTCGGTTACCATGTTGCTATTTGAATGGAACGTCTCTTGGTCGATCACTGGTTCAGGCTTTCTTTGGGCCGCACCTTCGAAGCGCCCTTTAGCGCTGGTTTGACATCCTCCGCAAGAGGTGTTGCGTCTATTCGATCCGCTCAAGGGCCGGAAATCACATTAGAGATCCAAGACGAACCCGAAGGTTCGCCGACACCTAACGGATACTGGCGCGCGGCCGCGTGGTCTTTAAGGAAAACAAAGGCGCTTCACGCGAAATAAACCGCGACAAACCACTCTCATGGAAAACGCTTAAACGACGCTCCGATGGCGCACCTTCTCACCGTTGGCAAGGCCCTTGTCGTCTGGCATATCCCCTTGGCTAAAAAAGAAGGGGCTGTCCTAGCTAAGGACGTTTTTGTCTCGAATTCACCCATGTCTTTAATTGGTTAAGCAGTTCCCGGTGATCACCTCCATTGAACCGCCATTCGCACTCCTTTAGGAACA
>Ga0056114_1000151_pt1 | contig 19567 bp, 21 predicted proteins | sample WorMetHERISLAND1_FD_77005 | JGI IMG/M metagenome (GOLD analysis project Ga0056114, IMG submission 77005) | Marine gutless worms symbiont microbial communities from Max Planck institute for Marine Microbiology, Germany - Olavius loisae HERON... ...
CGTCCCCGCCACAAAGTGCTCCATCAAACGATCACGCTTCCAACCACTGAGCCGGCTTCTTCTCGCATACATCCTGCAATCCTAGCCCAAGCATCTCGCTTAGCTAGGACAGCCCCAAAGAAAAGCTGACCAGATTGGCCTGGCCGCGTTCGTAGAAACCACCGACGTAGAAGGTCAGCGCACCGGACAGGGCCAGAAAGATGACGATGAAGACGTAGGCGACGGGGGTCGCGAAATACCCTTTCAGTTCTCGCTTGGCGATGACCGCGATGTTACGCATGGGCGTCCAAGTCCTCGGCGTCCGGCACCCCGTTGGTTTCGGTCTTCGGCAGGGTGATCTCCCGGAACACGTCATCGAGCGCGCCTTTTTCCACATGCAGTTCGCGCAGTTCGACCTTGCGTTCCACCAAGCGGGCGCTGAGCGCATCGATGATCGGGCGGCCCTCCGCCGGCACCACGCGAAGCGTCGAGAACCCGTCCATGGACGAAATCTCATCAACCGCATACACGCCCGGAACCGATACCAGGTCGGCCCTCGTCGCCTCCGCCTGATTCAGTGGCAGGGTCAGGGTGACGGCATTGTGCCCGGTGGCGCGGGCGAGCAGTGCGTCCGGCGTACCGTCGGCCAGCAACTTGCCATGGGCGATGATGACGGCCCTTGAGCAAACCGCCTCGACCTCTTCCAGGATGTGGGTCGAGACAACGATCGCCTTCTCCGCCGCCATCTCGCGGATCAGGCCCCGCACATGATGTTTCTGGTTGGGGTCGAGGCCGTCGGTCGGCTCATCGAGGATCAGCACATCCGGATCGTGCAGCATCGCCTGGGCCAATCCGACGCGGCGCTTGTAGCCTTTGGAAAGGGTATCGATCGGCTGGCGGATGACGTCGGTGAGGCGCACCTTGTCGACGACCTCGTCGATGCGCCGTCGGCGTTCGGCCCCGTCGAAACCGCGCACGGCAGCGACGAAATCGAGGAATGACGTGGGTGTCATGTCTCCGTAGGTCGGCGCTCCCTCGGGCAGGTAGCCGATCCGCTTCTTGACCTCGATCGGATCGTCGGTGACGTCGAAGCCGCAGACCCGGGCGGCGCCGCCCGTCGGCTCGATGAAGCCCGCGACCATCTTCATGGTCGTCGATTTGCCGGCGCCATTGGGCCCGAGAAAACCCAACACCTCGCCGCGCCCGACGGAGAGCGAAATCCCGTCGACGGCGGCGATCGGTCCGAAATACTTACTCAGGTCTTCGAGTTCGATCATGCCGGTCATCGTCAATCAAACGTCGGCGAAACGCCTCAGTGTCCTCCCGGTGAACGTTCTGAACATCGACCCCAGTCGGTTCCCGCGTTCACTCGCCGGCAAATATAGTTGGCGATCTACGGCGATCAAGTCCTTGAACGCCAGCGGGTGATGTCCTTTCGGGCCGCGGCCGAAAATGACTGATTATTAACCTTTGGGCCAAACCGTTTTCGCGGTATGACTGCTCCCATGATGACCGAACGGACAATCCTGATGCTGGCCTTTCCCGGTGCGCAGATCCTCGATATCACCGGGCCGCTGCAAATGTTCGCGGCAGCCAACGACGAGATCGATTCTGGGCACTACCGAGTCGAGATCGCCGCACCGCGACCCGGTCCGTTTGTCACGTCGTCGGGCATGCAGTTGATCGCCGACCTCTCCTTCGACGAGATCGACGACACCCGGCTCGCCGCCACCCATACCCTGATGGTGGCGGGTGGCGATGAGGGTGTGCGGCGCGAACTTGAGCGCGGTGTCATCACGACGCTGGTCCGTCGAGCGCCGGGCCTCGCGGGGCGCGTCGCCTCCGTCTGCACCGGTGCTCTCGTCCTCGCTGCGGCCGGACTGCTCGACGGACGCCGCGCAACGACCCATTGGCAATCAGTCGATATCCTGAAGCGAATGTTTCCGCGGGTGCAGGTCGACGGCGACGCCATCCACATCCGTGACGGCGACATCTGGACGTCGGCTGGTGTGACGGCGGGAATCGATCTGGCCCTTGCCATGATCGAGGCGGACCATGGCCGTGACGTGTCCCTGGCCCTGGCGCGGCGTCACGTGGTCTTTCGTATCCGCCCCGGCGGGCAGTGCCAGTTTTCGACCGAGATGCAGGCGCAATTCGCCGCCGACGATCGATTGACACAGCTGGCCGAGAAAATCGCTGCCGAGCCGGCCGCCGATTGGCGTACGGAAAGCCTGGCCGTTGAGGCCAACGTATCGATCCGCACGCTGACCCGTCTGTTCCGCCGCTCACTCGATATGAGTCCGGCAAAATTCGTCGAGCGGGTCCGTGTCGACAAGGCTCGGCGGGCCCTCGTCGAAACGCCGTCACCCGTGACGTCAATTGCCGAGGCTTGCGGTTTCGGCACGCTGCGCCGCATGGACCGGGCCTTCGACAGGGCCATCGCCACGACGCCGAGCGCCTTCCGAGCCCGTTTTAAGGCATAAGGAGATCCGACATGAGTGAAGACGCGCGCGAGTTCAACATTGGGTTCGTCATCTTTCCGGACATTACCCAGCTCGATTTCACGGGGCCGCTGCAGGTCCTGAGCCGGGTGCCTGGCGCGACGACCCATATCGCCGCCGAGTCCCTGGATCCGGTGCCCACGGACTGCGGTTTAAGCCTGCTCCCGACCACCACCTTCGCAACCTGTCCCGACCTGGACTTGATCTGCATACCGGGCGGTTTCGGCGTCGTCGCCGCCATGACCGATAAGGAGGTCCTGGCCTTCGTGCGACGCCAAGCGGAAACAGCCCGTTACGTGACTTCCGTCTGCACCGGAGCCTTCGTCCTCGGGGCGGCCGGTCTGCTCGACGGGCGTCGCGCCACCACGCACTGGGCCTATACGGACCTATTACCGGCGGTCGGCGCCGTCCATGAAAAAGCTCGTATGGTCCGGGATGGCAAAGTCGTCACCGCCGCCGGCGTCACGTCCGGCATCGACTTCGGATTTCTGCTGGTCGCCGAAATTTCCAGCGCCGACGTCGCCGAAGCCATCCAACTGGCCATCGAATACGATCCGGACCCGCCGTTTTCGTCCGGGCATCCGGATCGGGCGAGCCGGAACACGATGGCTCGTGTTTTGCCACGCTACGAGGAATCGGTCCGCCAATATCGACAAGCCCTTGCCGAGGGAACCTGAGGCCTACAGAGCGGTGCTGATTCTGGAAGGAAAACCGTTGGAGCCCCAGCGGAAGGTTCCAACAGAGGGGAGGGCGATTTTCTTCGGGGGAAATTGGTGGAGCCCCCAATAGCGAGGGGCGAGGGGACGGCAATTTTCCTGGCGGAAAATTGGTGGAGCCGAGGGGAATCGAACCCCTGACCTCGACATTGCGAACGTCGCGCTCTCCCAACTGAGCTACGGCCCCAACATTTGAGTCCGGCCGCCGCAATCGGTGGCGCCGGACGGCCGGGAAGATACGGCGGCGTCCGCCGTTTAGGCAAGCAAAAACCACCCCGCCCGCGGGCGGCAAATTCGGCGGCTGCTATTCCTTGCCGTCGATATCGGTTTCGATGTGTTCCTTGACTTCCGACATGTCGTCGTCGTCCTCGCCGAGATCGGAAGCGTCCTCGATCAGATCATCATCGTCGTCTTCGATGTCTTCCAGGGTTTCGATCTCGTCGCCCTCCACAGCTTCTTCGACGTCGGTCTCGGCCGCATCATCGTTGGCCGGCTTCGGCGTCTCTGCCGCTGCCGGTGCCGCTGCCGCTGCCGCTGCCGCTGCCGGTGCCGGTGCCGCTGCCGGGGTCGGCCGGCGCATCTTGTTCGCTGGCGCGGAAACTTCCGTACCGCACTTCGAGCAGGTGGGCGGAACGCGCTTCAGGTCATAAAATGGCGCACCGCAGCTCTGGCAGGTGTGCTTCTTTCCCCATTCAGGTTTTGCCACGCCTCGTCCTCCGAAAGGTCCAATCCTTGGGCGGAGAGCCAATTGCCATTTTCCGGGCGCCCTGTCAAAACGAAAAATGCCTGAAAGGCGCATTTTCGCCAACTGCGGCTGTTATCAGCCCGGATTCCGTGCTAGAGACCGGCCCCCGGAGATCACCGGGAAGCATAGGAAGCAGCCAGAAGTCGAACTGATTCGAGGCCGGATCAATGGGAGCGCGGAAATCGTGACGGCAATCCAATCCGGCGCCTCGGGCGCCCTTAACGGCACCGTTTCGGTTCCGGGCGACAAGTCCGTATCGCACCGCGCCCTGATGATGGGCGGACTCGCCATCGGCGAAACCCGGATCACCGGACTGCTCGAGGGCGAAGATGTCCTGGCCACGGCGGCAGCGCTGCGCGCGCTGGGGGCCCGCGTCGATCGGCAGACGGATGATCAGGGCGAAGCCGCTTGGCGGGTTGTTGGCTGCGGCGTCGGCGGTCTCGTCGAGCCGTCCGCAGTCATCGACATGGGCAACGCCGGAACCGGGGTTCGCCTGTTGATGGGATTGGTGGCGACCCATCCCATGCAAACCGTCTTCACCGGAGATGCCTCACTCAGCCGCCGTCCCATGGAGCGTGTCATGGCCCCGCTCAGGTCTTTCGGCGCCACATTCTCGGCCCGCACCGGTGGATTGTTGCCGATTACCGTTAACGGCGCGCCGATGCCGGTGCCGGTCGAATACGAGGTGCCCGTGGCGTCCGCACAAGTGAAATCGGCCGTCCTGCTGGCCGGTTTGAACACCCCTGGCAATACGGTCGTCATCGAACCGGAAGCAACACGCGATCATACGGAACGCATGCTCCGAGGTTTCGGCGCCGACGTCGCCGTTGAAGAAATCGATGGCGGCCGGCGTATCGAGCTGACCGGGCAGCCGGAACTGGAAGGCCGAAATGTCAACGTCCCCGGGGATATATCGTCGTCGGCCTTCCCGCTGGTCGCTGCTTGCCTGGTCGAAGGTTCCGACATCATCCTGAAGAACATCGGAGTCAACCCGCTCAGGACCGGCTTGTTCGATACGCTGCGGGAAATGGGCGCCGACATCGAGTTCGATGGGATTGAAGATGCCGATGGAGAGCCGACCGCCGACCTTCGCGTGCGCGCCAAGTCCCTCAAGGGCATCGATGTGCCGCCTGAGCGCGCACCGTCGATGATCGATGAATACCCGATCCTCGCCGTCGCCGCTGCCGCCGCCGAAGGGACGACGCGGATGACCGGCCTCGCCGAACTCAGGGTCAAGGAGAGCGACCGCCTCGCCGCCATGGCGGGCGGCCTTGCCGCCTGCGGCGTCAAGGTCGAAGAGACCGAGGATTCGCTCACCGTTCACGGCTGCGGCGGGCAGGTTCCCGGCGGCGGTACCATCGTCACTGACCTGGATCACCGCATCGCCATGGCCTTTGCCGTGCTCGGCATGGTGTCGCGCAACCCGGTGCGGATCGATGACGCCAGGCCCATCGACACCAGCTTTCCGGATTTCGTCGGTCTGATGAACGGCCTCGGCGCGGCAATAACCGGCCCCGGGGGCGACAGGGAAGGATAGAGATATGATCATTGCCATCGACGGACCGGCGGCCGCCGGCAAGGGAACGCTCGCCGTGCGTCTGGCCGATCACTTCAATCTGGCGCTTCTCGACACCGGCCTCTTATATCGGGCCGTCGGCCGCAAGGTGTTGGATGCCGGTGCCGATCCGGAAGATGCGGCGGTGGCCGAAGAGATCGCCCAGGCCCTGAGCCCGGAGGACCTGGAGGCCGACGGGCTGCGCCTGGACGATACGGCACAGGCCGCCTCCAAGGTTTCGGCCATCCCGGGCGTGCGCGCCGCCCTGTTGCAGTTCCAGCGTGACTTCGCCCACAACCCGCCGGACGGCAAGGCCGGCGCCGTGCTCGACGGCCGCGACATCGGCACCGTCGTCTGCCCCGACGCCGACGTCAAACTTTTCATCGTAGCCTCTGCGGAAGTGCGTGCCGTACGCCGCCTAAAGGAGTTGCTTGGCCGGGGCGAGGAAGCTATATATGCGCGCGTTCTAGAGGACATGAAGGAACGCGACGCTCGCGACACGGCGCGATCGGCGTCTCCTTTGGAGCCGGCCAAAGACGCAATCCAGATGGATACCAGCGAACTCGACGCTGAACAGGTCTTTGCCCGGGCCATGGAGATCATCACCTCCAAGAACCAATAAGCCTGAAGGAAATCGAGGCAAACTTACGACCCGCTCCCGGCTCTTGGTCCGGGTCCGGGAACATTGTGTCAACCGCCCAGACCGCCGGAACCAACCGGTCGGCCAGGAAAGTTAGAGAAGGAAAAGGACTTATGGCTCCTGCTGAACAGACGGCCCAAGACGAGCTCCCCCCGGCTACAGAGAATTTTGCGGAACTGCTTGACGAGACCCTTGGCGGCGACGGCTTCGAAGGCCGCGTGCTGAAGGGCACCGTTCTCGCCATCGAGAACGACGCGGTCACCGTTGACGTCGGATTGAAATCCGAAGGTCGCGTGCCCCTCAAAGAGTTCTCCGCCTCCGGCCAGGCGGCCGATATCAACGTCGGCGACGAGGTCGACGTTTACGTGGAACGGTACGAAGACCGTGAAGGCCTGATCCGCTTGAGCCGCGACAAGGCGCGCCGCGAGGAGGCCTGGGTCGACCTCGAGAAGGCCTTCAAGGCCAACGAACGGGTCAACGGCGTCATCTTCGGTCGGGTCAAGGGCGGTTTCATCGTCGACCTCGCCGGTGCCGTCGCCTTCCTGCCGGGCAGCCAGGTCGACATCCGGCCGGTCCGCGACATCGGGCCCCTGATGGGCACGCCGCAGCCGTTCCAGATCCTCAAGATGGACGCCCAGCGCAACAACATCGTCGTTTCGCGCCGCGCCGTCCTCGAGGAAACGCGCTCCGAGGCCCGCTCCGAGCTGATCTCGAACCTGAGCGAGGGTCAGGTCCTCGAAGGTGTGGTCAAGAACATCACCGACTACGGCGCCTTCGTGGATCTCGGCGGCGTCGACGGCTTGCTGCACGTCACCGACATCGCCTGGAAACGCATCAACCATCCGTCCGAGGCCCTGCAGGTCGGTGAGACGGTCAAAGTCCAGGTCATCCGCTTCAACGCGGAAACCCAGCGCATCTCGCTCGGCATGAAGCAACTCGAGGCCGACCCGTGGGACGGTGTCGGCGCCAAGTTCCCGACCGGCGTCAAGTTCAAGGGCCGGGTCACCAATATCACGGATTACGGCGCCTTCGTTGAACTGGAGCCAGGGGTCGAGGGCCTGGTTCACGTCTCCGAAATGAGCTGGACCAAGAAGAACGTGCACCCGGGCAAGATCGTCTCGACCAGTCAGGAAGTGGACGTCGTCGTGCTTGGCACCAACTCCGAGAAGCGCCGCATCTCCTTGGGCCTCAAGCAATGCCAGGACAATCCCTGGGAGGTCTTCGCCGCCAAGTATCCGGTCGGCACGGAAGTCGAGGGCGAGGTCAAGAACATCACGGAGTTCGGCTTGTTCATCGGCCTCGAAGGCGAAATCGACGGCATGGCCCACCTCTCCGACCTCAGTTGGGAGAAGTCGGGCGAAGAGGCACTCGCCGATTACAAGAAGGGCGACATGGTCCAGGCCAAAGTCCTCGACGTCGACGTCTCCAAGGAGCGCATCAGCCTCGGCGTCAAGCAACTGTCTGATGATCCGTTCAGCTCCGGTATCGAGGGTCTCAAGAAGGGTGCCGTCGTTACCTGCACGATCAGCGCCATCGTCGACAACGGCATCGAGGTCCTGGCCAACGGCGAACTGCCGGGCTTCATCCGCAAGGCCGAACTGAGCCGCGAGCGTTCCGAACAGCGTCCCGACCGTTTCGCCGCCGGCGAAAAGGTTGACGCCAAGGTCACCCAGATCGACAAGGCGAGCCGCAAGCTGACGCTCTCCATCAAGGCCCTCGAGGTCGAGGAAGAGAAACAGGCGATGGCCACCTATGGATCTTCGGACTCGGGTGCGTCGCTGGGCGACATCCTGGGCGCGGCCATGGCGCAGAAACAGAAAGAAACCGAGGAATCGGAAGCCGAGACCACTGAGGCGAAGCCGAAGAAGGCCGCCGCCAAGAAGAAAGAGGCGGAACCGGCCGAGGCCGAAGCGCCGTCCGAGGAAAGCGCCGCGGAAGCCGTCGAGGAGCCGGCCAAGAAAAAGGCAACCAAGAAGGCCAAGGCCGATGAGGATGCCGGCGAGTCAGAGGACGCCGGATTATCAGGAACTGGTCGGCGGTGACCACGCCGACCGATTTGTTCTGGTTGGGTGAACCATGAGTCTGAGCGCCGATATTATCGTCGATCGACGGCGTTTGAAGCGCAGCCTGACAGTTTGGCGGATCATCGCCGTTGTCGCGGTTGTCGCCGCCGCCTTGGTGGCGGCCGGTCGTTTCGATCTGCCGATCCGCAAGGACCACGTGGCGCGTATTGACGTCGAGGGATTGATCCTCGAGGACCCGGCGCGTGACGAGGCGCTCAGGGACCTCGCCGAAGACGACAAGGCCAAGGCCCTGATCGTCACCGTCAACAGCCCGGGCGGCACCTATGTGGGCGGCGAGAACCTGTTCCTTGAACTCAGGGCCGTGGCCGAGCAGAAGCCGGTCGTTGCCGTCATGGGCGGCACCGCCACGTCGGCGGCCTACATGGTGGCCATCGCCGCCGATCGGGTCTTTGCCCGCTCCGGTTCGTTGACTGGCTCCATCGGCGTCATTATGCAGACCGCCGACCTCACCGGATTGATGGAAAAGATCGGTATCAAGCCCGAGACCATCAAGAGCGGCCCCATGAAGGCACAGCCCAATCCCATGGAGCCGTTTACGCCTGAGGCCCGTGCCGTAACCGAGGAAATGATCGAGGAATTCTACGGCATGTTTGTCGACATGATCGTCGATCGGCGTGAGATGGATCAGACCAAGGTTCGGGAACTGGCCGACGGCCGCCTGTTTTCAGGGCGCCGGGCAAAAACGCTCGGGTTGATCGACGCGATCGGCGGCGAGGACGCGGCCCGTAAGTGGCTGGCCGACGAGCATGACATATCCGAGGACCTGCCGATCGCCGATGTCGACATCGAATACGACGACGAACCCTGGCGCGAGTACCTCGGGGAGACGCTAGGAAAAGCACTGTTTTCTGAACGACTTAGACTTGACGGCGTCATCTCACTTTGGCAACCTGAACGCTGGTTCTGAGCTTCGAAGCAAAACGTCGCCTCCCCCGGGGTAAACGGGGCCGGGCTCGGGAACCGTGACCTGACAGGGGATGCCCATGACGAAATCCGAACTGATCGCACGCCTCGGGGCCGACTATCCGGAACTCCTGCAACTCGATGTCGAGAGGATCGTTTCGACCATTTTCGAGGAGATCACATCGGCGTTGGCCCGCGGTGACCGGGTCGAGTTGCGTGGCTTCGGTGCGTTTTCAGTGAAAGCGCGCGGCGCCCGGGTCGGCCGCAATCCGCGGACTGGTGAGGCCGTCAACGTGGCCGAGAAATACATTCCGTACTTCAAGACGGGAAAACAGCTTCGCGAAAGACTGAACAGCGACGACTGACCGGATTACTGGGGGTTCGCCCATGTCACCGGAGTTTAAGGGACCACCCGTGTTCAAAATCCTTTCCTTCATCGTGCTGGCGCCCCTGGCGCTGGTCATCATCGTGTTTTCACTCAACAACCGGGGCAGCGTCGTTGTCGATCTGTGGCCGGCGCAGCTGACCTACGAGGTGCCGGTTTTCAGCCTGATGCTGGTCAGTCTGGTCGTCGGCGTCGTCTGGGGCGGCTTGGCCAGTTGGATTTCCGGCGGCGCCCATCGCAAGCGGGCCCGCGAGGCGACGCGCCGGGCCGAACAAGCCGAACGCAACCGTCAAGTCTACAAGGACCGGGCCGGGCGTATGGAGAGCGAACTGGAGGCCATCCGCGCTCCCGCAGACCCACCGGCCCTTCCGGCACCCCGCGACGCCGCCTGACCGCCGGCGATGCGGATCGTCGACGCGGCAACGCTGGCCGGAATTCTCGATTATCCCTCGATCGTTTCGGCGCTGGACGACGCATTTCGCTCCGACATCACAGTACCGCTCCGCCACCACCACACGGTTCCGGTCGGCGGCGGGCGCGACGCCACCTTGCTCCTGATGCCGGCCTGGCAGGACGGGCGGTTCGTCGGTGTCAAGACGGTCTGCGTGATGCCGGAAAACGCGTCCAAATCCCTGCCGGCGGTACAGGCCACCTATCAGCTGTTCGATCACGAAACCGGCCAGCCGCTGGCCCTGATTGACGGGCGCGAACTGACGGCCCGGCGTACGGCAGCGGCGTCCGCCCTGGCGTCGCGCTACCTGTCCAGGGCCGATGCCGAGACCCTGTTGATGGTCGGCACCGGCGTCCTGGCACCGCACCTGATCCGGGCCCACGCCTCGCAACGGCCGATCCGCCGGGTTCTCGTCTGGGGACGCAACCGGGACAAGGCGGCGGCGGTCGTCGCCGGGCTCGGCGGTGGAACGTTTTCAGCGGAGGTGGCGAAGGATCTCGATGCAGCGGTCGGCCGGGCCGACATCATTAGCTGCGCGACACTGTCGCTCGACCCCTTGGTCAAGGGTGGCCTGCTTCAACCTGGCCAGCACGTCGACCTGGTCGGCGGCTTCACGCCGAAGATGCGCGAGACCGACGACGAGGCCATCCGTCGGGCCCGAGTCTACATCGACACGACGGGTGCCCTCGAAGAGGCCGGTGACGTCTGTCAGCCAGTGGCCGACGGCGTTCTCGATGCGGACGACATCCAGGGTGACCTGTTCCAGATCTGCCGCGGCGAACGGCCGGGTCGGCAGGCAGACGGCGAGATCACTGTCTTTAAGTCGGCCGGCACCGCCATCGAGGATCTCGCCGCCGCGGCGCTCGCGTTCTCCCGGATTTGACCGCGAACGAGCGTCCGTCTCCCGAAGGAATTGTCTCCATCGGTTGGCACCGCTATAAGCGGCGCGGTCGTCAAAACATCGGGAGAAGGGAATGGAACCGACGGAACGCATCTTCGCCGCCATCGACACCACGGACACGGACCGCGCCCGGGCGCTGGCCGACCAGGTCCGCGGACGGGTCGGCGGCATCAAACTCGGCAAGGAGTTTTTCACCGCCAACGGCCCGGCTGACGTCGCCGATGTCGTCGCCGATGCGCGTCTGTTCCTCGACCTCAAGTTCCACGACATCCCGAACACGGTGGCCGGCGCCGTCCGGGCCGCGCTCCCCCTCAAGCCGTTCCTGCTCAACGTCCATGCCTCCGGCGGTGCGGCGATGATGCGGGCCGCGGCCGATGCGGCGGCGGAAGCCGGTGACACGAGGCCGCTGATGCTCGGCGTCACCGTGCTCACGTCGCTGGGCGACGAGGACCTGGCGGCCATGGGCGTCGACGGCACGGCGGCCGAACAGGTGGTGCGCCTCGCCAAACTGGCGCAGTCCTGCGGTATGGACGGTGTCGTCTGCTCGGCCCGCGAGATCGAAGTGCTGCGTGAAGCCTGTGGAGACAGCTTCAAGTTGGTGGTGCCCGGCATCCGTCCGAGCTGGGCCTCGGCCGACGACCAGAAGCGCATCGTCACACCCCGGGAGGCTGTCGAACGCGGCGCCGATTACCTGGTCATCGGCCGCCCCATCACCGCCGCCGCTGATCCGGCTGAGGCGGCCGACCGCATCGCGGACGAACTGGCGTAATCGGTGATTTCGTGACAATTTTATGGCCTGTTTCCGCGTAAAGATTATCGGCCGTCGGCATCGTTGCCGATCCCATGGACGCTAAACACAGGATGACCATCAAAGCCAAGATCTGCGGACTGAAGGGGCGCGACGCCGTCGATGCGGCTGTAGCGGCAGGCGCCGACATGACCGGTTTCGTCTTCTTCCCGCCGTCTCCGCGATCGCTTCTGCCGGAGGCCGCCTCGGAGTTGGTGCGCCGGGTGCCGCCGAGCATCGAGCGGGTTGCGCTCACCGTCGACGCCGGCGACCCGTGGCTAGAGGCCGTGGCCCGTCAGACCGGCGTCAGCATGCTGCAGTTTCACGGGACCGAGCCGCCGGAACGGGTGGCCGAGATAAAAGCGCGTTTTGGGCTGCCTTTGATCAAGGCTTGCCCCATATCGTCGCTCGACGACGTCGACGCCGCGCGTGCCTATGATGGCGTCGCCGACCTTTTGATGTTCGATGCCAAGCCGCCCAAGGATGCGACCCGCCCCGGCGGCAACGCACTCGTCTTTGATTGGGAATTGCTGGCCGGTACGGTTTGGGACACGCCGTGGATTCTGGCCGGCGGTCTCGACGCCGATAATGTGGCGGAAGCGGTGCGCATCAGCGGTGCTGCGGCCGTCGACGTCTCGTCCGGGGTCGAGGATGCACCCGGCTTCAAGAGCCCGATCAAGATCCGGGAATTCCTGGGTGTCGTAAAAGGCCTGTGAAGGGACCGCCGCTGCAGGCCACGGACAAAAAATGAACGTTTTTTTCGTCTTTTTTGGGGTGTTTCCCGGTCTCTTGTGATTTATTGACGCCACCTGGATTGATCCCGGACTCTGCCCATGAACAAACTCAATACCTATCGCGCCGGTGCCGACGAAGGCGGACATTTCGGCATTTACGGCGGGCGTTTCGTCGCCGAAACCCTGATGCCCCTGATCCTTGAGGTCGAGAAGGCCTACGAGGCGGCGAAGGCCGACCCGGATTTCTGGGCCGAGTTCCATCACTACATGAAGCACTACGTCGGCCGGCCGAGTCCGCTTTATTTCGCCGAGCGACTGACCGAGCATCTGGGCGGTGCCAAGGTCTATTTCAAGCGCGACGAACTCAACCACACCGGCGCCCATAAGATCAACAACACCATCGGGCAGATCCTCCTGGCCCGGCGCATGGGCAAGACGCGGATCATCGCCGAAACCGGGGCCGGCCAACACGGCGTGGCGACAGCCACCGTCTGCGCGCTGTTCGGCCTGCCCTGCATCGTCTACATGGGCGAGACCGACGTCGAACGCCAGGCGCCCAACGTTTTTCGCATGAAGCTCCTGGGCGCCGAGGTGCGCCCGGTAACCTCCGGCACCGGTACGCTCAAGGACGCCATGAACGAGGCGCTCCGCGACTGGGTCGCCAACGTCGAGGACACCTTCTACATCATCGGCACGGTCGCCGGCCCGCACCCCTACCCGACCCTGGTCAGGGACTTCCAGTGCGTGATCGGCGACGAAGTCCGCGAACAGATGATGGAAGCGGAGGGCCGCCTGCCCGATACGCTGGTCGCCTGCATCGGCGGCGGGTCGAACGCCATGGGCCTCTTCCACCCGTTCCTCGACGACGAGGACGTGCGCATCGTCGGCGTCGAGGCGGCCGGCCACGGCATCGAGACGGGCGAGCACTGTGCGTCCTTGACCGGCGGCAAGCCCGGCGTCCTGCACGGCAACCGCACCTATTTGCTGCAGACCGACGACGGCCAGATCATCGACGGCCATTCGATTTCGGCCGGCCTCGACTATCCCGGCATCGGCCCCGAGCATTCCTGGCTCCGCGACACCGGTCGTGTCGAATACGTCTCCGTTACCGACAACGAGGCCCTCGACGCCTTCCAGCTTTGTACACGCATGGAAGGGATCATCCCGGCCCTCGAGCCGAGCCACGCGCTGGCCCACGTCAGCAAGCTGGCGCCCGAGCTGCCCAAGGACAATCTCCTCGTCATGAACCTGTGCGGGCGCGGCGACAAGGACATATTCACGGTGCCAAGCACCTGGGCCTCGAGATGACCAACGTGGAGGCCGGCGCGTGAGACCGGAAACCAGAATCAAACGGCGCTTCGATGCCCTCGCAGCGGAGGGTCGCGGCGGCTTCGTCGCCTTCGTCACCGCCGGCGACCCGGACCTGGAAACGGCCCGTGAAATCTTGATGGGCCTGCCCGAAGCCGGCGCCGACCTGATCGAGTTGGGTATGCCCTTTTCCGATCCCATGGCCGACGGGCCGGCCGTCCAGGCGAGCTCGTTGCGGGCGCTGAAGAACGGTATGACCCTGAAAAAGACCCTGGACCTGGTCGCCGAGTTCCGGGCGGCGGACGGCGAGACACCGGTCATCCTGATGGGCTATTACAATCCGATCTACATCTACGGCGTCGATGCCTTTCTTGCCGACGCAAAAAGGGCCGGCGTCGACGGCCTGATCATCGTCGACCTGCCGCCGGAAGAGGAAAGCGAGCTCTGCGTGCCGGCGCTCGAGGCCGGCGTCAACTTCATTTACCTGACGGCTCCGACCACCGACGACGCTCGGTTGCCCCGCGTCGTCGAGAAGGCGTCCGGATTCGTCTATTTCGTCTCGATCACCGGCATTACTGGCACACGGTCCGCCGCCATCGAGGACGTCGAGCGCCACGTCAAGCGCATCAAGTCGCATACCGACCTGCCGGTTGCCGTGGGTTTCGGCATCAGGACCCCTGAGCAGGCCGGCGAGATTGCTGGCGTCGCCGATGCCGCCGTTGTCGGTTCGGCGCTCGTCGATATCGTCCGCGACAACCTCGACGGCGATGGCCGCCCGCAACAGGGTTTGGCCGGCAAGGTCCTCGACAAGGTCCGGACGCTTGCCGATGGCGTGAGGGGTGGAGCATGAACTGGCTAAAGAATTTCGTTCGCCCGAAACTGCGCAAACTGGTCGGGGGTCAGAAGGAGATCCCGGAAAACCTCTGGCACAAGTGCACGGCCTGCGACCAGATGATCTTCCACCGGGACCTGGAGAAGAACCACCACGTCTGCCAGCATTGCGGCCATCACATGAGGATCGGCGCCGAGGCCCGTCTGAAACTGCTGTTCGACGACGAGAAATACGAACTCGTCGCCCTCGACCAACCGCTGGCCGATCCGTTGAAGTTCCGCGACCGCAAGAAGTATTCGGAGCGCATGAAAGAGGCGCAGACCAAGACCGGGCGTGACGACGCGCTTGTCGTCGCCGCCGGCGACATCGGTAGGATCGCCAGCGTCGTTGCCGTCCTCAACTTCTCGTTCATGGGCGGCTCCATGGGCATGGCTGTCGGCGATGGCCTCCTCAAGGCCGCGCGCCGCGCCGTCGCCGACAAGGCGCCGCTGATCGTCATCTCATCGTCCGGCGGTGCGCGCATGCAGGAGGGCATTCTCTCGCTAATGCAGATGGCGCGCACGACCATCGCCGTCGAGGAGGTCAAGGAAGCGAACCTTCCCTATATCGTCATCCTCACTGATCCGACGACGGGTGGCGTTTCGGCCTCGTTCGCCATGTTGGGCGACATCACCGTTGCCGAGCCCGGCTGCACCATCGGTTTCGCCGGTCAGCGGGTGATCGAGCAAACCATCCGCGAGACCTTGCCGGAAGGGTTCCAGACGGCCGAATACCTTCTCGACCACGGCATGATCGACATGGTCGTCCATCGCCACGAAATGCGCTCGACCCTGGTTCGCGTGCTCGCCATCCTGACTAAGAGGACCAACGGGTCCGGCGATGTCGAGCCGGGTGCCGGCCAGGCGCTCGCCATTGAGAAGGTCGAGGCGGAAATCCTGCCGCCCGTGCCGACCGGCGAATCGGAAGAGGTTCCGGTCCATGTCGAGCGGGACCCCAACCAGACCTGAGGCCGCGTCCGGCCCCGCCCCGAACTCCAAGACCACTGACGCCGTTCTCGAACGGCTCATGAGTTTACATCCGAAGTTGATCGACCTGTCGTTGGAGCGCGTCGAGCGCCTGCTCGACAAGATGGGCAACCCGGAAGCAGTGTTGCCGCCGGTCGTCCATGTCGCCGGGACCAACGGCAAGGGGTCGACCGTCGCTTTCATGCGGGCCTGCCTGGAGGCGGCGGGCCACTCGGTCCATGCCTACACGTCGCCGCACCTGGTCCGTTTCCACGAACGCATTCGCCTCGCCGGCAATCTGATCGAGGAGGACCGTCTCCTGGCGCTGCTCGAGGAATGCGAGGCGGCCAACGAAGGCGAGCCGATCACCTTCTTCGAGATCACCACGGTCGCCGCCTTCCTCGCCTTCGCGCGCACGCCGGCCGACGTCCTGCTGCTCGAGACCGGCCTCGGCGGCCGCCTCGATACGACCAACGTCGTCAAGCGCCCGGCCGTCACCGTGATCACACCCATATCCCACGACCACCAGCAGTTCCTCGGCGACAACCTCGCCGGCATCGCCCGGGAGAAGGCGGGAATCCTCAAGCCCGGCATCGTCTGCGTGACGTCGCTTCAGGATCCGGTCGCCATGGAGGTGATCACGGCGCGCGCCCAGGACATCGGCGTCGCGCTCTATCGGGAGGGCGAGGACTGGTCAGTCACGGGAACAACCGATGGACTGATCTTCGATAGCCCGCGCGGCGCCACACACCTGCCGCTACCGGCGCTCACCGGCGAGCACCAGACGGCCAACGCCGGCCTGGCGCTCGCCGCTCTCGAAAGGCTGCGCGGTTTCACCGTCGACGATAAGGCGCTCGCCGCCGGCCTCCGCAATGCTCAGTGGCCGGGACGCCTGCAGCGGTTGACGCGAGGGCCGCTCGCCGATTCCTTGCCCGACGGTTTTGAACTCTGGCTCGACGGCGGCCACAACGAAGCGGCGGCGGAAGCCATCGCCCGCCAGGCGGCCCGGTGGGCCGAAGACGACGGCATGCCGCTGCACCTGATCTTCGGTATGCTGAACAGCCGCAAGCCGGCCGACTTCCTGACGCCCCTAATCCCGTATACGGTTTCGCTCCAGGCCCTCACCATACCCGGTGAGGAAAACGCCCTATCGGCTGAGACTTTGGCCGATGCAGCGACCGCCGCCGGGATCGAAGCCGCCGCGACGGGGAGTGTCGAGGCGGCCGTCGAGGCGATCGCGGCCCGTGGCGCCGCCGCCGCCCGTATCCTCATCTGCGGTTCGCTTTACCTGGCCGGTACCATGCTCACCGAGAATGGCTGACGCTATTGCTGGCCCGGCGTCGGTGTCGTGTCCCGGCCGGCGTTGGGAAGGGACTCGCCTAGACCCGGCATATTCCGCGGCAGGTTACCAGCGGCCGGCGTGTCCCGTTGCGGCAAGGCCGCACCCGGCTGTTGGGGTGAAACCACACCCGGCTGTTTCGGATAGACCCAACCATAGGCGTGCCGGTTGTCACCCCAGCCTTGCTGCCACCACTGTGGCGGGGTGGTGCCGGCTTGGCCCGGCGGGTTCCAGGCTTGCGGGTATTGCTTCCCGGGAGCCCATTGGCCCCAAGCGCCTTGCTGCGGCGCGTTCGGGAAATAGGAACCATAGGAACCGGGAATACCTGGGGCGAGTGGTGTTCCCATCCCGGCGGTTCCCGGTCCGCCGCCGGCCCCGCCACCGGGCGCCATCCACCCACCGGCGGTCTGACCGGTCGAACCGGGATTGCCGGCACCGCCGTAACCCCCGAATATCTGGTTTCCGCCACCCGACGCCGCGGACCTATAGCCGGCCCAATACCCTTCCCACCATCCCGTCTTCCGGCCTTCCTCACGACCCTCTTCCTTGCCTTTGTCGTAGAATTTGCGCACGTCTTCCTCGGAGTAGACTTTCTTCTTTGCTTCCTGCGCCTGGCTGTCATTGACGAGGACTGGCCCAACGGCCCATCCGGTCACGGTCAAACAGGCAGCGAGGAAAAGGGGCCGGATCGTCATTTTGCACCTCCCGGGGTTCCCAATTGTTCAAGCATGTTCTGGAAATCATTGGACGGCTTTTCCGCCTGGTTTCGGGGTGACGGAACCGCTCGCATGGTCGGTACTGCAGGCATGGGTGGCGCCGCGTTGGAAAAATAGATGGCGCCGTCCCTGATCTCGATGCGCTCGTCGTAGCCGTTGCGGAAAAGGATCAAAACGCAGCCGAGGATGACCAGGGCGAGGCCCGGCGAGCTGGTAGCGAAGCTGGTCTTGAAACCGCTCCAGCCTTCCATCGCCACCTCGTTTTTCGGCGTCGAGATCTTGCCGAGAATGAAGGCGGCGCCAATGGTGACCAGGATCGACCCGAACAACACGCTCATAAAACGCAACCAGGTACGGGTCGCCAACAGAGCCTCGCCCCGGTGCTCCCGATAGGCGACGACATCTGCCTCTAGAGCCACCAGGGCGCGCGTCGGGAAAGCCCGAAGCTCGGCTTGGGAGGTCGGTTTCTCCTTGAGAAGCTGGTTCGCCTGCGACGGCGGCGTTTCGTAGATCTTCTCGAGCACGTCGTAGAGCTTAATCAGGCTGGCGGCGCCGAAGACGGCCGTCGGCGTGACCAGAACCAGGAACAGAATAAAAAAGAGGCGGTTCGGCTTGAGGCCGAAGACCAGGACCACTTCGCCCCTGGCGTCAGCGTCAGCGTCAGCGTCGGCGCCGCGCCCGTCACCGGCACCACCGCCACTATCACGCCCATCGTCACCGGGACCGGGTTTCGGTCCCCCGTCCTTCGAAGCGTCGCGTCGTCGCGTCGTCGTTCTCTGTTCCGCCATGGCCCTTCCCCCCGACGACCAATGCCGTCAAGAATACCACATGAAATTGCAGCTTGTGAAAGGCGAATCCCTTTTCGGTTGCGCGGGCAGTTGCCTGGAACCAGGCATTCTCTTGGAATGGACCGGTGCCAGACCCATTGCGAGGTAAGGAAGCGTGCCGGGTTTGGCGGCCGGGCGGTATCGACGCTAGAATGCGCAAGCAACCAGGAAGGAGCCCCGCATGATCGTCGAACAAATCTGGACCGGTAACGCGTATCGCAATTTCAACTATCTCATTGCCTGCCCGGAAACCGGAGAGGCGCTGGCCATCGATCCGTTGGATCATAAGAAGTGCCTGGCCGCGGCCCGCGACAAGGGTTGGACCATCACCCAGGTCCTCAATACCCACGAGCATGGCGATCATATCGGCGGCAACGGGGCCATGATCTCGGCGACGGGTGCAAAGCTCCTCGCCCATGAGAACGCGCGCGACCGCATCCCCGGGATGGATATGGGCCTGGGTGCCGGTGATGTCGTTCGGGTCGGCTCCAGTGTCGAACTGGAAAGCCTCGATACGCCGGGACACACCATGAGCCATGTGTGCCTGCTGAGCCGCACCGACCAACCGGCGCTGTTTTGCGGCGACACGCTGTTCAACGCCGGTGCCGGCAACTGCCACAACGGAGGCCACCCGTCCGAGCTCTACGATACCTTCGCCAGCCAATTGGCGAAACTTCCCGATGAGACCCTAATCTATCCGGGCCATGACTACATCGCCAATAATCTTGAATTCACCCTCGACCGAGAGCCCGATAACGCCCGAGCCGAACCGCTTTTGGCCGACGTCGACGAACAGGACACCGACAACGCCTTCGTTACCACCCTTGCCCTCGAGAAGGAAGTGAACACGTTTTTCCGTCTGCACAGCCCCAGTGTGATCGCCCGGTTGCGCGATGCCTTCCCCGACCTGCCCGATGAGCCGGACGAAAAGACCGTATTTCTCAAACTCCGCGAGTTACGGAACAATTGGTAGGAAGCGACCGGCGGCGGCACCCGGCCTATGTTCGATAATATACTTGAACACTTGTTCAAGTATATTATTTTAAGGGGCTGTCCTAGCTAAGCGAGATGCTTGGGCTAGGATTGCAGGATGTATGCGAGAAGAAGCCGGCTCAGTGGTTGGAAGCGTGATCGTTTGATGGAGCACTTTGTGGCGGCGA
>Ga0056114_1000152_pt1 | contig 19384 bp, 15 predicted proteins | sample WorMetHERISLAND1_FD_77005 | JGI IMG/M metagenome (GOLD analysis project Ga0056114, IMG submission 77005) | Marine gutless worms symbiont microbial communities from Max Planck institute for Marine Microbiology, Germany - Olavius loisae HERON... ...
TGTGTTTCGTTGCTGTTTTGTCAGAATTTATCTATTCCACTGTTGCTGGTCACGAGTGTGAAATAAACATCATCGTCATTGATAATTATCACAATGGTTTGGTGCTTAGTTGTTAAGCTTGCAGAATGCGTTGCGTTTTCAAGGGATCTGTCTGTACCAGAAGTTCTTGTGGTGTTGATTTCACAAGTCGTTGGTTGTGTATTGACATCATAATGGTGTTGTTGCTGGTGTAGAGGCAGCTCTCATAGGAAATGTTGCCGATGTACGTTCAAAAATCTTATCGTTACTTGTGTCACAGTTCGGTGGACCACTGAAAGATGGTACAACATTATCCTTTATCGTTTAACATAATACTTATGAGCTACATATGAACATGAAACATTAATGTATTGTGTTCCTGGTTAATCCATTGACTGTATAAACCGGTGCAGTACTGATGTATGCCGGATGGCTGGTGTGATACTGGATACAGTACCGGCCAGTTCTGTAATGTAGCCACTGGTCACTGTAAAAAGCCGCCAGCCAATATGTCCGACGAGGAGATCTATTTTTAGCCGTATCAGCAAAGGATTGTGGTATGCCTTGACAATGAATCACAGAATATTTATATACATCCGTGATCAGTCACAACAAAACAGCAGGCCATGGTTGGTCATTGAGCCAATTGTGGCGTCACTCTTAGCCATATTGGTTGGCAGCTATTGGGGGAGATTGTAGGCATCAGTTTCAGCGGCTAATGTCGACCCCCGGGTGTGATGTCAGACTTTTAGCTGCAGATCATCACAGCTCAGTGTCTTCAAGTTCTACTGTTTGATACGTTGTGAATGAACTATTACGTGACTGAGTAGTAACTCAGTACTCAGTATAGATTATGACATGCCTAAAACCATTAGCTAGCCTATTATTGACACACGTTATGTTATTTTTGTGATTGAAAACTGAAAAACTGAAATTTATGCTTCAACTAGAACGAGACTGAACCTTCGTATGAAACTGGCTGCATGACGTTGAGAAGACTGCGGTTGTGTTGTGTGTGAAGACTGGTCATTTGTTGCTGTGTTGTAGAGTTTATTGCGTACATATTTGCCGACCTGCGGAACCGCGGTGACTTGGCGTTGGCGTGGATGTATCAAGAGTACGCGAACATGCAGGGTTACAACGTGGTGAGCCTGACGGGACGCAGCGACGACGATACAGCGGCTGGTGCTTCACAGCCAGGCTCCGGCTACGACTTGTGTTTAACACGCCTGCTCACGGGACTGTTGGAACGACCCGACCAGAAAGAAGGGTCAGTTTTGACACTGACCGGTGTATGCTGGAGTTGATGAAATGCTTTCCATTAGCTCAGCTGATGTGTCCGACTAATAACAGACACTCTGCACAGACCAGCTGCTCAGTGTTCTGTAGCACAAAGTGGGTGGGTGAGTGAGTAAGAGTGCTTATACCCGGAGCACTCAAGTAAAAGTCACAATGCGCCGCAGCCTAAACGAACAAAAACGCCTTAAGTAATCGTCTATAATATTTGAATGTAGTGCCTCTCCTCCGGATCTCTGTCGGTAGGTTGTTCCATAGCCGAGGTCCGGCTATAGAGAAACTCCTGTCGCCAATCTGTGACTGTGTCCGCAGGACGACACCGAGTGCGTGATAGAATGCTGTGGTAGGACGTGATAGAATGTAAACTATCTCGACATACAACAAACAGATGAGTCGAGTCGAGTGGAGTATGGTTCAGCATTATGCTCGACACATTGTAGGTGATTTCACTATGATCATTTTCTTGACACGTCGCTGATATTGACAAAGCTACAATCAAGAACATGATACAATTTTCAACCATTCAGTAAATCTACTAACATGTGTACAAACTAATATTGCATTGGCATGGTTTATGAGCATTTTTTGCCGTCTATCCACATAACAGATCGGGCCTATTCTATAGCTCTCTGGGCCCGCAATGCCATTGCCATGTGAGCAAATAGCACTTGATATAGCGCCCCAAGTAGACATAGCCACCACAAAGGCGTTCAGGTACATGGCGCGTTCCAAGCAGCGTCGCACGTACCTGCCTTACCTTCCCGGCTATAGCCATAGCCAGTACTCATTTACGTCAAACCACCAACTTATTAATCAAAGTCTGCATGATTGTGATGCTGAGTCTCACTCTGCACCAGTAATGCTTTTCCTTTGATTGTACACAACTGTGATGTTCCATCGATGCCCATTGCTAGTTCACTTGGATTTTCAAACGACAAGTTCAGTGATATTGCCTTTAGTTTTCCCATTTTTCTCTTGGCCTGCACACACTCATCGTCAAACCACAATGCACGAGTCAGTGTTTTTAATGGATTGCCTTACAGTGTCTGTAGGTGAGTTGTTTATGGCAAGTGATTGTGTGTTTCTGAATCCAAACATCGATGATGACGAGGAATTAATAAGTGATATTCTTCTCTTGTAGGTTGTTCAGTCGTCTGATTCTAGAAGCTCCACTGTTAACACCGTCTGCCATCCAGATATTGAAGCGTTATTGTCAGGACGAGGTATTATGATGTCACTTATGTCGGCCTTGCTAGCCTGTAGTAATACTGCTGCAGTTATCAGCTTACTGATGTTATGATTTCAGTTTGACTCTGCATTTAGTAATAGTAGCGTACAATATGATTTTATTAATATTGTAATGTTGTTGGAAAGTACCAAAGGAAATCGCCTGTTGACAACCATTTGAAACTTGCTGCATAGTGGTTACATGCCAAAATGCTGGATTTAGAAAGCAGAAATATACAGTTAAATAATCTGTTGGTGTTTTAAAATGTACATCTACATAAAAAATAGTATATACTTAGCATGGTCATGGTTTATTTGCACATAATTCAAACGAGAAAGCCTATCTAACGCCAGGTAGGCGCACGACTGACGTGTGTGTATGAAGACTTGTTTTTGCCATCTCACCGTTGTTTGATGCCCCCTAGCAGAGGAACGCCTTGCTATATCAACGCAATCTATACATGGCTGACAAGTACATTTAGTGTTCTACAATTCCGTTGCTGACAATATGGGTCTATCTTTATTCGTTTAGCTGTTATTGCCTCCGAAACACGAGAAATGTCGCGGAATTCCAAGAGAATTTGACCTTACAGCAGTTCATGGTCATCCAAGGTCATCGATCTTGGTGTCAGTGGAAAGCCCATATGTGACTTCCTATTAGTCATTAATTGTAACTTTAGCCGTATCTGCTGCCATTTTCAAGACATTCACGCTTAAAGATAGAAAACTGCTGATTTTACCCACCCCTCCCTTGTTTTGTGCCCCCGCTTGGGGAACCCCTTAGAATTTCTGGATGAAACTTTACCCTACAAAAACTAGAGGGATGGGGCTACTGTATGGTGAAAAATTTTTGTATGATCCACCAGTCTGACAGACAAATGGACGGACGGACAGACGGATGGGTGATAGCATTTACGTGCTATAGCATATATGCTGTGGCACGTAAAAACTGTTTGCATAATCAGGAAAAGTGTTGTGCAACGTGAATTATTTTCCAATTTTTTGGCCCAAAATTCCGTAACTCTTAGTGAAACATACTGGTACAACGTCTCTCGAAATCCATCTCTCTTTAGTCCTGCACACCTCTGCCTGTCTCAAGACTTGCTGGGTTTGATAGTATTGGAATTACATGGTCCTACTGTGAGGTCTGAAGACAGTGCAGATGGAAGGCAAGTTATATGCCATTTATACTGGTACATTGCTGCTTGTAGTTCTGCCAATCAGCTTTGCACATGCACTGTACATTCCCACTGTGGAGGAAGTGCACTGGGCCTCGCTTGATACAGGTTCCAGCACTGGGATGAGGAGAGATAAAATGTCATCCCAAATGCAAACTGTAGAATGCTTTGAACTAATAGTTACATTCTGTTGATGAATGCTGTGTGTATTTTAGTCCATCGGCAACAGTGGCAGCCGCTTGACTTACAGCCACTTTGCTGCTAGACACAATACTGTGTTGTTTAAAAAAAGTTATGACAATGCACTAGTTATGGCACTGATACTGTGTATTCACACAGAATCGAATATATCTCGGCATGACGACCATCAAAGATCTCATCATTAAGCGGCCTAATTTGAAGTCGGAATTCTTGGATATTCTTCTCAACTTCTCATTTCACGAGAAAGCAGAGGTTTGCTTAGTTGGAGCATCACTAATTTCTGTCTGAACTTCTCTGTGGTTATGCCTATATTTATCGTTAGTTGCAATATTGTTTTCACTCGTTGGCATCAGGGACTCTTGTGCAGGTATGGTTGATAAGCAGCTTCTGATTGAGGTTGCCTGTGTCCAGCTGTTTAGCTTACAGTACAGCAAACTATGTTGAGCAGTAAGTCTGGCCCAGGTCCTATTCCATGTAAGCTCCTGAATGAAAAAGAAATAGTCTACAGTGGAAAGGATTTGTGGACAAGAGAGTGGAGGCTGTGATGGATGCTGACTGCGGTGATGGAGACTGTGATAACGCTATATGACTGGAATGAAGTGGATCGCCTGGAGGACGTTGATTCCCATGACACGGTGATGCATAACAGAAAGAACGCTATGAGGAAGTATCGGTATTAGAGATTTGATACTACCTTATGCCAGTTCTGACTAGGATTAGATCCAGCAGTATCTACACCTGGTAACTCTTTATTAACTGTAGAACATATACTGATCAGTTGTGTTGATTTTGATATTATTCGTGAAAACTATTGTACAGCTTCTAACCTCAAAGGTCTCTTCCATAACAGAATAATTTCTTTTAGACATGCCATTGGTCTTACTAACAACCTTTAAACTATTTCCGGCATGATATAGCCGCTACCCTAACCATCTATCTGACTAGAATCGTTCGTAGTTAGTTTTATGTCGTAGAATTACTGTCAGTTGTTTCAGGGTAAAACGCAGTTTCCTGAATCTACTGAAGCTAACATGACGAGGGGTAGACTGTTGATATATTGATTGTAAGTTGACAGCAGAGTGAATGACAGTTGTTGTCACGTGATGTCCGTGATGAACTGCGTCTAGGTTCGAAACAGTGCAATTCGTGTCACTAAGAAGCTGTATGAGCGTGACGATTTACGAGACACCATTGAGGTATTCTGTGCTGGAATTCTTACCGCGGCCTCAACTGCAACAACACCAGTAACTTCAACATTGTAGGCCTATATGTAACACTGGCGTTGTTGTGGCAGAGAACCCGATGTGGGGACCAAGGCTTGTTTTCTGTATAGAGACCTATAGTGTTATCGTTGTTGATGATGCAGAGAAGTGTGTCTGGCCAAAATTGCTCCTTGCAGTTTGATATATTGAACCGTCAAATGGAGGAGTATTGCGCCGCCCTTCCTAGGAGACCACATTAAGTGTTGAACCCGTCCGTCTGTCCGTCTGTTTGTTTGGGGGTACCGCGGCGGCAGCCCCACCGCCGTTCAGGCCTGGCGAACCTGCCCTCGGTGGGAGCCGTCCCCTAGTCACCCCATATTACTGTAGACTGGAGGACTTGTTGTATGTTATATGTGTTATATCCTTTTTTCGTCGTTTATTGTGTATGCATTGTGTATTTTGTTGTTTACGTTGTTTGATTTTTCTTTTGTAGATTTTCCTTCAGTACTTTGATACTGTTGGTTGGGTCTTTTAACCTGTAAAAACCGTCAGCCGTATAACCTATATTGTGTTGGTGCAGACGTAAAACCATGCTCAATCAATCAATCAATGTCCGTCTGTTTCATCCGGACAAGAGTAACTAGAACAGCAAGTGTGAGGTCTAAAGGTCAAGCTCACTTGGAAAAAAAATGTAAAAATCATTTTGCTCGCATATCTTCGTCAAAATTTGTGGATCAATTTGTGTCAAACAAAGACCAAAATGATCACAGGCCCATCCTACTTGTACAGAATTAAAGTGATATTTCTTTTGTGAGAGACCCTTGCAGCATGCGTTTGTATTTCAGAATGGATTTGTAATCTTAGACTTTTCACGTGACTGATGATGCAATATGAATGTTATTGCTAACTGAATACACGGACAACGTTTGTGTGTAGAAATATGCAATGCGTCATTTGAAATATCTGCTGCTGGCGTCTCCTCCATCGGAGCTGTTGAGTCGTGTCATGAAAGTTGGTAAGAAATGAAGATCATTCGTGTCTCTAACATGTAGACCTGTTCACTGTATCCGGTAATATTTGCTGTAAAGTTTTTTGGTGTGTTTTTGGTTACAGATAAATTTTCCGATTTCATGTTCAAGTTTAGTTTTGCACCCTTTACTTATGGCTGGTTTTCGGTGCCGATACAGATACCGGGTGAGTAGTATCAGCAGATGTGCACTTTTATTTCGTATTATTGTTTACTTTACAAACGTCATGATGTAAAGGGCATGTCAAACATTGAGGGTTTAAAACAGCTGTTGCAAATAGCAAAATACATTTTAGTGTCTGTTGTTTGGGCTTTGTCCTGATGGCTGTATTGTGTCTGTGTGTGGTCTCAGAGCTGGCTGGTGTGTGGTCCGATGAGACCATCAAGCTATGTCTATACCTGTTCCTTGGACTGCTGCCTGTCGATCATCGTCTCATTCACGATCTTGCCAACATATACACAGCAGCCGTCGCCGACATCAAGCGAACCATACTGCGAGTTCTTGAAACACCGGTCTGTAGAATGCTCTGTTGATTTGTCGGATATATTCGTCACTTAATTTGGTGCTCTAAATTCCTTCAGTATTTTTGGCACTGTCGTTTGCTAACAGACACTAACTGCAGTAATTCACAAAGGTTTTACTCTGGAGCACCCAGCCCAGCCTTCAGCAGCTGCAGAAAACAAGGTCGATTTAACAAAAAACTGAATAATTATTTTATTGTTTAATTATGTTTATTATTGTTTTTTATTATTAGTTTAATGTTCAATGTTCATCTGTGGAAAGGCAGCTGTCACCTGTGCAAGACTTAACGGTCTTTGGCTCTTTTGTCAGTGTATCCAGGTGTCATAGATATCCCACATTTCTGAGCACACAAAACAGTGTACAGCGTATAAAAAGCATTTTTTTCTGTGGTATGCAGTGCAGTGATCTATGGCTTCTTCCTGTAATGTTATTAATGAGATTATTGGACACATGTTGGTTGTCTAGGTGAAGGGAATGGGAATGGATTCACCTGAGCTGCTGTTACTGGTTGAGAACTGTCCGCGTGGAGCTGAGACGCTCGTCACACGGGTCATTCACATTCTCACCGACAAAGGTATTAATACATTTCCTTGTCCGTTGCATTTGTCTGCCACTTACACCATTGAGGAGGATTTCTGATGCTGTTGATAAACATTGTGTTTTTACTACAAAGTTGACAATGATGTACGTTTTCACGGTGAAATGTGTGTAGCGTTGCCATCACCAGAACTGGTCGACCGCGTTAGAGATCTCTACCAGAAACGAGTGTCCGACGTCCGATTTCTCATTCCAGTTCTTAACGGTCTGTCCAAGGTAAGATTCTCTCTGTGCTAAATACTGCATACACACAGTGACTTACAGAGCTTGACGGCATTATTATTCCCAACAAAGTTGCCGTCTGTTAAGGGTCTTCCTAGTTAATGTATTGTACTTTGTAGTGAAATGTTTGCAGAAAGAAGTCGTGGCTGCGTTACCGAAACTGATAAAGCTCAACCCAGTCGTCGTCAAGGAAGTTTTCAATCGCTTGCTCGGAGTGCACAGTGAGTTTTCATTGTTCACTTTACACACAAAGCTACATGTGATGTATTCATTTGAAAACAGTTCATGTTTCTCGCTCACATGTTGTATGCTGATCGTTTTGTGTTACTGACTGACTGCAACTGACGATGAATGTGTGACCAGGTCATCAGAGCTTCACCAGCCCAGTCACCCCAGCAGAGCTGTTGATAGCACTGCACAGCGTCGACCCGACAAAGGTCGACGTCAAAACGATCATTAAAGGTATGTGCATACTTGCTGTTGATTTCAATTGATACAGTGTGTTGCATTTGTATCATATTGTTTTACTGTGTAGGCTGTTGAGAAGGACCCAGTTTTCCTACCCTGATAATAGGCTGAGGGCTGTGATTGTGAGTTTGGAATAAGCATGTTCACATTATCTGCACTGATATATATGTCTGGCTGCAAAAGAGTGTCATGTGTATTAGCAAGAAACTTGGATGACACTCTCCTGTCAGTTATTATCAAAATATGTAGACAATTTTTTTGTTTGTTATATCACTATCTAGAGTGCGAAGTGAACCTCCCACTCTAGACAGTGTTAAACACACTTATTCCACTGTCACACGAGTTGTGGCCAATGATCAATAGTGTAATGCCCAGTTTGTTCACGCATGACTGCACCCATGAAGTTTGCGACACGTTACACCACTTCCAACGCTAGTAGTGATAGGCACTATGAGTCTGACAGTGGAATAGAGAGTTAAACTCTTGACAGTGGTATTGTCCGAGTGGTCAGACTGTGCTTGTTGACTGGTGTATCTGGTCAACCGTGTGTGCAGCGTGTAATCTGTGTTTCGGTGAGAAGTCCATTTACACTCAGGAGGTGCTGGCGATCGTCATGCAGCAGTTGATGGACATGAATCCACTGCCGACGCTGCTCATGAGGACCGTCATTCAGTCGCTGGCCATGTATCCCAAACTCATCGGCTTTGTGATGAACATTATGCAGCGACTGATTATCAAACAGGCACGTGACTAGTCACTGAGTGATCGGCTTGTTGTGTCTGTCATTAGTCTCATCGTATCACTCTACTGTATTGATGTGTTCTAAGAACTCGTCTCATGTGGCACAGACTTGTTGTGAATCATTGCGTTCATTCCCCTCTAAATCAGCATGCTGCGGAAATCCCAGCTTTGGGATAACTGGGCCAGTTAAACTGAAACTTGAAGTAGTAATGGTCACAGTTGTCGGTATTTTGCTTCATTGCGTTATCATCATTTTTGCCAAGTTAGTTGCTGAAACACCTCGTTCTCTGTGTTGTCTGGCCATCAGTGTTCTAACAACCAAAGCATCACTAGTGCTCCAGACAATTGCTCTTAGCAGTAGTGATACGATTTATAGGAACTGCATACAATAGTTTCGACGGTGAAAGGTGAGAACATGTGACAGCGTGTTGCTGATGACACTGACAGGTGTGGAAGAACCGCAAAGTGTGGGAAGGTTTCGTGAAATGCTGTCAGCGAACCAAGCCACAGTCATTTCTCGTTCTGCTCCAGCTGCCAGCCGTCCAGCTGCGTGACGCCTTCGGTCTCTGCCCGGAACTACGAGAACCTCTGCTCAGCCACATACAGACCCTTACACCACATCAGGTCGCTAGGAAATGCTTTCAGTTTGATGTTTGTAGCTGGTGGAACAGCCGAATGCTCTTCTCTTTTGAACATTGTTGAATACCTCACTGTTGTTGATGAAATATGGTCCATAATGGCTGACATGATTCTCAAAGGTCACTTGAGATTGTTAAACATCACATTATGTGATAGGTCACATGGTTTCCTATTAGTGTTCTGTGGCTCTTGTCTCGTTTCATTTTTGAGATTAGTTACAGACCAAAAATTGTAAATTTCATATACCCTCTGCCTAAACTACCGTTTCGATATGCATCATTTTATCACCAGACCCCCTTAAGTTTGGCTTTAAAAACACCAAATGTTGTAAATTCTGTGAGACCGGTATGTTCTGTGTTGGACACAGAGGAAGACTGTTGCTGAATTGTCTCATTGCATGATAGATGGTGAATGTTTGTGATTATGTGCTGCCAGCGGGCTCACATTCCCAAGGCAATCATGTCAGTTCTGGAGAAAGACACCAACGAACAGCAGGCGGTGGAAAAGGCTCGACGGGTCGAGGAAGAACGACTTACACAGCAGGAAAAACTCTATCAGGTTTACACTTATATCATGTCCACACAAGCTGAAAAATTCCAGTTATGTTTTAACGTATGGTAACTTTACATAGGATTTAATTTTGAGACATGAAAGCATTATGTTCTCACAGTCTGTACATGGACTTAGTGAATTGACTGGTGTATTGAGGGCCGATGATAGCCGAGAGCCAACACCCTGGCATGTCATATGTCAGTGATCATCAAGATTCCATCTGTTTGAATGTGTCAGTTGATATACTGGATGACTCACAATTTCAATTGTTTCATTTAGTTTTGTAGGTAAAATATTCGTAAGTTTAGTTGTAAATGCACAATCATCAGCACAAACTAGTATGTCCTGCTCAGCACTGTGGTCTGCATCAGTGCATAACAGTGGATGAAACGGATGCTGCAGTCTGAAGCACTGGTCTTGTGGAACAGCTAACATTCTTGTTGTGTTTGCAGCAAAAAGTCGATGAAGACCGGCGAATGCAGCAGGAAATGTTGAAGCAGAAACAGGAACAGGTAACACCCGTCAGTTGTCGTTTCTAGACTGAAATCGACTGTCAGTCATACAACTCGACGTTCTCTTGTAACTTCCACAAATGTTGTACTCGATAGTTACAAAATATTTCATTTTCATTATCACTGATGTTGTCTGTGGACATGTCCATGTTGTGGTGAGTGGATAGACGTGATATTGTGGCCTTTGATTAGCTTCAAATCTAATCGGTTTGTCCGCATGAGCCACTGTAAATGTTTGCCGATTAGTATCAATTTCGCTCCAGTTGTGCTAGTATTCTCATGTTGACAGTAAACTTACAGATCAAGTAACATGAAGCACAGCATTACATAGTGAGTGCACATACGTCACCATGATTGTGCTGAGTTTAATATTTGCAGTGTGATTGTTGGTACTGCCTGACTCTTCGAAAGAACATTTGTGAGAATCAGCAGTCATGATACTATTGATTCTATCAGAGTGACCAATCTGTATTAACCTTATATCATGCTTGTCATCACAGATCTATGTTAGCTAATTAGCCTTGATTTTTCATTCATTCTTTTATTGTTCTCATAGACTTTTCTGTTTTTGATTTCTACACCATTTACTGGCACTGAAATGGCTTCTTGTGCTGATCTGCCTTTAAGCTACTCTCACTGACTGACAGGTTACAGGTGTGGTGGATCTGTTGTACTGTCCAGGTGAACTGGAGGAATCAAGCATGTGTTTTGCGCTAGTTGTACTGTTCATTGTAGCGTGCGATGTGAATGTGGTTTAGGTGAAGTCGTCGTCGGATGCTGTTTTGTTACAAATAAAACACGAGCCTGGAACTCCGACGTATGACGAAGATTCTCTGTCGTCTGTCGATGTTCAACCTATGAAGGCAAGTCACGCTCAGTCTGTGTTTTGAATATATTACTAAACAACATCACCACCAGATCACCTGTATTTAATGTTGTCAATTAACCCTTTGACGTCCACTGTTGCCATATGCGTACAGCTATAAAGCATCCTGTGCCAGACCAGGTTAAGCCGTCATTTGTAATTTTTGACATCCGGGCACTCTTACACTCAGCGCTGAGTGTCACAGTGCCCGAATGTCAAAAATTACAAATGACAGCTTAACCCAGTCTGCCACTGGCTGCTTTATAGCTGTACCGATATGACAACAGTGGGCGTCAAAGGGTTAACACAAGTTCTCTCGTTTGTTTTCCTACTCCAGTTGTGGTTCATTTAATTCCTGTTATAAACATACAAAACAACTGTACAAGCTTTGGACCTGTGAAAGGTGTCCTTTGTGTGAACTGATTTTCACAGAAATCGACTTAATGCTGATTGTCTTTTTTTGTGTTTTTTGTTTGTATTTTTATTCTCTGGTAACTAGACTAAGCTGACAGCTTTTTAGTGCATATTTAACTTTTATCGTGTCACGTTCATTGAGATCTCGGTCTGTCGGTGTGTGACTGCAGGCGTCCAACAATCTGACTGTTATACAGGTCAAACAGGATCCGTTTGACGTCACCGATCCACGTGTGCAGTAGAACAGGTGAGGTGACTACTTTCACATCTTGTAACATGCGCGTTTACATCATATAACATTACATTACATCCCGTAAGTCCATCTGCAGTATATGCTCGGAAATTCTAAGTTGAATGTTCAGCTGAACCCGACACTTTGAACACAACCATAGCTGACACAGCTACTGTCAGAGTGCCCAGATGTCAAAAATTACAAATGACGGCTTAACCCGGTCTGGCACAGGATGCTTTATAGCTGTACCCATATGGCAACAGTTACAACTTGGTGATATATGCTAGTGAGCTGTACAAGTTACTATGGTACTATAGTATATACATTGTCTATCTATAAAGTTACTATCCAGCTCGCCCGGCTTGCATCAGCGGCTCGTGGCGCCACCTGTTGAGAGACCAGCATGAGTTTCAAACGTCAATAATACAAAGTGAAATTTGTAGCACTGCTCGATGAATAAATAAGAAAAATTAAAATATTTTCGCTGGAAGACGAAACATCTAACGTTTTGCCTCCGTGAATGTCCAAAAACCTTCACTGATGCTTCATAAAGATAGATCATCGATCATGGTAAATTTGGTGGCTCTAAGTGCTGTGCTGTGTACTAATCACGGACAAACACACGTGCAAAATTTCAACAACAAGAAATGTTAGATTAGTAGCAGTAAGAAACTTTCCTCTGTCGAGTGACTGTAAGGTTTCACTGTACAGTGCAGTATGTCCTTTATACTATTTTTCAGCTCATTATAAATGAACCGATGTGTTTTAGTGTGTGCAGCCCGGGCTAAGATAGCGTCTGATCTCGGCGAATGATGAATTGTTTGACAACACACGAGCGGCCTCTGTTGCTTATGACACTGAGTTGTTTGATGTCTCGTCTCCGTAGCCACTGTGGCACAGCTATAGGAGACAGTCATTTCTGAGTGCCACGACCAGCGTTGCAGCTGCTGCAACTCATATTAGATGCACATATTGTTAGTAGAGTATTATACAAATATAAAACGCGTTGTTTTTCTCCATAAACAGTATGTTAACAGTTAGTTGACACTGACACTGTCCAACCCACATGACGGCCAGGCCACATCTTGTTCAGTTTTGATGGTGACAATTCAGTTACGAATAATCACTTTGTTGGGTTACAATAATTGAAATATTATGATAGTACACACTGTAGCATTCTATTTATTGCTAGTGCATTGTAGCAAATATAATGCTTCATTTTCTGAGACTAAAGGCCAACCGCAATTGTTTTCGGTGCCGAAAATGGCATATTTCGTTGCTGCAGTGGTAATAGGTTGTAAGTCCTTTACGTTCTTCCGTGGCAACAAAGCGCTGCCATGGAAGACTGAATGTTGTAATTAATACCACCTACTACCACCTACTTGTGCACATTAATACGTTCAGGTCTGTCGTAGGTATAACAAACTTGAGTGGCCATAACAAATTATATGGTAAATGGTCGCAATTGAACACTATAGTCCAATTACGACGTTCTTCCACAGCAGCAGTGTCAAAACACAAAACGTAACAGTTTTTCACATTTTAATCTGTTAAAACGGCATATTTTACTACAATTTAAATATGAGAAAATCTGGAACAATGTGGGCTATTCATAGATGTTCTTAACTCAAAAACCTGGACTTATGACCTTTTACCACTGTAGCGACGATTTGGTTGTTTTCGATGAACCAAAAATGTGCCCTGAGCTAATTTCTGTGACAGGCACAGCCGTGATCACACTGTTATAATATATATGCCATCAATAGCAGCTGTAGTACTCTTACTAGCCACCAGCGAGCGGCCAGTCAGTGGAGTTGGTCAGCTAAGTATGCTGATCGTCACAGCACTTTGCTCGGATATAAATATGGAAAGCTTTTTATTTCTTTTATATAATCTAAATGTACTAAAGTTCTCGGTTTTGAATACTGGTACTGATTATTACTCTCTGAACTATTAGCCAAGACAAAACGTGTATGGTGCATTAATTACAACTAAAGATTTTGTTGTCTATTCTACACCATACTCAACAATCGTTTGTCATTCAGTACGTGAGCATTACATTGAACAATCTTTCTAATCCGTCACATGAGTGGATATGGGACATCAGACAGTAGGCAGTTTTTGCACACTCAGTAATGATGCCCGATCTTACGTTTTTCAGATACATATTTTGTACAAGTTACAACGCTGCAAAAACTTACTCAGCTTCTGCCAGTTCTTGCCACACGTATTACAGGTATGTCAGGTACACAGCGCAGTCACTGGAGATTAACAAATTTGCTTTTGATTTGTAACAGTTTTGTGATAACCCCTTGCATCATGCAATGGAAGTGCATACTGTTAGAGCACTGGTGCAAGAAGTGGTGCATAGAGTTTATGTACTGTGTCATACACTGACTTTATGGGCAATATATTAAACTACCAGCACACAATCTGTTGGGTGTGGAGTCAGACCACGTTGAAAAGTTTTGAGCTTGCAGGATGTTGGAAAGTGAAAATAAAATGAATATAAATACATAAATATAAACTGTCCAAAAAACAGTGGTCTTTGCTCTCGCTAAAACAAGGCAACTGACCATAGAAATACTGATATTGCTGCCGTAAACATTTAAAAGCATGCATATTCCTGCATTTCCCAACTCATGCAGAATCATAATGGCCAGTTTTTATAATGTGATGTTGAGAGGTAAGACAGTTCCTGGGAGTTTGCCAGTCGAAGCCACACAATATTGATTGGCCAGAGGCTCCAGTGGTTTGGGTCGAGGGGTTGAGCACCATCAAAGACGAGTTCATATGGTCGGAAATGACGAACGAGCAGGAATGAAATCATCCTTTCCACGAGTAGTTTATCGTATGACGTGTGATTGAAACTGACGTAGTAATCGCGCATTATTTCCCATTCCATGAACACGTGTGTGAAGTGAACGGTGCTGAACAGTTTGCTGGCACACTGGAACGCATAGTGCTCAAAGCCTTGAATGTCAATCTTCATGACGGCTCGACTGAAAGGCACGACATCAACGAGGTCGTCAAGCATGATTGTACTGATGATGGCTGGACACGTACCAGTGCACTCCTGTACCTACAATAACGAGACACGACGATAGAGATATTACTAGTAGTGCCGCATGATATAATACGATACTTAAACGTGCAATATTGGATTGGATTGAGCAGTGTTTTACGTCTCTGCCAACACAGTATAGGTTATATGGGCGACGGTTTTTACAGGTCAAAAGACCCAACCAACAGTATCAAAGTACTGAAGGAACATATAGTACACAGAGAAATCAAACATACAATAATCAGACATAAACACAGAACACGGCAAATCCCCTAGTCTACACTAATATGGAGTGACTAGGGGATGGCTCCCACAGATGGCAGGTTAGCCATGCCTGAACAGCAGTGGAACTGCCGCCGCGGTACCCCTTGAACGTGCGCTAGAAAATGAGGCAGGCACCTAACATAGGCCCTAACACAAAAACAAGAAACATAAAAACAAGCAGCGGACGGCTGCTGTGACATGCGACCCTCTCAAGTAATTAAAGATTATACTCAGCTATTGCACATTTATGTTGACAGTGACAGTAGGCTCTTTCCGAATTTCCACCTGGTGGTCATTCAGTCTTGTCAGAGTCGCAGTTATGTTACTCGTGTCCTGCATTGTGTCTCCGATAAATTTTGATACGGCATTCCGATTTCAAGTAAATCTGAGGCATGGGACAGACAGCCGGGACTGTTGCCCTGACACAAGTAATACTTTGGGTGCTAGACAGTACAGTAACAATGCACACTTGCTGTTGGTGCTTTGCGCTATGCGAAGACAGCGGTGTGCAATGTATGATATTTTAGCCGATTTATGAAATGCTAGTCACACAAATAGCGAAAATACCTTGTCCATGAAAAAATCACTATTTCTATTAAACTGGAACAGCAGGCTGGTAGTGGCATAACTGCACACCCTATCTAGTTTACGTACAAGCCTCATGTATATACACAATTGAGGACAGAAAAATGGAAAGACAGACAGACAGACATACAGACTGACATCATCGTCTAAAGCTGAATAATACATACTCGTAGCTCTATTCTGGAGTCGCCCTGGTTGTGTCCACTTTGTCGCAATGTTGCCTTCATGCGTACATCAGCTACTGCATTGTACACGACGGTGATACGTTCTGTCACCTCCTCAATGTGAGCTGCATGCTGAAGTCGTTCAATGCTGTCAAGGACAGGCTCCACTGCGACAACTTGCTGCCCCAGCTTTGCAGCCAGCAGTGTGTAGTAGCCAATGTTTGCACCAATATCAACCACCTGTTCATCAAACACTGGCTCCTTAACTCTGCAGCATTACCCTAGTTCTGGCTCACTGTAGGAATCCAGAGAAACAAAAAACCTCGATAAATTAACAAACTTAGCCAGTTAAGTTAAATTCATAGTTTTTGTGTACCAAACATGTAAATGCTGTAGTTTATTTTTTCGAATCTTAGCAAATTTGAATTTATAAGAAAATACGGTGAATTATCGTATATAGTGCAGAATTAGAAAAATCACACAAAGTATAGGCTAAAATATTTTCACTTAATACATGTATATAAAAAGAATACACACCCCAGCTTTAGGGCCGCCACGCTTCACAGCCTCCACAAACTCATTAACAAGATACGGCTCCCAAATTCTAGCTGCATGAAGACTTCTTGATACGTACACATCATGCCAAATATCAAACAAGCATACTGTAACCGAAGGACTGGTCTCTGTACTAACACACTCAAAGTTTGGTCTATCAAGCACCTTGGCAATGTCATATCGGACTAGAATCGCGCTGCTCTCCAGCTGGCTGCAGACTTTATATAATGCAGAATCACGGCCGATAATATCACTGACTATCAGTAACGTGTATGGATAGCGTAGACTAGCTGTGAAGACAATGGTGCCTACAGTGAGAGCTAACAGTACTCCGGGTAGCACTGTTCCACTGAACTGCAACAGTCTCTTTGGCATCGACAATCTGAAGCCAAACCGCATCTCGTCATCACGTTTGTCATTCTACAACAGACGACAAAGTATGGCATAACAGTGTAACAATAGGGTCTGTGTGCACCCCCAGCCTTTTCGTTAAACTGTCGACATTAACTCACCTGTAACATGCAGTAAACAAACAATAAAGGTAAACCATGCGGTGTGTGAGGTAAACACAGTAAAAGGTAATCAAGTATGCAAGAAATAGAGGTATAGTGAATCACGGGCGCAGGCTATGCGGCTCTAACAAAATTGCTGAGGGCTTAATTTGCATTAAATTGTTCAAATTAAATTAGTTAAATTTTGTGATTGACACATTCGTCAAGTTCGTTGCATCCGATTATACCTGGACTTAAGATAATTCGAAATGATCTATATCCTAAACGACACCATTGGCCCAACATATTCAGAACTCTCTCGATCGCGCGATAACATCTTCTGCTATGCTATGTTATGTTATGTTATTTCTCCTACTATGTCGATCTTGCTAAAATTATAACTAGGCCTATGCTCTTAGTCCCGAAATTTAACTCTGCTCGAAACTTAGCTTTTATTCGTTGATCAAGCCTGATCTCTGGCCTACAGCTACAGTAGGCCTACACCAACGTATAGGCCTATCGATTTCAAAACAGCCGTCATGCATTGCTACCCCATTTGTTCATTCCAAACTTGAATGTTATATGCAGCCTTCCAAAATCTTAAATAAAAGCGATTGCAGGTTCGAAATTGTCGAAATTCAGTCCAAAAATCCACGAAGACTGCTTTACGGACATAACGCGGTCGATATATAAACACCGGATAGGTCTAAGAATAGCCTAACTGGACAGCCACGAATTGAAGAGAAGCTCAAAAATTAATTTACGCCCTATGACTGTAAACCCTGTATCTGTTTTTAGCCTATATTGCTAATAAACAAGCTATATTGGGCCTACACGCTACGTCAAAACTAATCAGAAATAGCTCATCGGTTCTTAGCAGAATCCCGCTGTAAAGCACTAATACGGCTGCTCAGCTGTACGACGCGTGTGGCCGGATATTACTCTTTGCTAATTAACAACAACGTTGGCATCACTGCAGTCTCCACGCAATACTGCTGTCATAACTTTCAACGCAGCTTCACTGCTGCTGCTGCTGCTGCTGCGACGGGCCAACTCCGGTTCATATGATGCTACGGAAGCAACAGGTAGGTCACGTCACAGCGCTGTCAAGACCTAGGCCTAGACGTTAGATATGATGTACTTTTCATGCACATAACAATAACCATTGGCCCCGCGCGTAGGTTGGTTAACTCTTTGACGCCCACTGTTGCCATATGGGTACAGCTATAAAACATCCCGTGCCAGACCGGGTTAAAGCCGTCATTTGTAATTTTTGATATCCGGGCACTCTGACACCGAATAAATCTGCAAAATATACGTCCAGTGTCCTACTATAGGTTGTTAGACAACATGATTACATCTGGAATGTGGACACGATGCTTGTCGCAGAGCAGTGGCATGGAATCCGGAAGTGAGTCGTCGGTGAGATGCGCTTCACGTTCAGGTTTTGTCCGTTGGTCATTTGCTGAGTTTTGCAATGCAGTGATCATCAACAAACCATCAGAACTGTGTCGTGCTGACACACGCTGTGTACGTCCTACATTCACTTATCGATCGCTACAGTGTGCAAGTATCAATGACATTGTGAACAGCATGCTTGTGTGCAGTGAGTGACACGAACGCTAGCTTTCTAATGTTTATAGTCTATCAAGTAGGCCTATAGTCCCCAGTCCTTTACCTCTCCTACCAGCTCGGCTATCGCACTAGAAATTCACAACTCACTTAGAGCCCGCTCTCACTCTTTGACTCTTATCAATAAGACGTACTATTCCTCCTCATAGTCGCGCGTATTAGTTTACCACTCGTATACGTAAGTTGATTGTTGACAGTTGACCAATCACCTAGTTAGGCCCGTTGTTTGTGAATTTTCATGTATGTACGTAATCTGTATCTGTGTTAAACGCATGTAATGATGAAGAATGCAGTCACTCACATGTATATTTACAGAACACCTGTACAGAACAACAGAATGTACAGACGATCGAGTGATAGGCCTAGCTATTAACTGAAACTTGAGAAAGGGGAACGCTGACTGAAAACAGGAGAGACACGATCACTGAGCTGCCATTATATAGACCATGGAAGGTAGAAATATTAGAAATATTTCTAGAAATATTTCTAATATTCTACCCTCCGTGGAATAGACTGTCCGTGATAGGGTCACTAGGTAGGGTATCTGTTTCTTATGGTCGTCATATAGATAACAGTCATTCTTATCTATTATAATACATAGACATGGTTCTGATATGGTCATACAAAAACAAGACTCATTCAAGGATCTGGGAGTTACATTTCAGGCAGATTTATCTTTTAAAAACCATATTGCTGATAAGATAAATAAAGCTAA